>RCUT01000051.1_pt1 | contig 71507 bp, 70 predicted proteins | sample 2166171 | NCBI WGS metagenome assembly RCUT01 (sample SAMN09932757, study PRJNA488358) | compost metagenome | isolation source: compost soil in 4-hydroxybenzoic | place: Germany: Experimental Botanical Garden | reverse complement strand
TCAGGAATAATGGTCGGGACGGAGTGATTCGAACACTCGACCCCTAGCACCCCATGCTAACGATGATTCTAAGCATTTGATTTATAACAGTTTTAATAAAGCGTATTTCACTCAACTTAAGTGAATGAAGCCCATCTATGTCACTGCTCAAGCGAAATACTCCAATCTGCTGCCGCCGTGGCAACTGAGTGCCCGGCGCTCCTGAATTGGGCAGTTAACGGCGATGAAGGCGAAGATACGCACCTCAAGTCAAAATCCAGGCTGAGTCGGGCGCTTTAGCATAATGGATTGCGACCAATCCTTCTGGACTGGCATACCTATTGCCGTAGCCCTTGAAAACCGATATCAGTAAGCTGATGCAACAAGGAGTACAAGGGTAGTTAGCGACTGTGATTGTATTATCAGGCGCCGGTCAAGGTTTGATATTTTTAAACTCATTGAGCAAAGCCAGAAGCTGCTGCATTTTTTCCGCACCAAATTGCTCTTCAATCCTGAGGTAGTTGCCTTCCATGCCGTCACTCATTGAGACAAAGCACTGCTGACCGCGCTCCGTGAGCGCAACGAGAACCCGCCGTTGATCCTCGCTGGACTTGTGCCGACGCACCAGACCATCTCGCTCCAAACGAGTCAAAACACCAGTCATGCTCGGCTTTAGAATGCAGGCTTGATGTGCAAGTTGATGGCTTTCAAGTTCGCCCTGCTGACGCAGTATCCGAATGATCCGCCACTGCTGTTCGGTGAGGTCGTGCTTGTTGAGAGCCGGGCGGAAGAAAGCCATTGCGGCTTCGCGAGCCTGCAACAAGGTCAGCGTCAGTGAAGGTCTGGGGTTAGCCATAATCGAACTACTTGAATGGGCGAGTCGGCAGCTTAGTGTCGCCAGCCATCAGGCGCAAGCTGCCGAGCAAGGCTCGGTTATTATCTTGTTAACCATTTTACGACTTTGCTCAACCCGACATTGCCTGGCAGCAATGCGCCTGTGAAAAGTGCAATCGGTTCCCCGTAAAAGCCATTCTGTCGCAGCGCTGCGGTGGTCATGATGATCCGTACAAGATCAACCCGACCAAAGCCAAAAAGCCTATGCCCTATTCAACGCAAACCCGATTGGCGCTGGCGATACTCCCCCGGTGTCAACTGCACGTGGCGCTGGAAGAATCGACTGAAGTAGGCCGGATCCTTGAACCCGAGCTGATAGCAGATTTCATTGGCAGAGCCCCCGGTAAACAACAACAGTCGTTTCGCTTCTTGAATCAGGCGCTCCATGATCAGGCGCTTGGAAGGCAGGTCGGCAATTCGTCGGCACACATCGTTGAGTCGTGCTTCGGTAACCCCGATGCCTTCAGCGTAACGCGACAAAGGCCAGTGCTGCTGGTAGTGGGCTTCGATCAATTCATTGAAGCGGTGGAAGATTCTCAGGTCTTCGTGCCGTGCTGGCGAAGCCTTCAACGAGTTAGGGCACAGTCGCAGCAGACTGATCATGAGCAATCGCGTCAAGCCGTCGAGGGCAGAACTGCGTCCCGGGCGCTCAGTCACGACCTCCTCACTCAGTTCCTCGAACAGATATTCAAGACGGCGCACCTCAGCGGCGTATTCCGGCCCAAGGCGAGACAGCGCGACACACACCGCCGGAAACTGCGCCCCAGCAGGCGCGAGGCTGGGATCGGCGTCGATCAATTGCCACACCAGTTGCTGACGCACCGTCAACACGTGCCCGTCACTGTCGGCCTCGGTCACGAAGGAATGGGGGATGGTCGGTGGCGTCAGGAAGAACATCGGCGCGGACTCCACGTATTGCTGGTCGTCCAGATACACCCGCACCGTGCCGCTTTTCACATAGTGAACCTGGAAGAACCGGTCATGCCGATGCACCGGCATGTTGCGGCCGAAGAAACCCGCCAGGTTACCCAGCTTGTCGTAATGGACTTCAGCGTCGCTGTAGCGCTGGTCGTACACCTGGCCAATGTTGATGTTCGGGATCGGTTGACGGTCAGTCATTGCTGGCTACTCGTTTTTATTCTGATTCATGCATTGCAGTCGCCTCCATCCTGCACCGAATTGGCTGTGGCAACCACTGCACAACCAGTCTGACACGCTTGACGATAGTTAACATATTAATTATAACTGTTAACACATTAACAAAATCATGGGCCCTCAGGGCTCTCCCAGGAGAAAAGCATGAGCCGTGCCTTGCATGACGTCGCGACCGGCACCCTTTTTGGTGTCGCGCTGAACTATCAGGGACTGCTGAAGCAGCGCCTCGCCGAATTCGAACAGCCGCCTTATCAGAAGCCGCCGGTGAAGCCTGTGCTGTTTATCAAGACGCCTAACACGCGCAATCAGCATGGCGCCAAGGTTGTGCACCCAGGCAATGGCGAACGTCTGCAGCCTGGACCGTCGCTCGCCGTGGTCATCGGCACGACTGCAAGCCGCGTCAACGCGGCGCAAGCACTCGACCACGTGGCCGGCTACACCATCGTCAATGAATTCAGCCTGCCGGAAGACAGCTACTACCGCCCCGCCGTCAAAGCCAAATGCCGTGATGGTTTCTGTGCCATCGGGCCTGAACTGGTGCCGACCGCTCAGTTTGCCGACCCGCACAGCCTGGCCATCACGCTCTACGTCAATGGCGAAATTCGCCAGCAAAACAACACCGCCAATTTCGTTCGGAACATTCCTCAACTGATTGCAGAGATCAGTGAATTCATGACGCTGCATGAAGGTGATGTGCTGATTACCGGCACGCCGGAAGGCCGTGTCGATGTTCAACCCGGCGACACCGTCGAAGTCGAAATCGGCGGCCTTGGCCGTCTCGTCAACCACATCGTAGCCGAGTAACAGGAGCCTCCATGAAACACGCCCGTATAAGCTTTGAAGGTGAGGTTCACCTCGTCCATGTCGAAGACAACAACACCGTACGCCTGGCCGACGGCCGCCTGCTGACTGAAGATCAGGTGCAGTGGTTGCCACCCGCCACTGGCAGCATGTTTGCCCTTGGTTTGAACTACGCCGATCACGCCGCAGAATTGGCCTTCAAGCCGCCCACCGAGCCATTGGCATTCATCAAATCGCCTGGCACCTACACCGGCCACAACCAAGTGACCTGGCGTCCGGATAACGTTGCCTACATGCACTACGAGTGCGAGCTCGTTGCCGTCATCGGTAAGCCGGCACGCAACGTCAAACGTGAAGACGCCCTGGAATACCTGGCGGGTTACACGGTGTGCAACGACTACGCGATTCGCGACTACCTCGAAAATTACTACCGGCCCAACCTGCGGGTGAAGAACCGCGACGCCACGACCCCCGTCGGCCCGTGGATCGTCGACGTCGCCGACGTCCCGGACCCGAGCAACCTGAAGCTGCGCACCTGGATCAACGGTGAACTGCGCCAGGAAGGCAGCACCAAGGACATGATTTTCGACATCCCTTACTTGATCGAATACCTGTCCAGCTTCATGACCCTGCAGCCCGGCGACATGATCGCAACCGGCACGCCTGAAGGCCTGGCTGATGTGGTACCAGGTGATGAAGTGATTGTGGAAGTTGAAGACGTAGGTCGCCTGGTTAATCGAATTGTCAGCGAAGCGGAGTTCTTCTCCGCCCGGAAAGAGGCTTGAGCACCATGATCAAAAATTGGATCAACGGCCGTGAGGTCGAAAGCAAAGACGTGTTCGTCAACTACAACCCGGCCACCGGTGAGGCTATCGGTGAAGTGGCGAGCGGCGGTGCCGAGGAAGTCGCTCAAGCTGTAGCGGCGGCCAAGGAAGCGTTTCCAAAATGGGCCGGCACGCCCGCCAAGGAACGTGCCCGCCTGATGCGCAAGCTTGGCGAGCTGATCGAGCAAAATGTGCCGCACCTGGCCGAACTGGAAACCCTCGATACCGGCCTGCCGATTCACCAGACCAAAAATGTACTGATTCCGCGCGCTTCGCATAACTTCGATTTCTTTGCCGAAGTCTGCACGCGCATGGACGGGCACAGCTACCCGGTCGATGACCAGATGCTCAACTACACCCTCTATCAACCAGTGGGTGTTTGCGGCCTGGTATCGCCATGGAACGTGCCGTTCATGACGGCGACCTGGAAGACCGCGCCGTGCCTGGCACTGGGCAATACCGCTGTGTTGAAAATGTCTGAACTGTCGCCATTGACCGCCAATGAACTGGGTCGCCTGGCCGTCGAAGCGGGCATTCCCAACGGTGTCCTCAACGTCATTCAGGGTTATGGCGCCACAGCGGGGCATGCGCTGGTTCGGCACCCCGATGTACGTGCGATTTCTTTCACCGGCGGCACCGCTACCGGCAAAAAGATCATGCAGACCGCAGGCTTGAAAAAGTACTCCATGGAGCTGGGCGGCAAGTCGCCGGTGCTGATTTTCGAAGACGCGGACCTGGAACGCGCGCTGGACGCGGCGTTGTTCACCATCTTCTCGCTGAACGGCGAACGCTGCACCGCCGGTAGCCGGGTCTTCATCCAGGAAAGCGTTTATCCGCAGTTCGTCGCCGAATTTGCCGCTCGCGCCAAACGCTTGATCGTTGGCGACCCGCAAGATCCGAAAACCCAGGTCGGCTCGATGATCACCCAGGCCCATTACGACAAGGTCACCGGCTACATCAAGATCGGTATCGAAGAGGGCGCCACCCTCCTCGCTGGCGGCCTGGAGCGTCCGGCCAACTTGCCTGCGCACCTCGCCAAGGGCCAGTTCATCCAGCCGACGGTGTTCGCCGATGTGAACAACAAGATGCGCATTGCCCAGGAAGAAATCTTTGGCCCGGTGGTGTGCCTGATTCCATTCAAGGATGAGGCCGAAGCCCTGCAACTGGCCAACGACACCGAGTATGGCCTGGCGTCCTACATCTGGACCCAGGACATCGGCAAGGCGCATCGTCTGGCCTATGGTATCGAGGCTGGCATGGTGTTCATCAACAGTCAGAATGTGCGTGACTTGCGTCAGCCATTCGGTGGTGTGAAGGGTTCCGGCACCGGGCGTGAAGGCGGCCAATACAGCTTCGAAGTGTTCGCCGAGATCAAAAACGTCTGCATCTCGATGGGCAGCCATCACATTCCACGCTGGGGCCTGTAAACGCACTACCGATTGCTGAAACCCGCAAGGGGCCGCGCATTGGCCCTTCGCGGTTTCACCTAACGCCGAGTTGAACCGCATAACAACAATTTCAGGAGAATCATCATGGGCGAAGTCGTCCTGGCTGCGAAAATCTGCCACGTACCCTCGATGTATTTGTCGGAGCTTCCCGGCAAGCACCATGGCTGTCGTGAAGCGGCGATTGCAGGGCACAAGGAAATCGGCCGTCGCGCCCGTGAACTGGGTGCAGACACCGCTGTGGTGTTCGACGTGCACTGGCTGGTCAACAGTGCTTACCACGTCAACGGTGGCGAACACTTCAAAGGTGTCTACACCAGTAACGAACTGCCGCACTTCATCAAAAACATGGAGTACGAGTACCCGGGCTGCCCTGAATTGGGCGAGCTGATCGCCGCTGAAGCCAACGCTGCCGATGTGCGCACCCTGGCCCACAACATCCCGAGCCTGGAGCTGGAATACGGAACCCTGGTGCCGATGCGCTACATGCACATGGGCGTACCGCAAGAACAGAAATTCAATGTCGTTTCGATTGCCGCCTGGTGTGCCTGGCATCGCCTGCAAGACAGCTTCACCTTCGGTGCCGCCGTACGCCGAGCGATCGAAAAGAGTGACCGCAAAGTACTGGTGCTGGCCTCAGGATCACTCTCGCACCGCTTTTCCGACGACCGCAATGCCGAAGCCAATATCCATAACTGGACCCGTGAATTCGATAAACAAGTCGATCTGCACGTAGTGGAGCTTTGGCGCCAGGGCCGATGGAAAGAGTTCTGCGCCATGCTCCCGGACTATGCCGAGCACTGCTTCGGCGAAGGCAAGATGCATGACACCGCCATGCTCCTCGGCTTGCTCGGCGGAGCTGACTACAACAAGCCTGCCGAAATCATTACCGAGCCCTTCGGTAGCTCGGGCACCGGCCAGATCAACGCCATTTTCCCCGTTTAACCCGTCCGGCCGCACGGCATTCCCGCGCGGCCCGCAAGGAGCCGTTCATGCCCCACTTCATTGCTGAGTACACCGACAACATTGAACAGCAAGCCGACCTGCCTGGCCTGTTCGAAAAAGTCCACCAAACACTGGGCGACAGCGGCGTGTTTCCACTGGGCGGCATCCGCAGCCGAGGCGTACGCCTGGACACCTGGCGCATGGCCGACGGCAAGCATGACTACGCCTTCGTGCACATGACCTTGAAGGTTGGCCATGGCCGCGACCTGGCCACCCGCCAAAAAGTCGCGGAACAACTGTTTGAGGTGATCACCGGGCACTTCGCCGACCTACAGGCCCAGCGCCTGCTGGCATTGTCATTTGAAATGATCGAACTGCACGAGCAGCTCAACTTCAAGGAAAACAACGTGCACGCCTTTCTAAAGGCTCAGGCCCGTTAAGGCAAACCACCTTTCGTTTCAACGGCCTCTCAGACAAAAAGTATAAAACCATGAGCACAGCCAATACCGCCGACACCCTCGACACCGATGCACACGACCGCACTCACAGCACCATCACCTGGCGCCTGATGCCGCTGCTGTTGATCTGCTACCTCTTCGCCCACCTCGACCGGATCAACATTGGCTTTGCCAAGATGCAGATGAGCGCTGACTTGAGTTTCAGCGACACGGTCTATGGCTTCGGCGCCGGGCTGTTCTTCGTTGCCTACGCGCTGTTTGGCGTACCGAGCAACATGGCCCTTGATCGCGTCGGCCCGCGACGCTGGATTGCCACGCTGATGGTGGTGTGGGGAGCGTTGTCCACGTGCATGTTTTTGATCGACAGCGCTGCGCAATTCTATGTCCTGCGCTTTTTGCTCGGGGTGGCCGAGGCGGGTTTCTTCCCAGGCATTCTGGTGTTCCTGAACCGGTGGTATCCCGCCGGTCGTCGAGCGCAAATCACTGCATTATTCGCAATCGCCGTGCCCATGGCCGGTGTCATCGGCGGTCCTCTTTCAGGCGGCATTCTCGAACACTTCCACGACTTTGGCGGCATGCGCGGCTGGCAATGGATGTTCGTCATTGAAGGGTTGCCGGTCATTCTGCTCGGGCTCGTAGTCCTCAAATGCTTGCCGGACAGCTTCGAGACAGTCCGGTGGCTGACGACGCAGCAGAAGCAGCAACTGCGCGAACAACTGAACAGGGAAGAACACCGAAAATCGATCACATCGTTTTCTGCCATCCTTCGGAACCCGCAAGTTTGGCTGCTGGTGGCGGTGTATTTCGCGGTGATGCTGGCGGTCAACACCCTGGCGTTCTGGATGCCAACACTGATTCACGGTGCCGGGAGCGGCAGCGACGGCAAGGTCGGCCTACTCAGTGCCGTGCCTTACCTGGCCGGTTGTTTCTTCATGATTGGCTGCGGACGCTCATCCGATCGTCAGCGCGAACGCCGCTGGCACCTCTGTGTGCCACTGCTGATGGCTGCTGCCGGTATCGCCGTCGCCGGGCTCGCCCCCACTGACCCGCCCCTGGTGCTGGGAGGCTTGATCGTCGCCGGCATGGGCGCCAGCGCCGCGCTACCGATGTTCTGGCAACTGCCCCCGGCGTTCCTGTCCAACAGCACCCAGGCCGCAGGCATTGCCCTGATCAGTTCCTTTGGCAGCATCGCATCGTTCTTCGCACCCTATCTGATCGGCTGGATGCGCGACACAACACAGAGTTCCAGCCTGGCGCTGTACGTCCTGGCACTGCTCATCGCTCTCGGTGGTTTTCTGGTGCTGCGCACCCAGGCCGCCATCGTCAATCCTCAGTAAGAGATCATTGTCATGCTTGATCAACAACTCATTCAGCAAGCCGCCGCCCGCCTCGACCAGGCCGAGCGTACACGCGAGCAGGTCCGTCAGTTTTCCCTGGACCATCCAGATATCACCATCGAAGATGCGTACGCCATTCAACGTGCCTGGGTGGCGCAAAAGATCAAGGACGGCCGCAAACTGGTCGGGCACAAAATCGGCCTGACCTCCCGGGCGATGCAAGTGTCCTCGAACATCACCGAGCCGGATTACGGCGCACTGCTCGATGACATGTTCTTCGAAGAAGGCACTGACATTCCGTTCGAGCGTTTTATCGTCCCGCGCGTTGAGGTCGAATTGGCGTTCATTCTCGGCAAGCCCCTGAAAGGCCCGAACGTAACGGTTTTTGATGTGTTGGACGCCACCGAGTGGGTAATACCGGCGCTGGAAATCATTGATGCGCGCATCCAGCAGGTCGATCCGCACAGCAAAGTGACCCGCAAAGTGTTCGATACCATTTCCGACAATGCCGCCAACGCTGGCGTGGTCATGGGTGGCCGTGCCGTGCGTCCCACGGAGATCGACCTGCGCAAAGTGCCCGCGGTGCTTTACCGCAACGGCGTGATCGAGGAATCCGGAGTGTCCGCAGCGGTGCTCAACCACCCGGCGAAGGGCGTGGCCTGGCTGGCGAACAAACTGGCGGCCTACGACGTCACCCTGCAGCCAGGGCAGATCATCCTCGGTGGTTCCTTTACCCGCCCTGTGGCGGCCAACCCTGGCGATACCTTCCATGTCGATTACGACATGCTGGGCTCGATTGCCTGTCGTTTCGTTTGATTGGAGGCCTCCACAATGGACATGCCCATCAACACCTTCAAGCTTCGCCTGAAAAGCGGTGAAGCGCAGATCGGCCTTTGGCTTGGTCTGGCAGATGCCTACTGCGCCGAGTTGGCCGCCAACGCCGGATTCGATTGGCTTTTGATCGATGGCGAACATGCGCCCAATGATCTGCGCAGGATGCTCGGCCAGCTTCAGGCCGTGGCGCCCTACCCCAGCCATCCGGTGATTCGCCCGGTCATCGGCGACACGGCACTGATCAAACAAGTGCTCGATATCGGTGTGCAGACGTTGCTGGTACCGATGGTTGAAAACGCGGACCAGGCACGGGAGCTGGTTCGAGCAATCCACTATCCACCCAACGGTGTTCGCGGTGTCGGCAGTGCACTGGCACGCGCGTCGCGCTGGAACAGCATTCCAGGCTACCTCGACAAAGCCGACGAACAAATGTGCCTGCTCGTGCAGATCGAAAATCGCGAGGGCCTGGCCAATCTGGATGCCATTGCGGCAGTAGACGGGGTCGACGGCGTGTTTATCGGGCCGGCGGATTTGAGTGCCTCGATGGGTTACCGCGGCAACCCGGGGCATCCTGAAGTGCAGGCTGCTATCGAGGACGCCATCTTGCGCATCCAGAAGGCCGGCAAAGCGGCCGGCATTCTCAGCGCGGACCAGAAACTGGCCAAGCGCTACATCGAACTGGGTGCGGCGTTTGTTGCAGTGGGCGTTGACACCACCGTCTTGATGCGTGGCCTGCAAACCTTGGCTGCCACATTCAAGGAGGGTCCTGTGCCTACCAGTTCCGGTGGCGTGTACTGACGGCATCGACCAAACCTGGAATGCCTGTATGACAATCACCAACCACCCCAGCGCATTGCTGGGGACTGGTGCTGATTAACGCTTGAGCGCTTTCAACTCGTTGAGCAACGTCAGTAGCGTCTGCAACTTCTCCTCGCCAAACCCCGCCTGCAACCGCTGATAGTTCGCTTCCATGCTCTGGCTCATCGAGTTGAAGCAAGCCTCGCCCTTCTGCGCCAACCTTACCAGCACTCTGCGTTGATCCTGTTGCGCCTTGCGCCGCTCTACCATGCCGGCCGCCTCCATGCGCACCAGCACACCGGTCATGCTCGGCTTGAGGATGCAGGCCAGCTCAGCCAGGCGATTGATCTCCAGTTCATCGTGCTGACTCAGGATCCGAATCACCCGCCACTGCTGCTCGGTCAAGCCGTGTTGATTCAACGAGGGACGGAAAAACCCCATCGCGGCTTCGCGAGCCTGGAGCAATGTGAGTGTCAATGATGGGCGCGACTTGGGCATTGAATGGGTTCGAATTCGATGATTATTAATATGTGAACTATATTCCAGCACTGCGCCGATGTCGATGTATCCGGGCCTTGGCAGCCACGATCAAAACCGGCGGCATAGAGGATCAAGACACCTACCGGTCGGAAGGCAGTTAATACACCTCAACAGGTACAGAGCTTCTTGCAAGCCCTGCAGTTGAGTTTCCCTTCACTTTTCCAGGCTGCGCCATGATCAATATCGAAACGCCTACCTACTACTCGGCAACCAAAAAATACAACCTGAGTTTCCCCACGCTCGAACAGGATGTGGAAGCGGATGTCGTGGTGATTGGCGGCGGCTTTTCCGGCATCAATACCGCGTTGGAACTTGCTGAAAAAGGCATCACCAACATTGTGGTGCTCGAAGCTCGATATCTGGGGTTCGGTGGCACTGGCCGCAATGGCGGACAGATCATGGCCGGTATCGGTCACGACCTGGAGAAGATCAAGACCCAGGTCGGCGAGCAAGGGCTGCGCGAGATCTTTGAAATCAGCGAGCTGGGTGCTGGCATTATCAAGGACCGAATCGCCAAATACTCGATCGATGCGGACTTCTGCAACGGCTACGGCTACATGGGCTTCAACGCCCGCCAGGAAAAAACCCTGCGTGCCTGGGAGAAGGACTTCAAGTCGATCAATACCAAGGACGAAATCCGCTTCATGGCGGGCTCCGAGGTCAAACAGATCATCGGCTCCGACGCCTATACCAGTGCGTTGCTGCACATGGGCGGTGGCCACGTACATTCATTGAATCTGTTGCTGGGCGAAGCCAAGGCGCTGGTCGGGCACGGTGCGCGCATCTACGAACACAGCCCGGCGCTGGAAGTCAGCTATGGCGAGCGCATCACGGTGCGCACCGGCCGGGGTTCGGTGAAGGCCTCGAAGTTGCTCTGGGCCTGTGACAGTTTCCTCAACAAACTGGAGCCCGAGCTGCACAAGACCACGCTGAACACCTACGCCTTCCAATTAATGACCGAACCGCTGTCGGACGAAATGATCAACCGCATCAGCCCGATACGCGGCGCCTACAGCGATATTCGTCCGGTCATCGACTACTACCGTGTCACCAATGAAAACCGCCTGCTGTTCGGTGCCGCGACGCCCCTCGTCGAGCACATCCCTCAGGATCTGAAGGCATGGAACCGCAACCTCATGCTGAAAATTTTCCCGTACCTGAAGGACGTGAGAATCGACCTGGCATGGGGTGGCCCTATGGCAACGGGTGCCAACCTGTTTCCGCAGATCGGCACACTCAGCGGCCGCAAAAACGCATTTTATGTTCAGGGTTACGCCGGCTTCGGCGTCACGCCGAGCCATATCATCTGCAAGATATTGGCTGAGGGCATGAGCGAAGGATCCTCTCGTTATGACCTGATCAGCTCGGTCAAACATGCGCAGATCATGGGCAAGGATCACATCCGGCCCTTGCTGCTGACAGCAGGCAAAAGCCTTCATCAACTTTCGGGCTATTTCAACGGTCGCCGTTGATCCCGACCCTTTCAATCACAGGAAAACTGCCATGCCTATTACCACCCTCAAGAAAGACATCCAACTGTCCGAGCTCGATGCCTGGGGCACTGTCGCTGACCTCGGTTCGGAAATCCTCGAAGGCGAAGTCAAAGCCTTCGGGAAAATGACTTTCGGTGCGCCGTCCGACCCGATCAGCAGTGCTTACTTCGGCACGACCCAGGGCAAGTTCCGGATGGTTTATCCATTTGCCGAACAAGCGACCGTGGTCACAGGCGAAGTGGTTCTGACGGACGAATCCACTGGGCAGAGCACCCGCTACGCGGCTGGCGACAGCTGGTTCGTAAACAAAGGCACCCCGGTGCTCTGGGAAGTTGTCAGCGAAAGCTTCGTGAAGCATTATTTCGCTGTCGTCTGATCGATCCCCGCTGCCGGTTTCTGCCGGCAGCTTTTTTTGGCGAGGGTTACTGACCATGAACGCCATCCCTGCTCAGGAAGTCGCCGGCCACTGCCTGCAGGCTTTCACTCAACTCGTTCCGGCCAGTCAGGCCGCGTTCTATTGTGTCGACCGCCAACTGCAAGCCCGTGACTTTCAGTTGCACGGCATGAGTGGCGAAATGCATCGCGATTATCTGGACAACTACCGCCAATACGACCCGCTACAACCACGCAATTGCCTGTCGAGTGGCTTGACGGTGGTGCCTCTGGGTCTGGCCATGGCTCGACAGCCCGCGCGGGACAGCCGTCGCTATCGGGACTTCCTGCAACGCTACGGCGTAGTCGATGTAGTCGAAGTTCTCGCTCATCGTGCAGGCCAGCCTAAGGCCGCGATTTCGTTGCTGCGCACGGCCGCGCAAGGCGCTTTCACCCCCGCTCAATTAGCCCAGCTCAATGCCTTGCAGTCGTTGCTACAAATGGCCGTAGCCAATATGCAACCGCATGAAAACTCGCTGATCGGACTGACACCTAAAGAGCGCCAGATCGCACTGTTGTTGAGTCAGGGTGCCAGCAACAAGCAACTGGCCCAGGAGTTGGAAGTCGGTTTGCCAACCATCAAGACTCACTTGATCAACTTGTTCCGCAAGACCGGGGTAACCAGCCGTACTGAACTGGTGGGAGCGCTATTTTTATAAGCCGGTTCAACCATCTGGTTGATAGGCGAGTCAGTATTCGGGCGGCATGATCCAGGTTGTCGATTACACAACCGGAGCCATGCAATGACTACAAATTCTGACTGGATCACCGTAGGTGCCCTCGCTGACGGATTCGCCCCAGAAGCCTTTATCCTGCCCAACCTCGCCGATCTCAACGGCAAGACCTTCACGTTGCACTTCGCCAACGGCTGGCAGATCGAGCATCGTTTTGAAGCGCAGCTGCTGCACTGGAAAGCCGCCGACGGTCACTCCAGTGGATCCGCTGCGTACAGGGCCACTTCTGTTAGGCCGGGCCTGTATCTCGTCGACTTCATCAAACGCGAAGCCGATCAAGCCTGGTCCGTGAGCCTGGTAGTGGACACCGCTACGTCGTCGTTCACCGCCGTGATCGGACGCATGCCAGCCCAAGCGCAAACCGAGGAAGGGCTTTACAGTCGCGCACTGGCCGGCAAGGCCTTGACGTCGGTGCAAGTAGACTTCCTCCACGGCAGCCTCGACCGCCCATGGCAGGAAGGCCAATGCCCACACGCCCCGACCCGGGAACTGACCGGGTTGCGCAACCTGTATCGCTACAGCCCCAGCGAAGTCTACGAACACATCTACCTCAATGATCAGTTCTACTCCTGGCAGTGCCTCAAGGGCGTCGAGCAAGGCTTGTGTGATACCGATCGTTGCCACTACTACAAGATTGCCGATCAGCTGTATCTGTTCGTCTGGCGCGAAAAGATCATCCCGACCCTCGGCCTGGTGTTGATCGACCTGCAACAGCACCGCAGCGACGGAAAAATCTTCGGTTATGCCGGTTCGTCCTTCGACGAACTGTCGAACTTCCCGGTCAGCTCCTACTGCCAGGTCCTCAACCGCACGGAGTATCCCGATGCCTGAGCCACGCACGGTTGTCATTACCGGTGCAGGAACCGGCATCGGTGCCGCCTGCGCCCGACTGTACGCAGGCGAAGGCGCCAATCTGGTGTTGATCGGTCGGCGCCGCGAGCCACTGGAACAGGTCGCCCGGGAAACCGGCGGTCTGATTCTGATCGGCGATGCTGCCTGTGCAGATACCTGGGATGGGTTTATCACGCAGATCCGTGAGCGTTACGGTCGACTTGATGTGCTGCTCGCTTGTGCCGGTGGTCATGGGGTGGGCAGCGCCACGCAGACTAGCCCGCAAATCTGGGAAGCCTCGTTGCGTAGCAATCTGGACAGCGCGTTCTACAGCGCCCGCGCTTGCCTGCCGTTGCTGATCGAAAGTGCCGGCAACATTGTGATGATTGGCTCGATTGCCTCACTGGCCGCCGGCCCCGAAGTGTGTGGATACACCACTGCCAAACATGCACTGCTCGGGCTCAATCGCTCCATGGCCAGGGACTACGGGCCGCGCGGCGTACGCGTCAACGCTGTGTGTCCAGGCTGGGTCACTACCCCGATGGCCGACGAAGAAATGCAGCCGTTGATGAGTCTCTATGGCGACACGCTACAGCAAGCCTATGCCCGGGTTTGCGCTGACGTGCCTTTACGACGTCCCGCCAGTGCCGAAGAGATCGCCAGGGTTTGCCGCTTCCTGGCCAGCCCCGACGCTTCGATCATTACCGGAGCAACCCTGGTTGCCGACGGTGGTTCGAGCATCGTCGATGTACCGACCCTGGCCTACGCTCACATGGAGAACGCCAATGCCTGAAGACTTCGATTTCAGCGGGAAAACGGTGCTGGTCACCGGTGGCGCACAAGGAATCGGCCGGGCAATCGTCGAAGCTTTCGCATTGCGCGGAGCGCGAGTGATGATCGCTGACCTGCGTCTGCCACAGGCTCGGGCACTCGCGGCGGACTTGACTGCGCGAGCGTGCCGGGTTGAGGCCGCCGAGATTGACCTGGCCGATGCTACGGCTGTGTTCGAACAGGTTCAGCGGTTGGAACGAGACTGGGGTCGCCTGGATATTCTGATCCACAACGCCGGTTACTTTCCGTTGACGCCATTCGCCGAGATCACCCCTGCCATTCTTGAGCGCACGCTGGCAGTCAACCTCTCGGCGCTGTTTTGGTTGACCCAGGCGGCCTTGCCGATGTTTCAGCGTCAGGGTGGCGGTTGCGTATTGGTGACCTCGTCAGTGACCGGGCCACGGGTAGCCTATCCGGGGCTCAGCCACTATGCGGCGTCGAAGGCCGGGGTTAACGGGTTTATTCGAAATGCCGCTTTGGAGCTTGCTGGCAATAAGGTGCGCGTCAATGGGGTCGAGCCAGGCATGATCGCCACGCCTGCCATGGACAATCTTGGCGACGGCCAGGTCAACGACGACATCGCAAGCCGGGTTCCGTTGGGTCGTCTTGGCAAACCGGAAGATATTGCAGGGGCCATGCTCTTTCTGGCGTCTGATCTGGCGGCCTACATCACTGGGCAGACAATCGTTGTGGATGGTGGATCGACCTTGCCCGAGGTGTGATTGCATCGATTCACCAAGCAGCAAAAACCTGACATTCATGTTCAGCCACGGCTTGCACCTTCGAGCATCGACAGTGAATCACTGAAGACTCGCAACAAGGCTGCGAGCCGTTTTACGTATGTCTGCGGCGCTGCATAGATAAGCTCCACATGCAGACTGTCGACGATGCCAAGGTACGCGTCGCAGAACACCTCAAGTTGCTCGGGATGAGCCGCCGTCCATGTGTACCGGTCCCGCGTTGCGCGTTGAAAATACTGGCGAATCTGCGCCAGGTAAGCCTCGAATCCAAGCGTGATGACGGCACGGATATCTGCTGGAGGAAAGTAGGCGGTGCGCAATAGAAATCGCAGGTGCGCCGATGCTTCATAGCGTCCAATCAAACACTCGACGTGCAGTTGACCGGGCACTCCTGCGCGCCCGCCCTCTTCTTCAAAGCAAGCCGCGACATGCTGCTGTTCATGTCCGAGTGCAATCTTGAACACCCTCTCGAACAAGGCATCCTTGCTGCTGAAATGCGCGTAAAGCGATGCCTTTCGCATGCCGGCCATGACGGCGATCTCGTTGAGGGATGAAGCGTCGTAACCATGATCGGCAAAATGTTCGACAGCGACGGCGCAAATGTTGGCGGCCGAAGGGGTGAGTGGCTTCATGTCGCAGGATTCCCTGACATCGACCAGCGCATGAGAGATGACAAACTACGCATTGGATTGGTTACCGCTGGCTGAAGAAATCATGACCTTTCCTGGCGCTCGAAAACTTTATCCTGAACTCAATCGAACGCCAGTCAATTAATTTATTAACATTAATCTCGAGTCGAATGTCGTAGAGACTTCACGACCTACGCCGCCCCTACCGCCTGCTGTAGATGCGTCGAGCGAAAGTCCTTGGGCGACAGCTCAAACTGCTTCTTGAACGACCGGCTGAAGTGGGCTGAATCGGTAAAACCCCACTTGTAGGCAATAGAGGTGATCGACTCGCTTTTTAGAAATGGATTAGTCAAATCATCAGCGCTGCGTTTGAGCCGCGCACGCTGAATGTAACGGCAGACACTGTCGTCCTGCTCTTCAAACAAACGATACAGATGGCGAACGGAAATGTTCAATCGACTGGCCAGACCCACGGGGCTCAGGCCAGGCTGAGTCAGGGACTCATCGATGACTTTCTGAACGTAGCTGCGCAGATTGTTACCCTGCAAGGACGCACTGCTGTCACCCGGCGCGTTGTCCGTTTCGAATGCGGAACCCAGCAACGAAACGAACGCCGATTGCAGGGCCTCGCCTTCGCCAATGGAGTCCTGGCCATCCAGGCCCTCCCGGCACAGTTGGTCCATCAGCACATGGAGCATTCGGCCGCAGGCCTTGCTGGAAGAAATCTTGCCAAAGGTTTTCGACCCGCTTCCCAGTTGCTTGCACACCTCATTGCGTGACAGAGAAAGGGACGCATGTTCGATCAACCCGAACGGGGTTATCTCAATCGAGCCGGTCGAGTCCATGAGCAACATATCGCCCGGCGCCAGCTGAATGACCTGGCCATTCTGCGCAATCTGACAATAGCCACTGCGTTGGCTCACGAGAAAGCAATGCTGATCATTATCGTGGTCGGCGTTAGGCCGTTCGCGCCTGATCAAACCTGCATTGGTGCGCAGGTTTGCCAGGGAGAGACGGTCCTGGGACCGCTTGGAAACCTCGCCGATGAAAAGCGATCGGTTGTAAGCCAATTCAGTATCGAAATGACCGCACGCCGCTCGCAGATCACGCGTCCAGGTTTCCAATCCATATTGCGTAGACTCATTGATGCTCATGGTATCTCCACAATGGCTTATTGTTTTTGTTGTGCGATAGTTAACATGTTATCTATATGTGCACAACAAGTACAGGGTGCCGATTGCAGAGGCATTAATGATGCCAAATCTCAAATTAGAGCGTGCGTAATGTGCGTTGCAGGCCCATCAGAACATTCAACAGCACATCACGCTGCACGCCGCTCAAGGCGATGTAACGCCGGAATGACGGCATCCGGTTGACCACCTCGCTACCGCCCATATGCTCCAATCGAACGCGCCATTCATGCCCGTCCAGAGTGAGCTGAAGGCGCTTAAAATCCAGCGACATCAGCGATTGATGCAACACTGGGTCTTCTTGCAACCGAACCTGGAGCCTGGTCAGCAACTCAGGTGCTCCCGTGCGTTGTTTACACACCAGCCCTGTCCGTCGAATTGACCCGCTGTGGTGCAGATCAAAGTGGGCACTGCCCTGCTCCGTGGCAGGCACCCTGACAGAAAACTCAGTCATCACCAGATGCATCAGCAGCTGGGATTCCGTGCGCTCGACAATATCGACCTGAAGGTTGCTCTTTCCGAGAAAAAACACTGCCTCGGCCGGGCCCATGGAAGCAAAACTCGCCACACCCAGATTGCGCCGCAAGTACTCAAGCGTTACTCCGGGCCTGTAGCCGTTCGGGGCACGTCGTGCGCTGAATGATTCAGACAGTTTTTGCAGCATGGTCGAGATAACCGTTGTGATGTTTGCCAGGCTCATGGGAAAACTCCTTGGCCAGCACTTCTTCAACGGTAGCCGGCTTGAATGGATTGACTTTCTGCACCACCAACGTCCAGAAAAGCGCATAGGCAGCCGCAATGCCGAGCATCACCCCGAAAGGCACATAGATATCGGCAGGGTTCATTCCAGGTGGCGTGATGAACCACATGCCTAGCAAGATGCCGACACTGGAAAGAATCTGCGGCAATGGGAAGAAAGGCGAGCGATAGGCCCGTGGCAGATCAGGACGGCGAATCCGCAGGCTGACCACCGACAGCGTTACCAGCAGATAGGCAAAACTCCACGCGCAGACCGCGGCCAATACCAGGTTCATGATGTTGTCGGTATTGCCACCCAACCAAAAGGCGTACAAGCACGGAATCAGCATCGCCACCAGAATGCACAGCAGCGGCGTCTTGAAGCGTGGGTGCAAGTAGGTGAACACCTTGGGCAACGCACCATCCACTGCCATGCCATAGAGAATTCTCGGCACACCTGCCATCAGCGTGTTGATGGTCGCTGCGCCCGCAAACAGAAAGCCGATCCCCAGCCACAACGGGCCGACATGCCCCATGACCTGCTCAGCAAATTTCGGGATGGCCATGGGCGTGTCGAGCAGATGCACGCCTGTGGCGGCATCCAGTAGTACGTTCTCGACCTGGCGCTTCATCGCGGCGCCATAGATGAACATGCAGGTGGCAACACTCAACAATCCCAAAATCATCGCCTTGGGCATGACCTTGGCCGAATTGCGCAAGTCCGGCGCCAACGGGGTGACGAACTCGCAACCGACGAACATGAACATCGCCATGCCCACCAGCGACAGAATTGTGATCAGGTCCGTGCCCACCAACGACACCCCGAACCAGCCATCCAGTTGCACTGCCGGCGCGGCGATCAAACCCAGTACCCCGAACACCATCAACGTGGTCCACATGCCGAAGGTCAGAATGATCTCCGCCCTGCCGAAAGCGCTGACGCCGAAGGCATTGAGAATGGCGAACACAACGACAAATCCTACGCCGAGCAACCAGGAACCACCGGCAGACTCCGCCAGTGTATTGAGGTGCTCGAAGTTCACCAGCGCCATGACCCCGGACAGAATGGTTTCAGCGGTGCCCGCAAACACATGCACGATCAGGTACGCCGACAACGTGCCGGTGATTGCGAAGAACCGTCCCAGACCGCAATTGATGTAGTCGTAGACCGAACCGGTGGTCGGCAGGATCGAGGCGGCCTCAGCGAAGGTGGTTGCCTGGGCCAGCATCATGACCACCGCGATCAGCATGGCCACCGCAAAAGCGCTGCCGCCAATTCCAAAACCCATCGTGGCCGTGAGAATGACCGGGCTGGCCATGATCAGGCCAATGGTGCTGGCTAACGCGGTGGGAAAACCAACGCTACCTCGTTTCAGGTGTTCTGTGAGCCTGTCATTGATCGACATGGTGCGGATCCTCAAAAGCGGATTTCTTAGTGGAATTATTAAGCCGTTCAAGGAGCCGGCGTTTACGCCTTCCCCAGCCAGTCCCTGATCAAATCGGCTTCGTGTGCAGAATCACTTTGCGCCCCTCTCGCCCTCATCGTCTTGCCCATGTCTGCCGACGGTTTTGTTGCTGCCTGCCAAGGCGTATTACCTGGCTGACAGGGTCAATTCTGTGGCACGCAGGTGAAAGACTTGGCCCTTTTACGATTGCCCTAATGCGCCCTCGACCATTTGGCTGTCCAACAATACCGGGGAACGTAACAATGGAGCACATGCGTAAAACACGATCACTGCCCGCCGCTGTCAGCTTGGGTGCTGCACTCCTGATCACACACTCATCAGCCAACGCCTACGAGTTCTACGCCGACAATGACACTAAGGTGACTGGTAATTTTCTGGCTGTTTACGGGTTGTTCAACAGCCGCAAAAACTATGACGGCACCACCGGCGGCTCCAGTTGGCGCGAAGGCTTCATCAAGTATGGGCTGAGTATTGATCAAACCCTGGGGGGCGCAGGCAGCGTGTATGGCACGGCAAATCTGGTGAGTTCCGGCACATGGGGTGATGGCGATGCAGCGGGAATAACCGACGGTACTGAACGCACCACGAAATTCGATGAAGCGTTTGCTGGATGGCGCTCAGGCGAACTCTTTCCGGTTCTGGGCAAGGATGGCGTTGACCTGTCCTTTGGACGCCAGGTCATTACGCTGGGCGACGGTTTCATCATCAACGACGACGGCCTGAATTTTGGCAAGGGACCTGCCGACGGCAAGCTCAATCGCGGAGGGGCCTATTACCTGGCTGCTCGCCATGCATTCGATGAGACTGCCGTTGTGCGCCTGGGAGGCAAGGACGGAGTACACGGCAGCATGATGTGGATCAAGTCCGACAATCGCTCCCAGGCCAACACCGAAATGGCTGCTGGAACCCTGGAGTACACAGCGGAACCGGGTACTCTGGGCCTGACCTACATTCACGGCATCGACGTCGATGACCGCTTCGCCAGCGACTTCCAGAAACAGCGTGATGGCATGAACATCTACAGCCTGCGCGGAGCGGGTAATGCCGGCATCGAACACGCGCATTTTTCCTTCGAATATGCCTGGCAGGATAAAGACGCCGGGCCGGAAAAAGCCTGGTACACCGAAGCAGGCTACACCTTCGCCGACCTGCCCTGGTCGCCCGACGTCACTTACCGCTACAGCCGCTATTCGAAAGACTGGGATTCGATGTTCAATGGGTTCAGTCGCGGCTATGGCACCTGGTTCCAGGGTGAAGTCGCCGCCAACTACTCGGGCCCCTTCAATAGCAATACGTCAATCCAACATGTTGCCTTGAAGGTCAAACCCGTCGACGCGGTGACTGTCGGCGCCCTGTTCTTCGACTTCAAGACGCTGCACAAGAACGACGCACTGAACCTCGATGGCCGTGAACTGGATATGTACGCCGAATGGGCTGCGAACGAACACCTGATCATCACCCCACTGCTTGGCCTGTATAAGCCTGATAAAGATGCAAGCAATGGCGGTAACCAGGTGGGTGGCAATGGCACCAACGTCTACAGCCAACTCACGGTAGCTGTGCCGTTTTGATGCCATTCGGGAGCTGCTCCGCGCAGCTCCTGACCCCCCCACACGAAACTGAGACCGGGTTGGGCGCACACGAAAAACGGCGCCCTGAGGCGCCGTATAGTGCATTTCGACAATGCTTAACACTGCCTGATCAGGGTCTTCAATACGGCCTTGAAGGTTTCGATCTGTTCGTCGCTGAAATCGGCGAACACCTTGTCCTGCTGCTCCTGTGCAATAGACCAAAGATCGTCGGTCTGCTCGATACCCGCAGTGGTCAGCCGCACTCGACTATCATCATCGTTAACCAATCCCTTGCGTTTTAGATTGGCCACCGCCTCATCAATCTCCCGAACCGGCATCGCCACTTCCCGCAGCAGTTCGTTTGCACTCAAGCCGGCATCACTTTCCAGCACCATCAGCATCCGCGCCTCGCTGGTGCGCAGGCCAGTAGACAACTGCCGGGGCTGATAGCTGGACTGGTAGGCCCGCACCGCCTGAGTCATCAGATAATACAGGTTGTGGCTGAGCCGCCCCTGGAAATGACTAGTAGGGCGTGGACTGCCATCTTGTTTGGTCATGCGGGTGTGCGGCAGCACCATCGAATAGGCGCCCTGGTGATAGAGCAACGGCGAGCGACCGAAATCATCGAAGGCCACCACTTTGCCGATCATGATCCAGTGGTCACCACCGTCTACCTGCTGATACTTCTCACAGTGAAAGCGCGCCGAGCAATCGGCGAATACCGGCGAGCCGCCCTCCCCTGATTCGTATTCGATCTCGGCGAAGCGGTCTTCCTTGGGGCGGGCGAAATTGTTCGACAGATCAATCTGGTCTGCCGCCAGTACGTTGACCGCAAAGTGGCTGGCCTGCTCGAACACCTCGTGGCTGTTGGAGCGTTTATCGATGCTCCACAACACCAGAGGCGGATCGAGGGAAACCGAGTTGAAGCTATTGGCGGTCACCCCGACTTTGCGTCCGGACGCGGTGGCGGCTGTGACCACGGTCACGCCAGTAGCGAAGTTGCCCAATGCCCGGCGAAAGGCCCGTGGGTCGAAAGTGGTTTCAGTGGCTTGGCAAACGCTGTTATCAGACATGCAAGACTCCCGGACGGCTTCCATGAGCCGTCCTGATTGTTGTTATGAGAGGCGGGCTCAGATCATGCTCGGATCAGGTTCCAGGCCCATCAGCTCGCGGCCAAGAATCTGCGCACAGACGTCATAGTCGGTGTAGGCATGGGCACCGGTCATGTGCGAATCACGGAACAGCCGCTGCATCTCGTTCTGTTCAAACCAGGCGTTACCACCAGCGGCTTCGAACAACCGGTCCACGGCCTGGATGCACATTTTGGTGGCATAGGCCTGATTGGTCCGCCAGAACGCCAGGGTCTCGCGGCTTGGATAACGTTGCTGCTCACTGTGTTCGGCGTGTTCCTGCCAGGTCTTCTCGAGAAAGGCCCGGGCAGCGCCCACCTGATGAGTCGACTCGGCCAGACGCATCAACGCCGGAGTCGCCGCACCGACCGCCGCACCGGTGTAGGCACGCACGCGGGTCTTGGTCTTTTCGCGGAACACCTCAAGCATCCGCTCGGCAACACCCAGGCTCACGGTGGAAAAACCGCTGGCGAAGTAAGGACGATACGGCGAGTAAAAAATCTTGCTGTCAGGGTACAGGCCGAAACCTGCGGATCTGCCTTCCATCATGTCCTTGGCTTTCTGGATGCGGTGTTCCGGCACCCGCACGTTGTCGATGATCAAGGTCTTGGTGCCGCTGCCTTTCATGCCGGCGGCGAACCAGTCGTCACGTATCTGATAATCACTGCGCGGCAGTACCGCGAAGCAGTAGTCCTGAGTGCCTTCAGCATTCTTGCGGCGGAACCCGACGATCGCCCACTCGGCGTGATCGCAACCGCTGCTCCAGCCCATTTCGCCGCTGAACAACACGCCGCCGTCGATTTCTTCGGTACGCCCAAATGGGGCGATACTGCTGCTGGCCGTGGCATCCGGGTCGTCGCCCCAGACTTCCTGCTGCAGTTCGGCCGAGAACAGCGCCAATTGATGGCTGTGGGTGCAGAGCAGGCTCATGGCCCAGGCGGTGCTGGCGCAAGAGCCCGCGAGTAACGCGATGCAGTCGGCAAATTGCGGCAGCGATATCTCCATGCCCCCGAACTTCTTCGGCTGAAAGGCCCGATGCATGCCGATGCTTTTGAGCAGCGCAATGTTCTCGTCGGGGACCTTGCGATCCTGTTCAGCCTGGAAGGCATTGGCAGCGATGGCCGGCAGAATGGACTTGAGGTCTTCAAGGAGCGGGTTTGGCTTTTTCATGGATGGCCCTGCTTATTATTGGATACCCGGCCAACTACCCGAATCGACGAGTAGCGCTGGATGCAGGGCCAGTATGGCGTTCACCATGCCAGCAGAAAATGCACCTTCCAGAGCCAAGATTGTACTTTTCAAAGACAATACGCCAAGGCCTGGAATGGCTTTGGCAGCCACAGACATAGGCTTGGGCAGGCTCAGTCAAGCCAGCCTGAGACCCATGGATTAGTCTCGGGGCTTTCTTTGTTCGCCATCAGGAAAACCCCATGAGCGATATCCCGTTGCTGCCTCAAGTTGAAGCCTTCCTGAGTCGAAACCATGCGTTGTTCATCGACGGTGGCTACGTTCAGAGTCATTCCAGCCAGACACTGGAGGTGATCAATCCTGCCACCGGCCTGGTCATCGCCCGAGTCGCCGACGCAGACCCGGCCGATGTCGATGCGGCCGTAGAATCGGCCAACCGCGGCTTCAAGCAATGGTCCCAAGTGGCACCGGCAATCCGTGGCAACGTGCTGTTGAAACTGGCCGACCTGCTGGAGCAGAACCGCGAAGAACTGGCGCAGATCGAAACCTGCCAATCGGGCAAGATCATCCAGATATCCCGGGCCTTCGAAGTCGACCAGGCCGCACACTTTCTGCGGTACTACGCTGGCTGGGCAACCAAGATCAGCGGCCAGACCATCACCCCGTCACTGCCCTCCTTCGCTGGCGAACGCTATACCGCTTTCACCCTTCGCGAACCCGTCGGGGTGGTAGTCGGCATCGTGCCGTGGAACTTCTCTACCATGATCGCCATCTGGAAACTCGCCTCGGCGCTGGTGACCGGCTGCAGCATCATCATCAAACCCAGTGAATTCACGCCGTTGACCATCCTGCGGATTGCCGAATTGGCCGTCGAAGCGGGCTTGCCTGCAGGTGCACTGAACGTTTTGACGGGCGGTGGTCTGGTGGGCAAGGGACTGATCGAACACCCCGGAACCGACAAGGTTTCATTTACCGGTTCCGTTCCCACCGGCATTGCCGTCGGCCGCAGTGCCATGGGCGCCGGGTTGACCCGCGCAACGCTGGAACTGGGTGGCAAAAACTCTGCTGGCTTCCTGCGCGATGTCGATCTGGACAAGGCCGCCGATGGCATCATCGAAGCCGGGTTCCTGCACTCCGGGCAAATCTGTGCAGCCGCCGAACGCTTCTTCGTCCATCGTTCACAGATCGATCCGGTCATGGACAAACTGGCCCAACGCTTGAGCACGCTCAACATCGGCTCACCACTGGATGAGCTCACCGAATTCGGCCCGGTCACCAATCGCCAACATCAGCTGAAACTCGGCGAGTACTTCGCCAAGGCCCGCGCCGAAAACAACACCATCATTCACGGTGGCAACCTGATCGACGGCCCAGGCTGCTACGTTGAACCGACGGTGATTCTCGCCAACAGCGTCAACGACACGCTGCTCAACGAAGAAACATTCGGCCCGATTGCGACCTTCTTCCCTTACGACACCGAAGAAGAACTGCTGGAGTTGATGAACAACACGCCTTACGGCTTGAGTGCCAGCCTCTGGACCAACGACCTGAGCAAGGCCCTGCGCATGGTGCCTGCGATCAACGCCGGGACGGTGTGGGTGAACATGCACACAATGCTTGATCCCGCGGTGCCCTTCGGAGGTAACAAATCCTCAGGTGTGGGGCGCGAGTTTGGCAGTGCGTTTATTGATGACTACACCGAGCTCAAGTCAGTGATGATTCGCTACTGATAGCGGTTAATCCGGCAGTAAGTGCGTCCAGGAAGGCCTGGGTCACTCCACACCAGACATGGCCATTTTTTTCAAAACCCATGACCGCCCCGTTTTCGTGGACTGAGCGGTCATGGGGCTGTCTTTCGACAACTCGGAAAATACAGGGATTAGCCTCCCTGATATTTAGCAGAAAATCCCATTAATTTCAGACGCCTACCTGGCTAATGAACTTGGTCGTCAGATAGGCATCCAGACCTTCAGTTCCGCCCTCACTGCCGTGACCGCTGGCCTTGATGCCACCGAATGGCGTTTCCGGCAGGGCCAAACCAAAGTGGTTGATCGAAACCATCCCGGCTTGCAGGCGATTACCCAACTCAGTCGCGGTCTTCAATGACCGGGTGAATGCAAACGCCGCCAGCCCGTACTCCAGACTGTTGGCTTGCGCTATCACGCTGTCCAGATCATTGAAACGCAACAATGGCGCCACCGGACCAAAAGGCTCTTCATTGAGAAGACGCGCCTGCTCCGGCAGGTCGGTCAATAGCGTCGGTTGGAAAAAATGACCCGTGCTGCCGATCCGGCTTCCGCCTGTCAGCACCTTGGCACCGAGGTCACGGGCATCGGCGATCAACTCTTGAACCATCATCAAGCGTCGAGCATTAGCTAGTGGCCCCATCTGGCTGGTTGGGTCGAAACCGTCGCCCACCTTGAGCTGTCCCGCCAGTTCGGTGAATCGCCGAGAGAAAAGATCAAATACTGCGTCATGCACATAGAAGCGCGAGGGTGAAGCGCAGACCTGTCCGGCATTGCGGAATTTGAGGGTGCAGGCCAATGCGGCGGCAGCCTCTACATCGGCATCCTCGCAGACGATAAACGGCGCGTGCCCACCCAATTCCATGGTCGTCAATTTCAAGTGTGTCGCGGCCAGGGCACCGAGTTGTCGACCTACGGCAGTCGAGCCGGTAAAGGACACTTTTCGAATAATCGGTGACCTGATCAGGTAATCGGAGATGTGCGCTGGGTTACCGAACACAAGGTTCAGCACGCCCTTGGGCACACCCGCATCGTGGAAACAGCGCACCAGCTCGATCACTGCTCCCGGAGCCTCCTCTGGCGCCTTGATGATGATGCTGCAGCCAGCAGCCAGAGCCCCTGCTATTTTGCGTACCGCTTGATTGATCGGGAAGTTCCACGGTGTAAAAGCGGCTACCGGACCGACTGGCTCGCGCACCACCAGCTGGCGTACCGCCGCATTGCGTGAAGGCACGATGCGGCCATAGGCGCGTCGCCCTTCTTCGGCATACCACTCAATGTGGTCGGCCGCGCTTTTGGCTTCCATGGTCGACTCCGCCATTGGCTTGCCCTGATCCAGCGTCATGCACTCTGCCATCAGCGCGTGGCGTTCACGTACCAGCAAAGCTGCTCGCCGCAAGATGCCTGAACGGTCGTAGGCAGATGTCGTGGACCAAATCCCAAAGCCGCTCGCTGCCGCTGCCAATGCGGCGTCCAGATCTTCATTCGAAGCTATCGGCAATTGCCCGAGCGTCTCGCCCGTCGAAGGATTGATCACAGCTGCAGTGTTGCCAGCGCTGCCGGCAGTCCATTGGCCGTCGATGTAAAACAACAGGTCGGTGTACATGGATCTTTCCTCGCAAATGGGTATTGAACACAAGCGATTGCAAAGGTATCGGCAACGCATGAGCGGTAACGAAATACGCAGCAACAGGTTGACACTATCAACCATATACTCGTAAATTTAGTTCACCATGTCAACCATGTTCCGTTACCACCTCAGGGGTCCCAATGAGAGACGTCACTCTGTGTGAATGCTTCGCCCGCGACGGTCTGCAGCACGAACCGAACTTTCTGCCCACACCCACAAAACGCCGATTGGTGGAGCGATTCGCCGAAATCGGCTTTCAGAGGGTCGAGGCGACGTCCTACTCCAATCCTGCCGTGATTCCGCAATTTGCCGATGCCAGTTCTCTGTTGGCGACCCTGCAGCGTCGGGCCGGCGTGTTCTACAAAGCGACCTGCGCCAACGTGCGAGCCGTCGAGCGAGCTGTCGGCGACCTCTCTGCCGGGCATGGCGCAAATGAAATCAGTTTACTGGTGTCCGCTTCTGAGTCGCACTCGCTGAAAAACCTTAAGCGCAGCCGTGCAGATCAATGGCTCAATATTCAGCAGATGGCCGAAAAGGCCCTCAATCAATTCCGCTTGATCGGTACTGTATCCGTGGCTTTTGGTTGTCCGTTCGAGGGTCGCGTCAGCGAGGCCAGCGTGTTGGCGGATGTGGAGCAGTTTGCCAAGCGCGGCGTGAAGTTCGTCACCCTTGGCGATACCACCGGTGTCGCGACGCCGCAGAGCGTCAAGCGCCTGTTCAGTGCCGTGCTTGCGACCTTTCCCGAGATCACTCCGATTGCTCATTTCCACGACACTCGCGCGACCGGGCTGGTGAATTACGTCGCCGCGCTCGAAGCTGGGGTCACCTGGTACGACTGCGCCTTCGGTGGTGTCGGCGGCCATCCGGCCAAGGTCAAGTATGGCGGCGGACACACCGGCAACGTCAGTACCGAAGACTGGGTCAACCTGCTGGAATCGATGGGCGTACGCACAGGTATAGACCTGGACCGCCTGCTCGACGTCGCCGCCGAATGCGAAGCCGCGCTTGGCCGTGAACTGCATAGCCGGGTCCTGCGCAGTGGGTTGAATCCACTGTTGCCCACCACTGTTTCCCAAACGACATCATCCAACGAAGAGGTGTAGAAATGCTCAGTCTCAACACTGTTGCGCGGCAAACCCGATTGATCTGTGGGGTGCTTTTGCTTTCAACACCGGTCTTCGCCAGTGATAAGTTGCTGCTGGTTGAACGGGACGATTTGATAAGGGGCCCGGCGAACGAAACCCTGCTCGGCCAGCAGATTTGGGAAATGCACAAAACCGCATCGTCACGTACCACGCTGGTCCAGCTCGACCAACAATCGCCGGTTGTCAGCCATGACATCGGCGAGCGCACGCTGATCGTTTTGCAGGGCACCGTGCTGTTCCATTTCGCTGACCGGGAAGTCACCGCGACAGCAGGCGATTACGTGGCGATTCCTCCCGGCCAGGCCTACCAGATGACCCCGCAAAACCAGGAGAAAGTCCTGCTACTGGGTTTTGATGTGCCCACCATCGACATGGCAAAGGCCACCGCTGCTGATTTCTCGACAAACAGTTCCGGCCCCACTCCCGTCGTCAAGAAACAACAATCAGTGATGACCAGTCCTCCCGGCTGGAATGATCCCAGTGACCGAGGCTGGACGCTGATAAAAACGCCGGAGAAGCGCGTGAATCTTGTAGAAATGTTCTCCGAGTTAAAAAACCATAGCCATCCCGACGCCGATCATTCACTGATCCTTCTCAGCGGCAGTGCACGGGTCGTAACCCCGACCGAGGACCGCATTCTGAAGACCGGCGATTACGTTTCCATCCCGCAGAATGTCCCACACAAGTATTACGTCGAGGGTCAGCAATCGGCGCTGTTCATCAGCTTCGATGCACCGGCGTACGATTCGGCCAAGACCATCTACCTCGAGTGACCTGTCAGCATCCGGACAGAATAAAAAAAGCATGGACCTCTGTCCGTGCTTTTTTTTGGTCGCTGAATTCATCGCAAAAAGCGGGTAAATCCCAGGCGCCTTAACTGGCAAATGCTTCCTGGAACTGTATCGCGCTACCTGCAATGGCGAGCGGCATACTCGCTGTGTGACTGAGTACAAAATTCACGAACAGATGAAACAATTCGGACTGGCTGGAAATGCCGAGCTTGCAATACAGGTGCTTGCGGTGATTCTTCACCGTGCCTTCAGCGATGCCAAGGTGCAGCGAGATCGACAGGCTGGAGTGACCGCGCAGGATCATGCTGACGATCAATTGTTCGCGCGGGGTCAGTTGGTCGGCGGCGAAACGCGAAAATGCGCTGTTCAGATGCTCTCTCAAAGCCAGCGCACTGTCATCGACCTGAGCACCAACGCCCTGGTAGTGGCGTTGCAACAACACAGCGACCATCGCCTGACAGTTTTGCAAAGCCTCAATCTGCACAGGTGAAAACTTCGCAGAGGCATTCAATCGCATCAATGAGTAGGCCAGATGACCGATGCCTGGCAAAGCACAAATGAACACGATTTCTTCGGACAACGTGCCCGACTGCATCGAGATGCAGGGATGTACATCCGGCGAATTGAAATAATCACCTTCGAAGAAGGCGTCAGGAGCCAGTTCGCTCATGCGGTACAGGCCTGTAGCCTGGCCATGCGCGCAGGCCGTGTAGACCGGGTCCAGCAAGTAAGTACCGTTGAGGTAGTTGTGCATCGCTCCTGGCTCGGAAATGCCTTGCAGGTTGTCGTGAAGTAACAATGGCGAACCACCGGACGGGTAAAACAGCACACAGCTCTGGTCGAAAATCACCAGAGCCTGCAGAGCTTCGTCCAACTGTGGGGTAAAGCCATCACACTGCAATTGTGCAACCAAACCGGGCGTCGCCGCGTGCCATGTGCCAAGAACAGGCGTGGCCTCCATGCCACACCCAGGCTGCGAAACTGAAGTTGCCATGCCATCTCCTTGTTTTTATCCGGTGCGCCGAACCGCATAGGCGCACCCTGAATCCAGCGATAAAAAACAAGCACATTTCCTGCCACGGATGACTCAGACAGCGGAAAAACAGTTGTCCACGAACAGCTGCGTACCACTTACAAATGATGCCTCGTCGCTGGCTAAAAACAGTGCTGCGCGGGCCACCTCTTCAGGCTCGCACAGACGGCCCTGTTGCAGGCTGATCGCCTCTTCACTGGCATCCACGCCCATGGCCTGCAAGTCGCGCATTTCCCGCTCGCCGTGAGGGGTGCGGATAAACCCCGGTGCGACCGCATTGCAGCGAATCCCCCGGTCACGAAACTCGACGGCTATGGCGCGTGCGAACATCTGGCAAGCGCCCTTGCTCGCGTTGTACACGACCTCCCCCGGGGTCGCGTATTGCGCGGAAATCGACGAGGTGCAAACGATGCTGCCGGCCCCCTTGGCAAGCATTTGTGGAAGCACCGCTTGGGTCACCAGGTACATGCTTTTGACATTGACCGCCAAAAGCCAGTCCCACTCATGCTCCTGCACGTCCAGAAAGGGTTTTACGATCAACGTGCCGGCGTGGTTGAACAGCACATCCGCCGGGCCAAATTCAGCCAGCCCGCGCGCAACGGCTTCACGCACCTGGGCGGCTTGCGATACATCGGCACCCACCCCAAGCGCTTGACCGCCATCGGCAATGATTTGCGTCGCGAGATTGACGGCGGCGTCGCCATTCAAGTCGATAATGACTACCTTGGCCCCTTCCGCCGCGAACAGCCGGCTTGCCGCAGCGCCGCATCCACCGGCGCCGCCGGTGATAATGGCCACTTTACCGGCCAGACGGCCCTTGCCTTGCAATTGTTTGACTGTACTCATTGCGGATTTCCTTCACGGCCGCCACTCACGGCGAATGCTTCTTCAGGTGACAACACCAGGCGATGACGACGGTAGAAAGCAAAATAGGCCATCCCGACCAGGTACCAGCAGGCAGCAGCAAGTGCGGCCCATTTGTACAGAGGATCGAGAAACTGATAAATCAGCGTCGCCAATGCAATCACGATCACCGCTACCGCACCGAATGTCCCGTAAGGACTGCGATAAGGCCGGTGCAAACTGGCAAAGGAGCGCTTCAAACGAATATAGGCGACGCTTTGCAAGATGTAGGAAATCATTCCGGCGAACACGATCATGCTCACCAGGATCCCGCCCATCAACGGGTTGTTATCCTTGCCGAAGGTGAACCAGCACAGCATCAGGATACTCAATGCAGCCGCAGCCCCGGTGGCCAAAGCAATGTTCGGGGTATTGCGGGTCGGGTGCGTCACCGACAGCCCTGTCGGGAGGTAACCGGCGCGAGACAACGAATAGATATTGCGTCCCGCGGCAAAGCTTCCCGCCAGGAACGACGCCGCCAGACCCAGCACTGCCACCGCTGACAACAGCTTGCTCGCGGTGTGCCCGAACAGCTCCCTGAAGCCATCGAGCAACGGCTCTGACGAAGTGCTCATGAAAAAGCTGCCGCCGCCGATCGATGCACTGAAAAACAACACGCCCAGCGCCAGTACCGCAAGAATCACAGTGCCCCAGACCAATGCCAGCGGCAAATGGCGGGTCGGGTTGTGCGACTCCTCGGCAGTCAGCGGCAATTGCTCAATGGCCAGGAACATGTAAACGGCGAACGGCAACGCAAGCATGACGCCTGTAAGGCCAAACGGCAGCCATGGCCCGTTACCGCCCTCCAATTCAATCGGCTTTCCAGCTGCGTCAGTTGCAAGGTTCAAGGCCTTGCCGGCGAAATCCATATGCGGGTAAGCCGCGATAAAGAACACCACCAACACCGATACTGCCGCCAGCGTGATGAGCACGACAGCGCGCATCGACACCCCCAGGCCCCGGTTCGACAACAGCAACATGCAGGCATACCCGACCACCCACCAGACAGGTTGCCACTCGGGTCCGGTACCGAAAATGGCAGTCAGATAGGCGCCCATGAAAAACATGTTGCCGGCCGGGGCCAGAATGAATTCGATGTTCTCCGCAAGCCCTGTGCTGAATCCGCCCCAAGGCCCCATCGTGGTACGAGCAAAGGAGTAGGCACCACCAGTGTGCGGCAGCGCAGCCGCCATTTCACCGATTGACGAGCAGAGAAACAGGTACATCACGGCGATGATCAGCAAGGCTAAAGCCATGCCACCGAAGCCTTGTGCCAAGCCCAGGTTCCAACCGGAGTACTGACCCGCCACCACCGCCCCGACGCCAAGAATCAGCAAGGTGAAAAAGCCTGCATGACGTTGCAGGCGACGTTGTTCAAAGTAACCGCTTTCCACACTTTGATAGCTGATCCCTGACGGGGTAACGGCCGCCGTCGGCGCTGATGTTATCGGTCTGTCCACGCGGTGATCCTCCAATGTCTCGTTCAGGGCAAATTCCCCGAACGTCATCTTCGGATGCACAACGTCAACTGCCTATGTCTCCAAAGGGACATGTCGACAAGGCATGAACCGCATCAATGCTGCTGACGACGCTCCAGGCTCTTGATGTACTGCATCGCCACCAGTAGCAGGATCGACAGGACAATCATCAAGGTCGATACCGCGGCCACGGTCGGATCGATCTGATCGCGGATATTGGCGAACATCCGGCGGGGCAGCGTGGAGCTTTCGCCGCCGACAATGAACAGCGCAATGACCACCTCATCGAATGACGCGATGAAGGCAAACAGCGCGCCGGAACAGATCGATAGTCGCAGCTGCGGCAGCGTCACCGTCAGAAAGGCCCAGGGACGTGAAGCACCCAGGCTGCGTGCGGCCATTTCCTGATTCATGTCGAACCCCTGAAGACCATTGCCCACCGCAATCAGCACAAAAGGTATCGCCAGCACACTATGCGCCAGCACCAGGCCGGTGATGGAATTGTTCAGACCTGTACGCGAATAGACAAAAAACACACCCACCGCCACCAGAATGATTGGCACCAGCATCGGCAGCATCATCAGGCTATTGACCAGCTTCGCCGCGCCACCGCGTACTTGCGACAGGCCATAGGCTGCCAGCGTCCCCAATACCGTAGCGATGCAGGTCGACATCACCGCCACTTTCACCGTGACCCAGGTCGCCATCATCCATTCCGGCGATCCCAGATAAGCCTCGTACCACCGCAGGCTCCACTCCCGTGGCGGAAACTCCAGGTACTGCGAGGCGGAAAACGACATCGGGATCACAATCAGGCATGGAATGATCAAGAACAACAGGATCAACCCGACCAGGACGTATAACCAGAGCCGGTGTGCATGGGTAATCTGCGTCGGCGTCACCGCTTGATTGAGCTTGAACATCAGCCGTTCCTCCCTTGTTCGTTGAGCCCGAACAGTTTGCGCATGCCCCAGAGGATCAACACCGTGGCGACCAGCAAGGCCACTCCCAGTGCACTCGCGGCGCCCCAGTTACCGTACAGGGCAATGGTGTCGCTGATCTTCATCGACCACATCGACACCTTGCCACCGCCCAACAATGCCGGTGTCAGGTAAAAGCCCAGGCAAATCACAAAGACCAGCGTGATACCCGAAGCCAGTCCAGGCAGCGACAATCGCAGAAAGACCTGACGAAACGCCTGGGCCGGTGTGGCGCCACAATTGGCCGCTGCCGACATCAACAACGGATCAATGTTTTTCATCTTGTCGTAGAGCGGCAGCACCATGAACGGCAACATGACGTGGACCATGCCGATGACGGTTCCGAAGAAGTTGTTCACCAGCGCCAGTGGCTCATGGATCAGGCCCAGATCGAGCAACCAGTTATTGATGATCCCCTGGCGCTGCAACAACACCAACCAGGCGTAGGTACGAACCAGAATCGAAGTCCAGAACGGCAGCAATACGAAAGCCATGCAGATCTGGCTGGCGCGTTCGGGCAGTTGCGACAGCAGGTACGCCAGTGGATATCCCAGCAGCACGCAAATCAGCGTGACGCAGAACGCCATCTGAAAGGTAATGATGAAGCTGCTCAGGTACACAGGTCTTAGCAAACGCAGGTAATTGTCCAGGGTCAGCGCACCGCTGCTGTCGAAGGCCGACAACCAGAACAGCCACCCCAAGGGCACCGCCAACACCACGAACACCAGAATGAAGCCCGGCAACGTCAGGGAAAGCAGCGCCCAGCGTTCCTTGAGTTCGGCCATCGCCAGGCGATGGACCATCGGGTCTTCGCCTCCGATGGTAGCGCCGTCGGTGCGAGCGGAAAGACTGACTTGTTTCATGGGCGTGACCCTCTGGAGCTTTTGACGAGGGGGAAGATCGGCATTCATGCGCCCTCCGTCACCAGCAAGGTGTCCTCGGCATGCAGCCATAGCTGAGCCGCAGCACCGGGTGTCGGTACCGCGACATCACGAAAGCCCTTTTGATGGCGAGCCGTGAGCTCGCTACCGTCAGGTAACACCAGACCGACGTGATAACTGTCGCCCTGATACACCACGTCGCGTGCTACCGCATCGATCCGGTTCATCGCGCTGGCATCCGCCGGAGCCTGCCATTGCAGGCGCTCAGGTCGCACCATGAGCACTCGGCGCTGCGAATGTCTGAGCGCCGTGCCCAACGGCAGTTTCAGCGCCCGTCCCTGGAACAGGACGGCATCGCCACTCTCCTCCACGGGAAAAAAACAACTCTCGCCAATGAAACCCGCGACAAAACGATCAAGGGGGCGCTCGTAGAGTGCGTCCGGGGTATCCAGTTGCGCCAGTTTGCCCTTGTTCAACACCGCAATGCGATGGGAGAGCGTCAATGCTTCCTTCTGGTCGTGGGTGACATAAATCGTGGTCATCCCCAATCGGGCATGCAGGCGCTTGAGCTCAAGTTGCATGTGCTCGCGCAGGTTCTTGTCGAGTGCTGAAAGCGGCTCGTCCATCAGCATGATTTTCGGCTCGAACACCATGGCCCTGGCTAGCGCGACACGCTGACGCTGACCACCTGAAAGCTGATGAATGCCGCGCTCACCGAGATGGTCCATCTGCACCATTTCCAGGGAGGCCTTGACCCGACGGGTTCGCTCCGCACCGCTGACCTTGCGCAAACGCAAGGGATAAGCAACGTTTTCTGCAACGGTCATATGCGGGAACAGCGCATAGTTCTGAAACACCATGCCGATATCCCGTTTATGTGGCGGACAATCCAAAAACTCTACGCCATCGACCTTGATGCTTCCCGAGTCCGGGCGAATGAAGCCGGCCAGCACATTGAGCAAGGTCGTTTTCCCCGACCCTGAAGGGCCGAGAAGGGTAAGAAACTCACCAGGGTTGACGTCCAGGGATACATGATCGATCGCAGTAAATGATCCGTAACCTTTATAGACATCCCGAATCGCAATATTGCCTTGCATAACTCCGACCTCCAAAAAAACCAATTACCGTGCGATCAACTCTTTGTAGTCTTCCTGAACATCTGTGACATGGTCGCCCCACCAGCGAGGGTCCATCAGCGCCTGCTTGGCTCTGTTGTCGGGCGACATGTTGGAGCTGTTCAGTGCATCGGCCGGAACACCAGGTTGATCGAAAGCCAGGCTATTGGTCGGGCCGTAGTAGCCCATCATGGTCGGAATTCGGGCCTGAATCGGCGCAGATACGGAATTGGCAATCAGCTTCTGCGCCCCCGGCGCATTCCCGGCGCCCTTGAGGATGGCCATGCAGCCATAACCGAGCAGGCCATCTTCATAGGTATAGGCCACCGGTGCTTTGTCTTTCACCACAGAATCGACACGGCTGCTCCAGATCGCGATCAGATCGACCTCGCCATCCTTGATCAGTTGCGCGGATTGAGCACCGGAGGTCCACCAGACAGCGACGTAAGGTTTGATCTTTTCCAGCGAAGCGAGGCCACGCTTGATATCCAGGGGATAGAGTTGATCGCGCGGCACGCCATCGGCCAGCAAGGCCACTTCAAGCATTTCATCCGGTGCGACGGAAAGCGCACGACGACCTGGAAACTTCTTCACGTCCCAAAACTCTTTCCAGTTCTTCGGGCCGACCTTGAATTTGTCGGTGCGCCAGCCCATGACCACTGAATAGCTGTTGGTAGCGATCCAGTTCTTGTCCCGCGCCAGTTCAGGTATGCCTTTGGCATCGATCACGGAGTAGTCCAAGGGTTCGAGCATCCCCTGCTTGGACAATGCCGCACAGTCATTGGCGCCGATATGAATGGCATCCCAGGCGGGTTTGCCAGATTGCACTTGCAGTCGTACAGCCGGTTGTCCGTCATGCGACTCGGTCCGCAGCTTCAACCCAGCCTTCTCTGCCGCTGGCTTCCACAGCGTTGCAATCAATGCATCCTGCAGACCACCACCATAGCCTGCGACGGTCACTGTAGACGGATCGGCCGCCCAAACCTGCGGAGCGATCAACGCTGCGCCCGCAACCGCCAACACATGTCGCCTTACTGCTGAAAACTTCAGGGTGTCGAACATTTTCCATCTCCTGTTTCTAGCGCCCGCTGAGCGCTGACTTGTTATTAGGCAGAGATAAAGATCAAACCTTAGCGCAGCTTTCCATCAGCTCGACCGTGTCCCCGGTCGTTGCTCATCTTCCGTTTGAAGCACCAGAAGATAGTTGACAACATGAACCACATGATTCACATTGTCAACCATATTGAAGCCACCCCATCAACAACAATTGCACCCACGACGCAAGTCGCACGACCCGAACGGAGTACCGCCATGTCACGCTCATTACACGCCAGCGACATCGCTTTTCACATCCACAGCCAGACCAACCTGGCCAACCACGAAAAGGTCGGTCCGACCGTGATGGTCCGTGGTGAGGGCATCTACACCTGGGATGACCAAGGCAAGCAGTATCTGGACGCCATGTCGGGCATGTGGAGTGCCGCGCTGGGTTATAGCGAGACGCGCCTGGAAGAAGCCGCGTTGCGGCAAATGAAGCAACTGCCCTATCACCAGAACTTTGCGCACCGCTCGACCGAACCAGCGATCCAGTTGGCAGAACGCTTGATCTCGCTGGCACCGGTGCCAATGTCCAAAGTGTTGTTCGCTTGTTCAGGTTCTGAAGCCAACGACACCGCGATCAAACTGGTCTGGTACTACTGGAGCGCCATTGGCCAGCCACAACGTCGCAAAATCATCAGCCGTAATCGCGCTTATCACGGCACAACCATTGCCAGTGCCAGCCTCACCGGCCTTGCACACTTGCACCAGGACTTCGGCCTGCCGCTGCCCGGTTTCCTGCATGTCACCTGCCCCCACTACTACCGCGAGGGTCTGCCGGGTGAAAGCGAAGAAGCGTTCTCCACCCGCCTGGCAGCAGAGCTGGAAACCCTGATTGAGCGCGAAGGTGCCGATACGATTGGCGCATTTTTCGCCGAACCGCTGATGGGCACCGGAGGCGTGATCACCCCGCCCGCCGGCTATTTCGAAAAAATCCAACAGGTTCTCAAGCGCCACGACATCTTGCTGGTCGCCGACGAAGTCATCTGTGGCTTCGGTCGTACCGGCAATTGGTGGGGTTCGCAAACCTTCGGCCTGCAGCCAGACATGATTACCTGCGCCAAGGCACTCTCGGCGTCCTATCTGCCGATTTCCGCACTGCTGATTTCCGAGCCGGTGTATCAGGCGATGAAAAGCCAGAGCGAGAAAATCGGCATCTTCGGTCACGGCTTTACCTATGGCGGCCATCCGGTCCCGGCGGCCGTTGCACTGGAATGTTTGAATATCTATGAAGAGCGCCAACTCCCGGCGCACGCCCAGCAAGTCGGTGCACGCCTGGGTGCAGGCCTGCGCAAACTGGCCGACCATCCGCTGGTGGGCGAAGTACGCGGTGCCGGCCTGATGTGGGGCGTCGAGGTGGTGGCAGACAAAGCCAGCAAGGCCGCGTTCCCCAAAGAGTGGAAAGTCGGCTTGAGCGTGTCTCAGCAAACCGAAGCCAATGGTGTGACTGCCCGTTCGCTGAACGACAGCGTGGTGTTCGCACCACCGTTGATCATCACTGACAGCGAAGTCGACCTGGTGCTTGCAGCCTTCTCCAAGGGGCTGGATGGCAGTCTGGCGTTATTGCGCGAGCAATCACGCTTCAACGGTTGAGCTCAGGTCTGCACTCCCGAACAATGAGAGGCTAATTCCTTTCCCCAGATAGCCTTTGGTGCCTTATGAAAAAAACCACAGCAGCCGCCGCTCGAGAACCTGAAATCACTACGGATATGCGCGACCTGTTCTCTGTTCAGCTGCAGCGTCTGGCCGGCCTGTCGAGTCGTATCGCAGCGATGACCATTCCTCAGCATTTCGCCATTACGGTGCTTGAGTGGCGGACTCTGGCGATTCTCGATTACCTCGGCCAGGCGCCGCTGGTTCAAGTCGCCAAGCATGCCAGCGTGTTGAAAAGCCAGATGAGCAGGATCGTCACCAACCTGACCAAGCGAGAGTTGATCGAGCGTCAACCTAATCCGGAGGACGGGCGTAGTGCACTGCTCTGCCTGAGTGCGGAAGGCAAGGAGATGGTCGACCGAATTCTCGATGATTCCAACGAGCGGAACGAACGCATGTTGAGCGGCCTGTCGACTAGCGAGCTCAAGCAACTGCGTGAACTGATGCATCGCGTCTACAACAACAGCCTCGAGTACTACGGCGAACTCAAGAAAAACAATCCGTACAACCTGAGTCCGGAGAATGATGATGAGGAATGAAGCATGTCGATCGACACCCGCCTGACCCGGTTACTCGGCATCCGCTACCCGATCATTCAGGCAGGCATGAGTTGGGCATCCAGTTGCGCCGCCCTGCCCGCCGCCGTGTCCAATGCCGGTGGCCTGGGAGTGATCGCCGCAGGACCGATGCGTCTGGCCGACCTTGCCCAAACGCTCCGCCAGGTGCGTGAGCTGACCGACAAACCCTACGCGGTGAACATCCCGCTGTACCGCAAGGGCGCCGACGAAGTACTGGACTTGCTGGTGGCCGAACAAGTACCGGTCATCATTGCCAGCCAAGGTTCGCCGAAAGCTCACTTGCAACGCTTCAAGGACTACGGAGCGACCTGGCTTCACGTCGTCGCATTTGTCGAACATGCACGCAAGGCCGCTGCGGCCGGGGTCGATGGGCTGGTCGTCGTTGGCAGTGAAGCCGGTGGACATCCGCCGGCCAATGAAGTGAGCACGCTGGTCAACGTGCGGCGCGTGTTGCAGGAAGTCGACTGCCCCCTCGTAGCCGGCGGCGGAGTCGCCGACGGATATGGCATTGCCGCGCTGCTCGCCCTGGGTGCGGACGCCGTGCAGTTAGGCACACGCTTCATGCTGTCGGAGGAAGCATTCCTGCATCCCGCCTACAAGCAAAAAGTACTAGACGCCGACATCGACGACACCGTCCTGGTCGGTCGCGGCGCACTGCCGGTGCGCAGCGTGCGCAATGCCTTTACCGAACGCGTTGAACAGGCCGAGCGCGACGGCATGCCACAGGCTGCCCCCGACGCCTATGCCTCATTGCTGGCCTCGGCCAGTTTGAAACAAGCCTCATTCGACGGCGATGTCAGCAACGGCAAAGTCGAAGCCGGACAAAGTGCCGGGCTGATCCATCAACTGCTGCCCGCCGCAGCAATCATGCAATCACTCGTCGAAGAACTCGAACAGGCCCTCGCCCGCCTGCGCGCCATGCAGCCCTGACAGGAGCACTTTATATGACCGAACATCAGGTCGTTTTGCGTGAAACCCGGGATGGCGTACAGACGCTGACGCTCAACCGCCCGGACAAACTCAATGCCTTGAACTTCGCACTCACCGAGGGATTGGTCCAGGCCCTGAAGGATGCCGATGCCGACCCGTCTGTTCGAGTGGTGATCGTCACCGGTGCCGGCCGTGGTTTCTGTGCGGGGGCCGACACCCGAGAGTTCGAGGTGCTGACCCCGGACAATCAATCGCTGGTGGAACGTCGCGCTGCGCTGACCACCGAACTGCAAGGGCTGGTCAAGCAGATGAGTAAACCGGTGATCGCCGCCGTCAACGGTTACGCCATGGGTGGCGGTAGCGGGCTCGCCTTGTCTTGCGATCTGGCGCTGGCTGGCGAAAGCGCTCGGTTCGGTTATCCAGAGGTCAAGCACGGGATCGTCGCCGCAATTGTCATGGCCGGGCTGGTTGAACATGTCGGGCGTAAGGCTGCTTTTGATCTGGTCGCCACCGGTCGCACTCTGGATGCTCAGGAAGCTCGGCAACTGGGCATGATCAACCGGGTTGTGGCCGACGCCGACCTGCCTGGCGAGGCGCTAGCGTTGGCTCAGCAGATCGCCAGTCATCCGCTGCAGGCAATGCAGGCCACCAAGAGCATCTTCCACCGGGTCACCGAACTGCCCTTCAGCGAAGGTCTGAAGATCGGTCAGCAATTGAATGCCCAGATGCGTGCCTTTCGCCAAACGGAGGCGCCAGCATGAAACCCTTGGAAGGTGTAACGGTTGTGGAGTTGGCGCGCGTCCTGGCTTGCCCCTTTGCCGGGATGATTCTCGCTGAACTTGGCGCCCGGGTGATCAAGGTCGAACAACCCGTCGATGGTGACGAGACCCGAGGCTATGAGCCTTTTGTGCGTCAGGCTGACGACAACGTTGATTACCTCGACGAGGATGCACAGGCCGAAGCGCTGGGGCGTGAACGCAGTGCCTATTTCTATGCTTTCAATCGCAGTAAAGAATCGATCACGGTCAATCTGCGCACAATCGAAGGCCAGGAAATAGTCCGCAAACTGGCCGGCGAAGCCGACGTGATCCTGGAGAATTTCCCGGTCGGTACACTCAAGCGATACGGCCTGGACTGGCCAGTGCTCAAAGCACTCAACCCGCGCCTGCTTTACGTCTCCTGCACCGGGTTTGGCCAGACTGGACCATATGCCAGTCGCAAGGGTTACGACACCGTGTTTCAGGCCATGAGCGGAATCATGAGTCTCACCGGCGAGAAAGATGGCGGCCCGGTGAAACCCGGAATTCCGGTCTCAGACCTCAGCTCCGGGTTGTGGATCGCACTGGGCATCGTGTCCATGCTTCAGGGCAGGCAAAAAGAAGGCACGGGCGCCTACCTTGATTTCTCCATGCTGGACGGCCAAATCAGTCTGCTGGCCTTGGCGGCCGCCCGTTACTTTGCGCTGGATGAAGTGCCTGAGCGTCTCGGCACCGAGCACCCTGGCCGTGTCCCGTCGGCCAGTTTCCGATGTGCCGATGGCGGTTATGTACACATTACCGGGGCCGATCAGCACTGGCATCCACTCTGCGCTCTGCTTGGTCTGGAATCGTTGGGATCTGATCCGCGCCTGCAACACAACAGTGGCCGTGTATTGCACCGCGATGAAGTGATGGCGATGTTGACGGACGCCATCGCCCTGCTGACCCGAGATCAACTCTGCGCTGCCTGTGACGCGGCGGGTGTACCTGCCGGGCCGCTGAAAACCCTGGACGAGGTAGTCGTCGACCCGCACTTGCGTGCACGCGGTGTGTTTGCCGACTTCGAACATCCTGAGAGCGGGCGCTTCCCGGCCATTCAGTTGCCATTTCAGTTCAATGGTTACGACAACCCCACGGCAAACCGCCCGCCTTTGCTGGGCGAACACACCGACAAAGTGCTGCAAGACCTTGGCTACAACTCGCAAGACATCAACGCCTTGCATCGCTCCGGAGCGGTATAAAAATGACTCAGCCCGATCTGACCACAGTTGCCTGCCTCACGGTGGCGCAAAACATCGCCACCCTGACCCTCAATCGCCCGCAGGCACGCAACGCCTTGAACACTCAACTGTGCCTTGAATTGCACCTGGCTATCCGGGAAGTCAACAAGCGCACCGATATTCACGTGCTGCTGGTGCGCGCCAATGGACCCGTGTTCTGTGCCGGTGCCGACCTCAAGGAACGCAAGGACATGGATGAAGACCAGATCCGCGCTCGACGCATCAAGGCCTTCGCCCTGTATGCCGCACTGGAAGACCTGACGATACCGGTGATTGCGGTAGTCCAGGGCCCGGCTGTGGGCTCCGGCTGCGAAATTGCCAGCGCCTGCGACTTCATCGTCGCCAGTGACCAAGCCAGCTTCCGCTACCCGGAGGCACGCTGGGGCACCGTCGGCGCCACACAACGGCTGCCACGCATCGTTGGCAGGCGCATCGCAAAAGAACTGATGTTCACCGGGCGTGAAGTCAGTGCCGAGGAAGCCAAGTCCATTGGCCTGGTCAATCAGGTGCTGCCTCACGCTGAGTTCGACAACTATGTCCATAGCTTGGCACGGGAGATCGCCTCGGCTCCCACTCATGCCATCCGCAGTGCCAAACGCACCATCGACAAGGGCGCCGATGACAGTCGCTTTGGCGCCCTGGCCCACGAGATCCTCGCCATCGAGGACAACCTGACCGAAGGCACCTGGCGTGCCGGCATGACATCTTTCGTCTGAGGAATCCCCATGACTGTATCGACTTCCCCGCTGCCCGGTCCCCTTTGGACAGTATTGAGTGACGTTGCCCGGCACTACCCCGACAACGACGCCTTGATTGCCGAAGACGGCCGCATGAGTTATCGCCAGCTTCTTGAGCAGGTAGATAACACGGCTCGCGCCATGCTCGGGCTGGGCCTGCAACGAGGCGAGCATATCGGCCTGCTGATGGGCAACTCCGTGCAATGGGCGGTGCTCTGGTACGCAGCGGCTTCGCTCGGTCTGGTGTGCGTACCGTTCAACACGCGCTTTCGCAGTGAGGAGCTCAGCTACGGCCTGGACCACGAAGATGTTCGCGCACTGTTCTGCGTTGATACCTTCCTCGACAAGATTGACTTCGTCGGCATGCTCGGGGATGTCGAACCGGCGATAAACACCACGCTGCCGGGGAACAATCTGCCGCTCTTGCAGCATCTGGTGGTATTTGGTCAACGCGTACCCCAAGCAGGATTGAGCGAGGCCGGCTTCCTTCAACTCGGCGCCGATGTCCAGCCCGCTGAATTGGCGGCAGCACGCACGCAGGTCGATCCCGACGATACGTTGTTGATCCAGTTCACCTCGGGAACCACCGCTTTTCCGAAAGGGGTCATGCTCAGCCATGCCTCGATGCTCGGGATTGCCAAATGTGTGGCCGTTCGCATGGGCGTGCGCCCGGAGGATCGATACTTCAGTCCACGGCCGTTCTATCATGTGGCCGGCAGCACCATGTCATTGTTGGTCGCGCTGGTTCACGGCGCCACCCTGGTCACCGCCGCGACGTTCGATCCGGCTCAGGCACTGGCGATCATGGAGCGCGAGCGGTGCACCTTGACCTCGGGCAACGACACCATGTTTCTGATGATGCTGGCCGAGTCCGGCTTCGGCACCCATCGTCTGTGCCTTCGCGGCGGCTGGGCGGCTGCCAGCCCGCAGATCCTCCATGACGTCGTCGAGAAGATGGGCGCGAAGGACATTTGCAATGCGTACGGCCTCTCGGAAGCTTCACCGAATCTGGTCTTTTCCGATTACCGTGAACCTCTGGATTTGCGTCTCAATGGTTCCATGACCACCCACAACGGTCTGGACATTCAGGTTCGAGACCCCGTAAGCGGTCAACCAGTGCCGCCAGACCAACCGGGTGAAATTTGCGCGCGCGGCTGGAGCCTGATGAAGGGCTACTACAAGCTGCCCGACCAGACAGCCGCCACCTTGCGCGAGGGCTGGCTGCATACCGGAGACCTTGGCACGCTGTCGGCGGACGGACGCTTGCTGTTCATCGGTCGACTCAAGGATATGTTCCGCGTCGGTGGCGAGAATGTTTCGCCACTGGAAGTCGAACAGGTGCTGCTCAAACACCCCGCTATCGAGTTAGCCCAAGTGATCGGCGTGCCCGACCCGCGACTGGGAGAAGTCCCTGCGGCCTATGTCACCCTCAAGCAGGGTGCCGTCGCCAGCAGCGAAGACTTGATCGCTTTCTGCAAAGCACGCTGTGCCAATTTCAAGGTGCCGCGCTACCTGTGCATTGTCGAAGACTTCGAAAGCATCGGCATGACCGGATCGAGCAAGATCCAGAAAAACCGATTGCGCGACTTTGCCATTCGCCAACTTGGGCTTACCTGAGTACGGCAGACCCTGAAAAGTGTTACCGATCGAGCAGCTTAAATGTTACCAGCCTGGACGCCCGCAAATGGAAAGTGTGGATCGTGCCAGGCCACCCCGAGTCCCCGCTATGCAGTGCCCGAATTGGGTGCAATAACACCCATAGTCAGTAGATCCCGGGGCAGCTTTCGCCCGCCATTGGCGGGCGTCACAGCCTGATCAGGGTTTTTCCCTGAAGCTGTCGCCATAAACAGGACAATTTGCCTGGAGCCTGCGCAGGAAGCTCGATTCGCGGCGTTCATGGCCTGGTTTATGCCTTCATTTCAAGAATGCGTGTATTGCGTCTGCACACTTGCATCAGCAATAACCACCCGGCCACATCCAGACAGAACAACAACAGTTCTGCATGAGGAGAACCCAGCATGATCCCCGGCATGAATGAAATGGCAAACCTGGTCGGCGGAATTGGCAACAACCATTTTTCGCAGGATTTCTTCAGTTTTTGCCACGACCAATTGAACGTGGACCAGTGCACCGTATTCAGCTTCGATCAACGGGGTAATCCTCACTGCCTCGTTGCCGAGGCGCTGCACAGCCAGGCCCGCAACGTGACTCGCACCCTCGCACAGGAATATACGGAGGGAGCCTTTCGGCGCGATCCGAATATCACCTTGGGGCAAACCGCCTTGACCCCGAATCAGCCGTTGCTGGTACGTTGCGTTTCACCCGCACATATCCGCGACCAGGGCTACCGTCGGCGCTTTTATCACGACGCACTGGTGCGCCAGGAACTCGCCTTGGTGACGTCAGTCGGTGACCGCACGCTTTACTGCAGTTTTTACCGCAGTGATGAGCAAAGAGACTTTGTTCATGAGGACAGTCTGCGGCTCGAGTATCTGGGCGGCTTCCTCGCGCAGACGTTGAGCAAGCACACGCAAATGCTAGAGCTCAGGCACCGCGAGGAAACACCAGAAACAAAACCGGCAGAATTGAGCCTGGAACGCAGGGAAAGAATGTATGAAGAGTTACGCAACACGTTGCTCAAGGCCGCTGGAGGCCTGACCCAACGCGAAGCGCAGATCTGCGCGTCCATCGCGCTGGGATATACCACCATGGGTATCGGTTTGAATCTCGGGATCTCAATAAATACCGTGGCGACCCATCGTAAACGGGCCTATGCCAAGCTTGGCATTTCCTGCCAGAACGAACTGTTCGCTCGTTATTACGACAACATGGATGGATCACGGAACCTGAACTGATCAAAGAATCAGTGCCCGCCCTCATCAGCGGGCACTGCCATCGCATCTCCCATCAAGCGAATGTACAAACCTCATCGAAAGACAGACGCGGCAAGCGTTGATGCAACTTGCTTGCATCGCCGTATCCAAGGTTGCAAAGGAAATTGCTGCGCACTGTACTACCGGCAAAAAATGCCTCATCTACTGCCTGACTATCGAATCCCGACATCGGCCCGCAATCCAGTCCCAACCCACGGGCAGCCAGCATCAACCAGGCCGCTTGCAGACAACTGTTGCGTAAAGCGCACTCTTCACTCGCCACGGGGTCGTTGCGAAACATATCGCGCACATCCGCATGCGGGAACAACCTGGGCAACTGCTGCCAGAAGTCCATGTCAAAGCCGATAATCACGGTCACTGGTGCACTCAGCACTTTTTCGACGTTGCCTGGGCTCAAACATGGTTGCAAGCGCTGCTTGCCAGCATCACTGGTAACGAACACCAACCTTGCGGGCATGCAATTAACTGAGGTCGGCGCAAACTGAGCCAACGCCCACAGCTCTTCGAGGAGCGACTGGCTGACAGGGCGCGCGTGCCAACCATTGTGGCTGCGCCCTTCACGAAACAGTAGATCGAGACTGGCGTCATCGAGGCTCGACAAACGTCGGCGAAGGTCATTCGCCATTTCCAGCGTTGAATTCATGGAAGCACTCACACTTGAGACAGACGAAAAATGACCAGCATCCGTAAATGCTGGTCGGCAGTGGCTTACCAGGGGTTGGCAACAAACGCGCGATCGAGCACTTCGACCACTTCGTCGACGTGTTCTTTAGTGAAGGTCAGCGGTGGCGAAATGATCAATTTGTTGACGATGGTGCGAATCATCACGCCATTGCTCACACAAGCCTCAGAGATGGCCAACGGATACGCATCAGCGGGGCCGAACGGTTCCTTGGTCGCACGATCCTTGACCAGTTCGACCGCCAGCATCAACCCTTTGCCTCGCACATCGCCGATGGCCCGGTGTTTCTCTTTCAGCGTCAGCAGCTTCTGCAGGAAATAGTCGCCAACCACTCGCGCGTTTTCTGCGAGATTTTCATCCAGCACAATATCGATCGCAGCGAGCGCTGCAGCGCATGAAACGGGGTGTCCGGAGTAGGTGTAGCCATGCATGTAAACCGAGGTAAAACCGGCATCTCGCTCCCAGGCACGGGCGACACGTGAATTGACCAGAGTTGCGCTCAGCGGCACGTAACCGCTGCTGATGCCTTTGGCCAGGCACATGATGTCCGGCTTGACGCCCCAACCACGGGAGCCGAACAACGAACCGCTGCGACCAAGGCCGGTAATCACCTCGTCAGCAATCAGCAGAATGTCGTACTTGTCGCAAATCTGGCGCAAGCGCGGCCAATAGGACGCAGGGGGCACGATGACGCCGCCGGCACCCTGGACCGGTTCGGCGATCAACGCGGCAATGGTGCCGGGGGCCTGCATTTCGATTTGCCGTTCGAGTATCTGCGCGCAGATCTCAGCAAGCTCTTCTGGATCGTTGGTGAAGGGGTTGCGGTACAGGTGCGGTGATTCAACCTGAAAAAAACCCGGCATCAAGGGTTCGTAGCTGCTTTTCCAGGCATTGCCGCCACACGCAGACATGCCGCCAAAATTAAGGCCGTGATAGCCGTTGTACAGCGAGATGAATTTGACCTTGTCGGGTTGTCCTTCGAGTTTCCAGTACTGTCGCGCGATCTTCAGTGCGCTTTCCACTGCATCGGAGCCACCCAGGCCAAACGATGCCTTGACCATGCCTTCCTCGGCGGCCACTTCCGTCAACTTCTGCGACAGTGCAATGGCCGGTGCGTTGGTGCTGCCCGGGAACAACGAATAGTAGGCCAGCTCCTCCATCTGCCTGGTCACTGCGTCAATGATTTCGCGACGACCATACCCGGCATTGACGCACCACAACCCACCCTGACAGTCGATGAAACGGCGCCCGTCGATGTCGGTAATGTGTACGCCCTTACCGGACTGGATAATCAACGGCCGGTTTTTATGCAGTGCTTTCGGATCTTGCATCGGGTGCATCAAGTGCACGGTGTTGTGTTCTTTGAGCCAGGCATTGTTGTTACTGTTCATGCTGCCACTCCAGGTCATTCATTTGGGAGAGGACACACAGCCGTGTGTGTTCCTTGAGCCTGAATCTAGGGTCTGATGCCTTCTGTGTATCTACCCTCAAGGGGTGAGCCATCAGCCAAAAAAGCTCTGTTTCAGACGCCAAGCGCATGGCAATCCTGCAGGTGCCAGCCGATCCTCACGCGGTGACCCGGCAAGGTGGGAACCAGCCCTTGAACATTGGGAATCTTGATGATGAAGTCATCGTGCCCACAGAACCTGACGCGGGTACGCAGATGGTCACCGTGGTAGATCACTTCGCAAACGTCTGCCTCAAAGTTGTTGCTCAGTTCAATCCCCGGCTCGAGAAAGCTGACCCGCTCTGGACGCAGCGCCAGGCAACAACGCTGCCCGGTCTTCAGTCCGGGTGAGCTCATGGCGTTGATCTGTTGACCGGTATCCATGGCAATGACGCAGCGCTCGCCCTGCATGCTCTGAACGATGCCCTTGAGTTGATTGTTCTCGCCGATGAACTGCGCAACGAAGGCGTTCGCGGGGCGTTCGTAAAGATCGCCCGGACTGGCCAGTTGCTGGATCACACCATCGTTAAAGACCGCTACTCGATCAGACATGGTCAATGCCTCGCCCTGATCGTGTGTGACATAGACCATGGTGATACCCAGTTGGCTGTGCAAACGCTTGATCTCATACTGCATCTGTTCGCGCAGTTGTTTGTCCAACGCCCCCAGCGGCTCGTCCATCAGCACCAGCTTGGGCTCGAAGATCAATGCACGTGCCACTGCCACTCGCTGTTGCTGACCACCGGAGAGTTGAGCCGGCTTACGTGTCGCCAGGTGCTGCAGGTGCACCATCTCCAGGGCACGCCCTACCCGGCTGCGAATTTCGGCCTTATCCAGACGCTGGACCTGCAAGGGAAACGCCAGGTTGTCGGCGATGCTCATGTGCGGGAACAAGGCATAGTTCTGGAACACCATGCCGATGTTGCGTTTATGCGTCGCTATACGGCTGATCGGTTGACCGTCCAGATAGATCTCCCCTTCGCTGGCGGTTTCAAAACCGGCGAGCATCATCAGGCAGGTGGTTTTACCTGAACCTGAGGGGCCGAGCAGCGTCATGAACTCGCCTTCGCGGATATTCAGATTGAGATTCTTGACCACCAGGTTTTGGCCGTCATAGCTTTTTTTCACGCCAGCGAACCTGACGTAGGCATCATTATTCTTCGACATGAGATCACACGCTCTCGGGTGAATTGCAGGGTGGCCGCGAACCTGTCGCAACCAGAATCAAGCCTTGGAAACCGCACTGTCCCCCGCCATGCGCACGGCATAGCGTTGCAACCAGCCAAGGGTCAGCAGAAAGAGGGTCGACAACAGCGTGAGCAGGAACGCCACGGCGGTGATAGATGGGCTGAGGTTTTCGCGCACGCCGGAAAACATCTCTCGGGGCAAAGTGCGCTGCTCCGGTCCCGACAGCAGCAATGACACCACCACCTCATCGAACGAAGTGGCAAAGGCGAACACCGCACCGCTGGCCACGCCTGGAAGAATCAGCGGCAAGGTGATTCGGTAAAACGTACGGATCGGACCGGCGCCGAGGCTCGCTGCCGCCCGCAGCAAACCTCGATCAAGCCCTTGCAGCGTGGCGTTGACCGCGATCAGTACGAAAGGCGTCGCCAAGGCGGTATGCGCCAGCACCATACCGAGGTAAGTGCTGGCCAATCCGAGCGTGGAGAACAGAAAGTAGATGCCGACGGCCGTGATCACCGTGGGCACGATCATTGGCGACAACAGCACCGCCATCAACAGGGCCTTCATGCGAAAGTCCGCAAGATTGAGTCCCAGCGCAGCCAGCGTACCGAGCACCGTTGCCAGGCCCATACTGGCGACCCCGATCATCAAACTGTTCTTGAGTGCAAACAGCCATTGAGGCGAGTCAAACACCTGCTGATACCAGCGCAATGACAAGCCATCCAATGGATAGCTGAGAAAGCTGCCACCGTTGAAAGACAACGGAATGATCACCAGGATGGGCGCCATCAGAAACACCAGCACCACCCACGCTGCGCAGCGGTTGAAATAGCGCCAAAACAGAGTGCTTTGCATACGTTCTCCTAACGACCGATTCGCTGTACGCCAACCAGGCCGACATAAACCCGATAAAGCACCAGCGTTGCGATGAGCAGGACCATGCCCAACCCCGCCGCCAAGCCCCAATTGATGGTGCCGCTGGTGTAAAAGGCGATGTAGTAACTGATCAATTGATCATTCGGACCGCCAATCAACACAGGTGTGATGTAGTAGCCAAGGGCAAGAATGAACACCAGCAACGAACCCGCTGCGATACCCGGCAGCAATTGCGGCAAGTACACCCTGCGATAAGCCATGACCGGGCCGGCGCCGAGCGACACTGCCGCGCGCATTTGTGCAGCTGGGACCGCGCGCATGGCGCCATACAGTGGCAGGATCATGTAGGGCAACAAGACATGACTGAGCGCCACCAGCACGCCGGTGCGGTTGTAAAGCATGTGCAGCGGATTCTCGATCACACCCAGGGTTTGCAGAAGATTGTTGATCAGGCCATTGCCCTGCAGCACAACCACCCACGCCATGGTTCGGACCAGTACCGAGGTCCAGAAAGGCAGGAGCACCAGCAACATGATGATCGCGCCCATGCGCGGTGGTGCAGAGGCCATGTATTGCGCCACCGGGAACGCCAGCAACAACGTGATCAAGGTCACGGATAACGAAATACCGAACGTGCGCGCGAGAATGTCCAGATAGTTCGATTGCTCCGCGTCAACCCGGGCAATCTGGCCTTGCGTGTCGCGCTTAAGGTCCAGTGCCGTCAGTAAATAAAGGCTGGTGACCGGCCCACGGGCACGCTCGATGGCAGTCCAGGGCTCCAATTGGCTCCATTGCGGATCGGCCGCCAGCAAACGCTGCTGGCCGTTGCCGCTGCCCGCCTGGACAGTCGACAACTTGCGCGCGCTATTGCTGATCAGGTTTCGCAACCCCGGCGTGTCATAGTTGAGACGCCGCGCGATAGTGCCGACCGTTTTGTCCTCCTGGGCCTGACGCAAATCGGCCACCAGCGCTTCATACGCTGCGTCAGAGGGCAAAGACCGCTGGTCCCACGCCTGCAAGGCTGACAATGTGCGCGGCAGCAACGTGGCGGTTTCCCGGTCATCCACCGCCAGTTTGAGCATGCCGCTCAACGGCAGGATGAAAGTGCCCAACAGGAACAGGAACAACGGGGCGATCAGCAGCAATGCCATGCACTGGCGTCGGCGCAATTGAGGGCAGCTTTTGCGCAACGCCCAGGCGCCCGATTCGGCAGCGCCAGCCATCACCCCGGAGGTGGCATTGCGCGAGTTCACGACCGTCATTTCGCCGACCATGCAGAGAATCGCTCGGTCAGTGAGTCAATGTTTTCCAGCCAATACTCGGCATTGAAGGGAACAGACTTGGCCAGGGTCTCGGGCGAGCTCGGCAACTGGGCCTGAATATCGGCTGGAATCAACTGATTGGCGTCTTTATTCGCCACCCCATAGCGTATTTTCAGCGGGAATCGCGCCTGATTCTGGGCATCACCGAAATATTTGAGGAAGCGGTAAGCATCGTCCTGGTTCTTGCTGCCTTTGAGCAGTACCCAGGAATCGACCATAAATATCCCGCCATTCCAGACCACTTTGAAGTTGCGCTTGTCTGACTCATTGGCGGCAAATACACGGCCGTTGTAAGTCGTGGTCATGACCACTTCGCCGGAGCCGAGCAGTTGCATCGGCTGGTTGCCAGCCGACCACCAGATCACGTTCGGCTTGAGCTGCTCAAGCTTGGTAAAGGCACGATCGACACCTTGTGGAGTACTTAGCACGGAGTAGACCTGATCAGGTGCTACGCCATCGGCCAACAGTGCGAATTCCAGGTTCATTTTTGGCCCCTGACGCAGTGCCCGCTTGCCAGGAAATTTCTTCACGTCCCAAAAGTCAGCCCAGGATTGAGGACCGTCCTTCAGCACGTTGCCATCGTAGGCAATCACGATGCTGTATACGTTGGCGCCCAAGCCGCATTCGCTCGCGGCCCCAGGGATAAATTGCGAAGGTTTGGCTATACGGGAAAAATCCAGCGGCTGATACAGCCCCTCTTCACAGCCCAGCACCATCTCTTCGGGCTCGACCTGGACCAAATCCCATCCGGAGTCGCCGGCCATGATCTTTGAACGCAAGATACCGATGCCCCCATCCCAACTGTCTTCATGAATTTTCAACCCTTCGGCCCGCAGGGGATCGAAGAACACTTCACGCTGCGCATCCTGAAAGATGCCCCCCCAGGACACCAGGGTGACCTGAGCCGAAGCATTGCTGGCCAGTACAACCCCGGCCAATAAACCGCAGACACTCAAAGAAAACTTGTGGTTCATGGACGTAACCTCAGTGCAGGCAGTCGGAAATATCGGAATGTTGTTTTCACCGACTCGCTAGAACTGAAAACTACGCTCACGCGGCTCATCTAACGTCACCTTGAAGGGTGACGCTCAGCGCTTCAAATTCGCCTGCTGTGCAAAAAGGTTCTTCACGCAATCCTGGGAAACATGGAAACAAGAACACCGATCCTGTTGGAGCGAGCATGCTCGCGATGGTCTTCAACGATAACGCTGGGTACCTGACACCCCGCGGCGCTCTCGGGTTCTTCGCGAGCCTGCTCGCTCCTACAGAGGAAAAAGCCCCCCCAAAAAAAAGGGCGCCTATTGAGGCGCCCGTCGGGTTGGCTATCAAAAAATCAGCGTTGCCAACTGATGCTCAGAAGCTCCTCACCGGCCATCCGTTGCAGGTGATCAGCCACCACCGGCTCCAGTTCATCCAGTTGCGTAACGTCAGGGGCATGAAGGGTGATAAGCAGGCCATCGTCATTGATCTCCAGCAGGCAACGAGACGGGTCAAAAAAAATATCGCCCCGTGTCTCATCGAAACTGACGATGAACTTATGACTCCAGTGGCGGCAAAGACGGGTCAGGCAGCGGGTTGCCAAGGGCGTGCTGACTTGGGCGCGGGACATCAACATGGAAAAACTCCTCAATGAGCAAAGCCCCTTGCGCACAATGGCTGAAGGGGCCTGCCAATCTTACAAAAGTGCCATGGGTTTGAGACTAGCGGCTGTAACCGTGAGTCGCGCCGAAAATGAGCTCTCGTTCGGACCAGTTATGACGCCCGTCCCAATGCATCAATATCGCCTGGGCCTCACGTTCGTATGCCTCATCCATTTCCGGGGTCGAGGTGTGTACTCCCAGCTCTAGGCGATGCCCCGAAGGGTCAAAAAAGTAGATCGAAAGCAGAAAGTCATCATGATTGACCGGACCCAACACATTGACGCCCTTGGACTCCAGATCAATCTTGGCCTGCAGCAAGGTTTCGACATCCTTGACCCGAAAAGCGAAATGCTGGACCCAGCCCGGCGTTTCGGGATCACGCCCGGAAAGCGCCCCAGGGTCGTTGGGAAGTTCAAAAAAGGCGATGCAGCTGCCGTCTTCCATCTGGAAAAAAATATGGATGTGCGGGCTGTAGGCGCCCGTTGACGGGACATGGTCTTCGCCCATCGCGTGAATGAATTTCAGTCCGAGAACGTTTGTGTAGAACTCGACAGTTTCCCGGGCATCTTTACAACGGAAGGCGGCGTGATGAAGACTTTTACAGAGCATGCGGAGCTCCCTATTCAGTATTTAGATGTCTGGATCAGTTGATTTTGCGCTGTGCAACAACCTGATCGATGGGCCCGAAAACCGATTGCCCGTGGCGGTCAAAGTGCTCGATCCTGACCCGCTCGCCGAACTTCAACAGCGAGGTCGAGGCTTGCCCTGTCTTGATGGTTTCCAGCGCTCGCCACTCACCGATACAACCGCAGCCGACACTGTCATCTTCATTGGAAACCGTGCCCAGCCCGACCAGAGTGCCGGGCTCGAAGTCCCGGGTTTGAGCCACATGAGCAATCATGTGGCCGTAGTGGAAAGGCGTGTCGATACCGGTTTCGATATCACCGAAAAGCGCTCCGCGAACCCAGCACTTCATTTTCCCGGACACCAGTTTGCCGTCCCACAACTCCCCTAATTCATCGGGAGTCACAGCGATTGGCCCCAGGGTGGACGCCGATTTGCTGGTAACAAAACCGAAGGTGCGTTTGAGTTCGGCGGGAATCAGGGCACGCAACGAAACGTCATTGAGCAGCACAAACAAGCGAATGTAGCTCGTCGCATTCTCTGGCGAGACGCCCATGGGTACATCGCCGGTGACAGCGGCAATCTCCGCTTCAAAGTCAATGCCCATACCATCGTCTGGCAAGCGGATAGGATCATTCCAGGCCATGAAGCCGTGGGAAATACCCTGATAGACGAGCGGTTTTTCCAGCAGGTCTGCGGGCAAGGTCTCGCCACGCGCGGCGCGATTGCGCTGAATATGGCTGAGGTAACAGGCTCCATCCAGATACTGATAACTGCGTGGCAGTGGCGCGCCCAACACCGTCATATCAAGGGCAAAAGCCCCTTCGACCTGACCGTTATTCAACCCGTCATACAACTCGCGCAACGGCGCTTCCAGTGAGTCCCAGTGGTCCAGTGCGAACTGTAGAGTGGGCGCTCTCGCACCCACGATGACTGCCAGCTTCAGGTCGCGACTAACCACTAACAGTTGGCCATCGCGCCCGGATTTCAGTGACGCAAGCTTCATGATTCTAACTCCAGACATTGAAAAGGCAGCCCTTCCCGATTCACTCGGGGCAGGCAGAGTTCAACCGCGCACTCTCACCTCAGGGATGCTCGAACAGCGCGTGCAAATTGTTTGAGTTGAAGAACGAACCTGGATGAAACAGCCCCACTTCCATCGACAACGCCAGAAAGCGACGCGCCTGCAGATCAGCAAAATGCGCCTCAAGCGTGGCGAAAATGCGTTGCCCGATCTCCTCACGCACAGCCTGCGGGCGGGTGGCACTGAGCTTGAGTTCGACATGAACTCCGGCGTAATCGCCCAAGCCATCGGCAAAGCAATAATGCTCGATGCGCCTTGCCCGACTGCGGATACCGCCGGTGGGAAACTGTTGCATGGCGATCAGTTGGCGATGAACGTTGGCGAACAACCTATCGAGGTCCAGTTCGTGCTCCAGATTGGCGCTGTACTCGACAATGAAATGCGGCATAGGCAAACCTCCGACAGAGCCCGGACTGATCAGGAAACCCGAACCAGTACGGTTTTGCTCTCCAGATAGCCATCAAGGCCTTCTCGGCCAAGATCACGGCCAAATCCGGATTGCTTGGTCCCGCCTTCCGGCAGCGCCGGATAAGGGAAGCCTTCGGTATTGACCGATACCTTGCCGCACTTGAGCAAAGGAATAAGCCGATGAACGCGACTCAAGTCGCGACTCCAGACACTGGCTGCCAAACCGTACGCCGTGTCATTGGCAAGCACCGCCGCTTCTTCGAGATCATCGAATGGCAATACAGCGAGGACCGGGCCGAAAATTTCTTGCTGCACCAGGTCATCCCCTTGCTTGATACCCGCGAGAACCGCAGGCGCCGCAAAGAAGCCCGCGCCTTGTGGGTCGCGCCCTTGTGTCACCAGGCTAGCGCCGCCCTGCACTGCCCGTTGTACGTAGCCTTGCACTCTTTCGAGTTGACGAGCGTTGATCAATGGCCCCATCTGGCTGCCCGCATTGAGACCAGCGCCGAGCTGCAGGCTGTCGGCCTGTCGAGCGACACCCTCCAAGACCTGTTCATACACTCGTCGTTGCACGTACAAACGCGCACCAGCCACACAGATCTGCCCGGAGTTGGTGAAAATCGCATTGGCAGCGCCACTGATGGCCTGCGCAAGATCCGCGTCATCGAACACAATCGTTGGCGATTTTCCACCCAGCTCGAGGGTGACTTTCTTCAAGCTGTCAGTGGCCAGACGATTGATGTACTTGCCAGTCTCGGTGGATCCGGTGAAGGAGATCTTCGCCACCAAGGGATGCCGTACCAGCGCTTCACCGGCCTCGACGCCATAGCCTGTCACGATATTGACCACGCCGTTGGGAAAGCCGGCTTGCTGAATCAGATCGGCCAGAATCAATGCCGTCAGTGAGGCATCTTCAGCCGGTTTCAGTACCACCGTACAACCCGCCGCCAGCGCTGGCGCAAGCTTCCAGATCGCCATCATCAACGGTACGTTCCACGGCACGATGGCACCGACCACCCCCACCGCTTCACGGGCGGTGAAGGCGAAAAACTGACTACCGGGAAACGGCATCTTCACATCGACCGTATCGCCGACAATCTTTGAAGGCCAGCCGGCCATATAGCGCAGAACACCCGCGGCGCCGCCCACGTTGATTTCGGCAAACCCCAACGGCATGCCGTTATCGACGCTTTCGACCTGAGCCAGAAGTGCCATGTTGGCTTCGATCAAATCGGCAAGGCGCAAGATCAGGCGTTCACGATCCAGTGCTGCAAGTCCGCGCCAGGAAGGATGATTGAAGGCGCGATGAGCAGCCTGCACGGCGCCGTCTATATCTGCGGCACTTCCTGCGCCAATGGCGCTGATCTGTTGACCACTGGAAGGATCGAGCACTGCAATGCTGGCGGCGGGCGACTGCCATTGCCCATCGATGAAGTGACCATGTGTACGCTCGAGAAATACGCGAGCTTCGGGGCTCAGGCGTGAAAAATCGTTGCTGTCGATCGCCATGACTCAGGCTTCCTGTTACCCCAGGGGGCATTGAACATGACCCCATAGTAGGAAGCAGTGGAAGATCGGCCTATACCCGTCCAAGGTGACCCCGGCGCCAGCTCGCCAGTGAGTTCGTGTACATGACGCACGTCGACGAATCGACAGCTAAAGGCTTCGTCCTTCAAAACTCGCCTTTGAACCCCAGATTCCATGACGCACGCAACGCGGCTTTTTTCAACGCCCGAACCTGCTCAGGATCCAGTTCACGGGAAATATTCTGCACGGTCGCCACCAGCGCCACCGTGCCGATAAATTCCTCGTTGATGCCTAATATCGGTGCAGCGATAGCGGAAATGCCCAGGGTTTCTTCCTCGGTGGCAGATGCCCACCCTTGAGACCTGGCTTCGGCGACCTGACGCGCCAGGACGGCGCGGTCGGTCACCGTATTGACCGTGATGGCGGGCAACTCGCCCGGCAGTTGATCCATGCTCAATTGCTTGGCGAAAGCCAAAGCCACCTTGCCCTGAGCATTGCAATGCAGTTGCAGTTCAGTGCCGATACGCACACCGATTTCAAGCGTGGATTTGCCCAACAGCGTTTCCACCACCATTAAACGGCGCGCTTGCAGCACCGACAGGACCACCGTCAATCCCAACTCGTCGCGCAGATCTCGAATGGCGTCAGCGGAGGCACTCAACAGGTCGATCCCGCTGGCCGCCACCTGCCCGAGTACATAGGCCTGGATGCCCAGTCGATACTTTGAGGTCTGCGGGTTTTGACTCAAGTAACCGCGTTCTACCAGGGTCTTCAGGTGCCTGAATACCGAGCCTTTAGTCGTTCCCAGCTGTACGGCCAGCTCGCTGACCCCGACCTCCTCCCCCGCGCTTGCCACCCGCTCAAGCACGTCAAGGGCGAGCTGCACCGATCTGACCCCACCTTTCCCTGCATCGTCGCTCATGTTTGATTCCGTCCACCCAATTCATCGAAGCCAGAGTCGAGCTGGCAGGCTTTGTGCTGTAAATCAAAAAAGCACCGTGTTCGCGTAGGCGAAACGATACAACTCTATATGTCCCAGCAACAACCCTGAGCCCATGAATATTCGTCGCACTGGGTATACCCGCGCTCCGTTCAACACAATCGCAACATAAGCCACTGATTTACATATAAATGCCATTTCCCTTAACAAAAACAGTTCAATTGTTTTTCTCTCAGCGAAATAGTATTGCTAACAGCGACACACAAAACATTTGACGACTAACGCCAATAGTCGTAAAAATGAAACCACGTACCGCATACGCATACGCTTGAACACTGATTGAAGAGGATGACGTCATGACCGCTCGTGATTCGGCCCTGGCCAAGCGAGATATCGCCCACCACCTTCACCCGCAGACCAATCTGCGGTTGCACGAACAGCTGGGCCCACTGCTGATCGAGCGTGGCGAAGGCATTTATGTTTTCGATGAGCAAGGCCGACGCTATATCGAAGGTATGTCTGGCCTGTGGTGCGCAACGCTGGGCTTCAGCCAGCCGCGCTTGGCTGAAGCGGCGTATGCGCAGATGTTGAAGCTGCCCTACCAACAGACATTCGCCCACCGTAGCCATGGACCGGCAGCCGACCTGGCAGCCGAACTGATTGCTCACGCGCCAGCGGGCTTAGGCAAAGTGGTGTTCCAGAGTTCAGGATCGGAAGCGATCGATACCGCAATCAAGTTCGTGCGCTACTACCACATTGCGTTGGGAAAGCCGGGCAAGACACGCCTGATTGCCCGCCAACGCAGTTACCACGGCACCACCTTGGCCGCCGCCAGCCTCACCGGTTTACCCAACATGCATAAAGGTTGGGGCGAGCCTCTGGCCGATGTCATCCATGTGCGTTGCCCACACCTCTATCGCCAAGGCCTGCCAGAGGAAACCGAAGAAGCGTTCTCCACCCGCCTCGCCGAAGAACTGGAGCAAGCCATTCTCGACGCGGGCCCTGAAACCATTGGCGCATTCTTTGCAGAACCGGTAATGGGCACCGGCGGCGTGATCGTGCCGCCAGCCGGCTACTTCGCCAAGGTCCAGGCGGTACTGCGCAAGTACGACATTCTGATGGTGGCCGACGAAGTGATTTGTGGCTTCGGCCGTACCGGTTATTACTGGGGTTGTCAGGCTATGGGCATCCAGCCGGACATGCTGACCTGTGCCAAAGGTTTGTCCGCCGCGTTCCAGCCGATCTCGGCGTTATTGCTCAGCGACCAGATCTATCAGGTCATCGCCGATCAGAGCAACACGCTCGGCGGCCTCGGTCACGGTTACACCTATGGCGGGCATCCGGTGGCCGCCGCTGTGGCGCTGGAAACACTGCGCATGTATGACGAACTGGATATCGTCGAGCACGTTTGCGAGGTTGCCCCGGCGTTTCAGGCGGGCATCAAAGCCTTTGCCGATCACCCGCTGGTAGGTGAGGCACGCGGCATCGGGCTGATGGCGGCATTGGAGTTCGTCGCCGATAAGCAGACCCGTGCGCCCTTCCCCGCCGAGCTCAAAGTGGCCAGTAAAGTCAGCGACGTGCTGCAACGCAACGGCATCTTGTTGCGTGCCCTGGGCGACACCTTGGTGTTGGCGCCGCCGCTGATCGTCGATGGCGATCAGATCCAGACTATTCTCAAGGCAGTGGCCCAGGCACTCGATGAAGTCCTCGCGGGTATCCGGCCATGACCGCACACTCCAGCCGCGCATTAACCAGGGTGCCTATGCCATTGCCCGACGACATCGCAGCAGCCGAAGCGCAACGTCCGGTACTGGTTCGGTTCGAAGGTGTACACAAGACCTATGACGAACGCAGTTGGGTCGTCGACAACCTCGACTTGAACATCCGCCAGGGCGAATTTCTGTCCTTGCTCGGCCCCAGCGGTTCGGGCAAGACCACCACTCTGATGATGCTTGCCGGTTTTGACGCGCCAGACCGTGGCCGGATCCTCATGGACGGCAACGACATCAGCAAACTGCCGGCCTACAAGCGCGACATGGGCGTGGTTTTCCAGAGCTATGCCCTGTTCCCGCACATGAGCGTGGCCGAGAACGTCGCCTTCCCCCTCAACCTGCGCAAAATACCGGCCGCCGAAGCCAGGGTTCGGGTCAAGGAGGCGTTGGCACTGGCGCGCCTGGAAGGCTTCGAGGACCGCAACCCGGCGCAGTTGTCCGGCGGCCAGCAACAACGTGTCGCACTCGCCCGGGCGCTGGTGTATCGCCCACGCATCCTGCTGATGGACGAGCCGTTGGGCGCCCTCGACAAAGGCTTGCGTGAGCACATGCAGCTGGAACTCAAAGGCATCCACAAACAGCTGGGCATTACGTTTGTCTACGTCACCCACGATCAAGACGAAGCCATGACCATGTCTGATCGCGTGGCCGTGTTCAACGAAGGCAAGATCGCCCAGATCGACCGGCCGGAAACCATTTACAACCGACCCGCCACTCGCTTCGTGGCCAATTTTCTGGGTGAGACCAATGTGCTGGAGGGTGTTCTGGTCAGTGTCTCGGACAATCTCGCCCGGATCCGGCTGACCGAAACGGGCACGGTCCACGAGGCCTTTTGCGCCGATCCCGAGCTGACCGCAGGCAGCCCGGCAGCGCTGGCGATTCGCCCCGAGAACTTGCGACTGGCCGCACCCGGCGAAGCCGCGATTCAGGCCTGTGTCGTCGACAGCATCTTCCATGGCGCCCATTGCAAGCTGCGCCTGGTGATGATCAATGGCTGCGAACTGTCGATGACTTACAACCCGGGAAGCCTGGGCCAGGCGCCGCCTCTGCCCGGTGAAAGCGTAAGGCTGGCGTTGCCCGCTGCACAGGCAATGGTTTTGCGCTGAGCGCTCCCCCAAAAAAACAACACCGCGTCGATCTGTTACGTCACCACTGCCGACCACAACTAAATCAAAAGTCTGGGAGTCACATCATGTTCAATCCATGCTCCGTTCGCAGTCTCACCTTCGTTTTGTGCGGGCTCGCCCTGCTCCAGGGAACCGCTCAGGCCAGAGACCTGACCGTGGCCTCCTGGGGTGGCGCGTATCAGGATGTGCAGCGCAAGATCTTCTTCGAACCGTACAGCCAGGCCAGCGGCAACAAAGTCATCGATGACAGTTGGGAAGGCGGTATCGGCTTGTTGAGAACTCACGCCGAAGGCGCTGACAGTGGTTGGGACGTGGTTCAAGTCGAGGCCGAAGACCTTCAGCTGGGTTGCGGTGAAGGGCTTTTCGTCGCGATGGACTTCAAACATATTGGCGGCAAAGACAACTACATCCCCAGCGCGGTCAGCGAATGCGGTGTGGGCAGCGCGGTCTACAACTTCGTGCTGAGCTACGACACCAGCAAGGCCAGCCGTGCGCCCAAAGGTTGGAGCGACTTTTTCGATACCAAGACTTTCCCTGGCAAACGCGCATTGCGCCAGGGTCCCAAGGGCAATCTGGAAATCGCCCTCATGGCCGACGGTGTTGCACCGGCCGACGTTTACAAAATCCTCAACTCGGCGGGCGGCGTAGAACGCGCTTTCAAAAAACTCGACACGATCAAAAGCCAGCTGCTGTTCTGGAAAGCGGGCGGCCAACCGATGCAATTGCTCGCGTCTGGTGAAGTGAGCATGACCACGTCCTATAACGGGCGGGTGACCAACGCTATCCACCAGGATCACAAACCGTTCGGGTTGGTGTGGAATCAGTCGCTGCAAACCATGGACAGCTGGGTGATCCTCGCCAACTCGCCGAACGTCGACAAAGCCTACGGCCTGCTGGATGTGATGGGAAAAGCTGAAAACCAGAAGAAATGGCCAAGCCTGCAGCCGACCGGGATCACTTCCGTCAAAGGCATCGCTGAAACTGACCCGGCGGCGCTCGCTGACTCCCCAAGCGCACCGCAGAACAGCGCCAACGTGCTGGTGCTCAACGACAAGTTCTGGGTTGACCGTATCGACGAACTAAATGCCAAGTGGACCGCCTGGTCGGCCCAGTGATCCGGATCGAGTAAATAGACATGAGTGCAATCGTAATCAATGCCTCATCACCGGTGGTCGCCCGCAAGGATCGCGGCGCCCTCTGGCGCGCCTACGGCCTGCTGGCACCCTTGGTGGTGTTTCTCGTCCTGACCTTCGTCGGTCCGATCGGCACACTATTGTGGCGCGCTGTCGCTGACAGCGAGCTGCCTCAAGCCATGCCTGCGACGGCCACTGCCGTTGCAAACTGGGATGGCATCTCTGCCCCGGACGAGCGCTTATTCAAGCCTTTGGTACAGGACCTAAAGGCCGTGTCGCCCCGTGACCTGGCAGCGGCGGCCCGGCGCCTGGCCTACGAGGCACCGGAACTGCGTGGTTTGCTGATGACCGCCAAACGCGAGGCCGCCGATCTGGACGGCAGCAGTGCAGGCATGCAAAAGCTCGATCCGCGCTGGCTGGAAAATGCCACCTGGCAAACCTTCAAGCGTGCCTCAGGACCCGTCGGCACTTACCACCTGCTGTCCGCCGTGGACATAAAACACGACTACCAGCAGGGCCTGGTCGCCAAGGATGAAGCCGGTCTGTATCGCTCGATCCTCGGACGCACCTTTGGCATCGCCGCCATCACGACGCTGGTCTGTGTGCTGTTGGCATTCCCGCTGTGCGTGTTTCTCGATCGTCGAACGCCAAAGACCCGCAACGCGCTGTTGCTACTGATCCTGCTGCCGTTCTGGACGTCGATCCTGGTTCGCACGACCGCCTGGATGGTGCTGTTGCAGGATCAGGGGATCGTCAACGCCATGCTATTGAAGCTGGGATGGATCAACAGTCCGTTGCACCTGTTGTACAACCGCTTCGGGGTGATTCTGGCTCTGGTTCACGTGATGCTGCCGTTCATGGTGTTCCCGCTTCTTGCGGCCATGTCCAGTTGCAATCGCCTGCTGGTACAGGCGGCCTATTCGATGGGGGCTCGCCCGTTGCGGGTGTTTTTCCAGGTGTACCTACCACAGGTTCTACCTGGGCTGGCAGCCGGGGCATTGATGGTCTTCATCGTCACGCTGGGCTTCTACATCACGCCCGCATTGCTCGGTGGACCGGCCGATCAAATGATCAGTTTCTACATTGCCCAATTCACCACCGGCACACTGAACTGGGGGCTGGCGTCGGCGTTGGGGTTGGTGCTGTTGGTAGCAACCACCCTGCTCTACCTTATTCAGGCGCATCTTGCCCGTCGCAGCACAGGAGCGAAGTGATGATCCGCAATCCCAATAGTGGGCCGATGGCCTGGTTCGGCAACCTCGGCGTGTCACTCAGTGGCTGTCTGGTACTGGCCTTTCTGCTGCTGCCTATTCTCATCGTATTGCCGCTGTCGTTCAGCGATAGCCGCTACATGTCACTGCCACTGGGGCACTTTACGCTGCGCTGGTATGAGGACTTCTTCTCCTCGTCACAATGGCTGAGTGCATTGTTCAACAGCTTTGCGGTGGCTCTGGCGAGTACCGCCCTTGCTGTAGTCCTGGGTGGACTGGCGGCGCTGGGTCTGCGACACCCGGCCATGCCTGGCAAACGCTTCATCGAAGTGCTGTTGATCGCCCCCATGATCGTGCCGGCGGTCATCGTCGGCGTGGGTATGTACTTTGTATTCTCCAATGCGGGGCTGACGCGAACTTACCTGGGGTTGATTCTGGCGCATACCACCCTGGCCGTGCCTTTTGTGGTGGTCAACGTCGGCTCCGCGCTGGGCGGTCTGAATCAACGCCTGTTGTGGGCAGCAGCAAGCATGGGTGCGACACCCTGGGTGACGCTGCGCAAAGTGACATTGCCACTGATTTCACCTGGCTTGGTGTCCGGGGGTTTGTTCGCCTTTGCCACCTCTCTGGATGAAGTGGTGGTGACGCTGTTTCTCGCTGGCCCTGATCAGCGGACCCTGCCTCGCGAGATGTTCACTACCGCTCGAGAAGCCTTGAGCCCGGTGTTGCTTTCAGCGGCAACCGTCATGGTGCTGTTTGCCACTCTGCTGTTGCTGCTGTCACGCGCAGCAACCCGGCGTTCATAACCTCAGACCCGCAAGACAGCAATAAAAAAACAGGCCTGCATTACAGGCCTGTTTTTTATTGGGCTTTTCCTGACCCGCGCTTGATCACAAACGCTGGTAGGTCCCTGCATGCAAACGCTCGCTGATCTCGGCCGCTGCCGATTGCAACTCGCGCAGCATCGCGGCCGGTGGTGGCGAAGGAATCGCCGCGCTCGGACCCACGATCCCAATCGTGCCGACAATCACATCGTTCTCGCGAAAGATCGGACAGCACAGCGCATTGATACCCATGGTCACTTCACCGTCGGCATCGTCATAAAGCCGTTGGCGAATCAGTTCCAGACGCTGGGTGAGCGACTCGGGATCGTGCAGGGTGCGTTCGGTGAGAGCCGGCATCTTGCGGCGCATGACCCGTTGCTGGCTGGCGGCATCGGCGAAAGCGAGCACGGTGCGCCCCTGTGCCGAGCAATAGGGCAGCACGCGGTTACCAGGCTTGACCGAAATGCACACATTGGCTTTGGACTCGACACACGACACCACCAGCGCAGTGTCATGAGTGGCGACCGCCAGCAGTGCCGTTTGCCCCGTGGCGTCGCGAATACGTGTCAGGTAAGGATCAGCAATGGCCCGCAGGTCAAACTGCTCACCTGCCGCCTCACCGTAGGCGACCAGGCGAGCCCCAAGCAGGTATTTCTCGCTGACGGGATCTTGTTCGAGGATGCCCAGCTGACGCATCGAGGCCAGATGCCGGTAGGTTCTCGGTTTGGCGGTTTGCAGCAGATGAGCCAGTTCAGTCACCCCCAAAGGGCGGCGTGCAGCGGTCAGCTCATCGAGCAGACGGAACACCATTTCCACCGATTCCAGCAGTACGGGGCCGGTGGTGGGCTTTTCGTCATCCTGTTCCAAGAGGTCACCTCGAGTCGATAACTGGAAAAGCCCGATTGTATCTCCTGCCGAAACACTTGTGTTGTTCTGCGATATCAGATGTTCGAGAGTTCAGGCAATTCTTTAACGGCCACAGCGCCTGGAGGCTTGATTGAAAACATCACCAGCGCCCCGATCAACGTCATGCCGGCCAGCGCATACAGGCCATATTCGAGATGCCCGCTGCTCTGCTTGACCCAACCCATCATGAACGGACTGGCATAGCCGCCCAGGTTACCGACGGTGGCAATCAGAGCAATACCTGCCGCCGCCGCGGTCCCGGTGAGCAGTACACCGGGCAGCGCCCACAACACACAGAAACCCGCCAGGCCGCCAGACATGGCCAGACTCAGCCCTGCCAGCGACAACACCGGCTGATCATGGAAGTACGCCGCAATTGCAAGCCCGAAGGCAGAAGCCAGATTGCACAGCGTACCGTGCCAACGTCGCTCACGTTGTTTATCCGAGTGGCGGCTGACCAATACCATGACGACCGACGCCACCGCGAAAGGAATAGCTGCGATCAACCCGGTATGAAACAGGCTTTTCACCCCAAGACCCTGAACGATCTGCGGCAGCCAGAATGACACCCCATAGGTGCCGCACAGCAATGCGAAGTTCACGTAGATCAGGCACCACAAATCTTTGCTGACGAATGCCGCCCGGAAGTTGTGGCCAGCCCCCGCCGCTTCATGCTGCTGGCGCTGAGCCGCCAGTTGCTGCACCACACGAGTGTTCTGTTCAGGGCTGAGCCAGTGCACCTTGCCAGGTCGATCGTCCAGGTAAAAGAACACCGTGATACCCAGCAGTACCGCTGGAATTCCCTCCAGCAAGAACAACCATTGCCAGCCCGCCATGCCCGCTACGCCGGCAAATGTCTGCATGATCCAGCCGGACAGCGGACTGCCCAGAACACCGGCCATCGCAATGCCCAGATTGAACCAGGCCATGCCCTGGGAGCGCGCATAGGAAGGAAACCAGTAGGTCATGTACAGCACGACCCCTGGATAGAACCCGGCCTCTGCCATGCCCAACAGAAAGCGCAGGATATAAAAGGCCGTTGGCGTTTTGACGAACATCATGCAGATCGACAGCACCCCCCAGGTGATCATGATCCGGGTGATCCAGAACCTCGCCCCGACACGCTGCAGGATCATATTGCTGGGTATCTCGCACAGACAGTAGCCGACGAAGAAAACCCCGGCGCCGAAACCGAACGCAAGATCGCTCAAACCGATGTCGGCCGACATCTGCAGCTTGGCAAATCCAACGTTCACGCGATCCAGAAAGGCGACCACATACAAGACGAAAAGGAACGGCAACAGGCGCCACGCGATACGGTTGTAGAGCAGGCTGTCCTGGTCATTGTCGAAGGTGCTGCGGGATATGAGGTTCATCGCTGTACTCTTGTAATTGTTGTGCATGCGAAGAGGTGTTGGGGTTGGACTGACTACGCGGCATTCCCCAAAATGAAATCGGCACACCGCTCACCGATCATGATGCAGGGAGCATTAGTATTGCCGCTGACGATAGTCGGCATGATCGACGCATCGGCGACGCGCAGCCCCTGCACGCCATGCACCCGAAGATCGGGCCCGACGACTGCGTTGGCATCCATCCCCATGCGACAGGTTCCCGCAGGATGGAAAACGGTTTTTGCAACACTGCGCACGTAGTCCTCCAGCACATGATCTGCAATGTCGTCGTGATCAGGTAGCAACAGCATTTTTTCCACGACGCTGGCCAGCGCTGGTGCACGCAGGATTCGGCGGGCAAATTTGACGCCTGCGACCATGGTCCGAAGGTCGTGCTCATCACTCAGGTAATTGGCCTTCAGCGAAACCTCTTGCATTGGGTCGGCACTTTTCAGGCGCAGTTGGCCACGCGAGCGAGGCCGCAAGGCGCAGGGGTTGATCGAGATACCGTGGCCACTGGGTGGCAACCGGTCGATATCGCCGACCAGCGCCGGCACCACATGAAATTGCACGTCCGGCCGACCGCAACCGGTGGCATCGACGAAAGCACCGCTCTCCACCACGTTGGAGCTAAGCAGACCCGAACGGTTGGCCAGGTACTTGAGACCGTGCCCCAACGCACGCAAGCCCCGGTCATGCCCGAGCAAGCTGACAGGTTCACGTGTTTGCGCATACACCGAAGCGCTGAGGTGATCCTGAAAGTTCTCACCCACGCCCGGCGAGTGCACGCGCATTGCAATGCCCATTTCATTCAGATGAGCCTGCGGCCCAATCCCCGACAGCATCAGAAGTTTGGGTGAAGCAATCGCTCCGGCACTGACAATGACTTCTGCACGAGCGGTAAACCTGATCGCAACGCCTTCACGATCCATGGCCCGAACTCCCGTGACCCGAGCGCCATCGAACAGCAGTTCGGTGACATGGGTCTCGGTGAGCACTTTCAGGTTTATGTTGTTGCGCAAAGGCTTTATGTAAGCCACCGCCGAACTGGCGCGCCGACCGTGAGACGTGGTGGTTTGATAGAAGCCGGCGCCCTCTTGTCTTGCGCCGTTAAAGTCATCCGTCGCCGGCACCCCCGCTTCAACCGCGGCCCTCACAAAAGCGCGGCTCAAGGCATGCCGGTGACCAGCGTCACTGACGTTCAGCGGGCCATTCTGGCCGTGCAAGGCGCCACCTAACCGGACGTTGGTTTCGCAGCGCCGAAACACCGGCAGAACGTCCTGCCACCCCCACCCCGGACAACCACTAGCTTGCCAATCGTCATAGTCTTGTGCCTGGCCGCGTATATAAATCATAGCGTTAACCGAACTACCACCTCCCAGCGTGCGGCCTTGTGGAATGTAGACCTGGCGCTGATTGACGAAAGGCTCGGGTTCGGTGCGATACATCCAGGTACGCCGGGAGCCGTGAACCCGAATGAAGGTGCCGGGAATGTGAATGTACGGATGGTTGTCGGCCGGTCCGGCTTCAAGCAACAGCACCTGCTTGCCAGCACTCGCCAGCCGTGCGCTCAAGGCACAGCCAGCGGAACCGGCCCCGACCACGATGTAATCGAAGGTTTGCATGGGCATTGTTCTCGGTGGTGGGCGTTCTTGTTCAGCCGATCTGGCTGACGAATTTAGTGGTGAAGTACGCGTCCAGCCCTTCACTGCCGCCCTCGCTGCCGTAACCGCTGTCCTTGACGCCACCGAACGGCGTTTCCGGTGCAGCCAGGCCGAAGTGGTTGATGGAAACCATGCCCGACTCCAGCTCATCAGCCAGCAACGTTGCGCGCTGGATCGACCGGGTGAACGCGAAAGCTGCCAGCCCAAAAGACAAGCCGTTGGCCTTCTCGATTACTTCCTCGACAGTGTCGAAGCGAACAATGGAGGCAATCGGGCCGAACGGTTCTTCGTTCATCACCCGTGCGTTTTCAGGCACATCAGTCAGCACCGTCGCGGGATAGAAAAAGCCTGCGCCTTCGGCGGTTTTGCCACCCAACACCAGTTGTGCGCCGACGGCCAATGCGTCATCGACATATTCCTGTACGGCGGCCACCCGGCGTGGATTGGCTAACGGGCCCAGTTGCGTCGAGGCATCGTGGCCATCACCGATCTTGATTGCGGCACCCGCCGCGCAGAACGCATCGACAAACTGCTCATACACCGCCGATTGCACATAGAAGCGCGTTGGCGAGGCGCAGATCTGGCCGCCATTGCGGAACTTCAGCCCTGCACCCAGCGCCGCCACGGCCTTGACGTCGACGTCATCGCAGACAATGAACGGTGCATGCCCACCCAGTTCCAGTGTGCAGCGCTTGAGGTACTGCCCCGCCAGCGCACCCAGTGCCCGTCCAACAGGGACCGAGCCGGTGAACGACACCTTGCGGATGACCTCGGAACGAATCAGGTAATCGGACACTTCGGCCGGCACGCCAAACACCAGGTTCAGGACACCGTCAGGCACGCCGGCATCCTGAAACGCACGGCACAACTCGATGCAGGATGAAGGGGTTTCCTCCGGGCCTTTGGCAATGATCGAACAACCGGCCGCCAGTGCACCGGCAATCTTGCGCACCAGTTGGCTGACCGGGAAGTTCCAGGGACTGAAAGCCGCTACCGGCCCCACAGGCTCGCGCAATACGGTCTGCCGGACTCCTCGGGCGCGCGGTGGAATCACTCGACCGTAAGCGCGGCGCCCCTCTTCGGCGTACCAATCGATGTGATCGCCAGCGCCGAAGGCTTCAAGTTTGGCTTCCGCCAGCGGCTTGCCTTGTTCCAGGGTAATCAGCGCCGCAATTTCATCCGAACGTTGACGCACCAGATCCGCTGCCCGACGCAGGATTTTCGAACGCTCGTAGGCCGAAGTCTTGCGCCACAGCTGAAAGCCACGTTGTGCCGCCGCCAGCGCGCGATCCAGATCGCCGGTCGTGGCCAGGCTCAGTTTGGCGATCAATTCGCCGGAGGCCGGGTTGAACACGTCGGCCTGGCGCTCGTGGGCGCCGGCAGACCATTGACCGTCAATCAGCAGGGATTCGATAACTCGCATGTAGAAAGCACCTTTGGCAAATTGAAAAATGTGGTTTCACTGAAAGAAATTATGTTTCTCTGTGTAGCGCAATCCTAGAAGTCTAAAAGCGTGGGTGTCAAGGCGAAAAAGTCGCTTGACCGTTTAATATTGGACGCGCTAGCGTTATCTCACAGCGAAATACTATTCCTACAAAAGAAACAAAGGTGCGATCTGATGAGTATTGCCAATGCACTGCTTCATAACTGGGATGACCTGCCTCGCGAAACCGTCCGCAAGGGCGTCGAGCGCGTAGCGTTCCGTGGTGATGACACGCTATGCGTGATGAACTGGCTAACCCCGGGCATGGATGTTTTTCCTCACAGCCACACCTTCGAACAACTAGTGATCATCGTGCAGGGACGCGTGCGCTTTCACTTGGGTGACGACGTCGTCGAAGGTGGCCCGGGCAGCATGATCCGCATACCGCCCCATGTGGTGCACTACGCCGAACCGATCGGTGACGAAGTGGTGATGAACCTCGACGTGTTCTCGCCGATCCGTGACGACTACCGGCACCTGATCGAATACCAGGCCAGCGAATTCGCCAACGCCGGGCAAAAACAGCCATGAACTTCTCGTCCCGACTGCGTGCCGGCCAGTCACTGATCAGCACCTTCATCAAGACGCCGAGTCATGCGGTGGTAGAGATCGCCGGTGACTGCGTGCTCGATGCGGTGGTGCTGGATGCCGAACACGCGCCCTTCGATCAAGCCAGCCTTGATCGTGGCCTGTTGGCCTGTCGCGCCGCGAAAGTGGCCGGCCTGGTGCGCGTCGCTGACGACCGCCCCGCCACGCTGTTGCAGGCGCTGGACCTGGGCGCCGACGGCCTGGTGTTGCCGCATATCGTCGATGCGGCCCAGGCACGCCTGGTATTGCAGGCAACCCGCTATCGCAACGGTAGCCGGGGCTTCTCCAACTCGCCCAGGGCCGGCCGCTATGGCCGCGCGAGCCTTGCCGAACACATGGCCGACGAAGATGGACGCCACGCGATCATTGCCCAGATCGAGGACCGCGCGGCACTGGACAACCTGGCGGCAATCGCCAGCGTCGAACAGATCGACTGCCTGCTGGTCGGGCGGGCTGACCTTGCCGTCTCGCTCGGCGTCAGCTCGCTGGATGATCCACGCGTCGAGTCCGCCGTCAGCCGCGTGATCGAGGCCGCACGGCAAGCCGGCAAGTCCGCCGGGATTTTTGTCTCCAACAGCGAAGACCTGGAGCGCTTCAGCAACCAGGGGATACGCTTTTTCATTCTGGGCTCGGATCAGGCAGTGCTGCGAACTGGCTGGACTCAACAGGTGCGTCATTTTCACAGCTTGATTCGCTGAGCCGCCTGCATAACTACAAGAGGTAATTCCATGAACGCTATCGTCAATACACCCGTCAACGAAGAGCGCCAGGCGCACATCGACAGCCTCATGCGCGGCGCCATCGACCTGCACTGCCACAGCGGCCCCTCGGTCATGCCGCGCTACTGCGACCATGTTGAAGCCATGCGCGAAGCAAGCGAAGCCGGTTTAAAGGCAGTGCTGCTCAAGGACCACTATTACAGCTGTACACCCGTGACGACCCTGCTGAACAAACACTTCAGCGAGCTTGATGTTCATATGCTGTCAGGCGTGCCGCTGAACAACTCGGTCGGCGGACTCAACGTGCATGCGGTCGAGCACGGCTTGAAGCTGGGTGCGAAGCTGGTCTGGATGCCAACATTTTCTTCCGCCAACCACATCGCCCATCACCATCAGGACGAGAAGTTCACCGAAAAATTTCCACAAACCACCCAACGCATGCTGCAACCGATCCCTTTGACCGTCCTCGATGACGATGGCCGCCTGAAGGAAGAAGTCAAAGCGATCCTCGACTTGATTGCCGCAGAAGATGTGGTGCTGTCGGCCGGCCACCTCAACATCAAGGAGATCTGGCCGCTGTTTGAAGAAGCCCGCAAACGCGGCGTCAAACGACTGCTGGTCAATCATCCGACCTACGTGGTCGATGCCACGCTTGATGACATGCGCCAACTGGCCGGCGAAGGCGTCTATATGGAGCATTCCATGTGCATGTGGGTACCCGGGTCGAAATTCAAATTCTACGACGATCAATTCCTCAGAGAAGTGATCGAAGCGGGCACCGTGGACCTGACCATTCTCGGTTCCGACCTGGGTCAGCAAGGCAATCCAAGCATCGCCGAGGGTTTTCGCAATGTGATTGGCCAACTGCTGGATCTGAATTACAGCGACGAGGATATTCGCAAGATGACCTCCGGCAACGCTTCCCGCTTGATGAACCTGTGAGTGCCCGGTCATGACGCGACTAATCACCCAGATCGGGCCACTGTCCTTTAAGAATCCGGTGTTCTGCGGAGCGGGCGAGCAGACCATGACTCGCGATGCCATCCGCGCGGCCCTGGCCACTGGCGCAGGCGCGGTGGTCGCCAAATCAACCAACGAATCGCAAGCAGCCAAACACCAACTGGACAAGACGGACTATGCGCTGCTGGATTCGAGCTGGAATCGTTTGCCGTGGGACTTTTCCCCGCCATCCGACGCAAGCCTGTTCGGTCGCTCAGGCCTGGTGCAACGCGGGTTCGCCGAATGGCTCGAAGAATTGGTCAAGCTGGACTTGGAGGCTCGACAGCAAGATGCATACGTTATTCCCAGCCTGATCCTCAGCGACCTTGAACAATGTGCGGAGTACGCCCGGCAGATTGAACAGGCTGGCCTAAGAGTGCTGGAGCTGAACATTGGCGCACCTCACGGTGAAGAAGCAGCCAAGGGTGCCATCGTCCTTGAGCGGGGTGCGGCACGCATAGAAGCCATTGTCTCGCGTATCCGCCGGGCGACGACATTACCGCTGTGGATCAAGCTCACCGGGCAGAGCGAGGACGTCGTCGGTCTGGCTCAGGCCGCACGCAGAGGTGGAGCCGACAGTGTCGTGATGATGGGACGCTTCATGGGCTTTCTGCCGGACCTGGAAACCGGCCTGCCCCTGCTCGGAACCAGTGCCGCAATAGGTGGCGGGTGGGCGCTGCCACTGACCGCGCGCTGGCTGATGATGACCCGCAAAGCCATGGGCGATGATTACCCACTGATCGCCACCAATGGCGCTCGCACCGGGCTCGACGTCGCGCGCTTTTTGCTTTCCGGGGCCTGTGCCACAGAGATGACCTCGGCGGTGTTCACTGGCGGCTATGACGTATTGTCTCGCGCTGTACGCGAACTGGATGAATATGTCGTCAAACGAGGTCTCAGCGTCGAGCAACTACTGGGCAGCGCGGCTGATCAGGTGCAGACCTATCAGCAACAACCTGACAGACCTGAGTGGTGGAAAGGCTTTGCCCCGGAGTGCCCAGGGTCTCCAGACTGAAGCGGCTTGGTCGGGAGATCACTGACAGTTGGCGGTTGATGTTGCCGTGAAGAAATTGCCCAAACAGAATATGTGAGAACACACTGATGAAAGCCTTAGCAAACACCCAGACTTGTTCGGGGGGTTGCTTTGAGTTGGCAGCAGACAAAAAAGCTCTTTTGGCCCCTCAGTGGGGCAAAAAGTGGGGCAAAAACCAGTTCCGCGAAAAAACGATGAGCCATAAAAAAATCCAGTCACCGCTAAGTGACTGGATTTATTAAAGAATAAATGGTCGGGACGGAGTGATTCGAACACTCGACCCCTAGCACCCCATGCTAGTGCG
>RCUT01000045.1_pt1 | contig 78060 bp, 75 predicted proteins | sample 2166171 | NCBI WGS metagenome assembly RCUT01 (sample SAMN09932757, study PRJNA488358) | compost metagenome | isolation source: compost soil in 4-hydroxybenzoic | place: Germany: Experimental Botanical Garden | reverse complement strand
CGACGACGAAGCGGCGACTGTCTGGTCAGCTTCGGCGCGAAGTATAGAGGGTTTGCCGCCGGTTGTCATCCCTCCATCGCCATCCCGGCCCGCAATGTCGCGGCGATGTTGCGCGACGCGCGATAAATATTGTCCGACGCCCCGCGAAAGGCCTCTTCCAGCGTCGTAATATTGGTCAGCACGCTGAATACCGCGTCGATGCCAAACTGATGCACCACGCCAACGTCGCGGGTCAGGCTGCCGGCAATGCCAATCACCGGCTTATGGTATTTCTTCGCCACGCTCGCCACGCCGACCGGCACCTTGCCGTGGATGCTCTGGCTATCAAGCCGCCCTTCGCCGGTCACCACCAGCGAGCAGTCGAGGATATGCTCTTCCAGATTCAGCGCCTGGGTGACAATCTCGATCCCGCTGCGCAGTTCGGCATTGAGGAACGCCATCAGCGCGGCCCCCATCCCACCGGCAGCGCCGGCTCCCGCCACCTGCTTCACGTCCACGCGCAAATCGTTTTTTATCACATCGGCATAGTGTTCAAGATTGCGATCCAGCTCGAGGATCATCGCTTCGCTCGCCCCCTTCTGCGGGCCAAAAATACGCGAGGCGCCCACATCGCCAGTCAGCGGGTTGGTCACGTCGCAGGCTACGCGGATGGTACATTCCTGCAGCCGGGCGTCCAGACCGCGGAGATCGATGGCATTCAGGCTGGCGAGGCTCCCGCCGCCGTTGCCAATCTCGCTGCCGTTAGCATCGCGGAGGCTGGCTCCTAGCGCCTGCACCATCCCGGCGCCGCCATCGTTAGTGGCGCTGCCGCCGATGCCGATGATGATATTTTTCGCCCCGTGATCCAGCGCCTGGAGAATCAGCTCGCCGGTCCCGCGCGATGTCGTCAGCAGCGGGTTGCGCAGCGCCGGCGGAACCAGGCCCAGTCCGCTGGCGGCCGCCATCTCGATAAACGCCGTTTTACCGTCGCCGGACATTCCCCAGCTGGCGTTCACCTTTTCACCTAACGGCCCGGTAACCAGAGCGGTATATTCAGAACCCTGCGTGGCGGCAATCATGGCCTCAACGGTGCCTTCACCACCGTCGGCAACCGGGACGGAAACATACTCCGCATCGGGGAAAATTTCCCGAAATCCTTTTTCTATTGCCTGAGCTACCTCAATGGCAGAAAGGCTTTCTTTATAAGAGTCTGGGGCGATTACGATTTTCATAGTTATGTAGCCTGACAGTGCCGCGCAAGGCAAGAATTACAGGGCGCGTTTCACGCCCTTCTTGTTAGCGAGTGACTTCCACTTTCGCCAGTTTTTCGTAATAGCATGCCAGCGCGCTGTGGTCGGCGGTACCCAGACCATCGGCACGCAGCGCCTGCATCATTTCCATCACCGCCGCCGTCAGCGGCAGCTGAGCGCCCACGCCATGGGAGGTATCCAGCGCGTTGGCCAGGTCCTTAATATGCAGATCGATGCGGAAACCTGGCTTGAAGTTACGATCCATCACCATCGGCGCTTTCGCATCCAGCACGGTGCTCCCCGCCAGGCCGCCGCGGATAGCCTGATACACCAGATCCGGATTGACGCCCGCTTTGGTGGCGAGGGTCAGCGCTTCAGACATCGCGGCAATATTCAGCGCGACGATCACCTGGTTGGCGAGCTTCGTCACGTTGCCAGCCCCCACTTCGCCGGTGTGCACGACCGAACCGGCCATCGTCTTCATCAGGTCGTAGTATTTATCGAAGATAGCCTTATCGCCGCCGACCATCACCGACAGCGTGCCGTCGACTGCCTTCGGCTCGCCGCCGCTTACCGGCGCATCGAGCATATCCACGCCCTTCGCCTTCAGCGCTTCGCTGATTTCGCGGCTCGCCAGCGGCGCGATGGAGCTCATATCAATCAGTACGGTGCCCGGCTTCGCGCCTTCAATGATGCCGTTTTCACCCAGCGCCACCTCTTTCACATGCGGGGAGTTTGGCAGCATCGTGATAATCACGTCGCACTGCTCGGCAATCGCCTTCGCCGTAGCCGCCGTTTCTGCCCCGGCAGCTATCACTTCAGCAACCGCTTCAGGATTACGATCGGAAACCACCAGCGAGTAACCGGCTTTCAGCAAGTTTTTGCTCATAGGCTTGCCCATGATGCCCAGGCCAATAAAACCAACTTTCATCGTCATAACGTTCTCTCTCTTTTGATCCCGAGGGTTATTTTTTAAAAGAATCCGCAAGCTTCTGCGTGGCGGAGCGGAATGCGCCCAAATCGCTGCCGACGGCAACAAAGGTGGCGCCCCATTCCAGATAGCGACGCGCATCGGCCTCTACCGGCGCCAGAATGCCGCTCGGCTTACCGTGCTTTTTCGCACTCGCAAAAATCTGCTGAATCGCGCGCTGAACGTCAGGGTGAGAGGCGTTGCCGAGATGGCCTAACGCCGCGGCCAGGTCGCTTGGGCCGACAAAAATGCCGTCAACGCCTTCGGTTGCCGCAATGGCATCGACGTTATCTACGCCCTGCTGGCTCTCAATCTGTACGAGGATGGTGATGTTTTTGTTGGATTGCGCGAAGTAGTCCGGCACCGTGCCAAACATGTTGGCACGGTGAGAAACGGAGACCCCACGGATGCCTTCCGGCGGATAGCGGGTGGAAGCCACTGCGTTCACCGCCTCTTCTTTGCTTTCCACAAACGGGATCAGGAGGTTGTAAAAACCGATATCCAGCAGGCGCTTAATAATCACCGGCTCGTTGGTCGGCACCCGCACAACCGCGGCGCTGGCGCTGCCCTTCAGGGCCATCAGCTGTGGGATAAAGGTCGTAATGTCGTTTGGCGCATGCTCGCCGTCCAGCACCAGCCAGTCAAAGCCCGCAAGGCCTAATACTTCGGTGCTAATCGGGCTTGCCAGCGCGGACCAGCAGCCAATCTGCACCTGATGCGCAGCCAACGCTGCCTTGAATTTGTTCGGGAAAATATCGTTATTCATCGCTTATACCTTGTCACTTAACCGTGAATTATTTTTGCAGTTCCATACGTTTGATGTCGCCAACAATGAAGAGGTAGCAAACCATCGCCATCAGAGCTGAACAACCGACAAACACCAGCGCTGCGTTAAATGAATGCAGCTCGCTGACCAGATAACCAATGACCAGCGGAGTAACGATGGACGCCACGTTACCGAATACGTTGAAGACCCCGCCGCACAGACCAACAATCTCTTTCGGTGCGGTATCAGAAATAACCGGCCAGCCGAGGGCGCCAAAGCCTTTGCCGAAGAACGCCAGCGCCATCAGGGTCACCACCAGCGCGGTGTTATCGGTGTAGTTACACAGAATAATGGTTGAAGCCAGCAGCATGCCGAGAACGATAGGCAGCTTACGGGCCAGCGTGATAGAAAAACCGCGCTTAATCAGATAGTCGGAGAACACGCCGCCCAGCACGCCGCCGGCAAAACCGCACAGCGCCGGGATGGAGGCCACCAGCCCCACTTTCAGAATCGACATCCCCTTTTCCTGCACCAGGTAAATCGGGAACCAGGTGAGGAAGAACCAGGTGATGGTGTTGATAAAATATTGGCCGAAGAATACGCCCAGCATCATGCGGTTGGTTAACAGCTGCTTGATATAGTGGAGTTTCGGCCCGCTGGCGGTATTGCCGCCGGGCTTTTTATGGTCCATATCCACCACCGCGCCGTTGTCAGAGATGAACTTCAGCTCCTCCTTTGACATCCGCGGATGGTCGGTCGGGTTATGAATCAGCTTTACCCACAGGCCGGTGAGGACAAAACCAATGACCCCCATCACGGTAAACACGTGCTCCCAGCCCCAGGCGAAGGTTAACCAGCCGAGCAGAGGCGAGAACAGCGCCAGGGAAAAATATTGCGCAGAGTTAAAGATAGCGGAGGCGGTACCGCGCTCTTTGGTCGGGAACCAGGCCGCAACGATGCGGGCGTTAGCCGGAAATGACGGCGCTTCAGAAAAGCCCAGCATAAACCGCATAATAAACATCGAAATCCCGGCCCAGGCGATGGGAAAGACGTCAACAAAGCCCTGCAGGAAGGTAAACAGCGACCAGAAGAACAGGCTGTAGGTATAGACTTTCTTCGAGCCAAACTTATCGAGCAGCCAGCCGCCGGGGATTTGCATCAGCAAATAGGCCCAGCCAAAGGCGGAGAAAATGTATCCCATCGACACCGCGCTGAGCTGAAGCTCTTCTGCTACTGCGGTTCCGGCAATGGAGAGCGTTGCGCGGTCGGCATAGTTAACGGCAGTGACGATAAATATTATCAGTAAAATTAAATATCGGGTGGGCAAGCCTTTTTTTGTTTCTTCAACCGTATCAAGTATCATTTTATTTACCTCAGGTACTCGAGAAGTTATTTTCTTATTATTTAAGCGTTACACTAAAGATGCCCTTTAAATAAAAACAAACATCAAATAGCAAATCTGGCGTAATGAAATCGTCATTCAGTATAAACAGCAGGTATCCGCCGCGCATTGTGCAAACGCACAATTAATGAGGATTATATAAATATTACTTTAAACATATGCATATAATAATGGGCGCTAATGCACATATTTACGCTTTGATGCCGCTGCTGGCGCGGCTATCGCGATAATGAGTGATCGCCATCACATTTTTGATCGCTCACTCCTGACATTCTAATTCCACAATACTGAGAATATCCTCAATTAGATTTTATATAGAGCTAACTATTTTATTATCCCCACCTGGCTGGAGAATACTGGACAATGGCCGACATCGAAATTAGACAACAATCGCCCAGCGCGTTTTATATTAAAGTACACGACACCGATAATGTGGCAATTATTGTCAATGATAATGGCCTGAAAGCGGGAAGTCGTTTCCCGGACGGGCTGGAGCTGATTGAACATATTCCTCAGGGCCATAAGGTGGCGCTGGTGGATATTCCCGTTCACGGCGAGATCATTCGCTATGGCGAAGTCATCGGTTACGCCGTTCGCGATATCGCGCGCGGCAGCTGGATTGACGAGTCCACGGTAGAGCTGCCCAGCGCACCGCCGCTGAATACCCTGCCGCTGGCGACCAAAGTCCCGCAGGCGCTGCCCGCGCTTGAAGGCTATACCTTTGAAGGCTATCGCAATGCCGACGGCAGCGTCGGGACCAAGAACCTGCTTGGCATCACCACCAGCGTGCACTGCGTGGCCGGGGTTGTCGATTACGTGGTCAAAATCATCGAACGCGATCTGCTGCCGAAGTATCCGAACGTCGATGGCGTGGTGGGCCTCAATCATCTGTACGGCTGCGGCGTCGCCATCAACGCGCCGGCGGCCGTGGTGCCTATCCGCACTATCCACAATATCTCGTTGAACCCAAATTTTGGCGGCGAGGTGATGGTTGTTGGCCTGGGCTGTGAAAAGCTGCAGCCAGAGCGTCTGCTGCAGGGGACGGAAGATGTTCAGCCCGTTGCCGTGGATAGCGCCAGTATCGTGCGGCTGCAGGATGAGCATCACGTGGGTTTTCAATCCATGGTCGACGATATTCTGCAGGTTGCAGAGCGTCACCTGGCGAAGCTCAACCAGCGCCAGCGCGAAACCTGCCCGGCGTCCGAGCTGGTGGTCGGCATGCAGTGCGGCGGCAGCGACGCGTTTTCCGGCGTCACCGCCAACCCGGCGGTCGGCTATGCCTCCGACCTGCTGGTACGCTGCGGCGCGACGGTGATGTTCTCAGAGGTCACCGAAGTCCGTGACGCCATTCATCTGCTCACGCCACGCGCGGTGAACGAGGAGGTCGGTAAACGCCTGCTCGAAGAGATGGCCTGGTACGATAACTATCTCGATCTCGGCCAAACCGATCGCAGCGCCAACCCCTCCCCGGGGAATAAAAAAGGCGGCCTCGCCAACGTGGTGGAAAAGGCGCTGGGCTCTATCGCTAAATCGGGGAAAAGTGCGATTGTCGAGGTGCTATCGCCGGGCCAGCGCCCGACGAAGCGCGGGCTGATATTTGCCGCCACGCCGGCCAGCGATTTTGTTTGCGGTACCCAGCAGGTCGCATCCGGCATTACGGTTCAGGTGTTCACCACCGGCCGCGGTACGCCGTACGGCCTCGTCGCGGTGCCGGTCATTAAAATGGCAACCCGCACCGAGCTGGCGAACCGCTGGTACGATCTCATGGATATTAACGCCGGGACTATCGCCACCGGCGAAGAGAGTATCGAAGACGTGGGCCTGAAGCTGTTTGAGTTTATTCTTGATGTCGCCAGCGGCCGGAAGAAAACCTTCTCAGACCAGTGGGGGCTGCATAACCAGCTGGCGGTGTTTAACCCGGCGCCGGTCACCTGATCCCGGCAAGCTCAGCCCTCTCTGCTTGAGGAGAGGGCTGCAGAATGACGGTTCAGGCATTCACTAAAATAACGTCTATTCCGTGCTTACGTAGCGCTTCCAGGCTTTCTGCAGGGATGCCTTCATCGACGATAATCATATCAATTCGCTGAGTATCAATGATTTTATGCAGGCTGGAGCGGTTGAACTTGCTGGAGTCCGTCACGACAATAATACGCTCCGCCACTTCACACATCCGGCGGTTGAGCCTGGCTTCATCCTCATTATGCGTGCTGACACCACGTTCCAGATCGATAGCATCCACGCCGAGAAACAGCATATCGAAGTGGTAATTCTGTAAAGACTGCTCGGCCTGGTCGCCATAGAACGACTGCGACTGGCGGCGCAGGTGGCCCCCGGTCATCAGCAGCTCTACTCCCTCCGCCTCCAGTAACGCATTGCCGACGTTCATGCCGTTAGTCATCACAATCACATCAGCATGCTGGCGCATCAGGCGAGCTATCTCATACGTGGTGGTGCCTGAGTCAAGGATGACGCGGTGACCCGGCTGAATCAGCTTAACGGCCGCTTTGGCAATATTGTGCTTTACCGCGGTATTCAGCGCGCTTTTATCCTCAACAGAGGGCTCCACGCCCGGCGTACTGCTATCGCAAATCAGAGCCCCGCCGTAGGCACGAACCGCAATGCCCTGTTTTTCCAGAAACGCCAGATCGTTGCGGATCGTCACCGTGGAGACACCAAACAGAAGGGAAAGATCGTTAACCTGCACGCTTCCCTGCTGCCGCAACCGCTGAATAATTTGCTCTCGCCTTTCGCTGGTCCCGGCGAGGCGCTTCTCTATGGAAGAATCGGTGCCACTCATAAGCATTCCCTAAACTAATCTTTCATTTCATTTCGATTTACCTATTAACACCTTTCTTTTCGCGGAATGCAAGCCCCGCAACGCGGTTCAGGGGGAGAGACCTTGACGCTGAAACCTTTCATTATGTTTCTTTTGTGAAACAGATCGGAAAACTATTATCTTTCGTTTTATTTTTACAGCACCATGACGCAGTATTAAATGAAACAAAACGAAAGATTAATGTCATTACCATCCGAAATGGAGAGGAAAGTGAAACATCTTACAGAAATGGTGGCACAGCATAAACGTGGGAGCACAAGCGGGATTTATGCCGTCTGTTCCGCGCATCCACTGGTACTCGAAGCGGCCATTCGTTACGCCCGGGCCCAGCAAGCTCCGCTGCTGATCGAAGCCACCTCCAATCAGGTGGATCAGTTCGGTGGCTACACCGGTATGACGCCCACTGATTTCCGCGGCCTCGTCTGCCAGCTTGCCAGCTCGCTCGATTTTCCCCTGTCGCAGCTGATCCTCGGCGGCGATCATCTCGGCCCAAACCGCTGGCAAAACCTGCCCGCCGCGCAGGCGATGGCCAATGCCGACGATCTCATTAAAAGCTACGTCGCCGCCGGCTTTAAGAAGATCCATCTCGATTGCAGCATGTCCTGCGAGGGCGATCCGCTGCCGTTAACCGATGAGATCGTCGCAGACCGCGCAGCCCGATTGGCAAAGATTGCCGAAGAGACCTGTCGTGAGCACTTTGGCGAATCCGACCTCGTCTACGTCATAGGCACCGAAGTGCCCGTCCCAGGCGGCGCCCATGAAACGCTTACCGAACTGCAGGTCACCACGCCTGATGCGGCACGCGCGACGCTGGAAGCGCATCGCCATGCCTTTGCAAAGCAGGGGTTGAGCCATATCTGGCCGCGCATTATCGGCCTGGTGGTCCAGCCCGGCGTCGAATTCGATCATATCAACGTTATCGACTATCAGCCGCAGAAAGCCGTCGCGCTGAGCGCAATGGTGGAGGCTTATGACACGCTGATATTTGAAGCCCACTCCACGGACTATCAAACGCCGCAGGCGCTTCGTCAGCTGGTGAAAGATCATTTTGCCATTCTCAAGGTCGGCCCGGCGCTCACCTTCGCCCTGCGCGAAGCGCTGTTCTCGCTGGCGGCAATAGAGGAGGAACTCCTGCCCGCGAAAGCGTGCTCCGGCCTGCGTCACGTGCTGGAAAACGTCATGCTCGATCGCCCGGAATATTGGCAAAGCCACTATCACGGCGACGGTAATGCGCGGCGCCTCGCGCGCGGGTACAGCTACTCCGACCGCGTCCGCTACTACTGGCCGGACAGCCAGATCGATGAGGCGTTTGCACGCCTGGTGCGCAATCTCGCGGACTGGCCAATTCCGCTGCCGCTCATCAGCCAGTATATGCCGTTGCAGTACATCAAAGTTCGCGAGGGCGATCTCAAGGCGGCACCGCGGGAACTCATCATCGACCACATTCAGGACATACTGCAGCAGTACCACGCTGCCTGTCAGGGCATTACGTCCCATAACGCATAACAACAAAGAGGAAAACGCGATGCCAAACATTGTCTTAAGTCGTATTGATGAACGTTTGATCCACGGTCAGGTGGGCGTCCAGTGGGTTGGGTTTGCGGGAGCTAACCTGGTGCTGGTGGCCAACGATGAGGTTGCTGAAGATTCGGTACAGCAAAATCTGATGGAGATGGTGCTGGCGGAGGGGATCGCCGTGCGCTTCTGGTCGCTGCAAAAAGTGATTGAAAATATCCACCGCGCCGCCGATCGGCAAAAAATTCTGCTGGTCTGTAAAACACCGGCTGATTTCCTCAGGCTGGTGGAGGGCGGGGTTCCCGTCACGCGGATCAACGTAGGAAATATGCACTACGCCAATGGCAAACAACACATTGCCAAAACGGTTTCTGTAGACGCTGACGATATTGCCGCGTTTAACGGCCTGAAGGCCGCCGGGGTGGAATGCTTCGTTCAGGGCGTTCCGACAGAACCCGCTTTGGATCTCTTTAAACTACTCTGAGGGATTCATAATGGAAATCAGTCTGTTGCAGGCTTTTGCACTAGGTATTCTTGCCTTTATTGCCGGCCTGGATATGTTCAACGGGTTAACCCATATGCACCGGCCGGTGGTCCTCGGCCCGCTGGTCGGCCTGATTCTGGGCGATCTGCATACCGGTATTTTAACCGGCGGCACGCTGGAGCTGGTCTGGATGGGTCTGGCCCCTCTGGCAGGCGCCCAGCCGCCAAACGTGATTATCGGCACTATCGTCGGTACCACCTTTGCCATTACTACCGGCGTGAAGCCTGACGTCGCGGTTGGCGTCGCTGTCCCCTTCGCCGTCGCGGTACAGATGGGAATCACCTTCCTGTTCTCGGTGATGTCCGGCGTGATGTCCCGCTGCGACCGAATGGCGGCAAACGCCGATACCAGGGGTATTGAGCGGGTCAACTATCTGGCCCTGCTGGCGTTAGGGACCTTCTATTTTCTCTGCGCCTTCCTGCCTATCTTTTTCGGGGCGGAACATGCGAAAACCGCCATTGATGTGCTACCGGAGCGCCTGATTGACGGCCTCGGCGTGGCGGGCGGCATCATGCCGGCTATCGGCTTCGCCGTGCTGCTGAAAATCATGATGAAAAACGTCTATATCCCCTACTTTATTATCGGCTTTGTGGCCGCAGCATGGCTGAAGCTACCGGTACTGGCAATTGCCGCCGCGGCGCTGGCGATGGCCCTCATTGACCTGCTGCGCAAATCTCCAGAACCGGCTGCGCCGGCGGCACAGAAAGAGGAATTCGAAGATGGCATCTAATCAAACCACTCTGCCAGGCGTCTCCACATCCGAAGAGACGCTGCTTTCCGGCGTGAATGAAAACGTCTACGAAGACCAGGCCCTCGGTGCGGAGCTGACGAAAAAAGATATTAACCGCGTCGCCTGGCGCTCCATGCTTCTGCAGGCCTCGTTCAACTACGAACGTATGCAGGCGTCCGGCTGGCTGTATGGCCTGCTGCCGGCGCTGAAAAAGATCCACACCAACGAGCGCGATCTGGCACGTGCCATGAAAGGCCATATGGGCTTCTTCAACACCCACCCGTTCCTGGTGACCTTTGTCATCGGCATTATCCTTGCGATGGAGCGATCCAAGCAGGACGTCAACAGCATTCAGAGCACCAAAATCGCCGTCGGTGCCCCGCTCGGCGGGATTGGCGATGCGATGTTCTGGCTGACGCTGCTGCCGATTTGCGGCGGCATTGGCGCCAGCCTCGCGCTGCAAGGTTCTATCCTCGGCGCGGTGGTGTTTATTGTGCTGTTCAACGTGGTACATCTCGGATTGCGCTTTGGCCTGGCACACTACGCTTATCGTATGGGCGTAGCGGCGATACCGTTAATTAAAGCCAACACCAAAAAGGTCGGCCACGCGGCGTCGATCGTCGGGATGACGGTAATTGGCGCGCTGGTGGCGACCTATGTTCGCCTCAACACCACCCTGGAGATCACCGCAGGCGATGCGGTAGTCAAGCTGCAAACGGATGTTATCGATAAGCTGATGCCGGCGTTTCTACCTCTGGTTTATACCCTGACCATGTTCTGGCTGGTGCGCCGCGGCTGGAGCCCACTGCGCCTCATCGCGCTCACCGTCGTACTGGGTGTCGTGGGTAAATTCTGCCACTTCCTGTAAATATAAAGAGGTTTGCATGTTAGGTATTATTTTGACGGGTCATGGCGGCTTTGCCAGCGGTATGGCAATGGCGATGAAACAAATACTGGGCGAGCAGTCGCAGTTTATTGCTATCGATTTTCCTGAGACTTCAACCACCGCACTGCTCACCTCGCAGCTTGAGCAGGCGGTGAGCCAGCTGGACGCTGAAGATGATATCGTTTTTCTGACGGACCTACTGGGCGGTACGCCATTTCGCGTGGCCTCCACGCTGGCGATGCAAAAACCAGGAAGTGAAGTGATTACCGGCACCAATCTGCAGCTGCTGCTGGAAATGGTACTGGAACGCGAGGGCCTCAACGGCGAAGCGTTTCGTCTGCAGGCACTGGAGTGCGGGCACCGTGGGTTAACCAGCCTGGTTGACGAACTCGCGCGCTGCCGCGAAGAGAAAGCGGTAGAGGAAGGGATATGACGCAGATTCTGCGCGCCAGACGCCTGCTAACCGAGCAGGGCTGGCTTGCCGATCATCAGCTGCGTATTGAAGCAGGCGTCATTACCGCTGTCGAGCCTGTCCCCGCCGGCGTAACCGCTCGCGACGCCGATCTGCTTTGCCCGGCTTACATTGATATTCACGTCCACGGCGGCGCGGGTTTTGATGTGATGGACGAAGCGCCGGACGCGCTCGACCGGCTGGCGATACATAAAGCATGCGAGGGAGTAGGCGCCTGGCTTCCTACCACCGTCACCGCGCCGCTGCCGGCCATTCACGGCGCGCTGGAACGCATCGCCCGGCGCGTGCTTTCCGGTGGTCCCGGCGCGCTGGTACTGGGCAGCTACCTGGAAGGCCCCTACTTCACCCCGCAGAATAAAGGCGCCCATCCACCTGAGCTGTTCCGCGAGCTGGATATCGCCGAGCTGGATACGCTCATTGCCCGCTCGCGGCAAACGCTGCGGGTGGTGGCGCTGGCGCCGGAAAAGCCGGGGGCAATAGCGGCGATTCATCACCTTAAACGGCAGGGCGTGCGGGTGATGCTGGGTCATAGCGCCGCCACCTATCAACAGACCTGCGCCGCCTTCGCTGCCGGCGCCGACGGGCTGGTGCACTGCTACAACGGGATGAGCGGATTACATCACCGGGAGCCGGGCATGGTCGGTGCCGGATTCACTACGCCGCAGGCGTGGCTGGAGCTTATTGCCGACGGGCATCATGTCCATCCCGCCGCCATGCGTCTGTGCTCCTGCTGCGCGGGGCAGCGCATTGTCCTGATAACAGATGCGATGCAGGCAGCCGGTATGGCCGACGGCCGCTATTCGCTCTGCGGCGAAGCCGTGGAAATGCGCGGCGGTATTGTACGAACGGCCTCCGGTGGCCTGGCAGGCAGCACGCTCTCGCTTGATGCGGCCGTTCGCAACATGGTCGAGCTGGCGGGAGCGCCGCCGGAAGACGCCATTCATATGGCTTCGCTGCACCCCGCCCGCCTGCTGGGTATTGACGATCGACTGGGATCGTTACGGACGGGAAAATGCGCGAATGTTATTGCGCTAAACGACGGGCTACACCTGCAGAAAATCTGGATTCAGGGCCAGGCTCTCCCCCTTTAGCCCTTTCATTATGCGTCACATTGGCCTTCGCCCTCGCCGCGTAAGGCCTTTCTTTTTCTTTCTAAAAGAACGTAACCCCTACGGTCATTTAATTAAAAATACATATTTATCATATATATATCTACACTCATTGTTTACCGATCACAGTTTTCGTTTTATTTCTTGTTTATTTAATTGAACTTTCGATTTCTTTCATATAGATTTTATCTAACTGATTACATGAATAAGTGAAACGAAACGAAAGATAGCGACATTTTTGCCAGCGTCTGATGTGGAATTCACACGACTAAGGACTGTGTTATGCCTGAAACCTATACCGCTACCTCCGCCGCGACCGGCACCTGGACGGAAGCCGAAATCCGCCAACAGCCCGCCTGCTGGATCCGCTCGCTCAGCAACATCGACAATCTCCGTTCGGCGATCGACGACTTTCTTGCGCCATTGCTGCGTAAAGACGACCTGCGGATCGTTTTGACGGGGGCAGGAACCTCCGCCTTTATCGGTGAGATCGTTGCGCCCTGGCTATCGCGCCATAGCGGAAAAAACATCAGCGCGGTGCCAACGACCGACCTGGTAACCAATCCGATGGACTATCTCAACGCCGAACACCCGCTGCTGCTGGTCTCCTTCGCCCGCTCCGGCAATAGCCCGGAGAGCGTCGCCGCCGTAGAGCTGGCCAATCAGTTCGTCCCGGACTGTTACCACCTGTCGATTACCTGTAATGAAGCCGGCAGCCTGTATCAAAACGCGGTAAACAGCGACAACGCCTTTGCGCTACTGATGCCGGCGGAAACGCACGACCGCGGCTTTGCGATGACCAGCAGTATTACCACCATGATGGCGAGCTGCCTTGCGGTGTTCGCGCCCGAGGCGATCGGCAGCAGAACCTTCCGCGACGTAGCGGATCGCTGTCAGACGATCCTCACGTCACTCGGTGAATTTAGCGAAAGCGTATTTGGCAATGAGCCGTGGCGACGGATTGTCTATCTCGGTAGCGGCGGATTACAGGGCGCGGCGCGCGAATCGGCCCTCAAGGTACTCGAGCTAACCGCCGGTAAGCTGGCGGCGTTCTATGACTCCCCAACCGGCTTTCGTCACGGGCCGAAATCGCTGGTGGATAACGAAACGCTGGTGGTGGTGTTTGTCTCCAGCCATCCTTACACGCGCCAGTACGACCTCGACCTGCTGGCCGAGCTGCGTCGCGATAAGCAGGCAATGCGCGTGGTGGCGATTGCCGACGAATCCAATGCCGTCATCGCAGCGGGTCCGCACATCCTGCTGCCGCCTTCCCGCGCTTTTATCGACGTCGAGCTGGCTTTCTGTTTCCTGATGTATGCCCAGGTATTTGCCCTCGCGCAGTCCATCAGCGTGGGTAATACCCCGGACACCCCTTCCGCCAGCGGTACGGTAAACCGCGTGGTGCAAGGTGTCGTTATTCACCCCTGGAATGCTTGAGAGGAGCGCATCATGAGCATTATTTCGACGAAGTATCTTCTGCTGGATGCCCAGGCAAAAGGCTATGCGGTACCTGCATTTAACATTCATAACGCCGAGACGATCCAGGCGATCCTCGAAGTCTGCAGCGAAATGCGATCGCCGGTGATCCTCGCCGGCACGCCGGGTACCTTTAAACATATCGCGCTGGAGGAGATCTACGCTCTGTGCAGCGCCTACGCCACCACTTACGACATGCCGCTGGCGCTGCATCTCGATCACCATGAATCGCTGGACGATATCCGCCGCAAGGTTAACGCCGGCGTGCGTAGCGCCATGATCGACGGCAGCCACTTCCCCTTCGATGAGAACGTAAAGCTGGTGAAATCAGTCGTCGAATTCTGCCACCAGCATGATTGCAGCGTAGAGGCCGAACTCGGTCGCCTGGGCGGCATGGAAGATGACATGAGCGTGGATGCCGAAAGCGCGTTTCTGACCGACCCGCAGGAAGCAAAACGCTTTGTCGAGCTAACCGGCGTCGACAGCCTGGCGGTGGCTATCGGCACCGCTCACGGACTTTATACCAAAACGCCAAAAATTGATTTTCGCCGTCTGGGGGAGATTCGCGACGTGGTTGACGTGCCCCTGGTCCTGCACGGCGCGAGCGATGTCCCTGACGAGTACGTACGTCGCGCCATTGAACTCGGGGTCTGCAAAGTCAATGTCGCAACCGAGCTGAAAATTGCGTTTGCTGCGGCAGTCAAAAAATGGTTCGCCGACAACCCGCAGGGCAACGATCCTCGCTATTACATGCGCGTCGGCATGGACGCAATGAAAGAAGTGGTCAGAAGCAAAATCACCATTTGCGGCTCGGCAAACCGCCTGCTGCTGCCCACAGAAGCCTGATATCCGTTGTATACCCTCGTTCCACAGCGTTATTCCGCGGCAGGACAACGCTGTCTACCTCTGATAAAACAAAAAATAAAGGACCTCTGCCCCATGAATAAAGCGCTCAATGTATCGTTGCTCACGCTCTTCATCTCTCATAGCACCTTTGCGGCAAATTACGCCCTGAATAACGACAAGATGGCCTTCTCGTTCGATGAGGCCGGCTCTGCACTGGTCGTTAAAGATACGCATTCCAGCCATCAGCTCTCGCCTCAGGAGCCGTTCTTTCTGACCCTACCGGATGAGAGCGTTATCCACACCGCTGACTTCAAAATTAAACAGGTTGAGAAAAAAGAGAACGCGCTGGTAGTGGAATACACCCATCCTGATTTCAACGTCACCATGACGCTGAATCTGCTGAAGGGTAAGTACGCCAATATCGATTACACCATTGCCGCCGTCGGCAAAGTGCAGAACGTCGCAAAAATCACCTTTTTCCCCACCAAAAAGCAGTCGCAGGCACCTTACGTGGATGGCGCAATTAACAGCTCGCCGATTGTTGCCGATACCTTTTTCATGTTACCGGATAAACCCATCGTCAATACCTACGCCTATGAAGGCACCACGAATCTTAACGTCGAGCTTAAAACACCCATCCTGCCGGAAACACCGGTCAGCTACACCACCTGGTTCGGCACCGTGGCAGAAACGAGCCAGCTACGCCGCAGCGTAAACCTGTTTATCGATGCCGTACGTCCACGTCCGTACAAACCGTATCTGCACTACAACAGCTGGATGGATATCGGCTTCTTTACCACCTATAGCGAGCAGGACGTGCTGGGACGCATGGATGAATGGAATAAAGCCTTTATTACCGGTCGCGGCGTACCGCTTGATGCATTCCTGCTGGATGACGGTTGGGACGATCGTACCGGAAGGTGGCTATTTGGTCCGGCGTTCAGAGAGGGTTTCGGTAAGGTTAAAGAGAAGGCCGATAGCATGCACAGCTCGGTCGGTTTGTGGCTCTCACCCTGGGGTGGCTACAATAAGCCGCGCGATATTCGCGTTTCACATGCCAAAGAGTATGGTTTTGAAACGGTCGACGGCAAACTGGCGCTCTCCGGGCCGAACTATTTCAAAAACTTCAACGAGCAAATCGCCAGGCTGATAAAGAACGAGCACATCACGTCCTTCAAACTGGACGGAATGGGTAACGCCAACTCGCATATCGAGGGCAGCCCGTTCGCCTCCGACTTTGATGCCTCCATAGCCCTGCTGCACAACATGCGCAGCGCCAGCCCAAACCTGTTTATTAACCTGACGACCGGCACTGATGCCAGCCCGTCATGGCTGTTTTATGCCGATTCTATCTGGCGCCAGGGCGATGATATCAATCTGTATGGGCCAGGGACGCCGGTGCAACAGTGGATGACCTACCGCGATGCGGAAACCTACCGCTCAATCGTTAGAAAAGGCCCGTTATTCCCGCTAAATTCCCTGATGTATCATGGAATTGTGAGCGCGGAGAATGCCTATTACGGACTGGAAAAAGTGCAAACGGACGCCGATTTTGCCGATCAGGTATGGAGCTATTTCGCCACGGGCACCCAGCTGCAGGAGCTCTACATCACGCCATCAATGTTGAACAGCGCCAAATGGGACGTGCTGGCTCAGGCCGCAAAATGGTCACGTGAAAATGCGCATGTGCTGGTAGACACCCACTGGATTGGCGGTGATCCGACGGCGCTTGAGGTGTATGGCTGGGCTTCCTGGAACAAAGACAAGGCCATACTGGGCCTGCGTAATCCTTCTGATAAGCCGCAAAGCTACTATCTGAATCTGACGAAGGACTTTGAAATCCCTCAGGGAGAAGCGACACGTTTCGCGATGAAAGCCGTCTATGGCAGCAACGCAACGCTTCCGGAGAATTATAAAGATGCCGTCGTGGTTACGCTGCAGCCGCTGCAGACGCTGGTCTTTGAAGCAACGCCGGTGAAATAAGCGACCCGGCCCGGCGTTGCCGGGCCACTCTCCTACCCTTGCTGTTCCAGCGCGTGCTTATACAGCGCGTTTTTCTTCACGCCGTGAATTTCAGCGGCCAGCGCGGCGGCTTTTTTCAGCGGCAGCTCCGCCTGCAGCAGGGCCAGCGTCCGCAGCGCGTCCGCAGGCAGGGCCTCTTCCTGAGCCTTGAACCCTTCGACGATCAGCACCATTTCGCCCTTACGGCGGTTCTCATCTTCCTTCACCCACGCCACCAGCTCGCCGATTGGTGCGCCGTGGATAGATTCCCAGGTTTTCGTCAGCTCGCGCGCCAGCACCACGTAGCGGGACTCTCCCAGCACCGTGCAGATATCTTCCAGGCTTTCCAGCAGGCGATGAGTGGACTCATAAAAAATAATCGTCCGCGGCTCTTCTTCCAGCGCCTTCAGCGTATCGCGGCGCCCTTTCGATTTTGCCGGCAGAAAGCCTTCATAGCAGAAGCGGTCAGACGGCAGGCCCGCCGCGCTCAAAGCGGCAATCGCCGCACACGGCCCCGGCAGCGGCACGACGCGGATATTGGCCTCGCGGCAGGTGCGCACCAGGTGATAGCCGGGATCGTTGATAAGCGGGGTCCCCGCATCAGATACCAGGGCGATGTTTTGCCCGTCCTTCAGCTTTGCCAGAAGTGTTTCAGCTTTTTGCTGCTCATTATGGTCGTGAAGGGCAAATAACCGGGCGTTAATCCCAAAATGCTGGAGCAGTAAACCGGTATGGCGGGTATCTTCTGCAGCAATCAAATCAACGGCTTGCAACACCTCCAGCGCACGCTGCGTGATATCAGACAGATTACCTATCGGCGTGGGCACGATATAGAGCTGCCCCTGAGAATTATCTGCTGATTCGTGTTGTTTCATTGTCTCGTCCGTATTGCCGAATTAATATTGAGCATTGAGCCAAAAAAATATCACTGGATACATATGGTACCGTCAACATTTCTTCGTTCTAAACCCGCGCGTTGTCTGCCCGTACTGCTGGCTGCTCTGATCTTCGCTGGCTGCGGCACCCATACCCCGGATCAAAGCACGGCGTTTTTACAGGGTACGGCACAGGCAAACTCCAGTTACTACCTACAGCAAATGCAGCAAAGCGCGAATGATAGCAAGACCAACTGGCAATTACTCGCCATTCGTGCACTGCTGCAAGAGGGCAAAAAGCAGCAGGCCATCGATCTGTTCAACCAGCTGCCGGCTAACCTCAACAAAACGCAGGCCCGCGAGCAGTCGCTGCTGGCGGTAGAAGTTAAGCTGGCCCAGAACGATTTCCCGGGCGCTCAGGCGCTGCTCAGCAAGCTCGATCCGACAAGCTTTGAGACCAACCAGCAGCCTCGCTACTGGCAGGCGCAAATCGATGCCAGCCAGGGACGCCCGTCAATTACCCTGCTGCGCGCCCTTATCGCCCAGCAGCCGCTGCTAAGCCAGCCGAAACAGCAGCAGAAGAATATCGACGAGACCTGGAAAGCGCTGACCTCAATGACCCAGGATCAGGCCAACGCGCTGGTTATCAATGCCGACGAGAACGTCCTGCAGGGCTGGCTGGATCTGCAGCGCATGTGGTTTGATAATCGTAACGATCCGACCCTGCTCAAAGCCGGAGTGAAAGACTGGCAGACCCGCTATCCGCAGAACCCGGGCGCGAAGATGCTGCCGACGGCGCTGGTGAACATGCAAAATTATAAGCCGGCATCAACCAATAAAATCGCCCTGCTGCTGCCGTTAAACGGCCAGGCGGCGGTATTTGGCCGCACGATACAGCAGGGATTTGAAGCGGCGAAAAACGGCGCCCCGGCGGTTGCCGGAAGCGCGGTGCCTGCGCAGGTCGCACAGGCGGCAAACGCCGCCGGGGGCGAGGTAGTCAGCCCGTCGCAGGCGGAAATCAGCGATCTCACCGCGGCAAACGCCGCGCAGGCGCCGGTACAGACGCCGGCAGCGGACCAGGCGACGCCGCCGGCAACAGAGCCGGTCACTGCACCAACCGCCGCTCCGGCTGCTGCACAGAGCACGACGCCAGCGGTAACGCCAGCCGCCACCAGCGATGCGCCTGCCGACGCCGCTCAGCCGCCGGTGACGGCGCCGCAGACCCAGACGGTTACCTCAACCCCGGCCAACCCTGCTGCCGAACTGAAAATCTACGACACCACCAGCCAGCCGATGAGCCAGCTGCTGGCCCAGGTGCAGCAGGACGGCGCGACCATCGTCGTCGGGCCGTTGCTTAAAAACAACGTCGAAGAGGTCATTAAAAGCAACACCTCCCTGAACGTCCTCGCGCTGAACCAGCCGGAAAAAGTCGAGAACCGCGCCAATATCTGCTATTTCGCCCTCTCCCCGGAAGACGAAGCGCGCGATGCGGCACACCATATTCACGATCAGGGCAAGCAGACCCCGCTGCTGCTGGTTCCGCGCGGATCGCTGGGCGATCGCGTGGTCAGCGCCTTTGCCAACGAGTGGCTTAAGATCGGCGGCGGCACGGTTTTACAGCAGCGTATTGGCTCAACCTCCGAGCTGAAGTCCAGCGTCAACAGCGGTATCTCGTTGACCGGTAGCCCGGTGTCCACCCTGCCTTCCGCTCAGGATAGCGCGCTGGGTAACCCGAGCGACGTGCCGGTCAGCAGCGGCGGCAGCGTCGATGCCGCCTGGATCCTCGCGACGCCGGAACAAATTGGCTACATCAAACCGATGATCGCCCTGCGCAACGGCAGCCAGAGCAACGTCACGCTGTACGCCAGCTCTCGCAGCGCTCAGGGCACCGCTGGCCCGGACTTCCGCCTGGAAATGGACGGCCTGCAGTACAGCGAAATCCCAATGCTGGCCGGCAGCAACCCGGCGCTGATGCAGCAGGCGCTGTCCGCCGTGCGTAACGACTACTCGCTGGCGCGCCTGTACGCGATGGGCGCCGACGCCTGGTCACTGGCCAACCATTTCTCGCAAATACGTCAGGTGCCGGGCTTTGAGCTGAACGGCAACACCGGCGATCTGACGGCCACGCAGGACTGCGTGATCAACAGGAAACTGTCATGGCTCAAGTACCAGCGCGGACAGATCGTCTCAGCCAACTAGCCAAACGAACCGGCGACGCCTGGGAAGCTCAGGCCCGCCGTTGGCTGGAAAGCCAGGGACTGCGTTTTATCGCCGCCAACGCCCGCGAGCGGGGCGGCGAGATTGACCTGATAATGCGCGACGGGGCGGTTACCGTCTTTGTCGAAGTGCGCTATCGTCGTAGCGCAGGCTACGGCGATGCCGCCTCCAGCGTCACGCTGAAAAAGCAACAACGACTCCTCCATGCCGCGCGTCTGTGGCTCTCCCGACATAATGGGAGCTTTGATACTGTGGATTGCCGTTTCGATGTGGTAGCCTTCACCGGAAACGACATCCAATGGCTGAAAAACGCCTTTGGCGAATAGCGTAAACGAATTTAAGGGATCCCGTGCTCGATAGAATTAAAGCCTGCTTCACTGAAAGCATTCAAACCCAAATTGCAGCAGCGGAAGCACTCCCGGACGCCATCTCCCGTGCGGCGATGACCCTCGTGCAGTCACTCCTCAACGGCAACAAAATCCTCTGTTGTGGCAATGGCACCTCTGCCGCCAACGCACAGCATTTTGCTGCCAGCATGATCAATCGTTTCGAAACGGAGCGCCCTGGTTTACCTGCCATTGCACTAAATACCGATAATGTGGTCTTAACGGCAATAGCCAACGATCGCCTGCATGACGAGGTTTACGCCAAGCAGGTGCGCGCGCTTGGGCACGCTGGTGATGTACTGCTGGCGATCTCCACCCGCGGCAATAGTCGGGATATCGTGAAAGCCGTCGAAGCGGCGGTCACTCGCGATATGACCATCGTTGCGTTAACCGGCTATGACGGCGGCGAGCTGGCTGGCCTGCTGGGTCAGCAGGACGTCGAAATTCGCATTCCCTCGCATCGCAGCGCGCGTATTCAGGAAATGCATATGCTTACCGTCAACTGTCTGTGCGATTTGATTGATAACACGCTTTTTCCACACCAGGACGAATAAGGAGAACACATGAAGGCTCTCTCGCCCCTCGCCATCCTTCTTTCTGCGCTACTGCTTCAGGGATGCGTTGCCGCAGCAGTCGTCGGAACGGCAGCAGTCGGCACCAAGGCCGCAACGGACCCGCGTACGGTCGGCACACAGGTCGATGACAGTACGCTTGAGCTACGCGTCAACAGCGCGTTGTCGAAAGATGAACAAATTAAGAAGCAGGCTCGCATTAACGTCACCGCCTACCAGGGCAAAGTCCTGCTGACCGGTCAATCTCCGGTGGCCGATCTCTCCGCGCGCGCGAAGCAAATTGCGATGGGCGTCGAAGGAACCACGGAAGTCTTTAACGAAGTGCGTCAGGGTCAGCCGATTGGCCTCGGCACCGCCTCTTCGGATACCTGGATTACCACCAAAGTTCGCTCCCAGCTGCTGGGCACTGATCAGGTTAAATCATCGAACGTGAAGGTGACGACCGAAAACGGGGAAGTGTTCCTGATGGGGCTGGTTACCGACCGCGAAGGTCGCGCGGCGGCGGATATCGCCAGCCGGGTCAGCGGCGTTTCTCGCGTCACAACCGCGTTTACCTACCTCAAGTAAGCACCGCATTTCGGGCGACAACCCCTCAGCGCTGTCGCCCGGAAAATCATCACAGTAACGCCAGCCCGCCAACAATCGCGCCGCACAGCGCCACCAGCCCGCCGGTCAGCCAAAGGGCCTTCGCCGGAAACGCCTTATGCAGCATAATCAGCGACGGAACGCTGACCGCAGGCAAAGTGATCAGCAGAGCCAGCGCCGGCGCAACGCCCATTCCCGCCAGCATCATGGTTTGAACGATAGGGATCTCCGCCGCCGTCGGGATAACGAACAGGCAGCCGGCTATCGCCATCGCCAGGACCCAGAACAGGGTGTTACCGACCACGCCGTCGGCATGCGGGAACAGCCAGACGCGCGCGGCACCCAGCGCCAGCACCGCCAGAATATAGACCGGGATCGTGTTCCAGAACAGCGTCCACAGCGCCCGCAGCCAGCGGCTGAAGAAACCGCCCTCGGCAATTTGCGGGGAAACGTCGAGCACTGCCGCCGGCTGAGTCGCGGCCTCTTTCACCCATTTTTGTACCAGCGTCGCCACCACCAGCACGGTCGCAAGACCGGCCACCAGGCGAATCAAGGCAAACTGCCAGCCCAGAACAAATCCCATGAACACCAGCGTCGCCGGATTCAGCAGCGGGTTACCCATCCAGAACGCCAGCGCGCCGCCCATCGACACCTGCTGTTTACGCATGCCCGCCGCCACCGGCGCGGCGCAGCAGGTACACATCATGCCGGGCAGAGCGAAAATCGCCCCCAGCAGCGTACCGCGAAAACGCGATTGCCCCTGCGTGCGCAGCAGCCAGTTGCGCGGGATCAGCACCTGAATCAGCGAGCCCAGCAGCACGCCCAGCACCGCCGCTTTCCAGACCGCCAGGAAGTAGACCAGCGCGTAATCCCACGCGGCTTTTAGCGGGTTGCTATCGGCCTGGGCGAGAATAGATTTTCCAATGCTGTGCGTTTCTGCGGCGGTGAAGGCCTTACCGTAATAGGGCTGCCATTTAACGAACCACAGGCCAACGATGACGACGAGAAAAAAGAGCGCGGGCTTCCACCATTGAAAAGATGATGCCGCCTGAGATGAAGACTGACCAGTCATAGCATTCCCCAGCAAGAAATGTGGTTATACAGCGAAGCGCTGAATATTACGCCTCGCTGGCGGCGATTTCACGCAGTTTTGCCGATGACAGAACGGTGACGCCTTCCTGAGCGGGCGCGAGCGCTTCGCTGAGCATCGCCTGTGCGACGTCGCGGGCGTCGATTGACTTCCAGTTCCCCGGCAGCAGGCGGAACAGCGGCGCCAGCAGCGCTTCATTGGCGCGCTTGTTGTCCCGCTCGCCCAGCAGCATAGAGGGGCGCAGGATCGTCAGATTGCGCCACGCCTGAGCGCGCAGCGCCTGCTCCATTTCCCCTTTGACGCGGTTGTAGAAAAACAGCGAATGCGGGTCGGCTCCCATGGCGCTGATGACCAGCATATGTTTCGCCCCCAGCCGTAGTCCGGTCAGCGCCGTATCCACCACCAGCGTATAGTCAGCATGAATGAAGGCCGCTTTGCTCCCCGCCTCGCGTCGCGTGGTGCCCAGGCAGCAAAAGACGGTGTCTATCGGATCAACGACCTGCGCCAGCGCGTCGCTCAGCTGAGGGTCATGGGGATTGAATACGCCTTGCGTATCCGCCAGCGGGCGGCGAGTGGGCGCGGCTATCGCCGAAATGCTCGGCTCACGCACCAACATTCGAAGTAAGTGCCCACCAACTAAACCGGTCGCGCCTGTTATCAGCACCTGGCTCATGATCTCTCCTGAGGTTCCGCCGCGACGGGCGACGGATAGCTTGAGAAAAAGTATGCAAGAAAAGGGAGGATTTGCACGTCTGCCGGGGGAATTACTCTCTCGCAGCCTCACGCTGCCAGTGCAGCTTCTTGCCGAAGCCGAGGGTATTGTCGGTAAACTTGAGCTCGTCGGGGCGGATCTCCCACACCGCGGCCGGTAGCGCGCGGGCAACCGGGAAGCGCCTCACGTAGCGTTGCCGCATCTCTGCCTCCTCGTCTCCGTGAAGCCGGCGAATCTCGCCTTTAAACTGAACTCCGCGGATCAGCGCCACGGTTTTCGGCTGACCATTTACCGTACCGGCAACCTTAGCGCGCTCGCCGGTCATTTGACCGTGGCGAGTTTTCTCGTCGCTAAGGAGATAAAATGCCACGTTTTCAGGATCATAAATATAGAAAGCGTTGGCACACCAGAGCTCACCCTCGCTGGCGACGCACCAGGTGACGACGTGCTGTTTGCCCAGCCAGCGGCCGATCGCGGCAAGCGTATCCATCTTTTTTCTCCAGTATGCTATGGTGCACACACCTTAACATACCGACCTTTGGACCGTGCGCTGGTTTCTCTATCTGATTCGTACCGCCGATAATCGCCTCTATACCGGGATTACCACCGACGTCTCTCGCCGCTTTTGTCAGCATCAGGAGGGCAAAGGAGCGAAAGCTTTACGTGGGAAAGGCGCGCTGCAGCTGGCCTTTAGTCAGGAAGTTGGTGAACACTCACTAGCACTGAGGCTGGAGTATCGCATCAAGCAGCTAACGAAGCGCCAGAAGGAGCGCCTCGTTGCCGGAGATGGTACCTTTGAAACCCTGCTGGAGAGCCTTAGAAGCGATTGAAGTGGTCGCTGTACTCGACCAGTCCGTGGACCCCTTGCAGCGCGTCATCGGCCAGAGGGCGTATCTGAAACGCCTCAGAGGTGTCCGGCCAGCGGCAGCGCAGATCGAAACGCGCGGCCGGTTCAAAGCCCAGGCGGCCGTACAGCGCCGGCTCGCCGAGGGTAACGACCGCGGCGTAGCTAAATTCATTCAGCGAATCCAGCCCTTCATAGACCAGCTGGCGGCCAATCCCCTGACCGCGGTAGCTTTCATCTACGGCCAGCGGCGCCATGCCAACCCACTGCAGCTCTTCGCCTTCAACGGAGACCGGACTGAAGGCAACATAGCCAACCACCTGACCTTCATCGTCCGTCGCCACCACGCCTAGCGTGATCAGGCCATCTTCCCGTAAATCGTGCACCAGCTGCGCTTCGGCATCGCCGCCGAAGGTTCGGCGCAGCAACGCGTCGATTCCCGGTGCATCAATTCCAATTTCAACTCGAATCAGCATGCCTCACCTACCGATGTCTGTTCAGGTTTCCGCGGGCTGCTTAGGCCAGCTTCAACAAAATCCGCCAGTTGCAGCAGCATGATGCGCAGCGCTTTCGGCATCTGCTCCAGCTCAATGGCATCCATCAGGTTTTTGACGTACAGCCCCAGCTCGGTATCGCCTTCGATAACCAGCCGACGCTGGAAGAATAGCGTATCCGGATCCTGCTTACGCGCCGCGATCATCAGCAGATCGCTGGCATCAGCGCTAAAGCTGACGTCCGCTTCTGCCGTCGGGCTAACCACCAGCCGACCCTCGCTCACTGAGGTATACCACAGCAGGCCAATATCGCGCACATTAATACTTAACCAGCGGCCTTCGAGAAAATCCAGTTCTCCATCCGCCAGCGCCTGACGAAACTGCCAGCTGAGCACCTGCTCCAGCACCTGGCGCTTGAGGGCAAAAGGCGCCAGCTTAACCGGCACGCTCATCAAAGACGGGCCAAAGTGGACCAGCCGGGAACGCAATTTATCCAACACAAGCTTAACTCCATGAAAGCGACAGTTCCGCTATTGTGCCATATCAAATAAACAACATAGCGGCGTAAATCAACAAAATCACCATGACGGGTACCTATTATTGGCGCCACCAATCCGCTTTTAACTGCCTCAAATCAAAAATTGTCACCAGAAGGTTAACTAAAATCCCTGCTCGTTAACCATTCAGCGTCGCCGACAGGCCGCGTTTTTCAGGAAAAATTATGGAGCTGCTCTGCCCAGCCGGTAACCTCCCGGCGCTTAAGGCGGCCATCGAAAACGGTGCCGATGCCGTGTATATCGGGCTGAAAGATGACACCAACGCCCGCCACTTTGCCGGTCTTAATTTCACCGAAAAGAAGCTGCAGGAAGCCGTCAGCTTCGTCCATCAGCATCGCCGCAAGCTGCATATTGCGATCAACACCTTCGCCCACCCGGACGGCTACGCCCGCTGGCAGCGCGCGGTGGATATGGCCGCCCAACTGGGGGCCGATGCCCTGATCCTCGCCGATATCGCCATGCTGGAATATGCCGCCGAGCGCTATCCGCATATTGAACGTCACGTGTCGGTTCAGGCGTCTGCGACCAACGAAGAGGCGGTGCGCTTCTACCACCGCAATTTCGACGTCGCCCGCGTGGTGCTGCCGCGCGTGCTCTCCATCCACCAGGTCAAACAGCTGGCGCGCGCTACCCCGGTTCCGCTGGAGGTCTTCGCCTTCGGCAGCCTGTGCATTATGGCGGAGGGCCGCTGCTATCTCTCCTCGTACCTGACCGGTGAATCACCCAATACCGTCGGTGCCTGTTCGCCCGCGCGCTTCGTTCGCTGGCAGCAGACTCCGCAGGGCCTGGAGTCGCGGCTTAATGAAGTCCTGATTGACCGCTATCAGGACGGCGAGAACGCCGGCTACCCCACCCTGTGCAAAGGCCGCTACCTGGTCGACGGCGAGCGCTATCACGCGCTGGAAGAGCCCACCAGCCTGAATACCCTTGAGCTGCTGCCGGAGCTGATGGCGGCAAATATTGCCTCGGTGAAAATTGAGGGCCGCCAGCGCAGCCCGGCCTACGTTACCCAGGTGGCGAAGGTCTGGCGTCAGGCTATCGATCGCTGTAAAGCCTCCCCGCAGGATTTTGTCCCACAATCCGCATGGATGGAGACTCTCGGCGCAATGTCCGAGGGAACGCAAACCACCCTTGGCGCCTATCACCGTAAATGGCAGTGAGAAACGTGATGAAATATTCATTAGGGCCGGTGCTGTACTACTGGCCAAAAGAGACGCTGGAAGATTTTTACCAGCAGGCGGCAGGCTGTAGCGCCGAGACGATTTATCTCGGCGAAGCGGTATGCAGCAAGCGCCGCGCGACCAAAGTCGGCGACTGGATCGATATGGCAAGAATGCTGGCGAGCAGCGGCAAGCAGGTGGTCCTCTCGACCCTCGCCCTGGTTCAGGCCTCTTCTGAGCTGGGGGAGCTGAAACGCTACGTCGAAAACGGCGAGTTTTTGATTGAGGCCAGCGATCTGGGGGTCGTCAATATGTGCGCTGAACGCGGGCTGCCGTTCGTCGCCGGCCATGCGCTCAACTGCTATAACGCCGTAACCCTGCGCCTGCTGCTCAAGCAGGGAATGGTGCGCTGGTGCATGCCGGTCGAGCTTTCCCGCGACTGGCTGATGAACCTGCTGACGCAGTGTGAAGAGCTGGGGATCCGCGAGCGATTCGAGGTTGAAGTGCTGAGCTATGGCCACCTGCCGCTGGCCTACTCCGCGCGCTGCTTTACCGCCCGCTCTGAAGACAAACCGAAGGATGAGTGCGAAACCTGCTGCATCAAGTACCCCAACGGCCGCGACGTGCTGTCGCAGGAAAACCAGCAGGTCTTTGTGCTCAACGGTATTCAGACCATGAGCGGATACGTCTATAACCTCGGCAACGAGCTGGCGTCGATGCGCGGCCTGGTCGATATGGTTCGCCTGTCGCCGCTGGATGACAAGGTCTTTGCCACGCTTGATGCCTTCCGGGCAAACGAAAACGGCGCCTCGCCGCTGCCGCTCACCGCCAGCAGCGAGTGCAATGGCTACTGGAAACGGCTGGCCGGGCTGGAGCTACAGAGCTGATAAACCGCTCACTTTGTTAATAGCTATCGTCACTTTTTAATGCACTATTGAAGCCGCAGCTTTTCTGGCCGGCGCGCCCCGGATGCGCCAGGCTGGAAGAAGACCTTCAATCTGATGACTATGCTGTAGCAAAGTGAGCCTTTATGACTGACAAATCTATTCCGTTCTCGGTGCTCGATCTGGCACCGATCCCGCAAGGTTCTTCGGCGAAAGAAGCCTTCTCCCATTCGTTAGACCTGGCGCAGCTGGCTGAAAAACGCGGCTATCACCGCTACTGGCTGGCGGAGCACCATAATATGGTCGGTATTGCCAGCGCCGCGACGTCGGTGCTTATCGGCTATCTGGCGGCCAACACCCGCACTCTGCACCTCGGTTCCGGCGGAGTGATGCTGCCCAACCACTCGCCGCTGGTGATTGCCGAGCAGTTTGGCACGCTGAATACCCTCTATCCTGGCCGCATCGACCTCGGTCTTGGCCGCGCCCCGGGCAGCGATCAGCCCACCATGCGCGCGCTGCGCCGCCACATGAGCGGTGACGTCGATAACTTCCCGCGCGATGTTGCGGAGCTGGTTGACTGGTTCGATGCCCGTGACCCGAATCCGCACGTGCGCCCGGTGCCCGGCTACGGCGAGCAGATCCCGGTATGGCTGCTTGGATCCAGCCTCTACAGCGCCCAGCTGGCGGCGCAGCTCGGCCTGCCGTTTGCCTTCGCTTCGCACTTTGCGCCAGACATGCTGTTCCAGGCCCTGCACCTCTACCGCACGCATTTCAAACCCTCGGCGCGGCTGGAGAAACCCTATGCGATGGTGTGCATCAATATTGTTGCCGCCGACAGTAACCGCGATGCGGAGTTCCTGTTTACCTCAATGCAGCAGGCTTTCGCTAAGCTACGCCGGGGTGAAACCGGCCAGCTGCCGCCGCCGGTGGAGAATATGCATCAGCTGTGGTCTGCCTCCGAGCAATACGGCGTACAGCAGGCGTTGAGCATGTCTCTGGTCGGGGATAAGGCGAAGGTACGTCACGGTCTGGAGTCGATATTGCGCGAAACCCAGGCCGACGAGCTGATGGTTAACGGCCAGATTTTCGATCATCAGGCGCGCCTGCACTCGTTTGAGCTGGCGATGCAGGTGAAAGAGGAGCTGTTGGGTTAACGTCCACCCCGCTTCCCGACCGCGCGTAATGCCGGCCGGGAAGCGAAGTCGCTATTGATAAACCGGCAGAACGTTAAAGCTCGATAAGAAGTGGACGATAACGTTGCCGACGCCGAACAGCAGAATCAGCGCAATCATCGGCTTTCCGCCCCAAACGCGGAATTGTGGGCTGCCGAAGCGCTTACGCGATGCGCGCGCCAGCAGAGCCGGGACGATTGCTGCCCAGATGGTTGCCGCCAGTCCCGCATAGCCGATGGCATACAGGAAGCCGTTCGGCCACAGCAGGCCACCGATAACCGGCGGTACGAAGGTCAGGAGCGCGGTCTTAAAGCGCCCCAGCGCGGAGTCATCGAAACCGAACAGGTCCGCCAGATAGTCAAACAGCCCCAGCGTGACGCCGAGGAACGAGCTCGCTACCGCAAAGTTTGAGAACACCACCAGCAGCAGATCAAGGCTGCGGCTGTTCAGCACGCCGCTCAGCGCCTGCACCAGTACATCGATGTTACCGCCCTTCTGTGCGATGCCGACAAACTCCGCGCGCGGGATATTGCCCATCGTCACCAGCAGCCAGATAACGTACAGCCCCAGCGCCAGCAGCGTGCCGTAAACCAGGCAGCGCGTAATGGTGCGCGGATCTTTGCCGTAGTACTTCATCAGGCTGGGGACGTTGCCGTGATAGCCGAAGGATGCCAGGCAAAACGGCAGCGTCATCAGCAGGTACGGCATATAGGATGCGTTTTGCTCGGCCACGTTGAACAACGTCGTCGGCTGTACATGTCCCAGCAGGCTGCCGAAGGTCAGGAAAAACGTAATGACCTTCGCTCCCAGCACAATCGCCGTCATGCGGCTTACCGCCCTGGTGCTCAGCCAGACGACAAACGCCACCAGCAGGGCAAAGCCCAATCCTGCCGCCCGCGCCGGAACGTTGAGCGACATCTCGGAAAAGGTATGGTGCAATATTGAGCCGCTGGCCGAGATGTAGGCGTAGGTGAGGATATAGAGCACGAAGGCAATCGACACGCCGTTAATCAGATTCCAGCCTCTGCCGAGCAGATCTTTGGTGATGGTATCGAAGCTGGAGCCAATGCGGTAATTCAGGTTGGCTTCCAGAATCATCAGCCCGGAATGCAGCATGCAGAACCAGGTGAAAACCAGAGCCGCCAGCGACCAGAAGAACCACGCGCCGGACATGACCACCGGCAGAGAAAACATGCCCGCGCCAATAATGGTTCCGCCGATAATCACCACGCCGCCAATTAAGGACGGGCGCGATGCCGTAGTGGTTAGTGTCGCCATTTAGCGTAATCTCCAGTCAATAATACTTTGCTCATCGTTAGCGTGCAGCACTGTACCAGTACACGAGTACAATTGAAATAAAAAAAGCCCCAATCGTTAAGATCGGGGCTGTATCATTTTCTTTACGCTAGCGGATGCTAATTACGCATCGCCACCGAAACGACGACGGCTTGAAGAGTCATCCCGACGCGGGGCTGAATCTTCGCGACGCGGGGCTGAATCATCACGGCGCGGAGCATGACCTTCACGACGCGGTGCCTGGCCTTCACGACGTTCGCCGCTGAAACGACGACCATCACCACGACCGCCTTCGCGACGTTCACCGCCGAAACTACGACCGCCTTCACGACGTTCGCCACCACCGAAAGCACGGCCGCCTTCACGACGTTCACCGCCGCCACGACGCTCGCCACCGCTACGCTCAGGGCGCGGCTGGGCATCGCCCATCAGCTGCATGTTCATCGGCTTGTTCAGGATACGGGTACGAGTAAAGTGCTGCAGCACTTCGCCCGGCATGCCTTTCGGCAGCTCGATCGTTGAGTGGGTACCGAACAGCTTGATGTTACCGATGTAACGGCTGCTGATGTCGCCTTCGTTAGCGATAGCGCCAACAATGTGACGAACTTCAACACCATCGTCGCGGCCCACTTCAATGCGATACAGTTCCATATCGCCAACGTCACGACGCTCGCGTTTAGGACGATCTTCACCGCTACGCTCAGTACGCTCAGGACGGTCGCCACGCGGGCCACGGTCATTGCGATCGTTACGGTCATTACGACGTTCGAAACGATCGTCGCGATCGCGGAATTCGCGTTTAGCACGCATCGGCGCATCCGGCGGCAGGATCAGAGGACGTTCGCCCTGAGCCATTTTCAGCAGTGCTGCGGCCAGAGTTTCGATATCCAGCTCTTCGCCTTCAGCGGACGGCTTGATGTTCGTCAGCAGCGCACGGTACTGATCCAGATCGCTGCTTTCCAGCTGCTGCTGAACTTTAGCGGCGAATTTTTCCAGACGGCGTTTGCCCAGCAGCTCTGCGTTCGGCAGCTCTACTTCCGGAATGGTCAGCTTCATGGTGCGTTCGATGTTACGCAGCAGACGGCGTTCGCGGTTCTCAACGAACAGCAGCGCACGGCCTGCACGACCTGCACGACCGGTACGGCCGATACGGTGAACGTAAGATTCGGAGTCCATCGGGATGTCGTAGTTAACAACCAGGCTGATACGTTCAACGTCAAGGCCACGGGCCGCAACGTCGGTTGCAATCAGGATGTCCAGACGACCATCTTTCAGACGCTCCAGAGTCTGCTCACGCAGGGACTGGTTCATGTCACCGTTCAGCGCGGCGCTGTTATAGCCGCTACGCTCCAGCGCTTCGGCCACTTCCAGGGTCGCGTTTTTGGTACGAACGAAGATAATCGCCGCATCAAAATCTTCTGCTTCCAGGAAACGCACCAGCGCTTCGTTTTTACGCATTCCATGTACAGACCAGAAAGTCTGGCTGATGTCCGGGCGAGTGGTAACGCTGGACTGGATACGCACTTCCTGCGGATCCTTCATGAAACGACGGGTAATACGACGGATCGCTTCTGGCATAGTTGCAGAGAACAGAGCGGTCTGATGACCTTCTGGAATCTGAGCCATAATGGTTTCTACGTCTTCAATGAAGCCCATGCGCAGCATTTCGTCAGCTTCATCCAGAACCAGACCGCTCAGTTTAGAGAGATCCAGCGTACCGCGTTTCAGGTGATCCAGCAGACGGCCAGGTGTACCGACAACAATCTGTGGACCCTGACGCAGGGCGCGTAACTGCACGTCATAACGCTGACCGCCGTAAAGGGCAACCACGTTCACGCCGCGCATGTGTTTAGAGAATTCAGTCATCGCTTCCGCAACCTGAACAGCCAGTTCACGGGTCGGAGCGAGCACGAGGATCTGCGGTGCACGCAGTTCCGGATCAATGTTGTGCAGCAGTGGCAGCGAGAACGCTGCGGTTTTACCGCTACCAGTCTGGGCCATGCCCAGCACGTCACGACCAGAGAGCAGATGCGGGATGCATTCAGCCTGGATCGGAGATGGTTTTTCGTAACCCAGATCGTTAAGGGCTTCAAGGATAGTGGCCTTCAGGCCCAGATCTGCAAAAGTGGTTTCGAATTCAGCCATGTAGTACAAGTGCCTCGATATTAATGGCGGCCAGTCTACATAACTCGTCGTGAAAATGATTAGCAATTTTCATTGAAAAGTGTGAACCGGCTCAAAGTAGGTGTATTGACGAACAACAACGCCCTCACCAGTTAAGGTGATGGCAATCAAAAGATTACGGGCTGATGTTTATGTCGTCAGCTATTGCTGGTCCGATTCTGCCAGGTCATCTTGCTCCTGGCCCAAGAGCGATAATTCCAACAATGCATAACGGTGCTCAACGAAGTTGTGTACGTTGTTAGCGACCGCTAATTTGAACAGTGCCGTAGCGCTGTCCTTATCCCCCAGACTTAGGTAGTACTTACCTAAATAGAAGTTGGTTTCACTGAGATGCTCAGCGAGCGAGGTGTTATCCGTTGCGTCCGCCTTGAGCCTATCCATCAGCGTTGCTTCGCTAATGTTGCCCAGGTAGAACTCGACAATGTTCCATCCCCATTGTTCCTTGTCCGATTTCTCGAAACGTTGCTTTAACGTCTCTTTCGCCTGCTTTTCATCGAGCTTCTGCTCAACAATGTAAAGCCACAGGACGCGGAAAGGATCATTAGGATCGTCATGATAAAACGCCAGCAGATCATCTTGCGCTAACTTATCACGACCGCCGTAATACAATGCGATACCGCGATTCAAGTGCGCGTAGTTGTAAGTTGGATCAAGCTCAAGTACAGAATCAAACGCTTCATAGGCAGCATCAAAATTGCCTGCCTGCGTTAAATATATGCCTAAGTAATTGAATACTTCAGGCATATCAGGTCGGATTGCCAACGCTTGTGAAAAATCATTTCGCGCTAGTGCCCTCAGACCGAGACTATCATACAACACTCCGCGCTCATATAAAAGCTGTGCGCGTTCATCATCGGTTAAAGCCCGACTGGCAAGAATTTGTTCCATGCGTGCCAGAATCACTTCCTGCTGCAAAGTCGGTTGCAATGGCACTGCGAGGACTTCGCTCTTACGCCAGGCAGAGTTGCTGCATCCTGCCAGCGTTAAAGCTGTCGCAACGAAACACCAGCGCAAAAAAGGCTTCATTTCCCACTCCCGAAGACAACTATTGGATGAACGTCCTGTCCCCCGGCTGCTAACAAGGCGTCCTGCCTGATAATACGCCCTCCGCCAGAGCGGAGGGCAAATGCAACCTTACTCGCCTTGTTCTGCGGCCGGTGCTTCCGGCGCGGCAGCAGGCTGAGACTGCTCGGTTGCTTCTTTAATGCTCAGACGGATACGGCCCTGGCGGTCAACTTCCAGAACTTTAACCGGTACTTCCTGGTTCATCTGCAGGTAATCGGTCACTTTCTCAACGCGCTTGTCAGCGATCTGAGAGATGTGAACCAGACCTTCTTTACCGCCACCGATGGCAACGAACGCGCCAAAGTCAACGATACGGGTCACTTTACCATTGTAGATACGACCCACTTCGATTTCTGCAGTGATCTCTTCGATACGACGAATAGCGAATTTCGCTTTTTCACCGTCGGTCGCAGCGATCTTCACAGTACCGTCATCTTCGATTTCGATGGTGGTGCCAGTTTCTTCGGTCAGAGCACGGATTACAGAACCGCCTTTACCGATCACGTCTTTAATCTTGTCCGGGCTGATCTTGATAGTGTGGATACGCGGTGCGAACTGAGAAATATCGCCACGCGGTGCGTTAATCGCCTGCTCCATCACGCCCAGGATGTGCAGACGCGCACCTTTAGCCTGGTTCAGTGCAACCTGCATGATCTCTTTGGTGATGCCTTCAATTTTGATATCCATCTGCAAAGCAGAGATACCTTCGCGGGAACCCGCAACTTTGAAGTCCATATCACCCAGGTGATCTTCGTCGCCCAGGATGTCAGAAAGAACAACAAAGTTGTCGCCTTCTTTCACCAGGCCCATTGCGATACCCGCAACAGCGGCTTTGATTGGCACGCCTGCATCCATCAGGGCCAGAGAAGCGCCACAAACGGAAGCCATAGAAGAAGAACCGTTAGATTCGGTGATTTCAGAAACCACACGAACGGTGTACGGGAATTTGTCAGCTTCTGGCATAACAGCCAGTACGCCACGTTTCGCCAGACGACCGTGACCAATTTCACGACGCTTAGGCGAGCCCACCATACCGGTTTCGCCTACGGAGTACGGAGGGAAGTTATAGTGGAACAGGAAGCTGTCAGTGCGCTCGCCCATCAGTTCGTCGATGTTCTGCGCGTCACGTGCGGTACCCAGAGTTGCTGTTACCAGCGCCTGAGTTTCGCCACGGGTGAACAGTGCGGAACCGTGAGTACGTGGCAGAACGCCAGTACGCACATCCAGACCACGGATCATGTCTTTTTCACGGCCATCGATACGCGGTTCGCCAGCCAGAACGCGGCTACGTACGGCATTTTTCTCGATAGCGTGCAGGATTTCGCTCAGCTCGTTTGCGTCCAGGGATTCATCTTCTGCAACCAGCGTAGCGATGGTTTCAGATTTGATGACATCAATCTGAGAGTAACGCTCTTGTTTGTCAGTGATGCGGTATGCATCGCTCAGACGAGCTTCTGCCAGGGCAGCAACGCGCGCGTTCAGCGCTTCGTTCACGGCTTCTGGCTGCCAGTCCCAACGTGGTTTACCGGCTTCTTTCACCAGGTCGTTGATGTTCTGGATAACAATCTGCTGCTGTTCGTGGCCAAACACCACAGCGCCCAGCATCTGGTCTTCGCTCAGCAGTTCAGCTTCGGATTCAACCATCAGTACTGCAGCTTCGGTACCGGCAACAACCAGATCCAGCTTACTTTCTTTCAGCTCATCCTGAGTCGGGTTCAGTACATACTGGTCGTTGATGTAACCCACACGAGCAGAACCGATAGGACCGTTGAATGGAATGCCTGACAGGGACAGTGCAGCGGATGCACCGATCATCGCAACGATATCCGGGTTAACCTGTGGGTTAACGGAAACAACGGTCGCGATAACCTGAACTTCGTTAACGAAGCCTTCCGGGAACAGCGGACGAACCGGGCGGTCAATCAGACGCGCAATCAGGGTTTCGCCTTCGCTTGGACGGCCTTCACGACGGAAGAAGCCACCAGGGATTTTACCAGCAGCGTAGGTACGCTCCTGATAGTTAACGGTCAGAGGGAAGAAGTCCTGACCTGGTTTTGCTTTTTTCTGGCCAACAACGGTCACGAATACAGCAGTGTCATCCATGCTTACCATAACGGCAGCAGTAGCCTGACGTGCCATCATGCCGGTTTCCAGCGTGACGGTATGCTGACCATACTGGAATTTACGAACGATCGGATTCAGCAAAGTTCTGTCCTTTCTTAATGAATGACAGCACACCCACGGTGTGCTGTCGATTTAACCCGACCTTCTTCGCATCCTCGCGACTAATGACAACCGACACCCTCATGGGTGAAGCCTCTCATTAGCCGCGCGAACCTCTGCAATGAAGATCATTTATAGCAACAATACAATAGTTTCCAGTGAATTGCTGCCGTCTGGTTGAAAAAAGGGGCCATTAGGCCCCTTTTTCTGAAACTCGCAAGACTTAGCGACGCAGACCCAGACGCTCGATCAGCGCGGTGTAGCGTGCAACATCTTTACGTTTCAGGTAGTCGAGCAGTTTACGACGCTGAGAAACCATACGCAGCAGACCACGACGGCTGTGGTGATCTTTTTTGTGCTCTGCAAAGTGACCCTGCAGGTGGTTAATCTGTGCAGTCAGCAGGGCAACCTGAACTTCGGTAGAACCGCTGTCGTTAGTACCACGACCGAACTCGGAAACGATTTTAGCTTTAGCTTCAACGCTTAGAGACATGATGAACTCCAAAATATAAAGAATGAAAGGGTGCCGATCTCTAATTCAGCAACCCCAGTTTACGCCTCGCAGATTGTTAAACAATTCGCCAGGCGTTAAGCGGCGATATTCTACCCGTCTCCCCTGCTTATCGCAAGGCAAGTAAATGCCTTAAACCGGATATTCAACCACCAGGCGACGCGGTGCGACGCGGCCTTCGTCGTCGATTTCACCCATTCCGATGAACTTGTTTTCTTCGCCTTCCGTCACACGAACCAGCCCGGTATGCGGGGTATATGTCGTGCGAACCGGGTTACCGTTTTTAAAGTAAACGGATGACGTCAGGGGCAAATTCACGATCGGGAAATCAGAGGCCGGACTGTCCATCGGCATCAGCAGCGGATCGAGCAAATCAGCCGGGGAGATCCCCTGCTCTTCTGCCTGTTCGACCAGCGCACGAAGATGCTCAAGCGTCACCATACGTTCAACCGGATATTTACTGACCGCGAGACGACGCAGATAAATCACGTGCGCGCCACAGCCCAGCTTTTCACCGAGATCGTCAATGATAGTGCGAATATAGGTGCCTTTCGAACAGTGAACTTCCAGCTCCAGTTCGTCACCTTCATGGCGAATAAACAGCAGCTCGTAAACAGTAATCGGGCGTGCTTCACGCGGGACTTCAATCCCCTGTCGTGCATATTCGTACAGCTTCTTACCCTGATACTTCAGCGCCGAATACATGGATGGCACCTGTTGGGTATCACCACGGAAGCTTTCAAGCGCCGCCTGAAGCTGTTCTTCACTGAAGGTCACCGGACGCTCTTCGACAACTTGACCATCCGCATCGGAAGTATCCGTGCGCTGGCCAAGTTTAGCGATCACACGATAACGCTTATCGGAATCGAGCAGGTACTGAGAAAACTTGGTTGCCTCACCCAGGCAAACCGGCAGCATACCGGTCGCCAGCGGGTCTAGCGCACCGGTATGACCGGCGCGGTTGGCATTATAAATGCGTTTAACTTTTTGCAGCACGTCGTTGCTGGATGCACCTTGTGGTTTATCCAGCAACAGCACACCGTGCACGTCGCGACCGCGACGACGAGGACGACTCATCAGTCCTCCTTGCTGTCTTCTTCCGGGTTCACACGACGCTCATCGTCATGTTTAACCACGCTGGTCACCAGGTTGGACATCCGCATACCTTCTACCAGTGAGTTATCGTAGAAGAAGGTCAGCTCAGGCACGATGCGCAGTCGCATGGCTTTGCCAAGCAAAGAACGAATGAAACCAGAGGCTTCCTGCAATGCTTTAATGCCGTTTTTAACAGCGGCTTCGTCTTTATCGTTCAGGAATGTGACGAACACTTTGGCATACGCCAGATCACGGGACATCTCAACACCCGAAACGGTGGTCATCATGCCCACGCGTGGGTCTTTAATTTCACGTTGCAGGATGAGAGCGATTTCTTTCTGCATCTCCTGAGCCACGCGCTGTGGGCGACCAAATTCTTTCGCCATAATAAATTCTCCAGACAAAAAAGGGGCCATAAGCCCCTTTTGATATTTCATGCCGGATGGCGCTTCGCTTACCCGGCTTACAATTTTTTTAATCCGCTGAGGGATTAAGCGATGCTACGCTGGATTTCGATGATTTCGAACACTTCGATCATATCGCCAACGCGAACGTCGTTGTAGTTCTTAACGCCGATACCACATTCCATGCCGTTACGGACTTCGTTAACGTCATCTTTGAAGCGGCGCAGGGATTCCAGCTCGCCTTCGTAGATAACCACGTTGTCACGCAGTACGCGGATTGGGTTGTGACGCTTAATCGTACCTTCGGTAACCATACAGCCCGCGATGGCGCCAAATTTCGGCGATTTGAACACATCACGCACTTCAGCCAGACCAATGATCTGCTGTTTCAGTTCCGGAGACAGCATGCCGCTCATTGCTGCTTTAACTTCGTCGATCAGGTTATAGATGACGGAGTAGTAGCGCAGATCCAGGCTTTCAGCTTCAATCACTTTACGAGCAGAGGCATCAGCACGCACGTTGAAGCCAACCAGGATAGCGTTGGATGCCGCAGCCAGGGTCGCGTCGGTTTCGGTGATACCACCTACGCCAGAACCAATGATCTTCACTTTGACTTCGTCGGTAGACAGCTTCAGTAAAGAGTCAGAGATTGCTTCCACAGAGCCCTGAACGTCCGCTTTCAGTACTACGTTCACTTCGTGAACTTCGCCTTCGGTCATGTTAGCGAACATGTTCTCAAGCTTAGACTTCTGCTGACGCGCCAGTTTGACTTCGCGGAATTTGCCCTGACGATAGAGCGCAACTTCACGCGCTTTTTTCTCGTCACGAACAACGGTCACTTCGTCACCCGCAGCCGGAACGCCGGACAGGCCGAGGATCTCAACCGGAATGGACGGACCTGCTTCCAGCACTTCCTGACCCAGTTCGTTACGCATTGCACGAACGCGGCCGTATTCGAAGCCACACAGAACGATATCGCCCTTGTTCAGAGTACCTTCACGTACCAGAACGGTAGCAACCGGACCACGACCTTTATCCAGGAAGGATTCGATAACCGCACCGCTTGCCATACCGTTACGAACGGCCTTCAGCTCCAGAACTTCAGCCTGCAGCAGGATGGCGTTCAGCAGGTCGTCGATACCGGTACCGGCTTTCGCAGAAACAGGGATGAACTGAGACTCGCCGCCCCACTCTTCCGGCATTACGCCGTACTGAGACAGTTCGGTTTTAACGCGATCCATATCCGCTTCTGGCTTATCGATTTTGTTGACCGCAACAACCACCGGCACCTGCGCTGCTTTCGCATGCTGGATAGCTTCGATAGTCTGCGGCATCACGCCATCGTCCGCGGCAACAACCAGAACAACGATATCCGTTGCCTGAGCACCACGAGCACGCATTGAGGTGAACGCGGCGTGGCCCGGGGTATCCAGGAAGGTGATCATGCCGTTTTCAGTTTCAACGTGGTACGCACCGATGTGCTGGGTGATACCACCCGCTTCGCCGGACGCCACTTTCGTTGAACGAATATAGTCGAGCAGAGAGGTTTTACCGTGGTCAACGTGACCCATGATGGTCACAACCGGTGCACGGGCTTCTGCCGCAGCGCCGGTATCACGGTCGCTCATTACCGCTTCTTCCAGCTCGTTCTCACGACGCAGGATAACCTTGTGGCCCATCTCTTCGGCAACCAGCTGTGCGGTTTCCTGGTCGATGACCTGGTTGATGGTCGCCATTGCGCCCAGCTTCATCATCGCTTTGATGACCTGAGAGCCTTTGACCGCCATCTTGTTAGCCAGATCGCCAACGGTGATGGTTTCGCCAATGATAACGTCACGGTTCACGGCCTGAGCCGGCTTCTGGAAGCCCTGCTGCAGAGAAGAACCTTTACGCTTGCCGCCTTTACCGCCGCGTACTGCCGCACGGGCTTCTTCGCGATCGGCTTTGGATTCAGCGTGCTTGTTGCCTTTCTTCTGAGGGCGTGCTGCTTTGGCGTTACGGCCACGGCCACGACCGCCTTCAACTTCACGGTCGTTGTCGTCTTCTGCCTGACGGGCATGCTGAGACGTGGTCACGTGATAGTCAGAGGTTTCTTCAACAGGCGTTTCTGGGGTTTCGGTCCAGTTCTTTTCGTTTTCTGCGGCCATACGGCGTGCATCGTCTGCCACGCGGCGCGCTTCTTCTTCAAGCTTGCGACGTGCTTCTTCTTCCGATTTACGCTTCAGCTCTGCAGCTTCGTTTTCACGGCGGCTCTTTTCAGCCTGGGCGGTTTTTGTCATTTCGTCGGTTTGTTGATTGCTCACTTTGTCTTTTTCCGCGGCTTCACGTTTCGCTTTATCAGCGACTTCACGTTTAGCTTGTTCTGCGGCCTCACGTTCAGCTTTTAATTGCGCCTCTCGCTTAGCCGTTTCTTCAGCTTCACGATGGGCCTGCTCTTCCGCTTCACGCTGCGCCTGCTCTTCCGCGGCAAGGCGTTCTGCCTCTTGCGGATCGCGTTTCACAAAGGTGCGTTTCTTGCGGACTTCGATTTGTACCGATTTGCTCTTTCCACCGGTACCTGGAATATTTAACGTGCTGCGCGTTTTGCGCTGCAGCGTCAGCTTGTCGGGCGCCGAGCCGTGTTCACGGTTCAGGTGCGTCAACAAGGTTTGCTTCTCTTGCGCGGTCACAGAGTCATCGACCGATTTGCGGATCCCTGCATCAGCAAATTGCTGTATCAGGCGATCCACAGAGGTCTGAATCTCTGAGGCCAGCGCTTTAATGGTCACATCTGTCATGCTGTTCCTTCCTGCTACAGTTTATTACGCTTCGTCGCCGAACCAACAAATATTACGGGCGGCCATGATGAGCTCTCCGGCTTTTTCGTCGGTCAAGCCTTCGATATCAGCCAGATCATCAATGCCCTGCTCGGCGAGATCTTCCAGCGTACAAACGCCACGGGCAGCCAGTTTGAAAGCCATCAGACGTTCCAGACCTTCCAGATTCAGTAAATCATCGGCAGGTTTGGTGTCTCCCAGGCTTTCTTCCTGAGCCAGCGCCAACGTGGTCAGCGCATTTTTCGCACGCTCACGAAGTGCTTCAACGGTGGATTCATCCAGACCGTCGATTTCCAGCAGTTCTTTCACCGGCACATAGGCCAGTTCTTCCAGAGTGGCGAAACCTTCTTCAACCAGCATCGTGGCGAAATCTTCATCAATATCAAGATACTTAGTAAAAGTATCGATTGCCGCATGGGCTTCTGCCTGGTGCTTAGCCTGCAGGTCATCAACGGTCATTACGTTGAGTTCCCAGCCGCTCAGCTGCGATGCCAGACGCACGTTCTGACCGTTACGGCCGATCGCCTGCGCCAGATTGCCCGCTTCAACGGCGATATCCATGGTGTGCTTGTCTTCATCCACCACGATAGACGCAACGTCAGCCGGAGCCATCGCGTTAATCACGAACTGCGCCGGGTTATCATCCCACAGGACGATATCGATACGCTCGCCGCCCAGTTCGGTAGAAACCGCCTGAACGCGCGCACCGCGCATGCCGACACAGGCGCCAACCGGATCGATACGCTTATCGTTGGTTTTCACCGCGATTTTCGCACGAGAACCCGGATCGCGAGCGGCAGCTTTAATCTCGAGAACTTCTTCACCGATTTCCGGCACCTCAATGCGGAACAGTTCGATCAGCATTTCCGGCTTAGAACGGGTAACGAACAGCTGAGCGCCGCGCGCTTCCGGACGTACCGCGTACAGAACGCCGCGAATACGGTCGCCTGGACGGAAGTTTTCACGCGGCAGCATATCTTCACGCAGGATCACGGCTTCAGCATTGCTGCCCAGATCCAGAGTGATGTTATCGCGGTTCACTTTTTTCACCACGCCGGTGATGATTTCACCTTCGTGCTCGCGGAACTGATCGACAACCATGGCGCGCTCGGCTTCACGTACTTTCTGTACGATTACCTGTTTTGCGGTTTGCGTGGTGATACGGTCGAAGGTGACGGATTCAATCTGGTCTTCGACAAAGTCACCAGGATTCATGCTTTCGTCTTCGTAACGCGCCGCTTCAAGCGTAATTTCGCGAGTCGGCTGGGTAACTTCTTCAACGACCAACCAGCGACGGAAGGTGTCAAAATCACCGCTACGACGATCGATGCTCACGCGCACGTCGATCTCTTGCTCGTATTTTTTCTTTGTCGCCGTTGCCAGAGCACTTTCCAGCGCTTCGAAAATCTTTTCGCGCGGCAGCGATTTTTCGTTGGAAACGGCTTCAACAACAGCCAAAATTTCTTTGTTCATCGGGGCCTTTCACCTCAATCCAGACTGTTAAAAGTGGGGAACCAGGTTCGCCTTCTGGATGTTACTCAGCGCGAACACTTCATCTTTGCCTTCGACGGTTACCGTGATCATTTCACCGTCTACCGCTTTGATAACGCCCTGCCATTTGCGGCGATTTTGAACCGCCATACGCAGTACCAGCGAAACTTCTTCACCGGAAAAACGCGCATAGTGTTCGGCGGTAAACATCGGGCGATCGAGACCAGGTGAAGACACTTCCAGGTTATAAGCAACGGTGATCGGATCTTCGACGTCCATGACAGCACTGACCTGGTGGCTCACATCAGCACAATCATCAACATTGATGCCATTGTCACTATCAATATAGATGCGCAGTGTGGAAGTGCGACCACGAACGAATTCGATGCCGACCAGCTCAAAGCCAAGCGCTTCAACCGGCGCAGTGAGCATCTCTGTTAATTTTTGCTCTAATGTGGACAAACCCACCCCCAAGACATAAAAAAAGGGCGTATAGCCCAGTTATTCTGAAGTCAGATAACAAAAAACCCCGATAAATCGGGGTTTTAGATAACTGAACCCTGCGATCGCAACTGCGATCTGGAACACTTCCAGGAGAATTCTTTCAAATTCGGCTACGAAGGACCAGGTCCTCACAGTATATTTGAAAAAGTACTCAAAGGGAAAGTGGTTGCGGGGGCCGGATTTGAACCGACGACCTTCGGGTTATGAGCCCGACGAGCTACCAGGCTGCTCCACCCCGCGCCTGAAACGTGGCATATTTTACTCTTATTGAGTAAAAGACGCAAATACTGCTGGGATTTGGTACCGAGGACGGGACATAAAATCGTGGTAAAGTGTATTGATAAACCCTATATTTTGTCAACATGTTTTTCACATTGTCCGGTTACCGTTTATGCTGGCATTTCGCCCTTTTTTAGCAAAAAAGCAATGAATCACTTCCTGTCATCCATAAAAGATGATTAAATGAAAACTCACTATTAGTGCATAAACATGCAATAGGGGCATATCCCATTTGACGTGATTTTTACGCCACCTTGGCATGGACAGCGCGAGAAGACCGGCGTGTATGGTTATACATAAAGGTTTTTAAGCATGACCCTGAACCTCAATGGCAAACGGAATAGTCAAATGGGACAGGTTCTGGACCTGGTAAACCGAACTCACAACAGTCTATCTAGCAGGGTTTTATTTTATGACGACGATTCTTAAGCATCTCCCGATTGGTCAACGTATTGGTATCGCTTTCTCTGGTGGACTGGATACCAGTGCCGCCCTGCTGTGGATGCGTAAAAAAGGCGCGGTACCTTACGCCTACACCGCTAACCTGGGCCAGCCGGACGAAGAGGATTACGATGCTATTCCTCGCCGCGCCAAAGAGTACGGTGCCGAGGGCGCTCGTCTGATCGACTGCCGTAAACAGCTGGTTGCTGAAGGCATTGCCGCTATCCAGTGCGGCGCATTCCATAACACCACCGGCGGCCTGACCTATTTTAACACCACCCCGCTCGGTCGTGCCGTTACCGGCACCATGCTGGTTGCCGCGATGAAAGAAGATGGCGTTAACATCTGGGGTGACGGCAGCACTTATAAAGGCAACGATATTGAGCGCTTCTATCGTTACGGCCTGCTGACCAACGCTGAGCTGAAAATTTACAAACCGTGGCTGGATAGCGACTTTATCGATGAGCTCGGCGGACGTCAGGAAATGTCCGAGTTTATGATTGCCTGCGGTTTTGACTACAAAATGTCCGTTGAGAAAGCCTACTCCACTGACTCCAACATGCTGGGCGCAACCCACGAAGCGAAGGACCTGGAATTCCTGAACTCCAGCGTCAAAATCGTCACCCCGATCATGGGGGTTAAGTTCTGGGATGAGAGCGTTAAGATCCCGGCGGAAGAAGTGACCATTCGCTTTGAGCAGGGTCATCCGGTCGCGCTCAACGGCCAAACCTTCAGCGATGACGTGGAGCTGATGCTGGAAGCAAACCGCATCGGCGGCCGTCACGGGCTTGGCATGAGCGACCAGATTGAAAACCGTATCATCGAAGCAAAAAGCCGCGGCATCTATGAAGCGCCGGGTATGGCGCTGCTGCACATTGCCTATGAGCGTCTGCTGACCGGCATCCATAACGAAGATACCATTGAGCAGTACCACGCCCACGGGCGTCAGCTGGGTCGCCTGCTGTATCAGGGGCGCTGGTTTGACTCTCAGGCGCTGATGCTGCGTGATGCGCTGCAGCGTTGGGTGGCGAGCGCGATTACCGGTGAGGTGACGCTTGAGCTACGTCGCGGTAATGATTACTCCATTCTGAACACCGTCTCCGACAACCTGACCTATAAAGCAGAGCGTCTGACGATGGAGAAAGGCGACTCAATGTTCTCCGCAGAAGACCGTATTGGCCAGCTGACCATGCGTAATCTGGATATCACCGATACCCGCGATAAGCTGTTCGGTTACGCACAATCCGGCCTGCTCACCGCGTCTTCAACCACCGGTCTGCCGCAGGTTGAGAATTTGGAAAATAGAGACAAATAATCTATTTTCATCTACTCTTTCAGCCGACGCTAATCCGTCGGCTTTTTTCTTTCGTCAGAATTACACGCCCTAAAATCTGGGGCTCATAATTTTACCGGTCGCGGTATCTAATAATTATTGTCTATAATCTTCCGCATAGATTTATCCTTTCCGATGTGAGGCCCTAATGAATATAAAACCCCCGGTCAGACCACAGCGGGAGATCGATCGCCTGCTGGAGACGCTTGAGCCTTACGCCACGCCAATGAATGTGATTGCGCGAAAAAGGCTGGCCTGTGACTATAAAGGGAAAACCCAGCTCTATCTTTTTAAAAAAGGCGAGCTGTCAGTTATCCGTTCATCTGACAAATTATTGATAGTGACCGTCTATGAACCGCATCTCTTTGGCGTCGCGGAGATGCTCCAGCCGAGCCGGAGCCACGGGCTACGGGCGGAGATCCCCTCCGATGTATTACGTATCGATAGCGATCGTGCCATCCAGCTGTTCCGGGAGCACGACCTGTGGGAAGAGGTTACCAGCTTACTCGCATACCATACCTCGTACCTGGTTTATCGGGACGATTTGGTCCTGCAGCAGCGAACCTACTCGGTCATCCGCAATCATCTGATGGAGATGCTTCTTATGCCTGATGAAACGCGGCTACGCGTATCTATTCTGGAATATATTCAGGACCGAACCCATCTTTCGCGCAGCAGTATTCTGAACGTGCTGTCAGCGTTAAAAAAAGGCGGCTATATTGAGTTCGCCCGCGGTGGTTATTTGCAAAGCGTGAACATGCTACCCGAGAAATTCTAAGCAACCGCGCTGGTGCTTATCTCTGCTGTATTGCGGGGCCAGCTAGCAGGGCGCTGGATGCAATTTAAATTTAAACAAACAAATGATAACGGCAAGCGATAAATAATTTTATTCTGGGCGCCTGTATTTATCGCACTGAAAAATGTGCTTTAAAAACCAAACAACAGGCCCAGAAATGAAGACAACTCTTCCGCCAGCGTTCGCAGTAAATACCCGCGCTGTGCCGACTGCTTTTGCCTCTGCGATCTCTAAGATCAAACGCGTCAGCACCCAACCCTGTTGTTCGCACAAATCGCTGCCTGCATCAGCGCTCACGCCGCGCGTGTCGCTCTGCGTGGCGTGATAACGGCTGCCGTTTAGCTCTGCGGTCAACGGCGATTAGAACCCAAAGCACGCTACTTATTTGCCCGAACGCTCGTGTCGGGTATTTTTTTACCTGAAGGAACTCACAATGAGCATGTTCACGTCAAAATCAGTTCTGCTCGTCGCGGCGCTCTGCGCCAGCGGCGCCGCTAGCGCATCGGTTAACCTCCACGGCGAGGCGGGGGAAGAGTTTACTCATCTTTCCGCCAGCTTTAACGCAGACGATCCGGGCATGACCTTCAACGGCAGCTGGGCGCATAGCGATAACGACGGGGATATCGCAGGGTTAGGTATGGGCTATAACTTTGACCTCGGCCCGTTTCTGCTGACCATGGGGGGCAAAGCGCTCTACCTCAATCCACAGGATAGCGATGAGGGTTACGCCATCGCGCTTGGCGGCGGGGCACAATTACCGCTCGGCGATTTCTTCACCCTCTTCGGGGAGGCCTATTACTCTCCGGACTCCATGTCCAGCGGCGTAGACGACTACGTTGAAGCTAACGCGGGTGTGCGAATAAACGTCATTAAGTCGCTGAGTATTGAAGCGGGTTATCGCTATATGGATATGGCGGGCAAAAACAGCCATCGTGACAATACGCTGGCCGACGGCGCCTACGCCGGCTTCAACTTCCGCTTCTGATCGTTATCAGCAGGGATTGCCGTCCGGCGATCCCTCACTTACGCCGCCAGGGGAAAGGCCTTCAGTACCTTATTGATCTCTTCTAGTCCGGCAATATTATTTTCTTTGCGGTAGACCTCATTCATCGCCGACATCTGTTCGAGTTTGGTGAGCGCGCTGTAGACGTGATAGGCATCGCTATCCTTATCGAAGATATCCTTTCTCTCCACATCCTGCAGATAGTTGTCTTTTAATGACCGGCTAAGGCTGCCAATCAGCACCGAGTTATCCTGAAAGCAGCGGGTAATTGACTGAGAGTTTTGTCCTGCGGACTGAACGTCGCTATGCATTACCGGTACCGCCAGCGCATTAATAGTCTCCACCGGATCCGCCGCTGGCGTGGTACTACATCCGGACAAGCACAGAATGCCGGCAATGATAAACAGCCTGAAATGCTTCATTGCGTTACTCACCTCTGATAAATAGATGAGCGCGACTTTAGCGACCTGGATGGGATCAAGGCCAGCGGAGAGTTATTTATAAATAAACAGCCGTCGATTTAAGGCAAAAAAAAAGACGCTTTTCAGCGTCTTTTTTTCGGAATATTGGTACCGAGGATGGGACTCGAACCCACAAGCCCGTTAGGGCACTACCACCTCAAGGTAGCGTGTCTACCAATTCCACCACCTCGGTACAGATACTACTTATCAGTGCGGGATGTCGCTGCTCGGCTGCGCCGGTGCTGCTGGCTGAGTCTGCTCGGATTTCGGCGCGCTCAGATTATCCCACTCACTTCCTTTACTGGTCTTGTTGCTGTTGATATTGCCCAGCACCAAACTAATGATGAAGAACAACGCAGCCAGGATACCGGTCATGCGGGTCATGAAGTTACCAGAACCGCTGGAACCGAACAACGTGCCGGAAGCGCCTGCTCCGAACGAGGCTCCCATATCAGCGCCTTTACCTTGCTGCAGCATGATCAGACCAACAAGGCCAATCGCCACAATAAGGAAAACAACTAAAAGAGCTTCTTGCATAATCAACCTGTTCCTTGCGGATTCGCCGCATACCAATTGCTTCGACCAATAAAGCGGGACGCATTAACGTTTCCCACTGAAGCGGGTGTGAATACTAACCAAAGCGAATGACCTTCGCAAGGGCAATTTCGACGCATTGTATCAACTGCAGAAAAAAACAGCAAAAAACCGTTTATTGGCAATTAAAAAAGCGGCAAGCGCCGCCTTTTTAATCACTTAGCGCCACAAGCTATGCGTTTTTAACCGCATCAGCAATGCGGTGAGCGAATTCGTGCACCTGCTCTTCGTGCTCGCCTTCAACCATCACGCGAATCAGCGGCTCGGTGCCGGATTTACGTAACAGCACCCGGCCACGTTTACCCAATGCGGCCTCAACCTCGGCGGCAACCGCTTTTACGCTCTCATGCTCGAGCGGGTTGCTGCTGTTATCGGTAAAGCGCACGTTGACCAGAATCTGCGGGAACATCTTCATGCCGCTGCACAGATCGTGCAGGCTCATATGGTTACGTACCATCGCGGCCACGACCTGCAGGCTTGCAACAATGCCGTCTCCGGTGGTCGTCTTATCGAGCAGGATAATGTGACCGGAGTTTTCGGCGCCAATACGCCAGCCTTTCTCCTGCATCTTCTCCAGCACATAGCGGTCGCCCACTTTTGCGCGAGCAAACGGGATGCCCAGCTGTTTGAGCGCCAGCTCGAGTCCCATATTGCTCATTAGCGTGCCCACGGCACCGCCGCGCAGCTGGCCCTGACGCAGGCCTTCGCGGGCAATAATGTAGAGGATCTGGTCACCATCAACTTTATTGCCTTCATGGTCGACCATAATGACGCGGTCACCATCGCCGTCGTAGGCAATGCCCAGATCGGCCTTTTCCGCCAGCACGCGAGCCTGTAAGGCACGCACGTCGGTGGCCCCGACCTCTTCGTTGATATTAAGGCCGTTGGGCTCACAGCCCATCGCAATAACCTGCGCGCCGAGCTCGCGGAAGACGCTAGGCGCGATGTGGTAGGTCGCGCCGTGAGCGCAGTCAACAACCACTTTCAGCTCGTTCAGGCTTAGCTCATTCGGGAAGGTGCCTTTGCAGAACTCGATGTAGCGCCCGGCCGCATCGACAATCCGGCTGGCTTTGCCTAATTCCGCAGAGTCGACGCAGGTCAGCTCTTTCTCCATCTCGGCTTCAATCGCCTCTTCGACGTTATCCGGCAGCTTGGTTCCCTCAATAGAGAAGAACTTGATCCCGTTGTCGTAGAAAGGGTTATGCGACGCTGAAATGACGATACCGGCCTCTGCGCGGAAAGCGCGGGTCAGATAAGCCACCGCCGGCGTAGGCATTGGGCCAGTGAATGAGGCGGAGAGACCGGCTGCCGCCAGGCCCGCTTCGAGGGCCGACTCCAGCATATAGCCCGAGATGCGGGTATCTTTACCAATGATAATTTTACGCGAACCGTGACGCGCGAGAACTTTTCCTGCAGCCCAGCCCAGCTTAAGCACAAATTCCGGCGTAATTGGCGCATCGCCAACGCGGCCACGGATACCATCGGTGCCAAAATATTTACGGTTACTCATAACGTTTATTTTCCTTTGTAGCCAGAGTGGCTTCCACCACGCGCAGCGCTTCTACCGTTTCTTTGACGTCATGGACGCGCACTATCTGCACCCCCTGCATCGCCGCAATTACTGCGCAAGCCAGGCTACCGCTGAGGCGCTCTGCCGGCCCAACGTTCAGCAACTGACCGACCATCGACTTACGCGACATACCTACCAACAGCGGGAGACCAAAATGGTGGAACTCGCCGAGTCGAGCAAGCAGCTCATAGTTATGGGAAAGATTTTTACCGAAACCGAATCCTGGGTCGAGCAACAATTTATCTTTTGCGATCCCAGCCCGTTCGCAGCGCACAATATGCTCTGTGAAAAAGCGCGTCACATCGGTGAAGACGTCTTCGTACTTCGGCGCAGCCTGCATGGTTTTCGGCTGCCCCTGCATATGCATCAGACACACCGGCAGACCGGTCTCTGCCGCCGCTTCCAGCGCGCCGGGCTCCGTTAGCGAGCGGATATCGTTGATGATATGTGCCCCTACCCGAGCGGCTTCACGGATCACTTCAGGCTTTGACGTATCGACCGAGATCCACACTTCAAAACGCTGAGCAATGGCTTCCACAACCGGGATCACGCGCGCCAGCTCTTCCTCAACGCTAACATCCAGCGCACCAGGACGCGTCGATTCGCCGCCGATGTCAACGATCGTCGCCCCGGCATTAATCATCAGATTGGCGTGCTTAACCGCCTCTACCAGCGAATTGTGCGCCCCGCCGTCGGAGAAGGAGTCCGGCGTAACGTTAAGGATACCCATCACGTGCGGGTGGGTGAGATCGAGGGTTGAGCCCTGGGCTACAAGTTTCATCACGAGATCCCTGAATCAGGAGAGATAAATAAAAAGAAAAACCCCAGAGCGGATGCCCCAGGGTTTAGATATGCACAACCACATCAACAGCGGCTAACTTATTTGTCGCCTAACTGCTCTGACATCGTGTTACCCGGGTTTGGCGTACGCGGTTCATCGACCGGACGCGGCGCACTCGGGGTGCCGTTGTTGCCAGAATTGTTGGTGCCTGGGTCTTCCCAGCCAGCCGGTGGGCGAACGTCACGACGTGCCATCAGGTCATCAATCTGCGGTGCATCGATGGTCTCATATTTCATGAGCGCATCTTTCATCGAGTGCAGAATATCCAGATTGTCGTTAAGGATCTGACGGGCGCGGTTGTAGTTACGCTCAACCAGTGATTTCACTTCCTGGTCAATGATGCGTGCGGTCTCATCGGACATATGCTTCGCTTTCGCGACGCTGCGTCCGAGGAATACTTCGCCCTCTTCTTCCGCATACAGCAGCGGACCGAGTTTGTCGGAGAAGCCCCACTGAGTCACCATGTTACGTGCCAGGTTGGTCGCGACTTTAATGTCGTTCGACGCGCCGGTAGAAACATGCTCTACGCCGTAGATAATCTCTTCTGCAAGACGACCGCCGTAGAGGGTCGAAATCTGGCTTTCCAGCTTCTGACGGCTGGCGCTGATTGCATCGCCTTCCGGCAGGAAGAACGTTACGCCCAGCGCACGGCCACGTGGGATAATGGTGACTTTGTGTACCGGATCGTGTTCCGGAACCAGACGACCAATAATCGCATGACCTGCTTCGTGATATGCCGTGGATTCTTTCTGCGCTTCCGTCATCACCATGGAGCGACGTTCCGCACCCATCATGATTTTGTCTTTCGCTTTTTCGAATTCCACCATCGATACAACGCGTTTGTTTCCACGAGCGGCAAACAGCGCTGCTTCGTTTACCAGGTTTGCAAGGTCTGCACCGGAGAAGCCTGGAGTACCACGGGCGATGATAGCGGCATCGATGTCCGGAGACAGCGGCACGCGACGCATGTGGACTTTCAGAATCTGTTCACGACCGCGAACATCCGGCAGACCAACCACAACCTGGCGGTCGAAACGGCCTGGACGCAGCAATGCCGGGTCAAGTACGTCAGGACGGTTAGTCGCAGCAATAACGATGATACCTTCGTTACCTTCAAAGCCATCCATCTCAACCAGCATCTGGTTCAGAGTCTGTTCGCGTTCATCGTGACCACCGCCCAGACCCGCGCCACGTTGGCGGCCTACGGCATCGATTTCATCGATGAAGATAATGCACGGCGCTGCCTTCTTAGCCTGCTCGAACATGTCACGCACACGAGATGCACCAACACCCACGAACATTTCAACGAAGTCAGAACCTGAAATGGTAAAGAACGGGACTTTCGCTTCACCCGCGATGGCTTTCGCCAGCAGGGTTTTACCGGTACCCGGAGGACCAACCATCAGAACGCCTTTCGGGATCTTACCGCCCAGTTTCTGGAAACGGCTCGGCTCACGCAGGTATTCAACCAGTTCGGCCACTTCTTCTTTCGCTTCGTCACAACCTGCGACGTCGGCAAAAGTGGTTTTGATCTGATCTTCCGTCAACATACGCGCCTTGCTCTTACCGAACGACATGGCACCTTTGCCACCGCCGCCCTGCATTTGACGCATGAAGAAGATCCAGACACCGATAAGCAGCAGCATCGGGAACCAGGAAATGAAGATTGAAGCCAGCAGGCTCGGCTCTTCAGGCGGCTCACCTACCACCTTGACGTTTTTGGTCAGAAGGTTGTCAAGCAGCTTAGGATCGTTCACCGGGATGTAAGTCGTGTAACGGTTACTATCTTTCTTGGTAACGTTGATCTCACGTCCGTTGATACGCGCTTCGCGAACCTGGTCCTGATTGACCTCTTGCAGGAAGGTAGAATAATCCACCTTGCGGCCATTCGACTCGCTGGGCCCAAAGCTCTGGAACACTGACATCAGCACAACGGCAATGACCAGCCAGAGTATTAGGTTTTTCGCCATGTCACTCAAGGGATTAACCTCTTATTACAACTGTGTTAAAAACAGCGTCAGGATACTCTATATCCAGTGTCTTTCAAACTTTCGTTTGAAATCTACCGGTTATGGTTTTCGCCCGGTCGCTACAATGTACACTTCACGCGAACGAGCACGGGAAGAGTCCGGCTTACGAACTTTGACCTTCGTAAACAGGGAGCGAATTTCTCTTAGATACTCATCGAAGCCTTCGCCCTGGAACACCTTAACTACAAAACTACCACCTGGCGCTAATACATCACGAGCCATTCCAAGCGCCAGTTCCACCAAATACATGGCCCGGGGGATGTCCACCGCCGGTGTTCCGCACATGTTTGGCGCCATATCGGACATGACAACTTGTACTTTACTGTCACCTACGCGCTCAAGTAACGCTTTCAGGACTAATTCATCACGAAAGTCGCCCTGAAGGAAGTCCACACCAACGATTGGATCCATCGGTAAAAGATCGCAAGCGATGATGCGGCCGCTGTTTCCGATCTGCGTGACCGCATATTGCGACCAGCCTCCGGGTGCAGCACCGAGGTCAACAACTGTCATCCCCGGCTTAAAAATTTTGTCACTTTGCTGTATTTCATCAAGTTTAAACCAGGCTCGGGAACGTAACCCCTTTTTCTGTGCCTGGAGAACATATTTATCGCTAAAGTGTTCCTGAAGCCAGCGGCTGGAACTGGCAGAACGCTTTTTACCTGTCATTTAACATTCCCATTTCGGGTTCATCATACTTTGCGACGTAAAAATCGACACTGTAGTTTGGCGATATATGGGAGATGGCGGTAGAATGAACCGTTTTCAATCCCAACGTAAGCAAAAAAATACGATGAATCTGAGTACTAAACAAAAACAGCACCTGAAAGGTCTGGCACATCCGCTCAAGCCGGTAGTTATGCTTGGCAATAATGGTTTGACCGAAGGGGTACTGGCCGAGATCGAACAAGCGCTAGCGCACCATGAGCTCATCAAGGTGAAAATCGCCTCGGAAGATCGCGAGACTAAAACCCTGATCGTGGAAGCTATCGTACGCGAAACCGGCGCCTGTAACGTACAGGTCATCGGTAAAACGCTGGTCCTGTACCGCCCATCTAAAGAGCGTAAAATCTCGCTGCCACGCTAAGAATATCCTGAATCTCGACACAACTTTGTGTAAAACGAGGGATTTCTGCGGGTAGACGAGCAAAATGCCATGCTCTGGACGTTGATAAAAGGCCGCTATGCGGCCTTTTTCCTTTCTTTACAATCCATCAACAGCGTAGCGGGAAATACGAATTAAAGGTACTCAACCTTGATAATTTCGTATTCGACCTCGCCACCCGGCGTGCGGATTGTCACCACATCATCCTGCTCTTTACCGATCAGCCCGCGAGCGATCGGGGAGTTCACGGAGATAAGATTCTGCTTAAAATCCGCTTCGTCGTCACCCACGATGCGATAAATCTGCTCTTCGTCGGTATCAACGTTGAGAACATTCACCGTTGAACCAAAAATCACGCGGCCGTTATTCGGCATTTTGGTGATATCGATAACCTGCGCATTGGACAGCTTGGCCTCAATATCTTTGATACGACCTTCACAGAAACCCTGCTGTTCGCGGGCCGCATGGTACTCAGCGTTCTCTTTGAGATCGCCATGTTCACGGGCGTCGGCGATGGCTGCAATGATTTCAGGGCGACGAACGGATTTCAGAAAATCCAGCTCTTCGCGTAGTTTTTCAGCGCCACGTAAGGTCATCGGAATAGCTTGCATTTGTTATACCTCTTTATCATTCCTTCATGGAACGGATATCCCGTTCCGCAACCTGCCTGGCAAAAAGCAGGACAGGAGCAAAAAGAAAACCAACCCGGGAAACATTCCCCAGGTCAGCAGCAATTTTCAATTTGATACGTATTTTACCCTGAAGTTCACTATGGGTCATCGTTTACTTTACAGGGTGTTGCACCGTAGTATGACGGCTCGGTTTCAGGTTGTTAGCGCGAGATTATGCGATTTTCCAGATTTATCATCGGATTGACTGCCGGCATTGCGTTTAGCGCTCAGGCGGCGAACATTGACGAGTACATCAACCAGCTTCCTGCGGGTGCTAACCTCGCCTTTATGGCGCAAAAGGTCGGCTCCCCTACGCCGGAGATAGACTTTCACAGCCAGCAAATGGCGCTACCGGCCAGTACTCAGAAGGTGATCACCGCGCTGGCTGCCCTGCTCCAGCTGGGGCCAGACTTCCGTTTCACCACCACCCTGGAAACCAAAGGTACCCTCGACGGTGGCGTGCTGAAAGGTGACCTGATTGCCCGTTTTGGCGGCGATCCTACGCTCAGGCGGCAGGATATTCGCAATATGGTGGCCACGCTCAAAAAGGCCGGCGTCCAGCGGATCGAGGGGAACGTCCTGATCGATACCTCGGTCTTCGCCAGCCATGACAAAGCGCCGGGCTGGCCGTGGAACGATATGACCCAGTGTTTTAGCGCCCCACCGGCGGCGGCGATCGTCGATCGCAACTGTTTCTCGATCTCGCTGTACAGCGCGCAGAAGCCCGGAGACCTGGCATTTATTCGCGTCGCCTCGTATTACCCGGTCACCATGTTCAGCCAGGTCCGCACGCTGGCCCGCGGCTCTGCGGAGGCTCAGTACTGCGAGCTCGACGTGGTGCCGGGCGATCTTAACCGCTACACCCTGACCGGCTGTCTGCCGCAGCGTAGCGAGCCGCTGCCGCTGGCCTTTGCCATTCAGGACGGCGCCAGCTATGCCGGGGTGATCCTTAAGTCTGAATTGACCCAGGCCGGCATCACCTACAGTGGGACTCTGCTGCGCCAGACGCTGGCCAACGATCCGGGGACCGTGCTGGCGAGCACTCAGTCCGCGCCGCTGCACGATCTTCTGCGCATCATGCTGAAAAAATCAGACAACATGATTGCCGATACCGTATTCCGCACCATTGGTCACGCGCGCCTCGGCGTGCCGGGCACCTGGCGTGCGGGTTCCGATGCGGTGCGCCAAATCCTGCGTCAGCAGGCTGGCGTCGACCTGGGCAATACGATTATTGCCGACGGTTCCGGCCTGTCACGGCACAACCTGATCGCTCCCGCCACGATGATGCAGGTGCTGCAATATATTGCCCAGCACGATAATGAGCTCAACTTCATCTCGATGCTGCCGCTCGCCGGTCATGACGGGTCGCTGCAGTACCGTGCGGGTCTGCATCAGGCGGGCGTGGATGGTAAGGTTTCCGCGAAAACCGGCTCCCTGCAGGGGGTCTATAATCTGGCGGGCTTTATCACCGGCGCCAGCGGGCAGAAAATCGCTTTCGTGCAGTATCTGTCAGGCTATGCGGTACCGCCAGCCGATCAGCGCAACCGTCGAATTCCGCTGGTGCGCTTCGAAAGCCGGCTGTATAAGGATTTGTACCAGAACAACTAAATACAAAAGGGCCACATCAGATGCGGCCCTTTTGTGCTACCCGGTGATATTCCCCGCTTAGCATTACGCAGCGGGGACCGGTGCAAACCAGAATTAACGCTTGTAGATGAACTCAACGCCTTCTTCGTCGTCTTCGTCCCAGTCGTCATCCCAGTCTTCGTCGTCTTCCACTTCGATCTCAGCGCTTTCAAGCTGCTCGCGGTGATAGTCATCCCACATAAACTCGACTTTCTCAGCCGGCTTATCTTCCTGCGCATGCACGATTGGGTTTTCGATGATAAAGGTCATCACGTCCCAGCACAGGTCTTTCACGCCCTGCTGGCTTGCTGCAGAAATCAGGTAGAACTTATCTTCCCAGCCCAGCGCTTCGGCAATGGTTTTCGCCTTCGCTTCGGCTTCCGCTTTATCCATCAGGTCGATCTTGTTGAAGACCAGCCAGCGTGGTTTCGACGCCAGATTCTCGCTGTATTTTTCCAGCTCACCGATGATAATGCGCGCATTCTCGACCGGATCGGAACCGTCGATTGGCTCAATATCGATGAGGTGCAGCAGCACGCGGCAGCGCTCAAGGTGCTTGAGGAAGCGAATACCGAGGCCTGCGCCTTCGGCGGCGCCTTCAATCAGCCCTGGAATATCCGCCACGACGAAGCTCTTCTCGTTATCCATACGTACAACGCCGAGGCTAGGAACCAGCGTGGTGAACGGATAATCGGCAACTTTCGGCTTCGCTGCAGAAACGGCGCGAATGAAGGTGGATTTACCGGCGTTCGGCATCCCCAGCATCCCAACGTCTGCCAGCAGCATCAGTTCAAGCTGCAGGTCGCGCTTGTCGCCCGGCGTACCCATCGTTTTCTGACGCGGGGTACGGTTGACGGACGATTTGAAGCGGGTGTTACCCAGGCCGTGCCAGCCGCCTTTGGCGACCATCAGACGCTGACCGTGCTTGGTCATATCGCCCATGGTCTCGCCGGTCCCCTGATCGATAACACGGGTCCCTACGGGCACCTTCACCGACACGTCTTTACCACGCTTACCGGTACAGTCACGGCTTTGTCCGTTCTGTCCACGTTCAGCGCGGAAAGCTTTCTCAAAACGGTAGTCAATCAGGGTGTTCAGGTTCTCGTCCGCTTCCAGCCAAACGTCGCCGCCATCACCGCCGTCGCCGCCGTCAGGGCCGCCTCTTGGGATATATTTTTCACGGCGGAAGCTCACGCAACCATTGCCGCCATCACCTGCTACGACCAGGATCGTTGCTTCATCAACAAACTTCATTTTACTCTCCGTAAATCATTCGCCTGAGCGGGGGACAACTACAACCGCTTCATTTTTGCGCCAACGTCCCCAAAGACGATGACCAATGGCGGAATACATCGCGCCCGCAACCACGACAAACGCACCGAGATAACCCAACAGGTTTAACATCGGTTTGACGAAGAAATCGGGCCAGGCCATTGATAACAAATCTGAAAATAACAGCGTAAACAGCGGAGTGAGCGTAATCAACGCGCTCACTTGTGCTGCCTGCCAACGCGCCATCGCTTCGGCCAGCGCGCCATAACCGACCAGCGTGTTCAGTCCACAAAAAATGAGGCACGCCAGTTGCCAGTCGCTTAGCTGGGAAATGACTCCCGGTTTCGCTAAAGGCAGTAGTGCTATCGTACACAAAGTGTACAGCAAAAAGAGGATCTGCTGTGAGGCAAGTCTGCGCAATAACACCTTTTGCGCGACGCCATAACTCACCCAGACCGTTGCTGCCCCGACACCAAAGATCACACCCCAGGTGTAATCCGTCAGTCGGGTAAATATCTCAAACAGGCTGGTGTTGAAAAACATCACCAGACCGCACAGCAACATAATTGCCCCGATGACCTGAGTGCCCCGCATCTTCTCTTTGAGGATAAAGACGCTGGCCACCATCATACCGACCGGCGAAAGCTGGCCAATCACCTGAGACGCTGTAGGGCTTAAATATTGCAGAGAAGAGCTGAACAGGATGAAGTTCCCGAACAGACCCCCTGTCGCGATAGCTAACAGCACCAGCCAGCGCGGCTTACGGAAAATCCGCAGAGGTGGCAGCCGACCTTTTATCGCCAGAATGGCGCCGAGGCCAATACTGGCCATCAGGAAGCGATAAAATACCACCGTAGGCGGCTCCATCACTTCGAGGACCTGCTTCATGGCGATTGGCAACGCTCCCCAGCACACCGCTGTAGTGAGTGCCAGAATAATGCCGATGCCAGCCTGCTGTTTCATGCCCATTTTCCCTGCAGAAAATTTTTGCAGCCTTTCAATGTAAAAAGCCCCGCAACACGTTGCGGGGCTTTAATCCGTTACCGGACCACGAAAAACTTACTCAGCAACGATGCTGATGTATTTACGGTTGTTCGGGCCTTTAACTTCAAATTTCACTTTACCGTCTGCTTTAGCAAACAGAGTGTGGTCACGACCGCAACCTACGTTGTTGCCAGCGTGGAATTTGGTACCACGTTGACGAACGATGATGCTACCCGCCAGAACAGATTCGCCACCGAAACGCTTAACGCCAAGACGTTTAGCTTCTGAGTCGCGACCGTTACGAGTTGAGCCGCCAGCCTTTTTATGTGCCATTTAAATCTCTCCTCAGGTCTTAGGCGCTGATGCCAGTAATTTTCACATCAGTGAACCACTGACGGTGGCCCTGCTGCTTACGGTAGTGTTTACGACGACGAAACTTAACGATTTTAACTTTCTCGCCACGACCATGAGCAACAACTTCAGCTTTGATAACGCCGCCATCAACGAAAGGAACGCCGATTTTGACTTCTTCACCGTTTGCGATCATCAGAACTTCAGCGAACTCAACAGCTTCGCCAGTTGCGATGTCCAGCTTTTCCAGGCGAATGGTCTGACCTTCGCTTACTCGGTGTTGTTTACCACCACTTTGGAAAACCGCGTACATATAAAACTCCGCTTCCGCGCACCTCTTAATGTGATTTAGAGTGCGCTATAAATATTCACAATAGGGCGCGAATATTACGCAAAAGGCGAGCCTTTGACAAGAGCGATCGTCGCTCAACGCAGAAAAAAAACACAACTTTCACGCTAACGTTTATCTATGCCATTTTTTCAGTACAATCATATCTTCTTTTAATTCTATCTTAATCCTGCTGTGAACCCACCTGGATTCGCGGTAACAGGACATGTGGCCCGGCTTTTGCGATGAATTTAGAAAAAATCAATGAGTTAACCGCGCAAGATATGGCGGGTGTCAATGCGACAATCCTTGAGCAACTCGACTCAGATGTTCAGCTTATCAATCAGTTAGGCTATTACATCGTCAGCGGAGGCGGTAAACGTATTCGTCCGATGATTGCGGTCCTCGCGGCGCGTGCCGTCGGTTATCAAGGGAATGCGCACGTCACCATTGCCGCGCTGATCGAATTTATTCATACCGCGACCCTGCTTCATGATGATGTCGTTGACGAGTCGGATATGCGTCGTGGCAAAGCCACGGCCAATGCGGCCTTCGGCAATGCAGCCAGCGTGCTGGTTGGTGATTTTATCTATACCCGCTCTTTCCAGATGATGACCAGCCTCGGCTCGCTGAAGGTGCTGGAGGTCATGTCGAAAGCCGTTAACGTGATTGCCGAAGGCGAAGTCCTGCAGCTGATGAACGTTAACGACCCGGACATCACCGAAGAAAACTACATGCGGGTGATTTACAGCAAAACAGCCCGGCTATTCGAGGCCGCCGCGCAATGTTCCGGGATTCTGGCTGGCTGCACCGAGGAACAGGAGCGGGCATTACAGGACTACGGCCGCTATTTGGGCACCGCTTTCCAGCTGATCGATGATTTGCTGGACTACAGCTCCGACGGCGAGCGTCTGGGTAAAAACGTGGGCGATGACCTGAACGAGGGTAAACCTACTCTGCCGCTGCTGCATGCGATGCGCCACGGCACTCCAGAGCAGTCCGCCATGATCCGCGGCGCAATCGAACAGGGTAACGGACGTCACCTGCTGGCAGCCGTTCTGGAAGCCATGGCCGGCTGCGGCTCGCTGGAGTGGACCCAAAAGCGCGCGGAAGAAGAAGCCGATAAGGCGATTGTCGCGCTTCAGGTTTTACCCGACTCGCCGTGGCGCGAAGCGCTCATCGGCCTGGCGCACATCGCCGTTCAGCGCGATCGCTAATCGCCCTTTCGACCCTTCCCGCGCATCGCGCGGGAAAGTTCCAAAAAAATCCCCCGTCGTAACCCCCAGCCCTGAACCTTGATGAATTCTGAATATTCAATCGATTTACTGGAACTTGTTAGAACTTTAATAAACCAGGGGTATAGTGACTCTGTCGTCCGCTTGGGGCGATCTGGAACCTTATCACCAGGAGAATTTATGGATAAGTTCATCGATTGGCACCCGGCCGATATTATCGCCGGATTACGCAAAAAGGGCACGTCGCTGGCAGCGGAATCACGACGCAACGGTCTGAGTTCCTCAACCCTGGCCAATGCCCTAACCCGGCCGTGGCCCAAAGGCGAGCTGATAATTGCGAACGCGCTGGAAACCACACCCTGGGCTATTTGGCCGTCACGCTACCATGACCCGATTACCCATCGGTTTATCGACAGAACGCAGATGATACGCCAGAAGAAAAGTGAGAAGTGAGTCGAGGTAATTCAGGATGCAGCCCCCGGACCAACGTCAGAGGGCTGCGATAGCAGCTTTACTCGCCTTTGACGCGTTCGATATTCGCGCCCAGCGCCTGCAGCTTATCTTCAATCCGCTCGTATCCGCGGTCGATGTGATAGATACGATCGACAATCGTGGTGCCTTCCGCAATACAGCCCGCCAGTACCAGGCTTGCCGATGCGCGCAGGTCGGTTGCCATTACCTGAGCACCGGACAGCTGGGCCACGCCGTGGCAGATCGCCGTATTGCTTTCGATTTCCGCGTGTGCGCCCATACGGATCAGTTCCGGAATGTGCATAAAGCGGTTTTCGAAAATGGTCTCGGTAATCACGCCGGTGCCTTCAGCCACCAGGTTTAGCAGCGTAAACTGCGCCTGCATGTCGGTCGGGAATCCCGGGTGCGGTGCGGTACGTACGTTGACGGCTTTAGGACGATTGCCGTGCATATCAAGGCTAATCCAGTCTTCACCGGTCTCAATATCGGCACCCGCGTCACGCAGCTTCGCCAGCACGGCGTCGAGGGTATCAGGCTGCGCATTGCGGCAGACGATTTTACCGCCGGAGATTGCCGCTGCGACCAGGAAGGTCCCGGTTTCGATGCGGTCCGGCAGAACGCGATAGACGCCGCCGCCCAGACGCTCTACGCCTTCAATGGTAATGCGGTCGGAGCCCTGGCCTTTAATTTTCGCGCCCAGCGCAACGAGGAAGTTGGCCGTATCGACGATTTCCGGCTCACGCGCGGCGTTTTCGATAACGGTGGTGCCTTCTGCCAGCGTCGCGGCGCTCATGATGGTGACGGTCGCGCCAACGCTGACCTTATCCATTACGATATGCGCGCCTTTGAGGCGTCCATTGACCGATGCCTTGACGTAGCCCTCTTCCAGCTTGATCTCGGCACCCAGCTGCTCCAGGCCGGTAATATGCAGGTCAACCGGACGGGCGCCGATCGCACAGCCGCCCGGCAGTGAAACCTGGCCCTGGCCAAAACGCGCCACCAGCGGCCCCAGCGCCCAGATAGAGGCACGCATGGTTTTGACTAAATCGTACGGAGCACAGAAGACGTCAACCGGGCCCGCATCAATCCATACCGAACCATTACGCTCAACTTTGGCGCCGAGCTGGCTCAGCAGTTTCATCGTGGTATCGATGTCTTTCAGCTTCGGTACATTCTGGATCTCAATCGGCTCGTCTGCCAGCAGTGCGGCAAAGAGGATCGGCAGGGCTGCGTTTTTCGCACCGGAGATGGTGACTTCGCCCTGGAGACGAGTCGGACCCTGAACACGGAATTTATCCATTGATTCTGTTCTCTGTTAAGAATTCATATACGCTGCAGGGAGCATCCCTACAGCTTAAAAGCCATTTAGCTTGCGATCGCGAGCCCACTCTTGCGGGGTATACGCCTTGATCGACAGAGCATGGATGCGGTTGTCGGCAATATATTCCATCAGCGGGGCGTAGATAGTCTGCTGCTTCTTCACGCGGCTCATGCCGTCGAACAGCTCGCCCACAGCAATAACCTGAAAGTGACTGCCATCGCCAGAGACGTGGACTTCCTGGAGGGAGAGTGCGTTCATCAGCACGGTCTGAATTTCATGATTTTCCATGGGTTCAAATTTTATCTGGTAGTGAAAATAGCCCAACATCTTAGAGGAAAGTGGCGCGGTCTTAAACAAGCAAAAAGCCCCATCGAAAATATTGATGAGGCTTTGCGGATAGCGTCAGCAGTAACACCCTGAAAAGTTATGGGATCATATCGGCAGGAAGGTTGTAAAGAGCGATCAGCGTTTGCAAATTATCGCTCTTGCCGATCAGCTGTGCCTCCCTGCCCTGGCGACGAATCAGCGCCACGAAATGCACCAGTAGCGCCAGGCCCGCGGTATCGACACGGGTTACTGCGTTCAGGTCGATAGTCGATACGCCTTCAGTCACCTGTAGGCGGTCGTCCCAGAGCGGGACCAGCAGATCCTGGTCCAGCTCACCCTGCAATGCCAGGCGCTCGCCGCTGCGGGTCCAGCTCAGCTGACCGCTCATTATTTTTTCTGTTCCAGAGTAATCGGCTGGGCGGAGATCGCTTTCAGCTGCGCGGTCAGGCCATCAACGCCTTTAGTTCGCAGCAGATCGCTCCACTCGTTCTGCTTGGTGGTGATCATACTCACCCCTTCAGCAATCATATCGTAAGCCTGCCAGTGGCCGGTCTGGGTGTTTTTACGCCACTGGAAGTCCAGGCGCACCGGCGGACGACCGTTAGGATCGAGGATCGTCACACGGATAGGAACGATAGTCGCATCGCCCAGCGGCTGTTCAGCCGCGATTTGATAGGTCTGACCGTGATACATCGCCAGCGCCTGGCCGTACGCCTGCTTCAGATATTCGCGGAAGGCGGTAAAGTAGGCCTCACGCTGCGCCGGGGTCGCCTCTTTGTAATAACGGCCCAGCACCAGCGCGCCGGCATACTTCACCTGCACGTACGGCATCAGCTCCTGGTCGACGATTTCACGCAGATAGTTCGGGTTAGCCTGAATCTTCGGCTGCTCGTTTTTCAGGCGGTCGAAGGTTTTCTGCGCGGCTTCATCCATCAGCTTGTACGGATTGGACTGATCCGCTGCGGTCGCAGCAGTCAATGGCGCAATCGCCAGCATGGCGATCATCAGTAAGCGTTTAAACATATCGGGTCTCTCCTGAGTTAGTGCGTCGTGGCGGCAGGCTGCGCTGCGTCAGTATGACTTTCCTGGGCTGTTGGATCATCGCCAGAATTCTTATTGTCGCTGCCTTTACTGCTGTAAAGGAACTGGCCAATCAGATCTTCCAGAACCATGGCAGATTTGGTGTCCTGAATCGTCCCACCATCTTTAAGGATAGATGTCCCCAGCTCCGGGTCTTCAAAACCGATGTTCAGAGCCAGGTACTGCTCGCCCAGCAGGCCGGAAGTACGAATGGCCAGCGAGCTGGAGTCAGGAATATGGTTGTAGCTCTCATCGATATCGAGCGCCACCCGCGGCAGGTAGGTTTTTGGATCGAGCGTAATATCTGCCACCCGACCAACGACCACGCCGCCAATGCGCACCGGCGACCGCGCCTTCAGGCCACCGATATTGTCAAACGTCGCGTAAAGACGATACGTCGGCTCGGTCCGCAGAGAGGTCACGTTCGCGGCCTTCAGGCATACAAACAGCGCCGCCAGCAGCGCCACCAGTAAAAATACGCCTACCCAGATTTCACTTTTTTTCGTTTGCATGAACTCAATTCCCAAACATCAGCGCAGTCAGCACAAAATCCAGCCCCAGAACCGCCAGCGACGAATGCACCACGGTGCGCGTCGTTGCCCGGCTAATCCCTGCGGAAGTGGGGATAGCGTCATAACCGTTAAATAACGCTACCCATGTCACCGTAATGGCGAAAACCAGACTCTTAATCAGGCAGTTAACCAGATCCATTCGCCAGTCGACGGCGTTTTGCATCGCGGTCCAGAAGAATCCGCTGTCGATACCTTTCCAGTTAACGCCAACCAGCGAACCGCCCCAGATCCCCACCGCGACAAAAATAACCGTCAGCAGCGGCAGTGAGATGACGCCGGCCCAGAAGCGTGGTGATATTACGCGACGCAGCGGATCAACTGCCATCATCTCCATGCTCGAGAGCTGTTCGGTCGCACGCATCAGCCCTATTTCGGCGGTCAGCGCCGAACCGGCACGCCCGGCAAACAGCAGCGCGGCAACCACCGGTCCCAGCTCGCGCAGCAGAGACAGCGCCACCAGCATACCAAGACTGGTTTCTGCGCTGTAGGTGGTTAACACCAGATACCCCTGCAGGCCGAGCACCATGCCGATGAACAGCCCCGACACGATGATGATCAGCATCGACAGCACGCCAACGTTGTACAGCTGGCGCACCAGCAGCGGCGCGTGCTTGCGAAACTCCGGCTTGCCCACTACGGCGTTGAAAAGCATTAATCCGGCACGCCCAAAAGCCGCGGTGGTTTTAATCCCCCGATGGCCGAGCGATGCCAGCATATTTAGCAGCATCAGTCGTTTAACTCCCTATGCCTAATAAATCATGCTGATAGTCGCCTGCCGGATAGCGGAACGGCACCGGGCCGTCGGCGATACCATCAATAAACTGGCGAACCCGAGGGTCGGCATTTTCCCGCAGCGACCGGGCGCTGCCGTGGGCGACGATTTTCTTATCGGCCACAATATAGGCGTAATCCGCAATACTGAGCACTTCCGGTACGTCGTGCGATACCACGATACAGGTGACGCCCAGGGTACTGTTAAGTTCAGAAATCAGCTTAACCAGCACGCCCATGGTGATGGGATCCTGGCCGACGAACGGTTCGTCGAACATGATGAGATCCGGTTCGAGCGCGATAGCTCTTGCCAGTGCGGCACGGCGCGCCATGCCGCCGGATAGCTCAGAAGGCATCAGCATTGCCGCTCCGCGCAGGCCAACGGCCTCAAGCTTCATCATCACCGTAGTATGCAGCAGCGCTTCGGGCAGCTGAGTGTGCTCACGCAGCGGATAGGCCACGTTATTAAAGACGTTCATATCGGTGAACAGCGCGCCCGACTGAAACAGCATGCTCATGCGCTTACGTACGGTATACAGGCGCGAACGCGACATCTGCGGCACGTTTTCGCCATCAAACAGGATCTCGCCGCTGTCCGGTGGGATCTGGCCGCCGATCAGGCGCAGCAGGGTCGTTTTACCGATTCCCGATGGCCCCATGATCGCCGTGATCTTACCGCGCGGCACCGACAGCGAGATATCATCAAAGATCGCGCGATCGCCTCGAGAGAAGCTGATACCGCGTACTTCGACTAAATTCGCCAGAGTTTGGCTCATAAAATCATCCTTACAAAACATCCCTCAGGCTAAGCATGGTGCTTTCTTCCACCATAAACCCAACATTTTTACAGAATCTTACCCGCCTGGGTTAGCGAAAGCTGGCATTTGTTTTACTTTTGACAAACATAAAGTCAAAATTAAGAATTCGTTACGCTGCGTACGGACGATCAGCGAGGCGACGATTATACCTGAAGAAAGGACTTTAGATGCTCTTAGCGACGGCTCTGTTAATAATTGGTTTACTGCTGGTGGTCTACAGCGCCGATCGTCTGGTCTACGCCGCTTCAATACTGTGCCGCATGATAGGGATCCCGCCGCTTATTATTGGCATGACGGTGGTGAGTATCGGCACCAGCCTGCCCGAGATCATCGTCTCTGCGGCCGCCTCCCTGCACGGGCAGACCGATCTGGCCATCGGGACGGCGATCGGATCCAACATCACCAATATCCTATTAATTCTTGGCCTCGCCGCCTTACTTCATCCATTTACCGTACATTCTGATATCCTGCGCCGCGAACTGCCGCTAATGTTGCTGGTCAGCCTGCTCGCGAGCTTTGTCCTCTATGACGGCCAGCTCTCGCGCATGGACGGCCTTTTTTTACTGGCGTTAGCCATACTATGGCTACTGTTCACGGTAAAAATAGCGCGCATCGCCGAGCGTCAGGGTAACGACAGCCTGACCCGGGAGCAGATAGCGGAGCTGCCGCGAGAAGGTTCTCTTCCCGTCGCCCTGCTGTGGCTAGGGGTGGCGATGATTATCATGCCTATGGCGACCCGCATGGTGGTGGATAATGCCACCGTGCTGGCGAACTACTTCGCCATCAGCGAACTGACCGTCGGCCTCACGGTGGTCGCCATCGGCACCAGCCTGCCGGAACTGGCAACGGCGATTGCTGGCGCACGTAAAGGGGAAGATGATATCGCCATCGGGAATATCATTGGCGCCAATATCCTGAATATTGTCCTGGTTCTCGGGCTGCCGGCGCTGATCGCGCCGGGATCCTTCGCCCCCGAAGCGTTTACGCGCGACTATGCCGTCATGATGCTGGTCAGCGTAATTTTCGCCCTGCTGTGCTGGCGCCGAAAACGGCAGCCCAGCCGACTTGCCGGGGCGCTGCTGGTCGGCGGTTTTGTGGTTTGGTTGGCGATGCTGTACTGGGCAGCACCGCTCTTTGGTGAATGAATCGGGATACCATTATGTCGCAAAAAGATTTGCCAACGGATTTTGACTTTCAACGGGCAGGCCGCGAGGTCCTGGAAATTGAACGTGAAGGTCTGGCGCAGCTCGATCAATACATTAATGAAGATTTTACGCGCGCCTGCGAAACGATTTTCCGCTGCACGGGCAAAGTGGTGGTCATGGGGATGGGTAAGTCCGGCCATATCGGGCGCAAAATGGCAGCCACCTTCGCCAGCACCGGTACGCCGTCGTTCTTCGTTCATCCCGGCGAGGCGGCCCACGGCGATTTAGGCATGGTCACGCCGCAGGACGTTATTATCGCCCTGTCGAACTCCGGCGAGTCGAACGAAATGCTCGCGCTGATCCCGGTGCTTAAGCGCCAGCGGGTGCCGCTGATCTGCATGACCAGCCGCCCGGAAAGCAGCATGGCACGCGCGGCGGATATCCACCTGTGCGTCAAGGTGCTGAAAGAAGCCTGTCCGCTTGGCCTTGCCCCGACGTCAAGCACCACCGCGGCGCTGGTGATGGGCGATGCTCTGGCGGTTGCGCTGCTGGAAGCTCGCGGCTTTACCGCCGAAGATTTCGCGCTGTCGCACCCCGGCGGCGCGTTGGGCCGCAAGCTGCTGCTGCGGGTCAATGATATCATGCACACGGGTGATGAAATCCCGCACGTGACTCTGCAGGCCACGCTGCGCGATGCGCTGCTGGAAATCACGCGGAAAAATTTAGGCATGACCGCTATCTGCGACGATGAGATGAACATCATCGGTATTTTCACCGACGGCGACCTGCGCCGGGTGTTCGATTCCGGGGTCGATATGCGTAATGCCGGCATTGCCGAGGTCATGACGCCGGGTGGGATTCGCATCCGTCCCGGCATTCTGGCCGTCGATGCGCTAAACCTGATGCAAGCCCGTCATATCACCTGCGTATTAGTTGCCGATGGCGACCGTCTGTTGGGTGTGGTACATATGCACGATCTCCTGCGCGCAGGCGTAGTGTAAGTAAGGATAAAATAATGAATAATGCTGATGCTCTGCTAGCGACCTGCTACGGACCGGTAAGCCCTGAATTTCTCGAACGCGCGGCGAAGATCCGTTTACTGATCCTCGACGTCGACGGCGTGCTGTCCGACGGTCTTATCTATATGGGCAACAATGGCGAAGAGCTGAAGGCGTTCAACGTACGCGATGGCTACGGGATCCGCTGCGCGCTGACTTCAGGTATTGAAGTGGCGATTATTACCGGGCGAAACGCTAAACTAGTAGAAGATCGCTGTCAGACGTTAGGCATTACGCATCTCTATCAAGGGCAGTCCGATAAGCTGCTGGCCTTCCGTGACTTATTAAGCAAGCTGGCCGTCCGTGCGGACGAAGTGGCCTATATTGGCGATGACCTGATCGACTGGCCGGTAATGGCAGAAACAGGCTTAAGCGTTGCCGTGGCGGATGCGCACCCGCTGCTGCTTCCACGCGCAGACTATGTTACCCGCATCAACGGCGGGCGCGGAGCGGTACGCGAAGTCTGCGATTTGTTACTATTGGCGCAGGGCAAGCTGGATGAGGCCAAAGGGCAATCAATATGAGTAAAACCAGACGTTGGGTTATCATTTTACTGTCGCTGGTCGCGCTGATCCTGATCGGCCTTAACCTGGCGGGTACGGACGATAGCGCTCAGCCGGAGGTCAATCCTGATGACCCAACCTATACCAGCGAGCATACCGATACCGTCGTTTACAGTCCGGAAGGGGCGCTTAACTATCGCCTTATCGCCGAGCACGTGGCGTATTTTTCTGCGCAAGAGCTGTCGTGGTTCGCTCAGCCGGTGATGACCACCTTTGATACCAACAAAGCCCCAACCTGGTCAATCAAAGCGGATAAAGCCAAGCTGACCAACGATCGTATGCTGTATCTTTATGGGCACGTTGAGGTGAACGCGCTAAGCCCCGACTCTCAACTGCGCAAAATTACGACGGATAACGCCCGGATAAATCTGGTGACGCAGGATGTTACCTCCGATGACATGGTGACGTTGTACGGGACAACATTTACTTCCAGTGGCCTAAGAATGCGCGGTAACCTGCGCAGCAAAAATGCCGAGCTGATTGAAAAGGTTAGAACCTCTTATGAAATTCAGAACAAACAAACTCAGCCTTAAGATTGCGCTCGCCAGCGCCATACTGGCCGCCAGCCTGCCGGCACTGGCAAAAACTGGCGACACCGATCAGCCGATTCATATCGAATCCGATCAGCAGTCGCTGGATATGCAGGGCAATGTTGTCACCTTTACCGGTAATGTCGTCGTGACCCAGGGCACCATCAAGATCAATGCCGATAAGGTCGTGGTCACTCGTCCAGGCGGCGAGAGGGGCAAAGAGGTGATCGACGGATACGGCAATCCGGCAACCTTCTTCCAGATGCAGGATAACGGCAAGCCGGTGAAAGGCCGCGCGTCAAAAATGCGCTATGAGCTGCAAAATGATTTCGTCGTACTGACCGGCAATGCGCATCTGGAACAGATCGATAGCAATATCCAGGGTGACAAGATCACCTATCTGGTGAAAGAGCAGAAAATGCAGGCGTTCAGCAACAAAGGCGGGCGCGTGACTACGGTTCTGGTTCCTTCGCAGCTGCAGGACAAAGGCACCGATCAGCCAAAGAAAGGTAAGTAATTCGTTATGGCAACATTAACTGCAAAGAATCTCGCCAAAGCTTATAAAGGCCGCCGCGTGGTGGAAGATGTCAGTCTGACCGTCAACTCCGGTGAGATTGTCGGCCTGCTCGGCCCGAACGGCGCCGGCAAAACCACCACCTTCTACATGGTGGTCGGGATCGTGCCGCGCGACGCCGGCAATATTATCATCGACGATGAAGATATCAGCCTGCTGCCGCTTCACGCGCGCGCGCGCCGTGGCATTGGCTATCTGCCGCAGGAGGCCTCGATTTTCCGTCGCCTGAGCGTCTACGATAACCTGATGGCGGTACTGCAGATTCGTGACGATCTGAGCAGCGAACAGCGTGAAGATCGCGCGAAAGAGTTGATGGAAGAGTTTCATATCGAGCATCTGCGCGATAGCCTCGGTCAGGCGCTTTCCGGCGGCGAACGTCGCCGCGTTGAAATTGCCCGCGCGCTGGCCGCCAACCCTAAATTTATCCTTCTGGATGAACCGTTTGCTGGCGTTGACCCCATCTCCGTTATCGATATCAAACGCATCATCGAGCACCTGCGCGACAGCGGCCTTGGCGTCCTAATCACCGACCATAACGTCAGGGAAACTCTGGCGGTCTGCGAACGTGCTTATATCGTCAGCCAGGGGCATCTTATTGCTCACGGCACCCCACAGCAAATCCTGGAAGACGAGCAGGTTAAGCGCGTGTATCTTGGGGAAGACTTCAGACTCTGATAGGGTAGAGGTTACAGACGTTTTAGCCGGAGATATTAGCCCTGAATATGAAGCAAGGTTTGCAATTAAGGCTAAGCCAACAGCTTGCCATGACGCCACAACTGCAGCAGGCCATTCGTTTGCTGCAGCTGTCCACGTTAGAACTCCAGCAGGAACTCCAGCAGGCGCTGGAGAGTAATCCGTTGCTTGAGCAAACCGATCTTCATGAAGAGGTAGAAACGAAAGAAGTTGAGGACCGCGAGTCTCTGGATACCGTGGACGCCCTTGAGCAAAAAGATATGCCCGAGGAGCTGCCGCTCGACGCCAGCTGGGATGAGATCTACACCGCCGGCACGCCTTCTGGCAACGGCGTCGATTACCAGGATGACGAGCTGCCTATCTATCAAGGTGAAACGACTCAGAGCCTGCAGGATTACCTGATGTGGCAGGTCCAGCTGACGCCGTTCACCGATACCGACCGCGCTATCGCCACCTCTATCGTCGATGCCGTTGATGATACCGGCTACCTCACCCTGCGGGTGGAGGATATCGTTGAGAGCATTGACGATGACGAAATCGGCCTCGAAGAAGTTGAAGCGGTACTGAAGCGCATCCAGCGTTTTGACCCGATTGGCGTCGCGGCAAAAGATCTGCGCGACTGCCTGCTGGTTCAGCTCTCGCAGTTTGCCAAAGAGACGCCGTGGCTGGAAGAGGCCCGGCTTATCATCAGCGATCATCTCGATCTGCTCGCCAACCACGACTTTCGCTCCCTGATGCGCGTTACGCGGCTGAAAGAGGACGTTCTGAAAGAAGCGGTTAATCTGATCCAGTCGTTAGATCCGCGCCCGGGTCAGTCGATCCAAACCAGCGAACCGGAATACGTGATCCCGGATGTGCTGGTGCGTAAGGTGAGCGAACGCTGGGTCGTAGAGCTGAATTCCGACAGCATCCCGCGCCTGAAGATCAACCAGCACTACGCCGCAATGGGCAACAGCACGCGTAACGACGCCGATAGCCAGTTTATCCGCAGCAACCTGCAGGAAGCCCGCTGGCTGATCAAAAGCCTGGAAAGCCGCAACGATACGCTGCTGCGCGTCAGCCGCTGCATCGTCGAACAGCAGCAGGCCTTCTTTGAACAGGGCGAAGAGTTTATGAAACCGATGGTGCTGGCGGATATCGCTCAGGCCGTCGAAATGCATGAATCGACGATCTCACGCGTGACCACGCAAAAGTACCTGCACAGCCCGCGCGGTATTTTTGAACTGAAGTATTTCTTCTCCAGCCACGTGAATACCGAAGGCGGAGGCGAGGCATCGTCGACCGCCATTCGCGCGCTGGTGAAGAAGTTAATCGCCGCGGAGAACCCCGCGAAGCCGTTGAGTGACAGTAAGCTCACCACCATCCTGTCTGAACAGGGTATCATGGTGGCGCGCCGCACCGTCGCTAAGTACCGAGAGTCTTTATCCATTCCGCCGTCTAACCAGCGTAAACAGCTGGTGTGACCCAACCGATAAGGAAGACACTATGCAGCTCAACATTACAGGACACAACGTCGAAATCACCCCGGCCCTGCGCGAGTTCGTCAACGCGAAGTTCAGCAAACTGGAGCAGTTTTTCGACAGGATCAATCAGGTCTACATTGTGTTAAAAGTAGAGAAGGTGACGCAAATTGCGGACGCCAATCTGCATGTCAACGGTGGCGAAATCCATGCCAGTGCGGAAGGGCAGGATATGTATGCCGCTATCGATGGTCTCATCGATAAGCTGGCACGACAGTTAACAAAACATAAAGATAAACTAAAACAACACTAATTGTCCGGGCGATCGTCCCTGCCAGCCGTCGGCTATTGTCGGCAGCTGGCAGAGAGCGAGCTCAGGTGAAATTATGATGAACAACGATTCAGCTCTACAACTGAGCAATGTCCTTAATCAGGAATGTACCCGTAGCCAGGTTCACTGCCAGAGCAAAAAGCGCGCGCTGGAGATCATCAGCGAGCTGGCAGCAAAGCAGCTAGGTCTGCCGTCCCAGGTGGTATTCGAAGCGATCCTCACCCGTGAGAAAATGGGCAGTACCGGAATTGGCAACGGCATCGCCATTCCGCACGGTAAGCTTGAAGAGGATACGCTGCGCGCCGTTGGCGTTTTTGTGCAGCTGGAAACGCCGATCGCTTTTGATGCGATCGACAATCAGCCCGTCGATCTGCTGTTTGCGCTTTTAGTGCCGGCCGACCAGACAAAAACCCATCTGCATACGCTGTCGCTGGTGGCAAAACGGCTGGCGGATAAAACGATTTGCCGTCGCCTGCGCGCCGCGCAAAGCGACGAAGAGCTGTATGAAATTATCACCGAGGCAGGAAGCAGCGATGACGCATAACGGGAGCGATAGCCTCCCCTTTATCGTACTGAGGAGAAACGGTACATGGTACTGATGATCGTCAGCGGCCGCTCAGGATCGGGGAAATCCGTCGCCCTGCGGGCGCTGGAAGATATGGGCTTCTACTGCGTAGATAACCTGCCGGTAGTGCTGCTGCCCGAGCTGGCGAGATCGCTGGCCGACAGAAACATTTCCGCCGCCGTCAGCATTGACGTGCGCAACATGCCGGAGTCGCCAGAAATCTTTGAACAGGCGATGAAGAGCCTGCCTGAGGCGTTTTCTCCTCAGCTGCTGTTCCTTGATGCCGATCGCAATACGCTGATTCGTCGCTACAGCGACACGCGTCGCCTGCATCCGCTTTCAAGCAAAAACCTGTCGCTTGAGAGCGCCATCGACGAAGAGAGCGCGCTGCTGGAGCCGCTGCGCTCCCGCGCCGACCTGATCGTCGACACCTCCGAAATGTCGGTACACGAGCTGGCAGAAATGCTGCGTACGCGCCTGTTGGGCAAACGCGAGCGTGAGCTCACCATGGTCTTTGAATCCTTTGGCTTTAAGCACGGTATTCCGATTGATGCCGATTACGTCTTCGACGTGCGCTTCCTGCCTAACCCGCACTGGGATCCCAAGCTGCGCCCGATGACCGGCCTCGATAAACCCGTTGCCGCCTTCCTCGATCGGCACACCGAGGTTCACAACTTTATTTATCAGACCCGCAGCTATCTTGAGCTATGGTTACCCATGCTGGAGACCAATAACCGCAGCTATCTGACGGTCGCTATCGGTTGTACCGGCGGTAAACATCGTTCGGTCTATATTGCCGAACAACTGGCTGACTACTTCCGCTCGCGCGGTAAGAACGTGCAGTCGCGTCACCGGACGCTGGAAAAACGCAAATCATGACCGTAAAGCAGAGCGTTGAGATCACTAACAAGCTGGGCATGCACGCGCGCCCGGCGATGAAGCTGTTCGAGCTGATGCAAAATTTCGATGCCGAAGTGCTGCTGCGCAACGATGAGGGCACGGAGGCGGAAGCCAATAGCGTGATTGCTCTGCTGATGCTCGACTCCGCAAAGGGTCGGCAAATTGAGATTGAGGCCAGCGGTCCGCAGGAAGTCGAAGCGCTGGCCGCGGTTATTGCGCTGTTTAACGCCGGTTTTGACGAAGACTAACGCCGGCGTCATTTCCCCGGTCGCGCATGCTTACCGGGGTAACACACCCGCCGAGCGTATTAATACAGCCTGTTCTCCCGCATAAACCCTTCCCCGCCAAGCTGACGCATCTGGCGTAAAATCCACGCCTGTCGACTGCGGACATAGCCCGACGGCGCGTCCGCGCGAAAGCGGATCGGATTAGGCAATACGGCGGCCAGCAGGGCCGCTTCCGCAGGCGTTAACCTGCTCGCCGGCTTGTGGAAGTAGCGCTGCGACGCGGCTTCAACGCCAAACGTCCCCTCACCAAACTCGGCGATATTCAGATAAACGGTGAGGATGCGTTTTTTACTCCATACCGTCTCGATTCCTACGGTCAGACCGGCCTCCAGCCCCTTACGCAGCCAGCTGCGGCCATCCCATAAAAACAGGTTTTTGGCCGTCTGCTGCGACAGGGTCGAGGCCCCGCGAACGCGGTTTTCGTTACGCTCATTGTGCGCCAGCGCTTTTTCTATCGCCGGAACGTCAAAGCCCCAATGGTCGGGGAACTTTTGGTCCTCAGCCGCCATCACCGCCAGCCCCATCCACGGCGATATCTCATCCATCCCCACCCAATCAGAGTGGGCGACATAATGAAAATTGCCGCTCAGCCAGGCGCCGACCTGCCGCTCAAGCATCACCGCCGAGAAGGGCACCGGCAGCACGCTAAACAGCGCAATGCCGCCGCCCCAGAAGGCGGCGGCCACCAGCAGCACGCGCAGCAGCCCACGCTTTACCATCCGCAGCGGCGAAAAGCGGGCCTTCATGCCGTGAGAACCAGCACGCGCGCCACCAGCTTCTCAATCCCACTCGCCGCTTCGGCGATGTTCTGCGCCAGCATATAGGCCGGGGTGGTCACGACTTTATTCTCTTCATCCACCACAATGTCATCCACCGGACAGGGCACATGCTCGGCCCCCATATCCTCCAGCGCTTCGGCGGTGTCCAGATCGGTGCCAATGGTGACCCGCAGCGGGGCGGGTAAGATTTTTGGCAGCAGCGCCGGCGCGATACAGATAAAGCCCAGCGGCTTACCGGCCAGATGCATGGCCTGCGTCAGCGCCTTCAGCTCGTCGTCGACGGTACATTCGCTGCCCCGGGAGGCGAAGCTGCTGAGGTTTTTCGCGGCGCCAAATCCACCGGGGACAATCAGCGCATCGAGATCATCGGCCCGGGCGTCGGACAGCGGCTGGATCTCACCGCGGGCGATGCGCGCGGCTTCAATCAGCACGTTGCGGCTTTCCGGCAGAAGCTCGCCGGTCAGATGGTTAATGACGTCCGTTTGCGCCTTGTCAGGGGCAAAGCACACCGCCTGGGCGCCGCCGCGAGCAATCGCCAGCAGGGTAATAACCGCCTCATGAATCTCAGTGCCGTCATAGACACCGCAGCCGCTTAATACGACACCAATCTTTTTCATCACCCCAGCTCCTTAGTGCAAACTTGCTGAAACCAGTCAAAAATTTTGATTTACCCGCATTGCTTCACATATTTGACTGATTCATGTAACAAATAATTTAAGGTTTGCTATCTTAATCAGCGAGCAAACCAAATCCTCAGGTTGTGCCGTGTAAAAAATATCTCTAAAAATTGTGGCGCAACGACCAGTTCCCTGGTGTTGGCGCAGTGTTCGCGCACCCCGGTTTATCCGGGGTCATTTTTTATGTGCCGCCGCAACCCACGCCTTCAGTACCGCCACATCGTTCTGCCACTCCGATTTCATCTCTTCAACCCATTCACCAACGTTATCTGACCACGCGGGCAGGTCCGGCGTCTGAATCTGCTGTCCAAGCTGCTGAATATGGCGCAGGCCGATAGAGCCCGCGGCGCCCTTAATCTTATGGCCTTCATCGACAATCCCTTTCTGGTCGCGGGCGGTAAGGTTGGACTCCAGCACCGCCAGATAGCCCGGCATCATCTTCTCGAAAACCGCCAGACCGTCGCTGATGAGCTTCGGCCCCACCAGCTCGATGTACTGTTCCAGCATCGGAATATCCAGCACCGAGGCCGATTTAGCCGCATCCACGGCCGGCGCCTCGTCCTGGTCATCTTCCGGCGAATCCCAGAACTTTTTAATAATGGCGGTGAGCGCCGGGACCGAGAGCGGCTTACTCAGCACATCATCCATACCGGCATTCAGGTACTCTTTTTTGTCCTTCAGAACGTTGGCCGTGAGCGCCACCAGCGGCGGCAGCTCGTCGGCGGCAAAGCGTTGCTTGAGGTGGCGTGAGATATCGAGACCGGTCATATCCGGTAGCTGAATATCCAGCAGCACCAGGTCATATTCACCGGGTTCGAACATCTCCAGCGCGGCTTTACCGGTCATCGCCACGTCAACGCTATTGCCCAGTTTTTCCAGCACCGAGCGGGCGACAATCACGTTAAGCTCAATATCCTCTACCAGCAGCACGTTCAGCGCCGGGAGCGGCATTTCATCTTCCGCCAGCGTGTCTTCAACCTCCTCCGCTACCGCCGGCGCATGTACGGTTAAGGTAAAGGTTGCGCCCTGGCCCGGCTGGCTGGCGACGTTGATATCGCCGCCCATATTGCGTGCCAGCCGGCGCGATACCGCCAGGCCAATTCCGGTGCCGGTGGCAGGTTTCCCGCCGTGGCTATCCTTAACCTGATAGTACATGGCGAAGATTTTATCCTGCTCCGCCTGCGGAATACCGATACCGGAATCCTCGACCTCAAAGTGCAGGATATTGCCCTCATCGTAGCGAATACGGACGGTCACGTTGCCGCCCTGAGGGGTAAATTTGACCGCGTTGCTGATGAGGTTCCACAGGATCTGCCGCAGGCGCGTACCGTCGGTGACGACCTTATGCGGCAGCGGCAGCGTCGGCTCCATCACGAAGCGCAGCCCTTTCTGCTGCGCCTGCAGGCCGGAGAGGTTTTCGAGGTCGGCAAGGAAGCTGGTGAAGTCCACCGGCTGATTATCGAGCTGGACCTTACGCCGCTCCATCTTATCCATATCGATAATATCGTTGAAGATATTACCCAGCGTCACCGCCGATACGTGGATCGTTTTCAGGTATTTTTCCTGCTCGCCGGTGAGTTCGGTATCCAGCAGGATGCGGCTGAGCCCCACGATGCCGTTAAGCGGCGTACGCAGCTCGTGGCTGATAGTCGAGATAAAGGTCGTCTTATCGCGGCTGGCGCGCTCCAGAGCGTCCTGATAGCGCTTACGTTCGGTAATATCGCGGCCGAAGCCCATCAGGCCACGGCGTTTGCCGACGCGATCGTAGTAAGGAACCTTGCGGATTTCAAAGCAGGCTTTGCGCCCGTCCGGGTAATCCAGCCACTGTTCATAGGTCAGAGAGACGTTATGCCGGAAGACTTTCTCATCCGTTTCCAGCACCTTCTCCGCCGCTTCTTCGTTATAGACATCCTGCGGCTTGAGGTGGATAAGCTGCTTCTCGCTTTTACCCGTCAGCAGCTCCATCGCCCGGTTACAGCCGGAAAACTCTTTATCTTCATTGCGATAGAAAACAAGGTCCGGCGAGGCGTCGAGGAATGAGCGCAGGAAGGAGGACTGCTGTTCGAGCTGAATCTGCGCCTCTTCACGCTCTTTCATCTCAATTTTCAGCTGTTCCAGCGTGGTTTCGCGTTCGGCTTCCGCCTTCTCGCGCTCGCCAATCTCCTGATTGAGCTGGGCGATGTTGTCTTTGAGCTGCACGTTGAGCTTCAGATCCCGCTCGCGCATCTCCTCCAGCTTCTCCACCAGCCTCGAGAGGCGCTGTCGCGACTCCTCAAGCTGCTCAACCACCACCGACAGAAAGTAGACCGCCCACGGGGTAATCAGCAGGCCAAAGAAGATAGAGCGGATCACATCGATGCTTTCGACCTGGCCGTGCAGCACCATCGTAACGGCCATCTGCACCACAATCGCCAGCACCACCAGGGCCAGGGCTAACAGCATTGAAAAACGCACCAGACCCAGCTTCATCATCAGGTCAACATAGTACTGCGCCAGCATACGGATTTGCTTCATAAGGGATTCCTTCGCCACAACTGTGCACAATAATACCCAATTCTGAGCGAGGCGCCGTAAGTTGTGCGAAAAATGCCGATCCTCTTCATACTTCAGGCCGCCGCAGCGCAGGCCGCTGCTGAACTATCCGCAACGCCGCGTTATTCACGGGCTATGCGGCGGTCGGGCTCCACGCGCGTCCCAGGGCCGAACCCTGCACGCCGTGCTGGTTCAGATAGCGGTCCAGTTCAACCATCCCGGTCCAGCGATTTTCGCACCACAGCGGCGCCAGCAGGGTGGGACGGCGGGCGCTGGCCGAGATTCGGTGATAAATCACCTCCGGCGGCGTATGTCGAATCATCTCTCCGGCGGTGACGGTATAGTCATCCAGCTCAATGCCGTTAAGGCGCCCGGCCTGCCAGGCTTTCGCCATCGTGCTGCCGGTGACGATATGTAGCGGATGCAGCTTGATGCCATCCACGCCGGTCCCGACGACCTGCTCCAGCGTTTGCAGGCAGTGGCCCGGCCCTTCGCCCGGCAGCCCGACAATCAAATGCGCGCACACCTTCAGCCCGCGCGCTCTCGCCAGCCGGGTCGTGCGCTGATAGCAGGCAAAGTCATGGCCGCGGTTAATGCGATGCAGCGTTTTATCGTGCGCCGTTTGCAGCCCCAGCTCCAGCCAGACTTCGTAGCCCTGCTCCCGATACTCCGTCAGCAGGTCCAGCACCGCTTCGGGGACACAGTCCGGTCGGGTGCCGACGCAGAGCCCGACAATATTGGCCTGGCTCACCGCCTGCTGGTACATCGCGCGCAGCACCTGCACTTCAGCAAAGGTGCTGGTGTAGGCCTGAAAATAGGCCAGATAGCGTTTTGCACGGTTCACCCGCTGCGCCTGAAGCGCCAGCTGCTCGGCAATCGAGCGGTGCTGCTGCTCTTCGTCAGCAAAAGAGGCTACGTTGCAGAACGTGCAGCCGCCCCGGCCAATGGTGCCATCACGATTCGGGCAGCTAAATCCGCCATGCAGCGTCAGTTTATGAACCTTTTCGCCATAGCGACGCATAAGATCCCCACCAAACATATTGACTAATTTTTGTAACTGCATAATCTGATAGACCGGCCTGAAGAAAGGGGCCAAGCCTGCCATTTTTAGTCACCTACGGCGATGACCTGGATCAATCGTCAGAGTGACCGCTCAGCTCATTGCATAACCACTCAATATAACTGCAATTTCATTCACGATTTCTATGATGACTTTTCCTTATACTTAACCTCTGGTTTGCCATTATCTTCGCCAGGGTTAAAAACAGTGTTATTTCTGGCTTCAGAGATAATAAGCAGCTAAATATTCTGCAATAAAAAGACACTTCAGCACAGATCGATAATGTTACGCTATCGATATAGTGAGACAGATCACACTAGATTACGCTTTCCGGCACGTTTCAATAGCGTTAAAAAGCCGTTAATATCTTTAATAATCATAACATTAAACACCTCATAGCACATTTTTGTATAAATAAGATTGCCATTTGACGTAAGTGTGGATTCCCGATAAGTTGGGAATCCGCTGGAAGCTTTCTGGATGAGCTCTCTGCTCATCATATTTATGCAGTAATTGAGATTCCCTCTTACAGCAAGTCCTCAAACTTGCGTACCGATGCGAAAAGGATTTAAAGAGGGCGAATGCGAGGTGCAAACCCCGTCGCCATGCTCTTTCTGTGCCCGTGCGCAATCGGTATCGGAGGGTGTCCCGTAGAGCCTGGGGAGGTTCACTGATATGTTGTACGATAAATCCCTTGAGAGGGATAA
>RCUT01000041.1_pt1 | contig 81430 bp, 69 predicted proteins | sample 2166171 | NCBI WGS metagenome assembly RCUT01 (sample SAMN09932757, study PRJNA488358) | compost metagenome | isolation source: compost soil in 4-hydroxybenzoic | place: Germany: Experimental Botanical Garden | reverse complement strand
CTGCGCCCGGACATCATGTTCCAGGGCTACTGGCGCCGGCCGGAAGACACCCAGAAGCTGATGCGCAACATGTGGTTCCATACTGGCGACATCGGCAAGTTCGATCATGACGGCTTCTTCTACTTTGTCGACCGCAAAAAGGACTATCTGCGACGCCGTGGAGAAAACATCTCCAGCTTCGAGATGGAGGCGGCCTTCGGCGTGCATCCTGCCCTGGCCGAAGTGGCGGTACATGCTGTGCCGTCCGACAAAGGCGAAGATGACGTGAAGGTCACTGCAGTTTTGCATGAAGGCGCCACGCTGCACCCCGAAGACCTGTTCCACTGGGCCGTGGAGACGGTGCCCTACTACGCCCTACCGCGCTACATCGAGTTTCGCCCCAGCTTGCCGAAGAACCCACAGGGCCGTGTTTTGAAATACCTGCTGCGCGACGAAGGCAAAACCTCTACTACCTGGGACCTCGAGACTACCTCGATCAGCGTTGCCAAGAAGTAGCCGCTTCACCCAGCACGCGAAAAGCGCGGCACTAGCCGCGCTTTTTTATTGGCTTCAGTATTCGCGCACGGGGATGCCTTTGGGCCGAGAGTTGTAGCCAGGCAGGTGCAGACCGCCGTCGACGTGAATGGTTTCGCCGGTAATGAAGCGCGACATCTCGCTGGCCAGGAACACCACCACCGGGCCGATATCGGCCTCAGGCTCGCCACAACGCCCCAGCGGGCGCATGGAAGCAGACATTTCAGCGAACCCCGGGTTCTCTGCCGCCAGCTTGTGGAAGGTGGCGCCCATCGCGGTGGGCGCGATAGCGTTGGTGCGAATGTTGAAGCGCCCCCATTCGGAGGCCGCGCTGCGGGTCAGCCCCACGATGGCCGACTTTGCTGTGTTGTAGTCGCCATGCAGCCAGGCCCCGATCTCGATATCGATCGAGTAGAAGTTGATGATCTTGCCGCCCCCGCGCGCCTTCATGTGCGGGAGCGCCGCCTTCATCGCCCACCAGGCTGCCCACACGGTCGAACCCAGTGTCTGCGCGAGCATCGCATCGGTCTTGTCTTCCAGCAACACGTTGGGCGTGGGCGCAAACGCGTTGTTGACCAGTATGTCCAGGCCACCGAACTCGTCTACGGCCAGTTGCACCGCGGCTTCGATATCGGCCTTGCTGCAGACGTCCGTGCGGACGAACACCGCCCTGGCGCCAAGCGCCTTGAGATCCGCTACCACCGCTTCCCCGCTGGCTTCATCCAGTTCTGCGACCACCACCGCAGCTCCCTCTTTGGCGAAGTTCAGCGCGATGCCTCGGCCGATTCCGCCCCCTGCGCCGGTAATCAGCGCGACCTGTTCGTTCAGCAGGGCCATAACCGCTCCTTTTCTTGTTTTTAGTGAACATTATAGTATTTAGTGTTCAAATATAGCTGATTTCAGCGCCCCCTCACACCCTTTGCAAAAGGACACCAGGATGACTGTATTTCGACGCCGCGTAGACATCATTGCCCACGCAGACCACGTTCGTGCGGCCCTGGAAGATGATTTTCACCACTTTCGCGTATGGGCCAGCCACACAGCCGGCCATGTCACGGCCATCGGTGGCGAAGCGCTGCGCTACCCCTATTCGCTGTGCCCGCAGGCAGGCGACCAACTGCAGGCGCTGGTAGGCATGCCACTGGCGCACATTGCGCATTCGGTCACCCGGCACACTGACGCCAGCCATCAATGCACCCACCTGCTCGACCTGGCCGGCCTGGCTATTGCGCGCGCCGCCCGCGGCGCCGGCGAGCGGCGCTACGAGATCCAGGTCGGCGCACGTATCGACGGGCGTACCCGCGCCAGTCTGAGCTGCGACAGCGGGCAGGTCCTGAGCTGGGAAGTGAACGGTACGATGATCGAAGGGCCGCCACCCTATGCTGGGGTCAACCTTCGCGAAGGGATGGCGCGCTGGGCGCTGGGCACCCTCAGCGAAGACACCGCCGAAGCGTCGCTGCTTCTGCGCCGTTGCACGCTTATATCGATGGGGCGCGCCTACAACCTCGACGAACAAGCCCACGCCATCAGCAGCGGTCGCTGCTACAGCCAGCAACCGGCCCGCGCCGAACAGGCACTGCGTATGCAGGGCTCGACCTTGGATTTCAGCAACAACCCACAGGCATTGTGCGCCCAGGACCAGGCGTGGCTGCGTGCCATGCCCGGTGACCACGCGGCGTGACACGCCGAGTGGCCTTTACACGACGCTTTAGAGGAAGATGGCCAGGTTGGGGGTGCCCAGCACCGCCTGGTCCAGAATCACCTCGCGCCGCGCCAGCTTGAACCCGGCCGCCCCCAGGCGCAGCACATCGCGCCGCTCACCGCTGATGATGTCGACGTGGTGGTCTTTGAAACGGCTGCGCGTGAGCAACAGGTAACTGGTGACCACGAACTCGTCAGGCTTCTGCGTTTCCTCCACGAACACGTTGGTCACCAGCCGGCGGGTACGCGAAGGCGGGTCTTCTGCCCAGGCGCTCTTGCCGGACAAGCGCAGGATGCGCCCCATCATCGAGCGGTAGTCGTCGTGGTAGTGCTGCACACTGCGCACGATGGTGGTCTTAAGTTCCGAGGCCAGGCGCGTTTGGCGCAGCGGCACGGTGTAAACCAGGTCGGTGTCCAGGCGCTCGGCCCATTCCTGAAGGCGAATCTGGTCGAGCAAGGTGGCCTCCTCGAAAAGGAAGGTCACTACGTCGTTGTAGACCGCCGACCCCACCGGCACTCGCCTTGTGCCGACCGGGGAGCCAGGCTGGATCTCCTCCACGCCGCGTTGCTGAACCTGCGTCATGAGCAATTCCTCATTGTTGTTCTTCTACTTGAAGGGTGACGAGTTGAGGCGACAGCACAGGAAGGGCCGCTTCGAAAAGCGAGCCTCCCCATGCTCATGCCTCATCCGCGGCAGTCATCAGTTCGTGCCAGTACAGCCACCAGTGCCACTGCGTGTCGTCCTTGGTAAAGCCTTCGTTGACGATGCCCGGGCCGGGCCAGCCTTCAGGCGCACCCGTCTCGTAGCAGGCCTGATATTTGAGGGTGCTCTTGCGCCCCATCGCGCCCTTGGCGGCCAACGTCATGTGCGGCCAGGTATCGGAGTCATCCTGCTCGACCATGCCGGAGGTGCCGAATAGTTGAATGGTCTGCTTGAGCATCTTGTCTCGCAGCTCTGGTGGCGCGTCCTTCTCGGCGAACACCCAGTTGACGAACTCCAACTTGTCAGGGCCTTGCGGCACATAGGCGTGCAGGGTCATGGAACCGACGACGCTGCCGTCGGGCTGTGGAATGTAGACAAACCCAAAAAGAATATTCGGGAACATGCCACCCACTTGCGGAGGCATGCTGGTGAGCACCTGCAACTGCTCGTCGCTCAGGTTGCGTGCCAGCTGCTCGACCATCCCGGCGGTCATGCCGGCAGGTGGCAGTGCTTCAAGCTTCTGCTGCACGCTCAGCTCGGCCGGATCCAGGCCGGTAAGGCGCTTGATCTTGCGGGCCAGGTCGATGCAACGCAGGGCATGGCCATGCGGCGAACTGATCTCGACACCGATCATTTCCGGGCTCAGGTCGGCGGTTTCACCCTCGCCCTTCTTCGCATAGTTGCCCACCTCGCCCAGCCAGCGGTGCAGGGTCAGGGTGTGGAAGCCGTCCGCGGCGGACTGCTCGCCAGCGGTTTTCCAGTTGGCGTTGACGATGAAGCGCTGAGGCGGACCGAGCACTTCCATGCCCTTGTCGGAACGACAGAACAGCATGTCGTAGTACCACTTAGCGTCGCCCAGAAACTCCTCGAAGGACGGCCCCTCGGTGTTCCAGGTGGCAAACACCAGGCCGCCGTACAACGTGACCCGCGCCTTTTTCAGCCCCAGCTCCTCTTTAGGCATCATCTTGCCGTGCATGCACTCGCGCTCCACCGGCGAACCGATGAAATCCCCGTTCGGACGGAATGCCCAACCATGGTAGATGCATTTATGGATCTGAGTGTTGCCGCAATCGGCGGTGGTGATGCGCATGCCGCGGTGCGGGCACACGTTTAAGGTGACGAACACCTCGCCTTGTTTGCCACGGGCGACGATCACCGAGTCAGAACCCAGGTCGCGAACCATGAAGTCCCCGGCATTAGGGATCTCCGTTTCATGGCCCAGCAGTACCCAGATCTTGCCGAAGATCTTTTCCATCTCCAGCTCGTAGATTTCACGGTCGGACAGCACGCGCATCTGCACTTCGCGAGTGTTGGGGTAAATGAGGTCAGAGACCTTGGTTCCATCAGACAATACGGGGCTTGTTCTTGTTAGCATGATTGCCTCCTGCTCAGGGTGTCACGGCGGGTCCGTAACGAATATAAGACACTTTATTAATTTTTGTATACTTAATTCACATTCAAAAAGTAGACCCTTGGCGGTCCAGTGTCAGGCCTCAGTAGCCGCCTTGCGGCCAACCTGGGTGCGCAGCATGCCGATACCGTCGATTTCCAGCTCGACCACATCGCCAGGCTTGAGGTAGCGCAGCTGCTCCAGGCCACAGCCGTTGCCCACCGTGCCCGAGCCCAGGAACTCGCCGGGGTATAGAGTCTCGGAACGCGAAACATGGGCGATCACGTCTTCGAAGCGCCAGCGCATGTCCCGGGTGTTGCCACGCCCCCACTCCTCGCCGTTAACCCGCGCCACCATGTTAAGGTCGTAGGGATCTCCCAGTTCATCCACAGTCACCAGGCATGGGCCCATGATGTTGGCAGTGTCGAAGTCCTTGCTCTTGGCTGGGCCGAGCATGCCGGGCATTTCCAGAGCCTGGGCATCGCGGGCGCTCATGTCGTTGAAAATGGTGTAACCGACGATGTGCGCGCCAGCGGCCTCACGGCTGATGTCCTTGCCCCGCTTGCCGATGTAACAGCCGAACTCCAGCTCAAAATCCATCGCGCAGCTGAAGCTGGGCCACTGGAACTCGTCGTCGATGCCCACCACGGCAAAGCGGTTGCCCTTGTAGTAGATGGGCTGCTTGTTAAAGGTCTCGATCACTCGGTCGTCGGCACGCGTATTCATGGCCTTGAGGGTCGCTTCGGGATCGTCGGTACGCAGCGCTCGGGCGCGCCGGGCGGCGGCAAAACTCTGGCGCAGGTGCAGTTCGAAACAGGAGCAATCGCGCATTTGCGGTGGTGGCTGGATCGGTGCTCGCAACTTGACCGCAGAGCGCTCCAGCACAGCCGCCGAGGGCGCCTTGGCTACCAGGGCGCGGGCCAGCTCCAGCGCCGCATCACCGCCTTCGACCAACGCAAGGATGCTTCCCAGAACGGGGCTGTCGCCCCCTTGCATCACCCGATAGGCCGTTTGCAGATCGAGCACCTGGCGGTCCTGGTCGAGCAGTGCACCGGCACGGTCAACGCCATTGGCGTCCGTATAAGTGACCAGCCTCATACCCGACCGCTCACAGGCAACAACGCGCCGGTCACGACGGCCGCTTCATTGGACAATAGGAACGCGACCACCCCCGACAGTGCCTGCGGGGTCACCCAGCGGCTGCTGTCGGCGTCAGGCATGTCAGCGCGGTTGGCTGGGGTGTCGATGATGCTCGGCAATACCGCGTTCACCGTCACGCCACGGTCTTTCAGCTCCTCGGCCAGGGCTTCGGTCAGCCGGGCCACCCCCGCCTTGGAAGCAGCATAGGCGCCCATGCCGGCAGCGGCCTTGACCGATGCCAGCGCGCCGATATTGACGATTCGCCCGGCGCCGGACTGCAGCAGGTAAGCCAGCGCCGACTGGGCGCTTACCACGGCGGTGCGCACGTTCATCTGGTACAGGCGGTCCCAGGTGTTCAGGCTGCCACCCTCGAGGGTTTCCCAGGCAAACCCGCCGGCGACATTGACCAGGCCATCGACGCCGCCCCAGTGCGCTGCCACCTGTTCGAAGGCAGCAGCGGCCGACTCGGTCGAGGTCAGATCGACGCCGCCCAGCCGCAGCAGGTTATGCGTAGCGAGCAGGTCGGCAGGTGCCTCGCTGCGGTCCAGCAGGGCCACCCGCGCGCCCTGCGCCAGCAGGTACTTGCCCAGCGCGCTGCCCAAGACACCGAAGCCGCCCGTGACGACTACCCTTTTGTCCAGTAATGACTGGGACATAGCCAAATCCTCTTGTTGTTTTACCGCGCGAACGGTCGATTCGTGCTTTCGCCTGAGCCAATATATGACACTTTTCCAAAATATGTGCAAATGATACTGTGTGACTCCATGTCAAACATTCACCACGGACTGCTGATGCCTAGAAAACTCCCTGCACTGAACGCCGACAACCGCGCCTTCTGGCAAGGCGGTGAAACGGGCCAGTTACTGATCCACCGCTGCGCCGCGTGCAGCCGCTACTTTCACCCGCCTGCTCCGCTCTGCCCGCAGTGCGCCAGCTTTGAGGTGGGCCCCGAAGCGGTGTCCGGCCGGGGCAAGGTGCTCAGCTTCACCATCAACTATCAGGGCTGGACGCCCGACCTAGAGGTGCCCTACGTGGTGGCGATCATCGAACTCGCCGAACAGGCCGGCTTGCAGTTCATCAGCAATGTAGTGGGCATGCCGGTCACGGATGTGCACATCGACATGCCGGTTCAGGTCAGTTTCCTCAATGTCGAGGACGTGTGGCTGCCCCTGTTCGAGAGGGCTCAATGATGTTCGATCACCGTTACGAAAAAGACGTGGCCATCACCGGCATCGGCCAGTCGGAAGTCGGCCGACCGTCGGACAAATCAGCCATGCGTCTGACCCTCGATGCGTGCCTGCAAGCGATTGCCGACGCTGGGCTGCAACGCAGCGATATCGACGGGGTGGCCTGCTGGCCCGGCGACAACAACAATGGCGACCCGTTTTCCCCGGTGGGGCCCAGCGCACTGAAAAGTGCACTGGGGCTCAACGTCAACTGGTTTGGCGCAGGCTACGAAGGACCGGGTCCCCTGGCTGGGGTGATCAACGGGGCGATGGCGATCGCCGCCGGGTTATGCAAGCATGTGCTGGTGTTCCGCACCATCACCGAAGCCTCGGCACGCGCAGTCAACCGCCAGGCCGGCGCCTTGACCGCCAAAACCCAGGGCCGCGACAACAGCTACGCCTGGCAATGGTTCACCCCGTTCAATGTGCATTCGGGAATCAACCTGATGGCCCTGTATGCCCAGCGCCATTTTCACGAGTACGGCACCCGCCCCGAGCAACTGGCACAGATCGCCCTCACCTGCCGACGAAATGCCATGCGCAACCCCAAGGCGGTGTACCGCACGCCCATGACGATGGACGACTACATGAACGCGCGGATGATCTCCTCGCCCCTGCGCCTGTTCGACTGCGATGTGCACTGCGATGCCTCTACCGCGATCATCCTGTCGCATCGCGATGTGGCCCAGGATCTGCCGAACAGGCCGATCCGCATCGAGGCGATGGGCGCCGCGCTGAACCAGCCCTGGTCGTGGGACCAGATTTCACTGACCCGGATGGCCGCCTTCGATGTCGGCCAGATGATGTGGGCGCGCACCGACTACACCCCGCAGGACGTCGGCTCAGCGCAGCTGTACGACGGTTTCTCGATCCTGACCCTGATCTGGCTGGAAGCCCTGGGTCTGTGCCCGGTGGGTGAAAGCGGGTCCTTTGTCGAAGGTGGAGGGCGTATCGCGCTGCAAGGCAGCTTGCCGATCAACACCAATGGCGGGCAGTTGTCCGGCGGGCGCACCCACGGGCTGGGCTACGTGCACGAGGCGTGCCTGCAACTGTGGGGGCGCGCCGAAGGCCGGCAAACCCGCGACCATGGCGTCAGTACGGTGGCCGCAGGCGGCGGCCCGCTGGGGGGCAGCTTACTGTTGGTACGCGAATAGCGGCGGGGTTCAGTAGAGTACGCAGGCCACTTCGTTGCAGAACTCGATCAGCGCCTTGCCCATCTCGGCAAGGCCCTCTTCGTCGCGCTGGCCGCGGAACATCACCGCCGAAACGGTGAACTCGATGCTGTTGGAAGGAGAATAGATCGGCGCTGCCACGGCCAGGATACCGCCGGAAAAATGCCCATCGTCCATCGCCCAGCCGCGCTCGGCAGCCACTTTGACGTCCTCGCGGTAATCCTCCAGAGACAACGGCCGGGCCCAGCGGATCTTCTCGAAATTACTTTCTACCAGCGGGTCGTGCATGTCGATCTGAGTGGCGAATAGTCGCCCGCTTGCGCCCATAAGGATCGGCAGTCGTTGGCCTTCGGCCATGTCGATGCGCACATCGGTGGGGCTGGCCGCGGAGCTGACGATCACGATCCGGTCCGGACTCATCTTGCGCCACAGCGTGATGGTCACCCGCAGCCGCGACGCAAGGTTCTGTAACAACGGCTTGGCCATCTGCACGCGATGGCCCTGGGTCACCAGTTGCTCCACCAGACGCGCCAGGCCGGAGCCCACTGAGTAGCGTTTGGACAGCGGGCTGAAATCGACCACATCCTCCTGCACCAGGGTACGCAGGATGTTGAAGCAGGTACTGGGGTTGATGGAAAGCTGCCGGGCGATGTCCAAGGAGCGTTCAGGTTTGCCGACCTGGCTCAGATGACGCAGGATGCGTATGGCGTTGGATACCGGCTTGACGAGGGTTGCATTGGCCGATTTGGCGGTGTCGCTCATGTCTGAAATGTCCATACTGCATCCGGTAACTAGTTATTACCAACATTCTAGCCTGAGAATTACTCGCCTCGTAAAGTTTTACATGGGAATTTACCGCGATCCCGAGCCTATGGGTTCAGCGGCGGCTGGTAGATCAGCCGGCGGGTTTGCAGGTCTTCGCGGCGAAACTGCTGCAAAAGCCCTTCCAGGGCCAGGTCGGCCTGGGTCACCCGCACCTGCTGGCGCAAGTAGTCGAGCCAGGACTCGACGATGAACCGTTCGCTGTAGCGTTGCGTCTCGGCCATGTCGCGGTAGAGCCGCCAGTTCTGCGCGCCATTGCGCCGCCGCGCCTTGCCTACCGCATACACCGCCAACAGAAAATCATCTCGCTGCGGCGCAGGCACCTCGTATATCACCTCCACCGAAACCGGCCCGTCGGCGTGCGCCACTGGGGCCTGCAATTGAAGGTTGTCGGTCAGCGGCGCCTGTGCAAAGTCGGCTTCGTGGCCCAGCTCCACGCGGCCGTTACGCGTCAGTAGCACCCCGGCGAACAGGCACAGCGTCGACACCAGCAGGCTTGCCTGCAGCCCTGCATACTCGGCCAGCGCCCCCCAGGCGGCGCCACCGAAGGCCATCGCGCCCATCAGGGTCAATACGTACATCGACGCTACGCGGGCGCGCACCCAGTTGGCGGCATAGGTCTGCACCACCGAAGAGAGCGTGGCGTTGACCGCCATCCAGCCGAACCCGGCACACAGCATCATGACGCACACTACGTAGCGGTTGCTCGACAACGCAGCGGCCAGCGCGGCGGCGGCAAAGGCGGCGGTACCGCAGGCAATCAGTCGACGCAGGCCGAGCTTGCGATGCAGGCGAGGTGAATTCAGTGCAGCCAGTACCGCCCCCGCCCCCAGGAATGCCATCAGCAGGCCGTAGCCACCGGCGCCCATGCCCAGTTGCTGGCGCGCAACCAGGGGCATCAGCGCCCATAGAGCACTGGCGCTGGCAGTGAACACCAGCACCTGCTGCATTGCGCTGGACAGTACCGCCGAATGGCGAATGTAGCGCAGCCCGCTGCGCATGCCGCCCATCAGGGTTTCCGGCGGCAGCCCGTGGAGAGGCGGTGCCGGCGCCAGGCGCAACAGAAAGAACATCACGGCGGCCATGCACAGCGCGATCAGCACGAACACAGACGTGTTGTTCCAGTAGGCAATCAACGCCCCGGCCAAGGCCGGCCCCAGGGCACGGGTGGCGTTGACCGCAATGCCATTCAGGGCGACCGCTGCCGGTACCTGATCACGCGACAGCACGCTGATCATGGTCACCATCCACGCCGCCATACCCAGCGCGCTGCCGGTGCCCAGCACGAAGGTGAAAGCCAGCAGCCCCCAGGCTTCGAGGCGCTCGAACCCGGCCAACAGGCTGAGCATGATGGCCGCGAACACCATCAGACACTGGGTGACGATCAGCCAGCGGCGTCGGTCGACCAGGTCGGCGATCACCCCGCCCGGCAGTGCGAATAGAAAGACCGGCAGTGTCACCGCGCTTTGCACCAGCGACACCATGATCGGTGAGGCGGTGAGCGTGGTCATGATCCACGCTGCTCCGACCGTCTGCATCCAGATCGCCAGATTCACCACCGCACCGGCCAGCCACAAGCCCCGAAAGGCCCGGTTGCGAAATGGCGCCCACGCCGAACCCTCGCTCATCATTGCTCCTTAGAACGTCTTGCCCATCAGGGTTTAGTGATCCAGCGGCAGCCCCAGGCGCCCCACCGCGCGGGCCGAGCCGAGCGGGCACGGCGCAGCAATGGTATTGCGCAGCTGGCCGATGCCGCTGATTTGCGCCACCACCTGGTCACCCGGTTGCAGGAAGCGCCCGCTTTCCAGGCCCACCCCGTGCGTGGAGCCGGTGAACACCAGGTCGCCGGGGCGCAGCTTGATCCGTGCATCCAGGTAATTGAGCAGCTCGTCCAGGGGGAAGATCATGTGCTGGGTATTGTCGTGTTGGCGTACTTCGCCATTGACGCTCAAGCGCATCTCCAGCGCAGGCTGCTGCTCGCCGCCCAGCTCGTCAGCCGTCACGATCCACGGCCCTGCAGGCGTGGTGCAGTCCATGGCCTTCTGGGTCAGTAGGTCGAGCCGCCCGATCTGCTGGCCCGCATCGCGTGCACTGATGTCGTTACCCACAGTGAAACCCAGAAGGCAGGCGCTGGCGAGGGGTTCATCCTGCAACGCTCGCCCCACCACCGCCACCAGCTCCACCTCGTAATCCAGTTGCCTGGTCAGCGGCGAATAGCTGATCGGGTCATTGGCCCCGACCAAGGCCGATTCGGGCTTGAGGTAGGCCAGTGGGTGTGCCGGGGCCTGACTGCCCAGGCGTTCGAGGTGGCTCAGGTAGTTCAGGCCCACGCCGAACACGCGGCTGCCCGGTTCCAATGGCGGCAGCAAACGTGCCCCGGCCAACGGCAGGCGTTCGCAAGCCAGGTCCAGGGCGTCCAGGTGCAGCCCCGCGCCCAGCCTCGCCCAGCACGCGAACGGCGCCCGAACCCGCCGGCAGTGCTCGCTGCTGGCGTCTACCAATGCCCAGAACGCCTGCCCGCCCAGCTCGATCCGCGCCAGGCGCATGTCACTGCCGGGCCAGGTATGTAGGCAGATACTCGGCGTCATGGACCTCTTCGGGAGTCTTGACACTGGGTCCCAGGATGGGCCCCACCATCTCATGGCCCCACAGGCTGAGTTTTTCGGGGTTCAGCTCGTAGGGGTCGCCTTGCCACGGCTCGATTTCAGCAATGGTTTCGAAGGCAAAACCCGAGGGGTTGTAGTGATAGAAGGACAGGTGCGGGTCTTGCGCATGCTGGCCGAGCGTCATCATCATCGGCAGTTCGCGCTGGCGCACGATATCGTAGGTCTCGCCCACATCACGCACATTGCGAACGAACAGCCCGACGTGCTGGACGCCCATTCGCCCGGGCCCATGGCCATAGGCGATGTCGTGGCTGGTGTGATGGTTGAGCCGGGAGCGGAAGAAGCCGGTACGCCCCTTGCCCGCTCCCGCGCCATACCAGCTGAAGCCCATGACATTGAGCAGGAAGTCTTCAAGTTCCGGGGTGTACTCCGGAGTGATCAGTACCACGTGCCCTGCACCGCGCTCGTCGGCCAGAAAGCCGCTGTGGGGGCGCCCTGGCTGAAATGAACGCGGCAGCCATTTCTGTCCGTAAAACAACTCATGTTGGTAGCCGACCGGGTCACGAAAACGCACTACCTCGCGCACGCCGCGGGTCTCGCACAGCTGCGCGTCACCGCGGGTGTAGGCCACGTTGGCGGCCTCGAGCTTCCTGATCCCATCCTCGAACGCCATGCGCCCGATGGCTTCCCAGCCGATATACACGATGCGGTCCACCTTACCCGGATGGAATGCGAAGCGGTGACGGCGATCATCGATTCTGAAATACAGCGACGCCGGGTCGCCGGGCGGATTTTTGCCGATACCAAAGCCCATCACCTGCGGGCCATACTCGCGCCAGGCGTCAAGATCAGGGGTTTCGAAGCCCATGTAACCGATACCAATGATGTCCAATTTGTTCACCTTGTTCTTGTTCGAGATGAAACGATGCCAACTATCGCTCGCGCTGTCGCAGCAGGGCTAGACCGCCAGCAGCCCGCCGTCTATGACAAAGTCCGAACCGGTAATGAAGGAGGCCTCTTCGGAAGCCACGAACACCGCCAGCGCCACCACCTCTTCAGGTTCCCCGGGGCGGTCCATCAGCACACCGTCGAGCAGCATGGCGCGGGCCTTGGGGTTTTCCAGAAACGCCCGGGTGCCAGGCGTGGCGACGAAGCCGGGACTCAGGCTGACGGCACGAATACCGACGGCTGCTCCCTCCACGGCCAATTGCCGGGTAAACGACACTACCGCGCCTTTGGCTGCCGCGTGGGCACTGATACCGGCCACCTTCGAGCCGCCCCAGGCCGCAGTGGAAGACACGTTGATAATCACCCCGCGCTGCTCGGCCAGGTATGCCCAGGCGTACTTGGTGGTATAGAACAGCAGGTCGATTTCATTACGCAGGGTGTACTGCCAGTCTTCGATCGACAACTCACTCACCAGGCCGAAGCGCGCTGCTGAGGCGTTGTTGTAGAGAACATCAATGCGCCCGTGCTCGGCGACGGCCGCCTCGATCCACGCCCTGGCCTGCTCGTGATCGCCCAGGTCCACGGGGGCAGTGCCATACAAGATAAACCCCTCGTCGCTCATCAGGGCACGGGTCTGTTCGTGGCCCTCGGCATTGAAGTCGCAGCCGACCACGATCGCCCCTTCACGAGCAAAGCGCAGCGCTGCCGCACGGCCTTGGCCGCCTCCGGTGCCGGTAATCAGGGCCACCTTGTTGTGTAAACGTCCCATCAGCACATCCTCAACTCGTTGGTTATCACACCCTCGCAAGTGAGTGCGCACTCAAGCGGGGCTGTCTTGCGCGTCGATGGGCTCCAGCCATACCGCTTCGGCCGGGCAAGCGGCAGCGCCCTCGCGGGCATCCTCCTCAAGTTCGGGGGGCACCCGGGCGTCATCGAAGTAGACCAGGCCGTCGGCATCGAGCTTGTACACACTGGGGCAGATGGTGGCGCACAGGCCGTAACCACAGCAGCGGCTACGGTCGGCAACAGCTTTGAACTGCGCTTTTTCTGAACTCATTTTTTTCTCCTTATCAGGTTCAGCTTCAGCAGATTATGAACACTTATTTATTTTATGTGCAATTTATTTTTAACAAGGATATGCTCAGCCTCAGTTGCAGCAGTGAACCACGGTTGCGTCCTGGCAAACCCTCTGCGGTCAGCGCGATGTTGAACAGGGCGTGACCCAGGGTGATTCAACCGGGTGCGCGGCGCAGCACATTCGTTTGTCTGTGAGTCATACGGCTGTGCTGGACAAACCGGAAATCACGGTTTTCATACAAAAAATGCAGTGTTTGGCTCAACAAAACCTATAAGGAAGCCAACTCATGAACCCTTCGAAAAACCAGGCGGCCATCGACCTGCACGAGTTCCGGCAAAGCTGGAGAATCCTGCTTCTGTCAGTTGCCGGCGTGGCCATCAGCATCAATGCCGCGCTTCTGTACGGCTTTGGCACGCTAGTGGTGCCGCTGGGCGATGCCTTTGGCTGGGGCAAAAGCGAATTGCAGGCGTGCATCACCTTCCTGTTTGGCGGAGCGGTGGTATCGCTGCAACTAGTGGGCTGGTTCAACCTGCGCTTTGGCATGAAGCGCGTCACCGTGGTGTCCCTGTTGCTGCTGTCGGTCGGCTACCTGGCCACCACCCAGGTCAGCTCGTCGATCTGGTCGATGTACCTGGCCTTTGCGCTGCTGCCGATCGTGGGCATGGGCGCACTGGCCGTGACCTGGACCCAACTGATCAGCCTTTGGTACGACCGAAATCGCGGCCTGGCGCTGGCCATTGGCCTGTCAGGTACCGGCGTCACCGCCGCCACCGTTCCCCGTCTGATGGCCTGGGGCATAGAGCTGTGGGACTGGCGTGCGGCCTTCGTGATCCTTGCGCTGCTCAACCTGCTGGTGCTGCTGCCGCTGATCCTGCTGTGGTTCAAGCTGCCCAAGGCGGCCGCATCCACCCGGCAGGACGCCCTGGCGCAGCTGCCGGGCATGAGCTTTCGCGAAGGCATGGGCTCGCTGAAATTCTGGACCTGCAACCTGGCGCTGGGCCTGGTAATTTCGTCGATTGTCGGCATGGTCACCAGCACGGTGCCGATGCTCCAAGCCAAGGGGCTATCGGCGGCGGATGCGGCCACCATTTTCAGCGGCTTCGGTATTTCGCTGATCCTGGGGCGTATGGTCATCGGCTATCTGCTCGACCGCCTGTGGCCGCCGGTGGTCTCAGCGTGCAGCCTGCTGCTGCCCGCTGTCGGCTGCCTGGTATACCTGAGTGGCACCACCGAGTTCATGCCCCTGATGCTGGCAGCCGTGCTGGTCGGGTTCGGCGCCGGGGCAGAGTTCGATATCGCCGCGTTCCTGATTGCGCGCTACTTCGGCCTGCGTGAATATGGCCGGTTATTCGGTGTGCACCAGGGCCTCAATACCGTGGCATCGGCCTTGGCGCCGCTGCTGTTCGCCTTCCTACTCGCACATACCGGCTCATACACCGCCATGCTGGTGTACAGCGCCGCATGCTGCGTGGTCGGCCCGCTGTTGCTACTGACCCTTGGACGAGTGCCGCGCTTCGACGCGCAGCCCTTGCCCAGCCACTCCTGAGCCCACAAGAAACGGAGCAGAACATGCCCACACTGACCTTTATAGAACATAACGGCACCCACCATCAGGTCAACGGCGAAGTCGGCCAGTCGGTCATGCAGGCCGCCACGTTCGCCAGCGTGCCGGGCCTGCCCGCCGATTGCGGCGGCGCCTGCAGCTGCGCCACATGCCACACCTACGTAGGCGAAGCGTGGCTGCACAAGGTGCAGGCACCGGAAAGCATGGAGAGTGACATGCTCGAGTACGCCTTCGAGCGTCGTGACAACAGCCGCCTGAGCTGCCAACTGATTATCAGTGAAGACATGGAAGGCATGGTACTGCACCTGCCCTCTTCGCAATTCTGAATGCGTTGCAAGGAGTACTCATGACCCTCGCCTCAGTCGTTATCGTCGGTGCCGGCCAAGCCGGGTTTCAGGTGGCCGCATCGCTGCGCCAGGAAGGCTATGAAGGCCGTATCACCCTGATCGGCAATGAACCCGGCCTGCCCTACCAACGCCCACCACTGTCCAAGGCCTACCTGCTCGGCAAGATCCAGGAAAACAACCTGCTATTCCGCCCGGCCGAGTTCTACGCCACCCAGCGCATCGAGCTGCTGCACGACCCGGCCACCGCCATCGACCGGCTCAACCGCCGCGTGGTGCTGGCTTCCGGCACCGCCCTGAGCTATGACCACCTGATACTGGCGACCGGCGCGCACAACCGCCCGCTGCCAGTGCCTGGCGCGGAGCTGGCTCAGGTATTCGGCATCAAGACCAAGGCCGATGCCGACGCCCTGGCGCCGCTGGCCAGGCAGGCGCGCAACGTGGTGGTGGTCGGCGCAGGCTTTATCGGCCTCGAGTTTGCCGCGGTAGCCGCCGCCCAGGGTGCGCAGGTGCATGTGCTGGAGCTGGGCGAGCGCCCCATGGCGCGTGCGGTGTCGCGGGAAATGTCCGAGCTGTTTCGCCAGGCGCATGAGCAGTGGGGCGTGCACTTCGATTTCCGCCAAGGCCTTGCCCGCATTCTCGACGACAACGGCAAGGTGTGCGGCGTGCAAACCGCAGATGGCCGCACCCTGCCGGCTGACCTGGTGGTATTCGGCATCGGCGTTATCCCCAATACGCAACTGGCCACCGAGGCCGGCCTGGACATCGAGAACGGCATCAAGGTGGACGCCCACCTACTCACCTCTGACCCACAGATTTCCGCACTCGGTGATGTGGCCAGCTTTCCATGTGTACAGAACGAAGAGCAGCACACCCGCCTCGAGTCGGTGCAGAACGCCATCGACCAGGCGCGTACCGTGGCCGCGCGCCTGATGGGTAAGCCCTCGCCCTACGCCGCCCTACCCTGGTTCTGGACCGATCAAGGCGACCTAAAGCTGCAGATCGCCGGGCTGTCCAGCGGCTACGACAGCACGGTTGTGCTCGGTTCTGCTCATGACCGGCAACTTTCGGTGCTGTGCTTTCGCAATGAGCGCTTGGTGGCTGTGGAGTCTTGCAACCGCCTGGGCGACCACATGGCCGCGCGCAAGATTCTCGCCCGCGCGCCCAGGCTGACGGCGGCTCAAGCAGCAGCCGAAGGTTTCGACCTCAAGTCTTGGGAAGCGGCTAACCGCGACTGACACCCCTCACCCACACCCTCGCCGCACTGTACCCCCAGGGCCCAGAGAGGCGTTTGCGCAACCTGATGGAGCTATGCAATGAACAAGGTCTGGTTTGTTACCGGTGCGGGCCGTGGGTTGGGCGCCGCCATTGCCAGGGCGGCATTGGCGGACGGTGACTGCGTGGTGGTCAGTGGCCGGCGCCTGGCGCACCTGCAAGGCATGTTTGCCGAGTATGGCGACCGGGTGCTGGCGGTGCCCCTTGAAGTCAGCAATCAAGCGCAGGCATTGGCTGCCGTGGAGCAGGCAGTGGCCCGCTTCGGTCGAATCGACGTGCTGGTCAACAACGCCGGGTATGGCCAACTGGCACCCTTCGAGGACAACCTGCCGAGCGATGCCGAAAAGCAGTTCGCCACCAATGTGTTCGGTGTGTTCAACGTGTGCCGCGCCGTGCTGCCGGTGATGCGCGCACAACGTAGCGGCCACCTGTTCAATGTGTCGTCCATGGCCGGCGTGTTAGGCATGGGAGGCGCCGCACTATACTGCGCCTCCAAATTCGCGGTGGAGGGGTTCTCCGAATCCCTGGCCCAGGAGGTAGCCCAGTTCGGCATCAAGGTCACGCTGGTGGAACCCGGAGTGTTTCGCACCGACTTTCTCGATGCCAGCTCCGCCATGTTCGGTGAACGCGGGCTGCAGGACTACGCCGCGTTCACGGCCAAGGTCAAGGCTGCGTCGGCTGCCGGCAACCATCAACAGGCCGGCAACCCGGCGAAGCTGGGCGAGGCCCTGGTGCGCCTGGCCAACACCGACCAGCCACCATTGCGCTACCTGGCCGGTTCCGACGCCTACGGCCAGATCAGCGTCAAGCTCACCGGAATGCTCGCTCAGATAGAAGCCTGGCGCGAGCTCTCCTGTTCTACCGATGGTGCTACTGGTTGATGAAGTAACGCACGGACAACCGCCCCCCTTCGAACCGGTACAGCTCGATCGTCTCTATGCCACCGTCCTGCTCGCGAAAAGCGTTCAAGTGGTGGCACGCCACTTCATTGCCATTGATGATGCATTGGCGCACCTCGACCCGAACTTTGGGTTGCTGTTGCGCCCACATGCCCTCCAGCACCTGCCAAGCGTCATGCTGCGGCTTGCCAACATACTCGATACTCAAGCCATTGGGTGACACGCTGCGGTAGTGGGCAAAAAAGCCTTCCTTGTCGCCGCGGTTCCAGCAGTCGACCTGGCCGTGCAGAAAGTCTTCGATCACGTGTTTGTCCATTGTCATGTAAGGGTCGTCCCTAGGCAGTTTGTTGTTTGAGCTGACGCTGCAGCGCTTGAAATGCCGGTTCCATTCTCAGCCACAGCAGAATGATCGGGCCGATGATGGCGCAGAAGAAGCAGCTCACTAGTACTGCCGAATAGCTGCCGTACACATCGAACAGGTGGCCGAAAAGCATAGGCACCAGGCCGGACACGATGGTGATCAGGCACAGGTGCAGGCCAAAGATGCGCGCGTAGTCCTTCAGGCCGAAGTAGCGCGCCATCAGAAACGCCGCCAGGTCGAACTCGGCGCCAGCACTGGCACCGATGCACAGGGTGGCCAGCATCAACAGCGGTACGTGCTGCGAGCCGCCAAAAAAGAAGATTGCGCACCCCAGTGCCGGTAACGCAAGGCTCACCGCCGCCACCAGCGACGGCGAGTAGCGGTCCAGCAGGTACCCCACCAGCAGGCGCCCGCCAATGATCGAAATGCCGAACGTACTGAAGATCTGGCTGGCCTGCTGCGCGCTCAGGCCCTTGCTTTGCAGCATCGGCACAATGTTGGTGACCATGCCCACTGTCAATGACACTGATAGGATCAACGCGATATTGAAACCCCAGTACTTGCCCGAGCGCAGCGCCTGTCTGAAGCTCATGCCCGACAACGACGGCTGCGGCTGCGCCGTCAAAGGGTCGGCCACGGCGACCTCGACCGGCATGCGCAACCACATCAACGCCAGCGGCAGCGTGAACAGCAGCGGCATCGCCCCCAGGGCAATGAAACCGGCCTGCCAGCCATAGGCACCTATCAGCCGGGACAATAACGGAGGCAGGATCATCGCCATCAGACCGGTGCCGCACAGGATCACCGCCAGGGCCAGCCCCCGGTTACGCTCGAACCACAGGTTGACCAGCTGCGTCCAAGTGATGGCGATGGTACCGGCACACACGATCGGCATGCTGAAGAACGCCAGGTACAACCAGGCGATTGACCCCTGGATCTGGGTGATGGCGAAGTAGCCGACGATCTGCAGCATGATCGAGACGATGGCGACCCGACGCAGGCCGTAGCGCCGATACAGCCAACCGACCATCTGGGTGGAGATGGCCACCCCGGCGAACAGAAAGGAAATCGAAGCCTGCAAGTCGCCCCGGCTCCAGCCGAAGGCCTGTTCCAGCGGAATCACCAGGGTGCCGAACGCATACAGCAAGGCGGCGGTGATGCTGGTGCAGATGCCGAACAGCCCCAACAGCACCACGCGCCAGCCGCGCCTGAATTCGGAAAAATCGTTGCCAGCGCGTTGGCGCTCACGTGTGTCTGTAGTCATGCACTTTCACTCCCGTAGCAGCGCGGCGCGTTACTGGCCCTTGAGGATTTCTTCGACCTTGGGCAACGCCACCATGGTGGCGCCCCCGTCCACCAGCAACGAGGTGCCAGTGATATACGACGCCTCGTTGGAGGTCAGGAACAGCACCGCATTGGCAATGTCGGCAGACTCGCCCAGACGCCCGACCGGAAAATGCGCCGCCAGCTTGTGAGGCAGCTCCTCGCCCAAGGTTTCGAGCATGTGATCAGTGCCAATAAGGCCGGGCTCGACCACGTTAACCAGAATGTTCATGGCGCCGAATTCCACCGCCAGCCCACGGGCGAAGGCATTCATGAAAGCTTTGCTGGAACCATAGGCGATCAGCCGCGGGGTGTATTTGCGGTTGGCTTCACCGGAGGAGATAAAGATCAGCCGGCCCTTGTCAGGGGCCTTGGATAGGTACGGCGCGCTGTCCTTGGCCAGCCAGAACAGCGACTGGATATTGCTGCGCACGATGTGATCGAACGCGTCGTCCGGCATCTCGGCGATCAACCCGTGACGGGTGTCGGCGGCGCAGTGCACCACGATATCCAGGCCGCCGAACTGCGCCACGCCGCCCTCGACCATCGACCTGATGGCCTCGCGGTCGGCAATGTCGCCGCCCACCAGGCATGCCTGGGCGCCCAGTGCGCGGATCTGCTCGACGGTGTCTTCACCGTAGCGCGCAGTACGTGCCGAGACCACCACCTGCGCCCCTTCGCGCGCGTAGGCCAGTGCAATCGCCCGACCCATGCCACGACCCGCACCGGTTACCAGTACTACTTTGTCGCGAAACTTCATCGCGGTTCCCCGTTGTTGTTATTGGTTGAGGGTTTTGCTTTATGCATACGCCTGCCCACCGAGGCAGGCGCACAGTGCAGCGTTACAGATCCTTGCCAGGCACATTACGCGCCGAACCGTTGCGCCGGTCAGATTCACCCCAGCCCAGCCAGTGCGACGGCTCACGGGTATCGCCCACCCGACGCCAGCGCCCTTCCTGCTGGGCAGTGATCGGGAAGCCGCCGACAAAATCGATCATCTCGCCCCGCTCGTCCGGCAGGAACTCCCATTCTTCCTTGCCTTCCAGTACGATCCGCGCCGACTTCAGGAAGTAGCTACCGTCCTTGTGCTCGGTCTGGCCTTCGATGTCGGTGGTCACCCGCACTTCGCCTTTTTCATTGTTGAAGAAGGCATAGCCGAGATGGTCGTGGCCGACCATGAACGAGCCGGTATCCCAGGTGCCGTCCTTGTACACGGTGACGAACGACCACCAGATCACGTGCTTATTGTTGTTCACCACCAGGTCTTTCTTGAAATGGATGGCGCCGCCTTCAGCCATATAGAACTGGTCCAGCGCCAGCGCACCTTTGACCGGCCGACCCTCACATACGCCCGCCACGTCCCACAACTGCGAAACATAGAACGTACCCCACTCCACGCCCGGCAAGTACCATTGCAAACCCGGCCCGAGCAGGCGACCCTCGATAGCGAACAGGCCCTCCTCCTTCCAGGTCAGGCGTTCGCTGCTGGCAGTGATTTCCCAGGCATTGCCCGGTTCCCCCGGTTGGCTGGCCCAGCGCGCGGTATCACCGTCGAGGCTGTGCACGGGCATGGGCGTTAGCGCCTGTTTAGCCATCTTCTCGTGGTCCATGCGCAGGTTGACCTTGTCGACATGGTTGTTCAGGTAAAAGAACTTGGTCGGGTTCGGCGTGCCGTTGGGGGCCATCAGCGAGCGAACGAAGGAATAGATGTTGCCTTGCTCATCGCGCACCGATCCGAAGGGTGAGCTCTTGCTCAGGTGCAGGCCGAAAAAACCGCGCTCGGCCGACATCGAGGCGCCGCTTACCTTGTGCGGGCCCACCAGTTGCTGGAAGCCGAAGTCGCCGCGCTCTGGAATGGTCTTGAACGTTCTCATAGTGCCCTCTGTTGTTTTTGTAAGGCCGTAAAGCTGAATGTGGTATCCGAGGTAGGCTCAGTCCCAGATCACTGGCAACCTGGATACGCCGCGCAGCTGCGCGCCGCTAATCATCGGCAGCGGTTGGCTGGGGTCCAGGCGCAGGTTGGGCAACAGGTCGAGGATGGCGTTGACCGCGCAACTGATCTCGACCTTGGCGACAAACTGGCCGATACACATGTGCGGACCGAAACCGAAGCCGAAGGAAGGCTTAGGCTTGCGGTCGATGTCGAACACGTCAGGGTTTTCGAAGGCGTCTTCGTCGCGGTTGGCCGACACCACCATGCACTGCACGAACGAACCCTTGGGGATTTTTACGCCATGGAATTCGACGTCCTTGGCCGTCTCGCGCACCTTGAAGGTGGCCACCGGCTCGAAGCGCGTGGTTTCGTCCATCAGCTTGGCAATCAGGCTGCGGTCGGCCTTGACCCGCTCCAGCAGGCCCGGCGTGGTCAGCAACAGGGTCATGACCGAGCCGAACATGCGCGTGGTGGTTTCGCCTGCCGCCGGCAGCAACGAGCGGGTAAAGGTGATGACCTCATGGTCGTTCAGCGTGCGCCCCTCGTATTCCGCGCGCAGTAGGCGGCCCACCACGTCGTCGCCCTGGCTGCCCGCCTGACGGCGTTGCACCACCACTTCGGCCAGCGCGTCGTATAGCCCTTTAACCGCGATCCCGGCCTGGTGGCGCGCCTCGACCATCTTGCTCGGGTCGATCTGGTTGCCCCCCACGATGGCCAATGCCCAGGCCGCGTACTGCTTGTATTTGGACGGGTCGTCGGAGGGGAACCCCATCAGTGCGTACATGATGCGAATCGGCAGCTCCAGGCCGAACTTCATCAGGTCGGCCTTTTTCGCCGGCAGCATCGGGTGGATATATTCCTCGCGGATCACCTGGTCGATCTGCGGACGCCACTTGTTGACCGTTTCGGGCATGAACGCCGGTTGCAACAAGGCGCGCACCTTGCGGTGCTCGTCACCGTCCATAGCCAGGATGATCAGTCCATCGAAAAACGCACCAAGGCCCTCAGCGATGAAACCGTTGGTGTAAGTGGCGCCGTCGCGCAGCACGCTCATCACGTCCTGGTACTTGAACAACGCGAAGGTCGGGCGCGTGCCCTGCTGAGTGCCCGCATTGGTCGGCACGCCGAACTGGGTGATGAAATCGCCTTCGTAGATGGGTGATTTCAACCGTTGCTCGCGGCACACCGCGTGAATGTCCAGATCGGTACCGCGGTACATTTCCGACACGGCGTTGTACGCCGTTGCCAGCTCCAGGGCTGCACTTTCGTTGCTCATCAGGATCTCCTGTGTTGTTTTTATTCTTGCCTGCGCACCGATATTTCTGCGCTTTACGTAGGATGTATCGCCTGCCAACCTATGGTATGCCCTTGTCTGTGAGGGGCGGCTCCGATTCGTTTGACTCGGGGTCAAACGAAGGCAGCCGGGTAAATGCTTCAAGGTGTGAACAACAAGGGCCAACACCGGCATGAGGAGTCCAGGGTGGTAGTCAAAGCAACAGACGGTGTCGAACAGGGCAAACGCAGCACGATGAAACGGCTGCTCGCGGCTGCACGTGTGGAGTTCGCCAAGAAAGGCCTGGCTGGGGCACGGGTGGAAGAAATAGCTCGGGAGGCTGGCGTCACCAAACAGCTGGTCTACCACTACTACAGTTCCAAGGAAGGCCTGTTCGTAGCGGTACTGGACGAGTCGTCGAGCCACATCATGTCCGAGTTGGTCAACCTGGAGGTCGAGCAACTGCCACCGCCTGTGGCGCTGCGTGCCGTCCTCAATCACTTCTTCGACCAGTACCGGCTCGACCCCTTCCTCGGCAGCCTGGCGCTGGAGGGCATTCGCTATCACGACGCCCACGAAACACCTCGTAATCATTTCCAAGAAATGGCGCCGGCACTGATTGCCAAGCTCGACGCCATCCTGCGCAGGGGCGCCGCCAGCGGGGATTTTCGCGCCGACATCAACCCACGCCTGCTACTGGCCTGTGCCTCGCTGGTGACCACGGGCTGGTTCACCAACCGCTATTCGATGTCGACCCTCGCCGGCCTGGATACCGACTCTGCCGAAGGCATGATCACCTGGCGCCAGTACTCGGCCGACTTCGTCATTGCGAGCCTGTCTCTGGGCGCAGAAAAGAAAACCGGCAGCGTCTGACGGCTGCCGGTTTCGTCTGCCCGCGGCCCCTGTAGACGGGGCGCGTTTCAGCGCCGCGACTTGCTCAGGTAGCGGCTGACCCGCCTGGCCGCCAGCCGGCCTGCCATGCCATTGACCCCGCCCCCAGGATGGATGCCCGCACTGCCCAAGTACAACCCCGCCACCGGCAGCGTATCGCCACCCAGGCCGTGCGCCGGGCGCATGGTGCTGGAGCGCATCGAAGTGGTATCGATATGCACCACGCAACCGTTCACGGTATTCAGGCGCGCGGTGAAGTCCGGGGCAGCCTCGATGCGTCGGCCGATGATTTGCCCCTCGATACCGTCGACATAGGCGTACAACTGCTCGATCACCTGATCAGCCACTCGCTCACGCAGGGCATCCCACCCTTCATTCGGGTTGACCGGCATCACCGGTGGGTAGATGTACAGCACGTCCTGGCCCGCAGGCGCCTGTGACGGGTCGGCGGCGCTGGGTACGGCCATGGTGATGTAGGGCAAGGTCGGCACTTCGCCCCGCGCACAGGCGGCAAAGTTCTCCAGCACGGCCTCTTCGGTGCCGATCAGCAGACAGGTGTTGCGCAAGTCGACACCATCGCCGCGCACCGCCTCGAAGCGTGGCAGCGAAATCTGCCCGCGCAGGGCCACATCCACCTTCAACGGGCCCGAGCCCTTGGCGTTGGCCGGGGCCATGGCGATGCGGGTCAGCAGGTGCTTGGGAAGCTGACCGGCAGTGACCATCTCCAGCGCCGGCCGGGGGTGGCAGCCGGCAATCACGGCGCGGGCAGAGAAGGTGCGGCCATCGGCCAATTTCACGCCTTTGACCACGCCGTCACTGGCCACGATTTCACTGACGCTGGCCGACACCAGCACCTGGCCGCCCAACGCCTCCAGGCGGGCCCGCATGGCATTGCTCAACTGCTGCATGCCGCCCATCACCCGCCCCACACCGAAGCGGTGCAGGAACCCCAGCAGGGCGTAGTAGATGCCACCGCCGTCGGCTGTGATGTCGCCCGCAAGCCCGGTAAGCGCGCACATCGCCGAGCGGGTGATCGGATGCTCGAATCGTTCGCGCGCCGCCTGCAGAGCCGACCCAGTCATCAGCGCTATCAGTTCGGGCTTCAGGGCCTTATGCCTGATTGCTGTGGCGACCATCCGCAGCTTGACCCCGAGGTTGGCCTTGGCCGGATCGACCCGCATCATCGGCAGCGCGATCTCCAGGAACAGGTCGATGACCTTCATGAATTCAAGAAACGCGTCGGCGTCGCGGGTGCTGAAGCGGCGGATCTCGGCAGCGGTACGCTCGCGGTCGCGCCAGAAGATCAGCGATTGGCCGTCCGGGTGCAGATACACATACCCCGGCGCCAGTTCCACCGACTTGAAGCCGTGTTGCTCCAGGTCAAGCTCCGCCGGCACGTGGGCGTGCACGCGCATCGACATCATGTCCAGCGCGCAGGGGTGAACCAGGTGCTGCGGCGCCTCAGGTATCAGGTAGCCCGAGGAGGCCATGCCGCCCACCTTGTCCAGGGCTTCGAGCACCAGCACTTTCTTGCCTTCCATGCCCAGATAGCAGCCAGCAGACAGGCCATTGGTGCCGCCACCGACCACGATCACATCGAAATCAGGGTTTACTGCGAGTTGCGTCTGGTTCATCACATGCTTCCAAGTCGAAGGTCAGCCGGGGCGACACAGGCACGCGTCGCCGCGGGGGTCACATGCCAGTTCGGCCCATCTGCGCGAATAGCGAGCGCATGGCCACCAATGAAGGGGTGTGGGTACTGAACCCGCCATCGGCCACCAGCGTGCTGCCGGTAACGAAGGACGACTCGTCGCTGGCCAGGAACGCCACCACATCGGCGATCTGGCGCGGGGTGCCTAGTTCGGCGGTACAGTGGTTGTCGCGCAGGATGTCGAGCAACGCCGGCGGCATGGCGTGCTCGGAGGGCGCCAAACCGATCTGTACGGCATTGCCGCGAATGCCCTGCTTGCCGTACTGCGAGGCCACCATGCGCGGTAACATCATCAGGCCGGCCTTGGAGGTAGCGTAACCGGTCAGGGACATGTCACCCTGCATGCCGAGCCCCGAGGTGGCGAAAATGATCGAGCCCTTGCCCAGTTCCAGCATGGCCGGGATCACGTGCTTGGTGCACAATACCGCGCCGCGCAGGTTAACGGCGATGGCGCGGTCCCAGGCCGCCATGTCGAGATTGACGAAATCGCGGTCTGCCTGTCGCTGCTCGGCATTGAGGATTGCCGCATTGTTGTGCAGTACGTCGATACGACCAAACCGCTGCCTGACCTGGGCAACCATCGCCTGGACGTCGGCCTCCGACGACACGTCGGTGCGAATCGCCAACGCCTGGAGCCCTTCGTCGAGCAACGATTGGGCAACCGCCGTGGCCCCGTCCAGGTTGATGTCGACCACGGCGATGCTCGCGCCATGGGAGGCGAGCACGCGGGCGCATTCTGCCCCCAACCCGCCACCGGCGCCCGTGATGATGGCCACCCGCCCTGCCAGCTTGCCTGTACTCATGTGGATTTCCTTGTTGTAAGTGGGCCCGTCACTCGCCGGTGAAACGCGGCTCACGCCGTTCGCTGAAGGCCTGGGCAGCCTCGCGCGCGTCGTGGGTAGGTGCCAGCAGCGCGAACAAGTCGAGCTCCAGGTTCAGTCCGCTCTTGAGGTCCAACTCCAGCGCGGCACGGGCCGCCTGCTTGACGAAGGCCGATGCGGTGGGCGGCTTGGTGGCGATACGCCGGGCAAAGGTCGTGACCTCCTCCAGCAGGCCGTGGTTGTCGCTGGCCACCCGACTCACCAGCCCGATGCGCTGCGCTTGCGCTGCATTCATGCGATCACCAGAGAGCAGCATGTCCAGTGCCTGGCCCGGTGCGACCACACGCGACAGGCGTTGCGTGCCGCCGCCACCGGGGATCAGCCCCAGGCCGGTTTCCGGCAGCGCAAACACCGCATTGGGCGCCGCGAAGCGAATGTCGCATGCCAGCGCCAGCTCCAGCCCGCCGCCCATGCAGTAGCCGTGGATGGCCGCGATCACCGGCTTGGCGATACCGTCCAGAGCTTCGATCCAGCGCACCTTTTCCATGCGCTGGCGTACCTGAAGGCTGGACTCAGGGCCACGGCGTTCCTTGATGTCAGCGCCGGCGCAGAAGCCGCGCTCGCCTTCACCACGAATCACTATCACGCGAATCTCGGGGTCTTGCTGCAGCAGGGTCAGCGCCTGCGGTACCCCCAGACGGATCGCGTCATTGATGGCGTTGATCTGGTTGGGGCGAGTGAGCACCACCCAGCCGACCCGTGCGTCACACTCCACGCGCACCGCCTCGTTGATCACCTGCTCGCTCTTTGCTGTGCTCATGCAGGGTACTCCTCGAACTCGAACACCTGACCATTGAGCTCCTGCGGGTCGACCTTGATCAGCGCCCGGCCGCCCACCGCCTGCGACGACTCAACCCACTCAAAGCGGGTGCCACGGGCACGCAGGTCCTCGGCCTTGGCGGCCAAGTCGTTGACGCCGATGCGGATGTAGTAAGGGCCCGGTCCCCAGTTGTTGAGGTAATGGCCGGCATCGGTGTTCCAGTGAGTGGCCTCCAGCACATCGAGGGTGGCGCTGTTGGGCACGCTGAAACCCATGCGTGCACGACGATATCCTTCACCGGCGATATGCTCCACCGGCCCGCTCGGTTCCCAGTCCAGGTTGGTGGAGATCTTGCGCAGGGTTTCCTCCAGGTCTCGCACCAGGAACCCACGGGCGGTCACGCGCACCATGTCGCCGGGCTTGAGGTCTCGCGGCTTGACCGGCGGCAGCTGGTAGGTTTCGGCCGGCATCTGCAATGGCTCGGTCGGCATGATCTCGATGCACAGGCCCCCGTCCACAGACGGCTGGTAATAGGGCTTCTCGGGGGTCGCACCGAGCCACAGGCGATCGAATGGCATTTCCGGGGTGCGCTGCGCCATGCGAAAAGGCAGGCGACGGCGCATCAGCTTGTCCACCAGCGCATCGAACTTGTCGCCATGCAGCGCCAGCACGATGGAGTGGGTCAGCATGGGCCGATGGCGGCCCTGGTAGTCCTTTAGACTCTCCAGAAACTCATGGAACAGCGGGTCGCCCGGGTTGGGGCGATCCAGGTGCCACTGCGGCTCAATGCGCGTGGGCGACACGGCCAGAGACTTGTGCACCCGCAGAAAGTGCGCAATGTACGGGTGATTGTCGAACGCCTGGCGCCAGCGTTCGTGCTTGTAGATACCGAGCTTGTCGACCAGCATTTCCGTCATGGCGTCCGGGTCCGGAACCATCATGTCAGCACTCATCAGTAATTCGAACATTTCTCTCTCCTCGAAAGGGTTGGCAAGGCCTGTACCCGGCCTTTTCAGTCAGCGGGCACGCCGCGTACGGTGGGCGCGGGCAATGCATGGCGTTTGGCCACACTCGCAGGCTTGTCGGGGCGCTGCTGCACGCGGGCCTCGTCAAGATCCAGGGTGGCCCCGGCCTTGGCGTTGCGTCTGGGGTTGAGTAGGTAATGTGACAATGCCGGGATCAGCACCAGCGCCCCGAGCATGTTCCACAGGAACATGAAGGTCAGCAGGATGCCCATGTCGGCCTGGAACTTGATGGGTGACCAGGCCCAGGTGATCACCCCGGCCGCCATGGTCAAGCCGACCAGCGCGACCACGCGGCCGGTGAAGTCCAGCGAACGACGGTAGGCGACTGCCAGGCTGGCGCCGCGCTCCTGCACCGCCAGTTGGACGCTGAGCAGGTACAGCGCATAGTCCACGCCGACCCCGACGCCCACCGCAATGACCGGCAACGTCGCGACCTTCAGGCCGATGCCCAACCACACCATCAGCGCCTTGCAGATGATCGTGGTCATCAGCAGAGGGATCAGCGCAACCACCGTCGCGCGCCAGCTGCGGAACGTCAGCAGGCACAGCAGCGCCGTTGCGCCGTACACCGCCAGGTACATGGTGATGATGCCCTTCTCGACCTCGATGTTGGTTGCGGCCTCGATGCCGGCATTGCCCGCTGCCAGCAGGAACTCCACTGGGTTATCGGCGTCCGCACCGGTGTTGTTTTCCTTGGCGAACGCTTCCGATACTTTCAGAATCCGGCTCAAGGTGTCTGCCTTGTGATCGGCCAGGTAGGCGATCATTGGGGTAACCGAACACTGCTGATTGGTGATCCCAGGGGCGGAAATCATTGCCGCATCCACCGCCGCGTTGGTAATGGCCTGGTCGCGACTGATACTGAGCCATTTCGGGCTGCCCTCGGCCATACCCGAACTGATCATGCGCACGGTTTCGGCCAGAGACTGGGTGGTCTGCACCCCCGGAGTCCGGTTAAGCTGCCAGGCCAACTTGTCCATGCGTTGCAAAGCCTGGTAAAGCCTGCAACTGTCTTCGTCGGTTTTCATGATGACCACGAACTGGTCACTGGAGAGCCCGTAATTCTGGGTAATGAAGGCATTGTCGCGGTTGTAGCGTGAGTCCGGGCGCAGCTCGGGAGCCCCTGGATCCAGGTCGCCCACCTTCAGGTGCATCATCACCATGCTGCCCAGCAGTGTCACCACCAGCGACAAAACAATGATCGTGGTGGCCATCGGGCGCTCGGTAAAACGGTCCAGGCCACGCCAGACGCGCCCCAAAATACCTTGTCCGGCCTCCCCCGCCTGGTCCTTGGCGATTGCGATGCGCGCGGCTTTGGCACTCACGCCCAGGTACGACAACGCCACCGGAATCAACAGCAACTTGGTGAAGATGAGTACCGCCACACCGATGCTCGTGGTCAGGGCCAGATCGCGGATCACTGGGATGTCGATGATGACCAGCACCGCAAAGCCGACGATATTGGTCAACAGCGCGGTGAGCCCGGTCAGGAACAGGCGACGGAACGTGTAACGCGCCGCCACGTACTTGTGTGTACCGCGGCCGATGTCCTGGAGAATGCCGTTCATCTTCTGGGTGCCATGGGAGATGCCAATGGCGAAGATCAGGAACGGCACCAGAATCGAGTAGGGGTCCAGATCGTAACCCAGCAGTTGCATCAGCCCCAGCAGCCAGACCACGCCAGCTACCGCCACGCCTACCAGCAGCAGCGTGCTGCGCAGGCAACGGGTGTAGAAGTACACGAACACCCCGGCGATCACTACCGAGGCACCAAAGAACAGCATGACCGAATACAGACCATCGATCAGGTCGCCCACCAGCTTGCTGAAGCCAACGATGTGGATGCCGATCTTGTCGCTCTCCAACGCGCGAATCTTCTCTTCGAGCTGTTTGGAGAACACGCCGTAGTCCAGCGGCTCGCCGGTTTGCGGGTTGGTATCGAGCAGAGGTGCCACGAGCATGCTCGACTTGCTGTCGTTGGCCACCAGATTGCCGATGATGCCGGCGCGTGTGATGTTACGACGCAAGGCCTGGATGGATTGTTCGCTGCCGTCGTAGTCCGATGGCATCACCGCCCCGCCATCGATGCCCTCTTCCGTGACCTCCTTCCAGCGCACGATGGGCATCCACAACGACTTCATCCATGAGCGGTCTACGCCAGGAATCAGGTACAACGTGTCGTTGACCTTCTGTAGGGCCAGCAGATAGTCGGCGTCGTAGATATCGCCCGTCTTGTTCTCGACCACCACACGAACGCTGTTCCCCAGGCCCGGCAACTGGTTCTTGTAAGCCAGGTAGTTCTTGATGTACGGGCTGGAGCTTGGAATCATCTTTTCAAAGCTGGCGTTCACCTGCAGCTGTGCAGCGAAGAAGCCCAGCACCACGGTGGCGAGCAGGCAGGCAACGATGACCAACATGCGGTTACGGAAGATCACCCGCTCAAACCAGCCGCCGGAGCTTTTATCGAAGTCCTCCAGGTGGGTGACCACTGGCATCCCGCTGTTGAATTTTTGCTCGACCATGTTTTCTTTCTCGTTAGGGAATCGTGCCGACGGCGTCAGTTAGCCCGGGCGATATCGATGACCTTGGCACCGGCAAAGCGTGCCACCACTAGCCGCCCGGCCTGTTTCGTGGCGCTTGCTGCATACACCTCGCCCACGCGCGTTTGTACCAGCGCAGTGACCTTGAGGCTGTGGCGGTCCACACTGACCAGTTGCCCGCCCAGGCTCACCATCACCAGCGCCGGTCCTTGCTCCACAATGCTGACCAGGCTGGTGTCGATCCCGGTTTCTATCTGCTGCCACTGCTGGCCATCATCGACGCTGGCGAACAAATTGCCGCGCAGCCCGTAGGCCAGCAGCAGGTGTTCAAAGGCGGCGATGCCAAAATAGGTGCCGGTGTAGGGCGTCTCGATTTTTTCAAAGCACTGTTGGCCAGGCTCAAGGCGCAGCAATACACCCTGTTCACCGCTGATGTAGAACGTGCCATTGCGCTCCGCCAGTCCATACAGATGCATTCTGCGAGGATTGTCGGCGCGCTCGAGCCAGGGTTGCCAGGTGCTGCCGGCATCCTCACTGCGCAGGATCATGCCAAAGGCACCTACGACAAAGCCGCGACCGCTGGCGTCGAATAACACGTCCAGCAAGGGCGCGGGTATCACACCGGGTGTCGCGGAGGTAGTCACCGCGCGGTTTACCTCCTGGACCAGATCGCCGGCTTCCTGGTCGCCCTGTTCGGCCCGTTGGCCATAGACACTGCCAAGCAGGCTGAACAACTTGCGCCCATCCATCTGCACGACCCATGTGGCGCCGGCGTCACTGCTGTGCAACACCACTGAGTCGTGGCCGACAATCCAGCCGTTTCGCGCATCGCTGAAGCGCACTTGAACGAAGTCACTGGACACCGGACTGGGGACTTGCTCCCAGCTGGTGCCATTGTCGTGGGAGCGTTGAATCAGGCCGTGCAGGCCGACACCGACCAGCACGTCGCCGGCGCGGGCCACGCTGATCAACGGTGCGGCCAGCGGCTGCGCGAGTGTCGGCGCCTGCATTTCAAGCGGATCAATGGTGGGCGTGCCAGCCTGGGTTGTCCCCATCATGGCCAGCCACAAAGGAATCAGAGCCGCACTCAACAAGTGCACACTCAAAGAATTAGGTCTTGCTAGGCCTTGGCTAATCATTGTTTTTATCCTCACCATGCCAGAGTCGCCCTGCTACCCGACAACAAGCACCACTCATTGCCGGGCTCAGGAACAACCTTTTCAACTGCGAACCACTTTGCAGGCGCGCAGCTCACAACCAGCCCGGAGGGCTTAGCGCTGGGTCTCCCGCGCGACAATTGCCTCGGGGTTCATGTCCCGTTCGGTTCGTGGTGTGTCGACGAACTTGTAGCCGCCTTTCAACCCGTCGTTGAGCAGCGCCCACATGCCTTTGTTGAAGTCATACACGACGTTTTTCACGTTGTACGGCAAATTCTTGTCGTACAGTTGCACACCACTGAGGAAGATCGCGCGATACAAAGCACCGCTCTGGTCCCAGGCGTCGTACAGTCCAATCCCGAAGGTGTCCTCGTCCAGGTAATAGGTGCGCTTGCTGTAGACGTGGCGCTTGCCCGGCTTGAGCGTGGCCTCCACGACCCATACGCGGTGCAGTTCCCAACGCTCGCACGCTGGATTGGCATGGTGCTTGAGGAATTGCTCGTCCTGGTTGCACTCGAAGTAGAACTTGTAGGCGTTGTAAGGGATGAACATCTCCTTTCGGCCCACCAGCTTGTAATCGAAACGGTCTTGACTGCCCGAAAACATTTGCAGCTCATCGAACAGCGTAACCCCGCCTTGGCTGGCGACTGGCGTATCGAAAGCGAACTCGGGAGCCAGCTTCACCCGCCGCTGGCCAGGCGAATAACTGAAGGCTCGGCGCGCTTTGGTCGCGGGATCCAGATAATCGTTGAGCACGGTTACCTCACCCGAACGGCGTGCCGGATAGTTGTTCAGCGAATACACGCGCGCATACATCATTGGATCGCGGTCGGCCTGCGTCGGCTGATAGTAGGGCTGCTCTTCGAACGTGGCTTGCTCGGCAGCCTTGGTCCGCTGACCATTGGCATCCATCACCCAGCTATTGGAGGAGCTGGTGGTGGAGTACCCGGGGCCGATCTTGTATCGCAGTTGCTGGTTCCAGATGACCTCGTTGCCGGTCTTCGGAATCGGGAATGGCAGCCCGCCCCGGCAGGCCGGGTCGACTGCCAGTCCGTCTCTCTGGGTGCTACAAGCGGTGGCGTTGCGCACCGTGGCATCCAACACCTCCTTTGGATACGCCGTGGTGCGGTGGCTCGGATAGATATCGAAGTAGTACTCCGGGTACTTCTTGAGGATTTCCTTTTGCCCTTCACTGAGCTTGTCAGCGTATTGGGCCATGTTCTGCGACGTGATGCGGAACAAGGGTTTCTCATTGCGGAACGGATCGGTCCAGAACCCGCTGTCGGGTTTGAAATCTGCCGGTGCAGTGCGCAGCCCGCCGTCATAGGCAGGGATGGTGCCCTCTGCATTCCCCTCTTTGATCGCGCCGAAGAGGGTCAGGGTTTTACCCAGCTGCGCTGCCTCCTCCGGGCTGACCGCAGCCATGCTGCAGGTAGCGATGCCGAACAGCGCGAGGGACAAGGCCAATTGTCTTTTCATTCGGGCAGTCTCCGTTTTTATTGGATTTGTTCAGAAGGAGGTTTTGAATGTGAATGCCAACCAGCCCCGGTCTGTGTTACCAACGCCGCCATTGCCGCCGACGGTGCCATTTGCCAGGTTCTTGGGTTGGGCGCGGGTATCGGCGTAGCGTAGGCCGAATTCATACTGTTGCTGATAGGTGAACTTCACACCAGCCGACCAGGACATCGCGCCTTCACTGCCGCCACCAGCCGAGGCAGCGTTACCATGAATGCCGTAGTTGATGGTCAGAGGTACGTCCATGTCCCACGATGGGAAGATGCTCAGGTATTGCGGCGTGTAGTTGACTGCCACCGCGTAGTAGTCGCGCGTCGAGCAACCATCGGACGCGTCGCCGGAGCCGGCGACACCGGGTGTACGGGCGTCCGTACAGGCGGCATTGCCCTTGTACTTGAACAACTCGTCATGCTCGGTCACCTTGACTAGGTGACTGTAGGCAAACTCGCCAACCAAGGTCGCGTTATTGGCAATGAAGTTGCGTGGCATGCCATACACGGCGTTAGCGATAAAGTGGATGGTGTCACCACGCGGCCCCTCGTCATCCAGCGTGCTGACACCAGTGGCGTTCAATGCGCCGTTCTTGCGGTATGACAGCTCCGTGCCCACGGCCACCGAATCGAACACACGAGCAAAACTGATACCGGCAAGCTTGACCCCGCGGGGGTACACGACGCGGTACTCACCCAGGTTCGCCTTGACCTGCGGTGCGAGCCAAGGCTGATAGTCGTCGAACTGGCGGTAGTAGAAGCCGAAGGTCGATTCGATCGCCTCAACGTTGTATTTGGCCATCACGCCCCAGTTGGCATTACTGTCGCGACCATACTTGGAGGAGGCGCGCTTGAGTGCCCCAGCACCGGCTGGCATCTGATCCGGACCTTCGAACAGGAAGTCTGCACCGCCGAAGTAGGTCCCGCCGTAAGGAATACGGGTGTAGTCCCACTCATAGAAGTACTGGCCGGCGATGGAAAGATGATCAGTGACCTGGGCCTTGGCAGATACCTGGCCGATGGGCAGAAATACTTCTTTTGTCTCGATACCCGGGCTGGTAGCGGCTTTTACACCGTCGCTCGGGGCCTGAGAGTAGGAAACTGAGTGTGCACCGAACAGCAGACCCTCGCCCCAGTAGTTGGTATGGCGACCGATCTTGACGTTGATCGGGGTATCGCCTAGCTGAAAGTTTTTCCACACGAACGCATCGAGGATTTCACCAGAAGGTCCTCTGACATAGCGCTTGACCTCATCGCTGTAGTGACCATTTTCGTAGCTGGTCTGGCCACCCACCTGGCTGTGGACCTTGGTGTCACGGTAGGCATTGTCGTACCAGCCAGCAGCACTCAGGCGTGCCCCCCATTCGTTCAGGTAGGAGAAATCCACTTCGCTCAACACATCGAGTCGATTTGTAACGATATCGCCTTTGTCGAATTTGCTGTCGGACTCGTCGTAGGTCGGGGTCCGCATGATGCGGTGGTCTTGGTCTTCCATGCGCACGCCCAAGTTGTAGCGCACGGTATTGTCCCAACGCAGGCGGTAGTCAGGGTTGCTCAGGTCAAACGAAACAGCGTGCGCTCCACTCATCCCGCCGAGCACTGCCAGCGCTATCGCGCTGCGGCTAAACACATGCCTTCCATGCTTGGTCATGTCTTTCATACGGCACCTTTTATTTTTATTTTCAGTCGTTTGTATAAGGCCAAGTGCTGGCTACAGCCGTGCTGACGTACTGCTGCCTTACCTGCCTAAGCGTCTCGGGTGGACTTGCCGGCAGGTTTCACCGGTGAAGCGCGCCCATGGCTTGATTTCAAATTAACCGAGAAAAACAAATAATTCCATATAAAGATTTCAATTCTGCATTCAGAATCAGAACCGATTTTGTTGCCGCTGATCGCAACCGGTGTTCGAGGACATGGAGAAACCCACGGACAATACTGCACACAAAAAGGCTAACTGTTCAATTATGTTTTGCTCAACCTGCTTTTTTCCGGTAAACAGGCCACTGAAGGCACCAGCGAGGTGCCTGCGCTCATCCAACAAGAATCACAAGGAGCTCGCCCCCCAATGAACATCGATCTGAGCGGAAAACGCGTGATTGTCACTGGCGCTTCGCGCGGCATAGGCCTTGCGATAGCCCATGCCTTCGCACTGGAAGGTGCCCGCGTGGCCATTTGCGCTCGTAGCCTCGGAGCCGTCCGCGAAGCGGAAACGCAACTGCAGGAACATGCGCAGGCGGTACTGGCCCGAGCCGTGGATGTCACGGACACTCAGGGTGTTCAACATTTCGTCGGCGAGGTGGTGCAAAGCTGGGGAGGTGTGGACATTCTGGTCAATAACGCGGGTCAGGGACGCGGTGGCAATCTCGAGACCCTCACGCCGGAGGCCATTCTTGAACATGCCAATGTGTTGCAGATGGGGCATTTTCGCTTCGTCCAGGCTGTAGTGCCGTTCATGCGTCAACAGCGCTGGGGGCGGATCATCGAGATCAATGCCCTGGCCGGCACCGTGCCCACGCCTGACGGAATCCCTTCGGTGATCAACCGTGCATCATGTGTAGCGCTTTCCCGCTCGCTGGGCATGTCGCTGGCCAAGGACAATATTCTCGTCAACAGTCTGAACATGGGCTGGATCGACACTGGCCAGTGGGACCGTCATTACGAGGAGATGGGCCCCGGTGTCAGCCGTGAGGAGTTCGATGCCATGGTCATGAAGGTGGTGCCGATCGGCCGTTATGGCAAACCGGAAGATGTTGCAGGGATGGTGCTGTTCCTTTCCAGCGAGTACGCCAGTTTCATCAGCGCAGCTTCGATCGACATTGCCGGTGGCATGGGTGGTCAGATTGCCTACTTCCCGACCCTCAAGCGTGATTTTGCCGCGGCACTGGCCGCTCGAAACACCGCCAGCCACTAGGGCGCCAGTAATGAAGCTGCTGTTTCCTGTGCTTGCCACACTGATCTGGGCTGCCAGTACCGTGGTCAATCGCCTGTCGGTGGGGGTGATAGATCCCGCGGCCATTTCGTTCTATCGCTGGTTGACCGCATTGCTGGTGTTGTCGCCGGTCATGCTGCCCAGGGTCTGGAGAATGCGCCAGAGGATACGGCCATACCTGCCCAAACTGTGGCTACTGGGCTTGCTCGGCATGTCGCTGTATCAGTCTCTGGCCTACTTTGCTGCGCATACGGTCAGTGCCACCTCAATGGGACTGATCCTGGCTACCATGCCCTTGCTGACGCTGCTGGTAGCCTTCCCGCTGCTGAACACACGCCCCACCCTGCCGTTACTGGCAGGCACGGCGGTTTCATTCGCAGGGTTGGCATGGTTACTGGCCGCGGGCCACCTGCCGTCGCTCTGGCAGCGCGGGGTGGGTCTGGGTGAATGGCTGATGTTGCTGGCGTCACTGTCCTACGCTCTGTATTGCGTGCTGGTGAAGCGCTGGCAAGTCCCCCTGCCCACCTGGGAAAGCCTTTATGTACAGATACTCTGCGGCACGTTAATGCTGGTACCGCCGTTTTTGCTTACATCATCGATGGCCCTAAGCGCTCAGAGCCTGCCGCTGGTTTTGTTTGCTGGCCTATTCGCTTCGGCGTTGGCACCGGGCCTGTGGATGCAAGGCCTGCAACGCCTGGGCCCGGAAAAAACCGCGGTACTGATGAATCTGGTCCCTCTCTTTACCGCAGCCTTGGCGATTGGGTTGCTCGGAGAGACATTGCACCTGTATCACGCGGTAGGCGGCGGTCTGATTCTGCTGGGGATTGCCCTGGCCCAATGGCAACCCGTACGGGTCACTGCAAGCACCCTGCCCTAAACCACCAGCAGTCGGTTGCGCAGCGCGTCCAGGCCGCAACGATCCATGCCGCTGACGCGCCAGGTAGTGCTCCAACCCGCCATATTCAGCCTCGATCACCGCATAAGCCGCATTCAGATACTCAGGCCGAGCATCCAGCACCACATTGATCGCCGCTTCGCTGACCGGCTGGCCCACCATGCGGCTAATAGCAGTGTGCATGGCCTGCTGGCGCTGGGTATCCAGCTGGCAGAACCGCCGCGCCGAGCGCAGGTAGTCCGCCATGATCTGTCCATGTTCGACCCCAAGCGCATGCAGCAAAAGCGCTACTGCCACACCCGTGCGGTCCTTGCCGGCAACGCAGTGAATCAGTATCGAGGGCTCTGGCACCGTAAATAGGCTGAACAGCGTCGGCATATGCCGCGCCAGCAGTCCTGGCAACCTCCGGTACACCCCCAGCATCATGCGCTGCGCGCCCTCCACCGCCGGATTCTCGGCCAGCATCTCGGCGATGCCTGGGTCCGCTCGCAAGTCCCCCTCGATAGTCAGATGAACCTGTTGCAAACCCACAGCCGGCAAGCCACTGGGATAACACCTGCCAGCTCGCGACCGACAGCCGATGCAACTGGTCCGAGCGTAACAGGCTATGGCCTGCGATCCGGCGACCACACAGGGTGCGCATGCCTGCCAGGCTGCGAAAGTTATCTAACCCTGGCAGGTGCAGCACGTGCGTTTTGACCATGTTCAATCCTCCAACAGGTGTGCATACGCTGGCGTCAGCGGACGAGCGCCCTCGCCCAGCACCGGAGTACGCCGTGGCTTGCGTCCGTGTGTCAGCAGGCGAAGCGTGTCGAAGTCTTCGGCGGCGGTAAAAAATCGCTCCACCATCGGCAATCCTGACTGTCCCCAGTCATCCATGTTCGACATCCATGTCTGCATGCCCCACACCGGCCAACGCCGCAGTTGCTCCCAGGCGGCGTGCTGGTCGAGTACACCAACCGCTCCCAGACTGATCAACTTCTCGCGGTACACCTGCAGCAGCCGTTGCGCATCGGCGCGGCGTTCTTCTATCGTCAACGCGCCGAGCATGAAGTACGCCACATCGCGCCACGGCCGCCCGCGGCGTGCCAGTTGCCAGTCGAGCCAGATGCGTTGCCCATCACCACGCTGAAAACTGTTGCCCTGGTGCGAGTCGCCATGGATCAAGCAGATGGGCGACGTCTGCGCCCGCTCGAAGGCAGCCAACTCATCGAAGGCATGGCTGAACAGCTCTGGCGTCTCGTACATCCAACGGGGTAGACGATGCCGGTAGTCGTCCTTGCGCAGGTTGACCTTGATGTAGTTGTACATACGCAGCAGGCCATCGTTGTCTACCGGGTTGGCCATCGACACCGGAAGCCAGCCCTGGCGGTGCAAACGCGGTTCCGCCCAGCTCGCGGCATGCAACGTGGCTAAAGACTCCAGACCCTGGGCGACACCATCCACGCCCAGGTGGTCAGTACTGTGGCCGAATTGCCCGGCCGCCAGCCCAAGATCCTCCATGACCACCACGCCGCGACCACCGCCATCGGCGTCCCAGTCAGTGAAATACGTGGCAGGCAAAGGCGCACCGGACCACGCGCGGGCCAGATGATAGAAACGCGCCTCCAATTCACAGATATCGCCGCTCTCGAAGCCTTCCGACCAGTTCGACTTCAGGCAGACATGCGACGGTATCCCCGCACGCTGGCCGACCTCGTTCAGCTCGAGCCTGGCGCGCAGCTTGGTGGTATGCCCATTGCGGACCTCCACCACCACCAACGCCTGCACCTCGATACCGGGGTAACACGGCTGCAGCAGTTGCGTCAGCCAGGCGGCGCTGATGGCGCCGAGTTGCCGCGGCAGCCGCCCGACACGTTGCGGATAAGGCCGCCCATCACTCATCGCCAGCAGGCTGCCCGTCATGGCGTCACGGCACGCGCAGCGTGGGCCGGCACTTTCAGTTTGAGCAGTTCGATTGCGTTGCCGCTGCGGATCCGCTCGCGGTCCTCCACCGATAACCCCAGCCCGGCGGTCAGGTCACCGTGGTCATAGGCCCCACCAAAGTTTGTGCCGTACAGCAAGCGTTCAGCGCCCACCACTTCAGCGACACCGCGACGCAAACCAGGTGCGTGCACGTCGAGATCGAAGTAAAAGTTCTGCAGATAGTCCAGCAGCGGCCGCTGGTTGCGCGTATCAGGCGCCATCGCTTGGTTGAGCTCGCTGAGTCGGCCCAGCTGGAAGATCGCCATGCCCCCCGCATGGGTGATATAGGTCTTCAGGGTTGGAAAGACATCCAGTGCTCCACCACAGATCAGGTACCAGAAAAACAAGGTCTCATCGACGCAATCACCCACGATGGAGGTCGTTTCGAACTTGTCATCAGTGTGTTTCTCGCCCCAGTAGATCGACTGGTTGAAGCCATGCACCATGATCGGTACATCCAGCTGTGTGAGCTTCTCCCACACTGGGAACAACTGCTCGTCATGAGCTTGCAATCCGTTGAAGTTGGCACCGCCTACGCATACACCCTTGGCCCCCAATTGGGTTACCGCTCGCTCGATTTCCTTGGCGGCGTTGCGTGGGTCGGCCAGATTAGCATGGCACCAGAAGTCGAAATGGTCAGGGTCGGCGCGGCAGAACGCTGACATCTCGTCGTTGCAGATACGCGCGTACTCGTTGGCAAAATCACCAGCCCAATACATGAAGCAATGCGAGGGCGTGGAGACCACCAGCTTGTCGACACCCCGCTCGGCCATCAGCTTGCGACGACTGGCGTGGGTCATGCGCGCCAATAGGTTGACTTGCGCCTCAGCGTCGCTCGTGGCTTTGGCCGGCTGCTTGGTGCCGAGGGAAAAATGGCCAACAGTCAACCCCTGCACCTTCATGAAGGGGCCCCAGAATTCGTGGCGGTTGAGCATACCCTCTGTCAGCAGGTGGGCGTGTACATCGATCAGCATGGCATTCTCCTTGTTGTAATCGGCCAGCAGGCCGAACGGTCACCGCTCGGCACTTTCGGAACCAATGCAAATATAGACATTTATCTTGTTTTTGTTCATTTATATTTATTTTGCGCATAGCAGCCTGAGGAACAGCGCTAGGCCAGCAAGGTTTCACGACGTACACGCCATGATCAGGAACTGTCGAAATGCCTGGACCGATATCGATAAGTGCTTGTCGGGTCGCCAGATCAGCCCCAGTTCCATGGGCGGAATGACATCCGCCAATGGCCGAGCCTCGATCCTCTTACCCTCCAGAGACCAGGGTCGGTAAAGCATGTCGGAAAGAATAGTGACGCCAAAGCCATGGCCGACCAGGCCGCGCAGCGCCTCCATGGAAGAAGTACGAAAAGCCACGTTGGGAGCCAACCCACGAGACGCCCAGTAGCGAAACGTCGAGCTGTCACCTTCGTCCACGGTGGCAAGGATGTAGGCGTGCTGCGCCACGTCTTCGAGATTGATTGAGGAGGCAGTCATTAAGGGGTGCTGGTTGGCCAACCAGAGTTGCCGGCGGGATCGAATCAACACCTGGTGGGAGAAAACATGCAGGCTGGGGGTGTTGGACACGATCACCAGGCCAAGGTCGAGATCGCCATTGTTAACGGCCTGCTCGATGCTGTGGCGATCTATGTCGACGAGTTCGATCTCCACCTGCGGATAGCTGCGCTTGAATCGTGCAAGCAGCGCTGGCAGGAAGTAGCCCAGCACCGTGTAGGAAGCCCCCACACGCACGCTTCCCCGTGTCGAGTGGCTGAGGAACAGCGGCTCGCTCAGGGCGTCCTGCAGCGTATCGAGGATATGCCGCGCATGTTGGGCAAACTTATTGCCTTCGGCCGTCAGTGTCACGCCATAGGGCAAGCGGTCGAACAGGCTAACGCCCATAGTCTCTTCCAGATGCTGCACCGCGGCGGTAATGGCCGACTGTGACACGTGCACCTTGAGAGCCGCCTGGGAGAATTGACCCGTATCAGCCGCCGCCACGAAGTACCGAAGCTGGCGCATGGAAACGTCTTTGCCCTTGATCATCTGCTATGCCGAGCCCGCCGCCAGAACCAATGAAACCGCTTGCCGCTGCGGCCTTCAGCGGCGGATCGTGGCCGTGATCTTGGCGTGCGGTCCATCTATCTGAGCAGCCCAAGCCTCTGCGGCCTGGTCAAGGGTGAAATCTAGGTAGTCCACGTGTATCTGCTGTTCCCTGGCGATCTTCAACAGTCGCAGCCAGATCTGTTCGCGGTCCGTAGGGGGACGCTGGCCGGTCCCGATGCACGACAGGCTGCGAAACAGTAGGTCGGCGATATCCAGGTTGAGCTGGCGGCCAGCACCAGTGCCAATGGTCATAATGCGTGCGCCCCAATTGGTGGCCTTCAGGGACGTCAGCAAGGGTTGTCCGCACACCAGGTCGAGTACCACATCGAAGCCACCGGCCGCCGCCTCCTTAAGTGCGTCAACATCATCGCTGCCGCCCAAGGTAACGACCTCGTCGGCGATTCCGCGCGACTTCAGGCGGCCAAGTGCCTCCTGTGAACGCGCGGCACCAACGACCTTGCCAGCACCCATGCCACGCGCAAGCTGCAGGGCAATCTGTCCCAAGGTGCCGGTGGCGCCGAGTATCAAGACCTTTTCGCCCTTCTGGATCTCAGCCTTTTCCAGCGGCACGATGGCCCCGGTAGCGGCGATACCCATGCTGATCGCGGTTTTGTCGTCCACGTCGTCCGGCACATTCCACACTTCGGCTTGCGGCACCAAAGTGCGCTCGGCCCAGGCACCGTAGGGCAGCACCGAACGCTCACCGAAATATACCCGCCGCCCATCCGGCGCTCGTCCCACGCCCTCACCACGGATGACACAAGGGTATTCGACACCCAGGCGATAGGCCCCGAGTACATCCCACCCCCCGAGGCCGGCCGTGTCCACGTCGATCAGTACCGCACCGTCTTGCGCTTGCGGCTCATTGAACTCACGTACCTGTGGCAAGGCATTGCGTTCGGAAATGATGGCTGCACGCATGGCTTTCTCCCTTGTCTGTTTTGTTTTCAAACGTCTTCATGATCGATAATTGAACATTTTTTGATTATTTGTCTATATTTAATTAGTATCCAAGCCCGACAGCCCCGGCTTGAGCTGCACAGCACCGCCAATGCCGACCCATGCAGGTATTTGAAACACCAATACCTCACCGCTGTTTTCGTGATTTTACGATCGCTCCCCTGCTTTCTAGAGTCGGCCTCGACAAGGCATCGCCCTTTACCGGTGCAGCCATACAAGAACAACGCCTGGAGGATGAACATGAGTACCCCGGTTTCTCTGGAAGACAAGTACGTACAACACAGTGGACATGTACTGCTCACGGGGATTCAGGCGCTGGTGCGCCTGCCCCTGATGCAGCGGCTACGCGATCGGGCCAACGGTCTGAATACCGCCGGGTTCATTTCCGGCTATCGCGGCTCGCCGCTAGGCGGCTTCGACCAGGCCCTATGGAAAGCACGTAACTACCTCAAAGCACACCACACAGTGTTCCACCCTGGTATGAACGAAGACCTTGCCGCCACCTCGATCTGGGGTACGCAGCAGGTCAATTTGTTCGAAGGTGCCATGTATGATGGCGTCTTCGGCATGTGGTACGGCAAGGGCCCCGGCGTGGACCGTTGCGGTGATGTTTTCCGCCACGCGAACGCATCTGGCACATCAAAATTTGGCGGTGTATTAGCCATCGCAGGCGATGACCATGGCGCCCGCTCCTCTTCCCTTCCCCACCAGACCGAGCACATTTTCAAGGCAGTGATGATGCCGGTGTTGGCGCCCTCCGGCGTACAGGAATACCTCGACTACGGCATGCATGGTTGGGCCATGTCGCGCTACTCAGGCTGCTGGGTCGCCCTCAAGGCTGTGGCCGACACGGTTGAAAGCGCGGCGGTCGTCGATATCGACATTCACCGCGTACAACCTGTAATCCCGACCATAGCGTTGCCCGAAGGCGGTCTGAACATCCGCTGGCCCGACCCACCCCTGGCCCAAGAACAGCGCCTGCTGGAGCATAAGCTGTATGCCGCCCTGGCGTATGCCCGTGCCAACCGCATCGATCGCATCGTCATGGATTCGCCGAATGCCCGAATTGGCATTGTCACTTCTGGAAAGTCCTATCTCGACGTGTGCCAGGCCCTGAACATCCTCGGGATCGACGAGCCCCAGGCGCAGAAAATCGGTCTACGCCTGTACAAGGTCGGCATGGTCTGGCCGCTGGAAGCTGAAGGTGTACGCCAGTTCGCCGAAGGCCTGGAGGAGATTGTGGTGGTGGAAGAAAAGCGCCACATGATCGAGTACCAACTCAAGGAAGAGCTCTACAACTGGCGTGAAGACGTACGTCCGCGCATCGTTGGCAAGTTCGACGACAAGGGTGAATGGAGCCTGCCGCACACCGATTGGCTGCTGCCGGCTATCAATGACCTGACGCCGGCGATGATCGCACGCGCCCTGGCCAAGCGAATCCTGCGTCTGCACCCAGGCGGTTCGCTTCAAATGCGCCTAGCCCTATTGGAGGCACAACTGGCCTGCAAAGGCCAGTTCAGCAACCTGATGGAGCGCGTGCCGCACTACTGCTCTGGCTGTCCGCACAATACCTCGACCAAGGTGCCGAAAGGTAGCCGCGCGCTGGCCGGTATCGGCTGCCACTACATGGCCGCCTGGATCTACCCGCAAACCCAAACCTTCAGCCAAATGGGTGGCGAAGGAGTAGCCTGGATCGGCCAAGCGCCCTTTACCACCACCCAACATGTCTTTGCCAACCTGGGTGACGGTACCTACTTCCACTCCGGCATTCTCGCCATTCGTGCCGCCATCGCGGCAAAGGCGCAGATCACCTACAAAATTCTCTACAACGATGCCGTGGCCATGACAGGCGGGCAGCCGGTGGACGGCAACCTGAGCGTGGCACAAATCAGCCGCCAACTGGCTGCAGAAGGCGTTCAGCGCCTGGTGGTGGTCAGTGACGATGTCGAGAAGTACAAAGGCATTCCTGATCTGGCCCAAGGTGTACCGGTAGTACGCCGCGACAAGATGGACGAGGTCCAGGAGCAATTGCGCCAGTTCCAGGGAGTGTCGGCAATCATCTATGACCAGACCTGCGCAGCGGAGAAGCGCAGGCGTCGCAAGCGCGGTAAGTTCCCCGACCCGGCACGTCGAGTGGTGATCAACGAAGCGGTATGTGAAGGCTGTGGCGACTGCAGCAGCAAGTCCAACTGCATGTCGGTGGTGGCGGTGGACACAGAGTACGGCCGCAAGCGCGAGATCGACCAATCTTCGTGCAACAAGGACTTCACTTGCCTCAACGGCTTTTGCCCAAGCTTTGTCACCGTCGAAGGCGGAACGCTGCGCAAGCCACAGGCCCTGGCAGCCAAGGCCGACGATGAATGGGACCTGCCCGCTCCTTCGGTCGTCGCCCTCGAAGAGCCATACAGCATCCTGGTGACTGGTGTGGGCGGCACAGGTGTAGTAACCATCGGTGCCTTACTGGGCATGGCGGCGTTTATCGAGGGTAAGGGTACGCTCAACCTCGACATGGCTGGCATGGCACAAAAAGGCGGCGCCGTCTGGTCACACATTCGCATCGCTGCCCGCCAGGATCAGTTGTTCGCCCCGCGGATCGCCGAAGGTGAAGCAGCCTTGTTGTTGGGCTGCGATCTGGTTGTCAGTGCCAACACCGAAACGTTATCCAAGTTGCGCCAAGGTGTGACGCACGCCCTGGTCAACAGCGAGCAAAGCATTACCAGTGCGTTCGTGCGTACCTTTGCTCTGCAGGCGCAAAGCGGTGATCTGGCCAGCCACCCTGACCCGCAATTCCATACCCGAGGCATGTCAGCGCAAATAGCCGAAACCGTTGGCCCAGCGCGGGCGGACTTTGTCGACGCAAGCAGAATTGCCACGACGCTGATGGGCGATTCAATCGCTACAAATACCTTCATGCTGGGCTATGCCTACCAGAAAGGCTGGTTGCCGGTCGGCGAAGAGGCGCTGGAACAAGCCATCGAGTTGAATGGCACCGCGGTAGCCTTCAACCTGGCAGCCTTCGCCTGGGGCCGACGCAGTGCCCACGATTTGCCACGGGTACTGCGCATTGTCGAAGCCGGCAAAAAGCAAAGCGCCGACCGCATACTTTCGCAAAACCTGGAAGAAATGGTTAAGCGGCGCATGGGCGTCCTGACGCAATATCAGAATAACGCCTATGCCCAACGTTACCGGCAACGCGTGGAGCAGTTCATGGAGGCCGAAACTCGGCTGCTGGGCCAGCCGGACGAGCTGTCCAAAAGCGTTGCCCGCCACTACTTCAAGGTCCTGGCGATCAAAGATGAATATGAGGTAGCCCGACTGTTCAGCAACGGCGACTTTCTGACAAACATCCAGTCAATGTTCGAAGGCAACTACCGCCTGCGTTTCCACTTGGCACCGCCGCTGCTCAACGACAACCGCATTAGCAAAGAGCCCAAAAAACGCAGCTACGGGCCCTGGATGCTGCAAGGCTTCAAGCTGCTGGCCAAACTCAAGAGCCTACGCAACACCTGGCTCGACCCGTTCGGCCATACCCATGAGCGCAAGGTTGAGCGCGACTGGTTGCGTAACTATGAAAGTATTCTGGATGAAGTGCTGGCGGGCCTGCGCAGCGACAACCTGCAACTGGCCCGTGAGCTGCTGGAGCTGCCAAACAGCGTGCGCGGTTACGGGCCAGTAAAAGAGCGCTTTCTACATCATGCTCACCAGCGTCAAGCGCAGCTACTGGAGCAATGGCGTAATGGCTCGACTGCACAGTTTCATGACGCCAGCCAAGCCATCGACAAGATTTCCATCATTCAACTCTAAACAGGGACAATCATGAACGAGGAACTGACCCGAAACTACCGCGAAATTCTGCAGGGCATCGGCGAAAACCCGAATCGCGAGGGCTTGTTGGACACGCCAACGCGCGCGGCGAAAGCCATGCAGTACCTGTGCCATGGCTATCAGCAAAGCCTTGAGCAGATAGTCAACGGCGCACTGTTCGACTCGGACAACGACGAGATGGTCATCGTCCGTGATATCGAATTGTATTCGCTGTGCGAGCACCACCTGTTGCCGTTCATTGGCAAGGCGCACGTTGCCTATATCCCCACAGGCAAAGTGCTGGGGCTGTCGAAGGTGGCGCGTATCGTCGATATGTTTGCTCGCAGACTGCAGATTCAGGAAAACCTGACCCGCCAGGTTGCCGAAGCGATCGCCGAAGTTACCCATGCCGCCGGTGTGGCGGTGGTGATCGAGGCGAAACATATGTGCATGATGATGCGTGGTGTGGAAAAGCAGAACTCGGTAATGAGCACTTCGGTCATGCTCGGATGCATGCGCGACTCGTACAACACTCGCCAAGAGTTCCTACAACTGATTCGTAGCCGTTAGCTCTGACTGATTTTGTGGGGAGCGGCGCATGCCGCTCCTCACAAAATCAGATTTCGAAGCGGAAGCGACTCACTGCCAGGCTCAGTTCATCCGAAAGCTCACGGAGTGATACTACCGCTCCGGACACTTGATGTGTAATCGCATCGCCCTCCCCAGCCATGCGGGCGATGTGCTCGATGTGCTCCGCGATCCCCCGCCCGCCCTCGCTTTGCACACTCACCGCATCAGCGATCTGGTCTACACCTCTAGTCGAGTCCCCAACTAGGTCCGCAGCTTGCTGCAAGGTGCTCTCCAGTTCACTCAGTAGCCTGCCACTGTCATCCAGCGCCACAGTGCCTGCACGCAGAGCGTCGCCAACCGCCTCGGACTGGCCTTCAAGGTTAACTGTCAACTCATTGATTGAATTGGCCGCTTGGGCCGAGCGTTGCGCTAACTGACGCACTTCATCTGCTACCACACTGAAACCGCGCCCACTTTCACCTGCCCGCGCCGCTTCGATCGCCGCATTGAGCGCCAGCAAGTTGGTTTGCGCAGAGAGATCCTTGACCTGGGTGATACTGGCGGTAATCGCCGAGGTGCTTTCGACAAAAGCACCTACCGAGCCGCGAATGGCTAAGAATGCCAGGCGTACGCTGTCGATGTTTTCGAGTAGACGCGACAGCGCCAGGTGTCCATCCTGCGTGCCTCGCAAGCTAGCCTCGGCCGAACCTCGCAGGCTCTGGGCATGATTGGAGATGGCGGCAATACTGGCGCTCATATGCTCGATGGTCATCGATACTACCCCAACCGCACCGGTCTGTGCCGAGGAGCTCTCGGCCACCTGCGCCGAGGCGCCTACCAACGTCTCAGCCGATGCACTGACCGAGGCGGCTACCGCGGCAACCTGACGCATCGCCTGCTGGAAACTGTCAATTAGCTCATTGAACGCCTGCGCAGTGTGAGCGATCTCGTCGCCACCGATCACGCGCACTCGGTGCGTCAGATCACCGTCTCGCAACCTAATCGATGCCTGCTCGATTTCCCGGATGGGGCGCAAGATCTGCCCCCGTAACAAAAGACTGACCAGCAACGCCAGAGCACTGGCGGCCAGTGATATCACTACTAGCATCTTTGATACCTGACGCTGCAAAGCTTCGGCCTCGGCAAACGCGTCAGAGGTCAGTTGCGCCTGCAGCGCTAACAGGCGGTTGAACTGCGCTTGCAAGCCGTTGCTGTCAGCGCGCACCCGTCCCAACAACGAAGCAGCCTGAATCTGATCTTTCAAGGCAGTGCGCTGAAAATCGTCCAGTCCCTCGGTCACTACAGCAGCCTGCTCCTGCACCGCCCGATAGAGTGCCTTTTCCTCGTCACCCAAGCGGGTCTCACGGGCTGCATTGCCAAGGCCAGTGCGCATGTCGTCGACACTCGCCCGTATATCCTCGAAGTAAGATTCCAGTTCCTCCAGCTCGGTCTGCCCACCGGATTCAAGAATGCGTGCCCCCGTGGCATAGGCGCCAACCATCGCCGCCTGCAGAGCAGTCGCGGTTTCCAAGACCTGCCTATATTGCTGGAAGCGCAACTGTTGAATTTCTTCGATCACTGCCTGCTGCCTGGCCAGCCCGTGGTAGGCGACACCCGAGACAACCAATAATGCAAGTACGAACAAGATGGGCAGGACCAAAAGCTTGGCGCCAATGGAGAATTTCTGTGCAAAGAGCATGAGCAATGACCGTTCTTCTTGTTATGAGGAAGCCTCTAGCTTGGCAAGCTATCACGCATAATTCTATATGCAATATTATATTCTTAATAAAGAACAGGATAAACTGGCCACCGCGGCTCTAGAATTGGCCAACCTCCACCTACTCAGTGCTCTACAAGGCCCTAAAATGGCCCCACTCGCTTCAACGCGAGGCGGGACAGACCCTGCGCCTTACCAACGCTCCACTGGTTTGTTCCGCTCACCTGGCTCTGCCCTCGGTTCAGGTGACACTTCAGGCGCCTTAGGGCGCCTTTTTTCGGCCTGGGGCCGACCAGCTGAATACGTCAGGTGTAAAAAACGCAACCCGCAGGTTAATGCCAGTCAGTTAAGCAATTTGGGGCCGCTTCGCGGGCAAGCCCGCTCCCCCAGGGATAGCGCATTTTCTGAACTCAGCGCCAACCCTGTGGAAGCGGGCTTGCTCGCGAAGGGCTGCAAAGCAGCCCCAGTAATGTTGTAGAAACCTTAACTGACTGGCATTAACCCGCAGGTTGCCTTTGTCAAAGCCTGGTCTAGCCAGCTCAATGGGTCTGCTCTACCAGCCCCAGCGACTTGAGCACGTCATCGGATTGCAGGAACGTGTGTGGGCTGAGCATCTTGCCGCCTTGCTCCACCCATCCCATGAAGTTCTCGCCAGCATCCCAGCCAAGCAAGCGCTGCACTTCGCTAGGCAATCCCTTGAGCGTCTCGAAGGGTATGGACAAGTACTGGTTTTCTTCCTGGCGTACGCATCCCAGGTCGATGCCCATGGTCAGGCCCGTGCGAGGTGCATCGCTGGAGTTAGTGCCGCCGCCGTGGTAAGTCGAACCGATGAACAGAAGCGCGGAACCTGCAGCCATCTCCGCGTTCACGGCCTCTTCGGGTTGAGGGCAGCGCTCATCGTCCCACTTGTGGCTGCCGGGGATCACCTTGGTCGCGCCCGTGGCTTCGGTAAACTCGGTTATCGCCAGCATGATCTGCAGCCGTGCTTCGCGTCCGTAGTTGGGATGACGCCAGAGGAAGCTGGTGTCATCGCGGTGCAGCGGTTGCTTGCCCTGGCCTGGATGAATTTGGATGGCTTGAGTCATACCAATCTGGATTTGCGGAGTGACCGTGGTGCGTTGCTGGCCAAACCAGACCGATACGGGCTTTTGCAGGATTTTGCGTGCGGCCCCAAGGTACAAGGGATGCAGGACGACATCGACCATGCGCGAACAGCGCGCGAACAGCCGACTAGCGCGACGTGTGGAGGTGCCGACGAAAAAGTTTTCATGACCAAAGCTCGAAGTATCCAGCGCAGCGTCGATCTGCTGCTTGAGTTCGCTGAGCACATCGCTGGCCATAAAGTCCGCAATAATAACGCCGCCATCGCGCTCGATGATCTCGACGACGTGCTCAACGGATGCAGTACCCGGCAGAGTCACAAGGGAAGCGGTAGACATGATTGAGGCCCTCTGGAAATGTGGTGTGCAACCGCCTGGAATGTAGGGTGAGGTGCACGCAGCTGACAGGTTCGTAGCAGACAAAAAAAAGGAGCGATGGGGCCATTCAAGAAAATGCCCGCACGCCCCTTTCAAGGTAATCAGAAGCTCCAGGTCACAATGGTTTCAAAGAGTTGGGAACGGTTGTTGTCACCGTAGATCTGCTTGGCGGCATCGCCGGGCAATGCCATGCCATACACGGCACTGACCGTCAGCGAGGGTGTCACTGTCCAGTTCACATACACATCTAACTCGTTGGCAAAATCGCGGCTGGTCACACCCTCGGGTGCTTTATCCAGACGGAAGCGATAGCCCATAACGCCAAAGTCGATATTCTCGCGTGGCTGCAAGGCCAGCTTGAGTAAATCGATATTGACGTTACTGTTGAACAGCATGTACTCACCGACGATCTCACCTTGGTACCAAGTGCCGTACTCACCGCCATAGCCATAGGTCATCGGGTCGTAGTCGTCGGAGTACTGAGTCCGGCGATAGGTCAGCGTCGGCGTCCATGGCACGTCGGTGAAGGCATAGCTGGCTTGTGCGTACCAACCATGAGCGGACTTGTCGGCATCACCCCCCTTCTGCCAGACATACTCACCAGCCAGGCTGACTTGTGGGAGCGCCGTAAATGGCGTGCCTTTGGCACGCACGTCGTACACATCCACGCCATCCCGTGCTGCGTTGTCAGCGTCCAGCGTGTGGTAATAAGTGGCCCCCAGCGTACCCAAGCTGTCACGCCATTCGAAATTGCCGCCGCGCAAGCGCAGGTTCTCTTTGTAGTCAGCGTATTCAAGGTCAGCGCTGGCCGTCAGGTCGAACACATCCGCATGAATCTTGCCGGTATCCAACTGGGCGATAAGGGTATTTTTGAATGCGGTGCGTGGGCCAATCCAGGCGGCTGCGTCCTTGCCTTGGTCAGCATGGCCATCACCGATCAGAAAACCGTTGTCGATCATGAAGTTCTGACGACCGCCGCTCAGCGTCAGCGCATCCTTGCCTAGCGAGGGGAACAAATCCGCACTTTTCCAGCCGACAAAGGCCGTTTCCAACCCAACGGACTCCGGGTCGTCATGGGTAAATCCACCAGCGTCACTGTCGCCTCGCGTCATTGCACCGACCGCCGAAACGCCACCAAATACCGTCCCGAACGCGGTTTGCGGCCCGGTGACTTTTACATCGGGCAAAACAAAGCCTTCAACACGGCTGGAGGTACGGTCCACCTCAAGCCCAATACCGCTGGTGCGGCCGCCAAACGCCTGATTCTTGTGATAGAGGTACGCCGCGCCCACCGTCACCGAGGGTTCGACCAACACATCCCCGATTTGAAAGCTGTCGAGAGCGAACCCCGAGCCCGCATAAAGCACTCCGACACCTGCCGCCACACTGCGAACCAACACTTTCATAACTACCCCTCTTCCCGATCACTGCGTGATGCCAATCATGGCGACTTGCTATTGATTGTCTGGTTTGAGGGGGTTGGGCTAAAGGCGCAAACGGGTCAAAAAAGGGGATCTTAGGGGACACTTGCCACCGAGAACACCCGCACCTTTTTCAGTGCCTGACCTTCGAGCGATATTGCGAAGGCGTGCACCCGCTCCAGCGCTGAAAAGCCCTCCTGAAAGCAGCAGCCTCGCTGAAGCCCAGGTGCTCGGCAATGCGTGCAATAGGCACTTGCCGTATCAACAGCTCTTGAGCGCGTTGATAGCGCACTTCACCCAGCAGCTCATTAAAACTGGTGCCTGCGGCACGTAAATGACGCTGTAGGGTTTTGCTTGAACAGGCCATGCTCACGGCAATGTTGTTCAGAGTGGGCGCCGGCTCGAACTGCGTGGCAATAGCGGATCTCACATTGGCAAGAAAATCACGAGGGCTTTCCAGGTGGGATTTGAGCTCTGAACAATGCCTCTTCATCTGGTCATGGGAAACAGAATGCGCACACGGCAATGGCTGGTCGAGCCAGCGGGCATCGAAAGACAAGCTGTTGGGACGCGAGGAATCGAACGACACCGGGCAGGCGAAGTAACGCTCATAGGTCTGCGCATCGGCCAATTCGGGAAAGCTGATATTGACGCTCAACACCGGCAACGGCTGGTAAAGTAAATCAGCCATCAGACTTTGCACTGCCGTCAGGCAAAACTCGATCGCCAACCCGCGCAACTCATCCTCCACCTCGAAGGTGTCGGTAACGCTCAGGGTTGCCACACCACACTCTTGCTTCAAGGCCAATTGGAAGCCTGTCCCCAGCGGCAACGGGAACTCGAACAGCAAACCCAATGCTGATCGCAAGTCACTACTGGAAAGCAGAGTGAAACCGAAGATGCCATAGGCCGCCAATCGACACCGACTGCCCAGCTCCAGGCCAAGATGCGCATTGCCTGACAAGGCAAGGGCATTGCGCAAGATAGTGTATTCCTGAGAGGGTGTTATCAGCCGCAGGCCCGCCTGCAACTCCTCGACCTCAAGATCCGTGCCCTGTAGCAACCTCTGGGTGGTATGACCCGCCTCAATCATCAGCGAGTCGACCAGTGCAATGAAATGCAAGGTGGCGAGCCGATCGATGTCTTCAAGAGTTCCTCCCATAATGCTCACTTCCCATGCTGATTCAGCAGGGAGAATAAACGCAGGTCAGAAATCAGAAACAGGTGCGCAGCGACCAGAAAACGGGGCGCAGAGGCCTAAAGACTCAGCCAACGCGAATCATGTTGAGCCACATCGTGCGCATCGTTTCGAGTGTATCGTCCCAGTGCTGCTGGTCGGCAGCGATCTGCTTGTTGTACAGCAACAACCCTTCGATTTGCGAAGCGATCAGCGTCGCGTAGACATCAGCCTTACTGTGGGTCACCGCAGGGTTCACATCTCTGATCAGGCTGGCCAGGATGCGGCAGAACTCGCCGTATATATGCTTGAGGTGTTCATTGACGTCCTTGTCATGTTCGGCCAGCGCCCACGTCTGGAATGAAAACGACGCGATCCAGGGGTCCAGTGTCGTGACCATGTCTTCATCGATGATTTTGATAAAGCGCTGCTCTGGCGTCAGCGACGTCTGATTGGCAATGTCGTGAAAACGGGTGACAAACACCTCTATTTTTGCCCTGATCATTGAAAGCAACAGGTTTTCGGTGGTCCCGCAGTAGTGCTGCAGGTTGCTGAGGCTGATACCCAACTCATTGGCAACGCGACGCGAGGAAAACTGAGCGTAACCATCACGCACGAACAGCTTGGCGGCGGTCTCGATGATGTCCTCGATACGCTGCACGCGTTTTTTTTCACGGGGGCTGGCCGTTCTGTCGAACAAAGTCTCGCTCCGTGTGGTTTCACTCAACATCGCGTAATGCTCCAAAAGCGTGTCTTTCACTAATGCCTGCAGGCAAGACCGCGATGCAACATCACGGACCTAGATGCGCCGGGCGTCCTACCCAACATAGCCAAATTGTAAGTAGGACACCTGACTTAGGTCAAGCGACCTTATTTTAAGATCATATGACCTTCACCATAAAACAAAAGGCCCCGGCGGGGAGCCAGGGCCTTGTTCTACAAGGCTGGGCTACAAGCCCACACTGACCTTCTTCAGTGCCAACTGATCAACGTTACGATAACCGCCTTTGTCACTCAAGGCGATCACCAGGCGCATAGCCACATAATACGTCACGAGGCACAGTGCAAAAGAAGGCATGGCTGCGCCGATATAGCGGAACGAACCGCCTACTGCCAATGTCATCGGGTTGAACAGCGACAGATAGGTCCATATCCCGAGTGCGATGGTCCCCATCGCCACCCAGTTCACCCCACCCCAAAACCAGTAGGCGCTTTCACGGGTCTTGACGAACAGATGGGCCGGCAGGACTTTCTGGCGACGCAGCAACAGGTAATCGGTGAGCAGGATCGCAGCAATACCGACAAACATCGCCCCGTTGTAGGCCAGCCAATTCATCACATGAGCGATCAGCCATTCCGTTTCAAAAGCCACGACGATGCCTGGAAGCAACAGCAGCGCGATGATGATGTCCCAGCGTAACTTGGCAAAAAACCTGATCTGCTGGACTGAAACCCCGGCCAGGTAAAAGAAGCTGATCAAGGTGCCCAGGTTCGCCAGTAGCAGGATCGTCACGATCAACGTACCCAGACCATTACCGGCCGTCTTGACCACCCACTCGGCAGGCTCAGTGGAGCCTGTGGCCACGGCGGCCAACGCACCTACAGCCGTCGTGAAGCCCGCACCAATCAACCCGGCCCCCAGCAGGCAAGGCGTGACCAGGTGTTTACGCTTGTGGATCAAACGTGCCATGCCGCCAAAGAACGGCACAATCGTCAGTGCATTGGAGGCACCAAACTCTACGCCGTAGGCCAGTTGCAACAATGGATCGGTGGTGTAGGCCAGCTTCGGATCAACATTGGTATGCAGTAACGTTGAAAAACTGACATCCCGGGTCACGAGGTATAACAAGACGGCCGCAATGATCAGAATCGCAGGTGACGTGAAGCGCGTCAGCATGGCGATCATGGCAGGGCCTTTCCTAAGCAACAGCCAGATCAGCGCCAGCATGGCAATCGAGACACCGGCCACGAAGGTATTGTCGATGCCGCCGCCAGGGTTGAACAGCACCTGCTGCAAGCGCCCTGCAGCCTGCCCGGTCATGGCGATCAGTACAAACGACCAGCCCAACGTAGTTATCAGGATCATCACCAGCAACAATGACGAGCCGCGAGTGCCCAATACGCTCTTGGCCGCATCCACCGGGTCGACACCATGACGATAACTCAACATCCCCGACGCCAGGTACATGGGCGCCAGTGTCATCATCAGACCGATCACATAGCCGAGGATACCGATGGACGTGCTGCCAATGTAGGCAATCGATGCACCGAACAAGTAGTTAAAACTAGCCGCGCCGATCGCAATGGCCGCCCCCAACAAGGTGCCGAATCCGTTGTATAACCGCGCAGAACCCGGCACTGGCAAACGCCCTGCCAGGGTTTCCCGAGAGATGAGCCCACTTACGTCTTCACCTGCATTACTCATGGCAAACCTCTATCAGATGGAAAAGCCCACAAGGGCCCAAAGGACAACACCGGCAACAAACCAGCCCACGGCCGTCAGGATGATCGAGCCAGTCGGCAAACTGGTTTCGTCTTTGAGGTTTTCGTCAGAGGTCAAGGCGATCAGGCTTTTGACCAGGTCAAGGTCGAGGTCGCCGATCGTCTCATCGATCAGAAAGGCATGTTCGCCGGGAAGATGAAGGCTGGATGCATCACGCATGAGCTGCTCCTGAAGCGGTAGAGGGCAGGATGTCTGGAAAATCGTTCTTATTGTGTGTGTCAGCATCCCTGCATTCGCGACCTGTCCAGTCACTTCCACGCCATCCGTGACGCTTCGATTATGAGCCTGGCAACCCTGCCAAACAGGTGCAAAGGGGACATTTTTACGGCCATCGCGCCCCTCCCTGCCGGCCAGCCGCTGGACGGTATCGTTCAACTCGGGCGGCGGAATACTTCAAAGACTGCCGGTAACTCATCGGCCTCGTGACCTTGCGCAGCCGTCTTGTCGACGTACGCTGAAAACAGCTGCAGCAAGCGGTGTTCCACGCCCGAATCCTTAGCCCGTTTGAGCAACGACTGCACACCTAGCGAATGCACATGAATAGAGGCTTCATTGCCTGAATAGTCCTGCTGTTCGATGGCTTCAATGGTGCGTTTCCAAGTGCTGTCTATCACGGGCCTGAAGGCATTCAAGGCTGTTTCGAAGTCCTTGATATCGACCTGCTCGGCCAACAGCATCGCCGCACTCTGCATCAACGCGAAAGTATTGCCGTAGTACATCGTCAATAGACTGCCATCGAGCAAGTTGGCCGACGAAGGTTTGCTACCGACATACGTCATCCGCCCTCCCAGCAGTTTCATTTGCGCCTCGCACCTGGACCACACGGCACTGTCACCCGAGACCAACAGCAGGCATTCGGGGCCGCCGACCTTGGTCGGGTAATCCATGATCGCGCCATCCAGATAGTCGGCCCCGACTTCTGCCGCCCAGCGAGCCCCCTGCTCGGCCTCTTTGCCATCGCCAGTGGTCAACTGCACAACCGTCTTGCCCTTGAGAAGCGGCGTGATTTCATCGCGATGAAACAGTGCATCGCTGGTGGCGTAGTCCGCGAGGCAAACGATGATGAGGTCAGACGCGCGGATCGCAGCGGCAAAGTCGCAAGCCGCCTTCGCACCCATGGCAACCAACGCGTCAGCCTTGGATGCCGAGCGATTCCACACGGTGATCTGCAGCCCGGCATCGATAAAAGGCGGGACCAATGCCGCGCCCATCTGGCCAAGACCAATGAACGTTGCTGTTGAGTGCATTGAATCTTTCATGCCACTTCCTTCTCGCTGATGAACAGTCGACGGCCTCTGCCGCGTTGCCCAGGAACTCTAGGCATCGGTCGCTCAGCGAAAAAGGTGATTTATGGCCAACAAAGCATCCTGGCAGGACAGCGAGCTGGCATACCCGGCACCTGGTTCTGTCACGTTGTAGGGTGGCCGCGTAGACGTCGAAATTTGGCCCCGGCACACCTGTTTGATGGCGTCATGGCCGCCCTACCATGGGCTCACCGGCAACACAGCTGAAGGGCCCTGCGCGTTGCGCGGCTCCCATCTCAACTTGGGCCTCAACTCGCTATTAAGAGAGTGACCGATGAGCATCATCCAGGCACAACACATCATGTTGAACGACCCGGGCCATCTCCGCGTCGCCTACGAGCCGAAATATGGTCACGGCTCGGCCTTCATCAATGGCACCTATGTGGATTTGGACAACGCAGCGATCCCGATGAGAGACTTGGGCTTTACCCAGGCCGATGCCTGCTACGACGTTGTCAGCGTCAGCAAGGGCTATCTGTTTCGCCTGGAAGACCACCTTGCGCGCTTCGAGAGTGCCTGCGCCAAGTTCCAACTGACCAACCCCTACAGCAAAGCGCAAACCACCGAGATCCTCACCAACCTGATCAAACAGGCGGGCGCCAAGGAAGCGTACGTCTGGTGGGCTGTGACACGTGGGCTCATGCGCGTCGGTGGAGACCGGATCAACCCCCAGTCCTTCGAAAACCGCTTCTACGCCTTTGTCGTGCCCTACGTCTTTCTTTCCAACGATGAACAGCGCTCGCGCGGCATCGATCTGCTGGTCAGCAAGCAATACATTCGCATCCCACCCGAAGCCGTCGACCCAACCGCAAAAAACTTCCACTGGATGGACCTCAAGCTGTCGTTGTTCGAAGCCAAGGCCGCCAACAAGGAATGGTCGGTGCTCTGTGATGCCAATGGCTATCTGACCGAAGCCCCAGGCTCCAATATTTTCCTGATCAAGGACGGGGTGTTGTACACGCCGGACTCCGGCTGCCTAGAAGGCATCACACGCAAGACCACACTGGAGTTGGCGAAGGATGTCGGCATGCCGATCCATGTCGAGCGTGTCCATGTCGAACAGTTGATCAATGCCGACGAAGCCTTCCTCACCTCTACTGCCGGCGGGATCATGCCGATCAACAGCGTCGATGACACCGTACTGGGCGGCCATGCGGGCCCAGGCGCGCTGACGACCCAACTGCACAATCTTTACTGGACCAAACGCTGGGATGGCTGGCTCGGGACTGCGGTGGATTACAGCGTACCCGCCAACGTCTAGTCGGTCGGCCGGGTGCGATAGCCGCTGTTCGGCATCGCCCCGTCCCATCACTTCTCATACTCAACAGGTTTCCGTCATGACCAGTGCATTCAAGAAAATCACTCTCGACACCCCGAAAGAAGAAGTCCTGAAAATCCTCAAAGAGGATGCCGGGGTCATCATCAAAGGCATGCTCACGCTCGATCAGGTCACTCGCTTCAACACGGAAATACAACCTGAACTGGACAAGATTCCCGCAGGCTCGTCCAAGACCAACGAAGGTGCCCAGGATTTTCACGGGGCCAATACCAAACGCTTGACCAACCTGGTCACCCACAGCAAGACATTCCGCGAAGAAATCATCGATCACGACAAGGTTCATCAGTTGGCACACGCCATTCTGAGCCCCTGGTGCGATACCTACTGGATGGGGACCGCGCAAGTCATCGAGATCGGCCCGGGCAGCAAAGCCCAACCGCTGCACCGTGATTTCGAAAACTACATGGCGTTCAAGGAGATGGGCATCAAAGCCCCGGACGTCATCTGCAACTTCCTGATCGCACTGAGCCCCTGCACTGAAGAAAATGGCGCGACGCGCATCATTCCTGGTAGCCAGTACTGGCCCGACTACAATGATCGCGGCACGCCGGAAATGACGGTCCCCGCGGAACTTGAACCCGGTGACGCTCTGTTTTTCACTGGCAAGATCGCCCACGGCGGTGGCGCCAACATAACCACAGACCAATACCGCCGTGCGGTGGCCTTTACCTTCAACCTCGGCTGGCTGGTCCCTGAGGAAGCCTACCCTTTCGTAGTCGATATGGAACTGGTCCGCACCCTGTCACCGCGCGTGCAGCAGATCCTCGGCTTCCGCTCCTTTACCGCCGACCTCTACGGCCTGCCGGGTCTGTGGCAAGTCAACTACGAGGAAATTGCCGACTACATCGGCCTCAACCCTCCTCGCTGATACCTACACCTCTTGCCGCCACGCACTGATCTTCTTGATGTCGGCGCGTGGCGCTCACCTTTCAATGTCTTACAGTCTTGAGGACTGCGCATGTCAACGTCTGGTAAGTCTTCCGTCAGCGTCCTGGGCCTGGGTGCCATGGGCGGTGTACTCGCCCGCACCCTGTTGCAATCCGGGCATGCTGTAACCATCTGGAATCGCAGTCCTGAGCGCGCGACGACCTTGGTCCAGGAAGGAGCCAGCCTCGTCCGCAGCGCCAACGAAGCGATCGAGGCAAGCAACCTGATCATCATTTGCATGATCGACAAAGCCGCTTCAGAGGACGTATTGAGCCGCCTGGACCCGTTGCTGGACATGCACGGCAAAACTATCGTCAACATGAGCACCGGTACAGTGGACGATGTGCAGCGCATCGCCAGCTTGGTGGAACACCGCAATGGGTTTTACATCGACGCCGGCATCATGTGCTACCCCAAGGACATCGGCGGTCAACACACCACCATCCTCTATTCGGGCAACAGCGACGCCTACCACAGCCATGAACACATCCTGAAACGGCTGGCAGGCAACTCGAAGTTTCTGGGCAGCGATCCGACCGCCTGCACCCCGGCCTACCTTGCGCTCTACGCCTTCTACTTCGGCGCCTTTGCTGCCTGGCTGGAAGGGGCTGTACTCGCTTCATGCGCTGGCATTTCAATTCAGGATTTCAAGGCCCTGTCGCCGATCATGAGCGACATGCTGGTAGACGGCATCAACACTGCCGCCGACCGTATCGCAGCCAGCAACTACAGCGGCGAGCAAGCGTCGGTCGATGTGCATGTCGCAGGCCAGGAAGTGGTGCTCGAGGCACTGCAAGGTGCAAACGCCCCCCACGCCAGCACCGACGCCTATCTGACCTACTGCAGGCTGGCCCAGGCCGCTGGCATGGGCGAATTGGATATTGCATCGCTGTTCAAAGCCATGCATCCGTGAGTCGATAATCTCCAGGATTCCCCCATGAGCACCTCACCCAAGCGTATTGCCGTCATCGGCCTCGACCACTTCGGCAGCAACATTGCCCGGACGCTTTCCAGACACGGATTCGAAGTAGCCGGGCTGGACCCGCTACGCGGCAATCAAGTAGCGCCTTGTGAAGGTTTCAAACTGCTGCGCAACCTGGAGCAGGCGATCGACAGCAGCGATGTCGTGATCACCTGTTTTCCCGATCAACTGTTGATGAATGCACGCTTGTGCAGCCCTGAAGCAACCTTTGGCCTGCACGGCAAGGCGCTCATCAGCTTCAACACCGCGCAGACACGCCCCGCCGCATCGGCCCGGTCGATGGGCGAATGGGCCCGCAGCGAACAGATCGACTACCTCGAAGTCAGCCTCAACAGCCAGGCCGATGCGATAGGCCAACATGACTGCGAACTGCTCTGCTCTGGCTCTCTGAAGGCTTATCAGAAGCTTCAGACACTGTGCAGGACACTGGGCGCCAGGCTGACTTATCTGGGCAACGATTGTGGCGCAACCCTGAAGGGCTGACCCCGCCTCTTCCCTACCTGCTGACGGTGATCCATGCATATGAACCTGTCGATCAAACTGAAAATCGTTTTCTTGACAGGGCTCTGCCTGTTGCTCTGTCTGGCCGCGGTGATCGCGGCCAACCTCTATCAAATGAATCGAACCGATCAAATGGTCGAACAACGCAGCAGCGCGCTACTGGAAGAGAGTGCGCGCCTCCAACTGACCACTAGCGGCGCCGTACAACGCCAGCTGATTGAGAAAAAATTCAGTGACGCGTTGTTATTCGGGCAAGAGTTCAACAGACAGTTGCTGGCCTTGCGCTCTCAGATATCCACGGGCCGTGCGCAGGAACATGAGGTACGCAAGGAGATCATCGAGCAAAGTCATAGAGCGCTGGCCGCGCACCCCGAAATGCTCGGCCTGTTCGTCACATTTGAGCCTGGCCGGCTCGGTGGCAACGATGGCGCATTCATCGGCATGGACGAACTCGGCGGCAATGACAGCGGGCGTTTTTCAAGCTACTGGTCCCAGGTCGATCCGTCCCAACCGCAATACGCCGTCTATCCGGAAGAGCTGTTTACCCGCACCACCCCCGACGCCAGCGGTACTCCGTACAACTACTGGTATACCTGTGCGCTGAAGACGCGTGCGCAATGCCTGACCTCTCCCTACCAGGATATTCTGAACGGCCAGTCCGTGACCGTCATCTCAATGGCCATTCCTCTGCTGGACGCTGGAAACGTCATTGGCATGACCGTCGTCGATATCAACATTTCCGATCTTCAGAAGCAGAGCCAGGAACTAGCTGGCGGACTGTATGGTGCAAACGTTGTAGTCAGCATTATCAGCAATACCGGCGTAGTCGCAGCAAAAAGCGATGATGCGCACGCCAGCGGCAAAAACAGCGCTGACATATGGCCAGGCACAGGCAAGACCTACAGTGCTGCTCAGCTTCCGCCCCAACCCCAAGCGACACGGCGAGGCGAGCATTACCAGTTGCTCGTACCTTTCAATCCTATACCAGGCAACGCGGCATGGGCGGTGAAGATCGATGTGCCCTGGAAAGTATTGATGTTACCTGCCCGTACGTTGACCACGATATTGACCGAGCAACGCCAGGCCGCAACGCTGAATGTCGTATTACTAGGAGGGTTGTTGGCCTTCATCGGGTTGATCTTGATCGCATGGAGTATTCGCAGCGCGTTGGCGCCGCTCCATTCGATCACCCAGCGGATCCAAGACATTGCGGTTGGCGACGGCGATCTCACTCAACGCATCAGTTACTCGCAACAGGACGAGCTGGGCTTGCTGGCCGGTTGGTTCAACCGTTTTCTTGACAAGCTGCAACCGATCATCCGAGACATTCAGCAAACTTCGCTGCAAACCCAACATGCCGCAAGACAAGCCTCCCACCTGGCGACTCATTCGCACGAACAGTTGCTGCAACAGGCAAGCGAAGTCGACCAGGTGGCCACCGCCTCCAATGAAATGGCCGCGACGGCCCATGAGGTCGCACGTAGCACTGCGTCAGCCGCGCAAGCCGCGTATGACACTGATCAGGCGGCAAGCCGGGCACGCAGCGAAGTGGGCCGCGCCACCCAGGTTATTGAAACCTTGGCCTCGGAAATGAACGACAGCATGCTTCTAGTCGAGAGCCTCGCCTTGAGCAGCGCGAAAATCAGCGATGTGCTGGATGTGATTCGAAGCATCGCTGAACAGACAAACCTGCTGGCCTTGAACGCAGCCATTGAAGCTGCCCGTGCAGGAGAGGCAGGCCGCGGTTTTGCCGTGGTGGCCGATGAGGTGCGGACACTTGCGCGACGAACTCAGGAGTCGGTGATTGAAAGCCAACACGTGATCGAACTGCTGCAAGACAATACCCGCACCGTTGTCAGTGCAATGCATAGCAGCCAGGGGCTGACTACCCAAGGTGTGGAAGAGGTACGCCGTGCGGTCGAGTCTCTGCACGCGATCAGCACCGCCGTTGGCTCTATCAATGAAATGAATGTACAGATAGCCACCGCCACGGAGGAACAAAGTGCGGTTGCTGAAGAGATCAATACCAACGTCAATGCCATCCGCGACCTGAGCCTTACCCTCGGTAAAGGCGGTAGGGAGTCCTCTCAACTCAGTGAAAGCCTGGATGGCCTGGCCATCGATCTCACCCAGAAGACGCAACAGTTCCGCGTATAGGGCCATGTTATTCACTTAGAGCTGCTTTGCAGCCCGCACGGATGGCCCGGATTCATGGGCTTTGCAAGGGTCCTGTAGGAGCGGGCTTGCCCACGATGGGCCGCACAGCGGCCCCAGGATCGTATGGATACCACCTAAATGCACAGCACTACGCGTGACTGGGCATTCTTCTCTTCTTCCTTTTATCGAAATTATGCGCACTGACATTCATCTGTCACTTGACCTAGGTCGGTCGACCGTATTTAATCGGTCACATGACCTAGTAATTGCGAAAGCGATTTCCGGGTTTGATCCAAATTCAATTCCTACCTGATAGACCAACAAAAACAGGGGACTGCGTGATAGCCCCGAGGTCAGGAGAAAAAAATGAGGTCAAAGACCCACAGCGTCACCGTGTTGGCCCTGAGCCCGGTGACGTCCGTTTCAAACGGTTTCTTTCAGTCCAGCGTCATTGGCCTGGTGTCGCAGTACGATCCCCTGCCGCTATTGGACCTTCCCGAACTGCCCACACCACCCCCGGTTATCTCGAATAAATCCATGCGAGCGATGCGTTGCGCCAGCGCGATTTAACGCCGTCATCTTTGCTTGGTTACATCAGTGAGGGCAGTACAATGGGACTGATCGAAACGACACCTATCACATTGGACGACAAGGTTTTTTCCACCGCGGAGATCCTGGCGGCAGCCAGCTTGGTGAATGCGGATGAATACTTGGTGAATGAGTGCCTGGCAGCAGGCTCCATGACGCTTTCTGACCTAAGCAACCCGCAGACCAGGATTTCGCTCAATCAGCAATCGCGGATTCATGCCGCGTTCAATCTCAAGGCCAGTAACCCACTACTGAGCCTGCAGGTCGGCAAGCGTCTGCACCTGACCTCATACGGCATTGTCGGTTTCGCCATGCTCAGCAGTGCCACCTTGCGCGAAGCTCTGGAAACCGCACGGCAGTTCGGGCTGCTGATCAATCTGAAGATGGGCCTGCAGTTGAGCGTCGAGAATGGCGTGGCCCTGCTTGAGCTCAGTGATCAGTACGGCTTGATCAGCCCTGAGAATGCCTTCTGGTATTACCTGGAAGTGTCAAAGCTGCTAACGCTGCTTCATGACATCCTGGGGCGCGACTTCAGCTGCGAGGGCATTGACCTGGGCATTGATGCCGCATCTGACCAGCAAACGACCATTCGGGAAAGTCTCGGTGTGGAGGTACGTTTCAACTGCGAGCGCACCGCCATTCGGTTTTCACCGCATTGGCTCGATAACAAGCTGCCACAGTCCAACACCATCACTCACGCCAGTTGCAAGGCCAACTGTCAGTCGCAACTGAGTGAAATCGTCCAGAAATACGACATCAGCTACCAAGTCCAGAATCTGTTGCTCAGTTCCGGCCCATGCATCGCATCACTGTCCGAAATCGCCGACCAGTTGCACCTGTCGCCTCGCACGCTGCGCCGACGCCTCGATGCCTTAGGCACCTCCTATAACTCGCTGCTGGTGGAAGTACGCAAGAAGTTGGCCATTCGCTACTTGCTCAACACGCCCATGACGACCGAGGCGATTTCAGAACAACTCAACTACAGCGATGCGGCGAACTTTCGCCATGCCTTCAAACGCTGGACCGGGCGCTCACCACGCGAATACCGCGTGCTCAACAACGCAGGCAAGCATGCCTCACGGTTTGGGCAAGGTAAGACCGGTGTGGGCTTAGGGCTTTCAAACGCCGTTGGGTTAGGCGCGAGCTTGTAACGCACCGTTATTGGTACTTCAGAAACGAGGATGGCTTTTGATGGATATGAAACTGGCTGGGAAGGTCGTTGTGATCACTGGGGCAAGCACCGGACTTGGGCGCGGTATTGCGCTGAAACTGGCTGAGGAAGGCTCATGTCTGGTGGTTGGTGACATTCAGGAGGCCAGCAATCCTGACGGCTTCGACAAACAGCCTGAATTGACTACTGCCGAGCTGATTATCGCGCGTGGCGGCCAGGCGCTTTACCAGCGTTGCGATGTGACCCGTAGCGAAGACCTGACAGCCCTCGTCGACGCCGCTACCCGTCGATTCGGGCGCATCGACATCATGATCAATAACGCCGGTGTCTATCGCGATGGCAAACTCATTCACGAGTTTGCCGAGGCGGACCTGGACCTGTGCCTGAACGTCAACGTCAAGGGCACGTTCTTCGGAGCCCAAGCAGCTGTCAGAGCCTTCCTGCAACAAGGTGGCGGCGGCAACATCATCAACTTGGTCTCCACAGCGGGCTTACAGGGCCACCCCTGGCAGTCGGTATACAACATCTCCAAGGCTGCACAGGCCAACATGACCCGATGCCTGGCCATTGAATACGGTCACGAAGGCATTCGCGTCAATGGCATCTGCCCAACGTATGCCAAGACCGCATTAACCCGTGCCCTGATGGAACAACCTGGGTATGTCGATGACTTCGCCGAAACCATTCCGCTCAAGCGCTGGGGTGAAATCAATGACGTCGCCGACCTGGCTGTGTTCCTGGCCTCGGAGCGCTCCAGCTATATCCATGGCGCCCTGGTACGCATCGATGGTGGTGAAACCCTTTCGCGCTATTCGGTCTGACCTAGCAAGGCTGCGCCTTGCATCGTCAGCTGGCGATGGGCCGCGTTGCGGCCCAAACCACTGCGAGGGGTTACAGCGAGCTGACCAGATGCCCTCCATCCACCGCCAACGTCGCCCCCGTCATGAAGCTGCCCGCAGCGCTAGCAAGCAATAGCAACGGGCCATCCAGTTGCTCCAGTTGCCCAAGCTTGCGCATCGGCACCGCCGCCTTGATATACGCCTGGCCTTTCTCTGAAGCGAAGTAGCTGTCGTTCATTTCAGTCTGGAAATACCCAGGGGCAATGGCGTTGACCCTGATGTCATACCGCGCGAATTCCAGTGCCAGTGCCTTGGTCAACTGCAACACCCCGGCCTTGGCCGCGCAGTAGTGGCTCAAGCCCGTGCCCACACGCTCACCAAGGATAGACGCGATGTTGACGATGCTGCCGCCCCGCCCTGCCTTGGCCAGGCGCTGAGCCGCACATTGGGCCACCCGCCAGACACCGTCGAGATTGGTGGAGATCATGGTGCTCCACTCCTGCTCGCTGACGTCCAACGCTTTGACCGCGCCTCCTACACCGGCATTGTTGATGACCACATCGACCACACCGAACGCTTGCTCAGCCCGATCGAAGGCAGCCTCGACACTCGCCCGCGAGGTGACATCCAGAGCCACCGCAATCACCTCGCCGCCTTGAGCGCGCAACTGCTCGGCCAACGTGTGCAAACGCTCCTCTCGCCGTGCGGCAAGCACCACTTTTGCACCGGCACAGCTGACCACTTGCGCGAAGTGCGCGCCCAAACCGCTGGATGCACCGGTCACCAGCACCACTTTTCCTTGCAATGAAAACAGGTTACTCATCACAACACCTCGAACAGGCCAGCGGCACCCATGCCGCCGCCCACACACATGGTAATCACGACGTACTTGACGCCTCGCCGTTGCCCTTCCAATAACGCATGGCCCACCATTCGGGCACCACTCATGCCATAAGGATGGCCAATAGCAATGGCACCACCGTTGACATTCAATCGTTCGTTGGGGATGCCCAGCTTGTCCCGGCAATAAATCACCTGGCAAGCGAACGCTTCGTTCACCTCCCACAGGCCGATATCTTCCACTCGCAGCCCATGCTGCTTGAGCAGCCTTGGCACTGCCAGCACAGGCCCGATACCCATTTCTTCAGGTGCGAGCCCGGCCACGGTGATGCCTCGATACAGACCCAAGGGTTCAAGGTTGCGGCGCTCAGCCAAGCGGCCGTCCATCAGCACGCAGGCACTGGCGCCGTCAGACAACTGGCTGGCATTGCCGGCTGTGATGCTCCCGCCCTCAACCACCGCTTTGAGATTACCCAGGTCCTCGAGCCGGGTACTGGGGCGGTTACCTTCGTCCAGATTGAGCGTGACGGGCTCAAGGCTGACAACGCCCGTGATCTTGTCGACAAATGTCCTGGTAGCGCTCACCGAAATGATCTCGTCGGCGAACAGGCCGGCGCGCTGCGCTGCGGCGACCCGTTGCTGCGACTGCAGCGCATAGGCATCCTGACTGTCGCGACTGATGCCGTAACGTTGCGCAACCCTCTCAGCGGTTTGCAACATGGGCATGTAGGCATGAGCGACATGCTTCTCGACGCGAGGATCGCGTTCAGCGAACGCCCACTCCATGTTTCTGGATTGCACGGCGCTGATATTTTCCTGGCCCGCACCGATGACCACCCGCATGCCATCGTGAATGATCTGTTTGGCCGCGGTCGCGATCGCCATCAGGCCCGAAGCGCATTGGCGATCAATAGTTTGCCCGGCCACACTCAATGGCAAGCCGGCGGCCAATGCGCTCATGCGCCCCAGATTCCAGCCTGCGGTACCACTAGGCATGGCGGTGCCCATCACCAAGTCTTCGATTTCACCGGGTTCGACCCCTGCCCGCTCTACGGCAGCCGCAATGGCAAACGACGCCATGCTGGGAGACTTGAGACTATTGAAAGAGCCCTTGAACGCCTTGGCGATGGGGGTTCGGGCAGTTGAAAGAATGACAGCGTCCGACATGATCAGATCTCCTTGAGTGGGTGCCTTAAAGGCGCTGAATGCGAGCGTGCCCAGCGGCCACCAGGCGTTGCAGCAAAGGGGCCGGCTCAAACCACATCTGCCCGTACCCGCCCAGTTGCTCACGGTAGTGCTCGATACCTGCCAGGACCCGGCCTAGCCCGAGTCGCTCGGCATAGTGCAGAGGGCCGCCGAGCCAGGCCGGGAAGCCGTAGCCATTGATCCACACCAGGTCGATATCACCGCTGCGCTGGGCAATACCCTCATCCAGCAGTTGGATGCCTTCGTTGATCAGCATGAACAGGCAGCGATCATGAATTTCCTCATTACTGATCGCTCGACGCGCAATGCCGAGCTCATGGGCCAGCACCTCCGCGCAGGCCACCACCTCATAGTCCTCGATACGCTCGCGACCTTCATAGCGGTAGAAACCGCGACCGGTCTTTTGCCCGTAATGGCCGTGGCTGTACAACTCATCCGCCAGCTTGAAATAGCTGGCGTCATGGGCAATCGCTTCACGCCGGGACTCACGCACCAGGTAGCCGACATCGATCCCGGCCAAGTCGTACATCGACAGCACGCCCATCGCCAGACCCAGGTCGGTCAGCACGCCGTCCACCTGGGCCGGGGTTGCGCCTTCCAGTACCAGCCGGTGCGCTTCACGGGCATAGGGTTCGAGCATTCGGTTGCCGATAAAGCCAAAACACACACCGGAAACAACGGCGATCTTTTCGATACGCCGGGCAAGGTCCAGGGTGGTCGCCAGCACTTGCGCCGATGTCTCGCGTCCGCGCACCACTTCCAGCAGGCGCATGATGTTGGCGGGGCTGAAGAAGTGCAGCCCGATCACGTCTTGCGGGCGTCGGGTGACGGCTGCAATCAAGTCCACATCCAGGGTTGACGTGTTGGTCGCCAGAATGGCACCCGCCTTGCACACCTCATCCAGGGTGCGGAAGACGTTCTGCTTGATCGACAGGCGCTCGAACACGGCCTCAATCACCAGGTCGGCCTGGGCGATGTCGGCGTATTCCAGGGTTCCTGTGATCAGGGCCATACGTGCGTCGAGTTGCTGCGGGGTCAGCTTGCCGCGTTTGACGCTGCTGTCGTACTGCTTGCGAATCTGCGCGAGCCCCCGGTCCAGCGCTTCGCCCTTGAGTTCCAGCAGGGTGACCGGGATGCCGGCATTGGCGAAGTTCATGGCGATGCCGCCGCCCATGGTCCCCGCGCCGATCACGGCAACACGCTGCACCGGGCGAAGTGCGATGTCTTTGCTGACGCCCGGTATCTTCAAGGCTTCGCGCTGGGCGAAAAACTGGTGGCGCAAGGCCGTTGACTGGGCAGAGGATTCGGCCTGCGCAAACAGCGCATGCTCTTTGGCCAAGCCCGCTTGCAACGAACCACTGCAGGCCGCCTGAACAGCTTGCAGGGCAAGGACAGGCGCCAACTGCCCCTTCCAACGCCGAGCGTGGGTGGCCGCGTATTCGTCGAAGAATTGGCTCGGTAACCCTTGTGCCGGGTCCGCATGGCGCCAGGCTGGCTGGGCCGGTGCTGATTCGGCCACTCGGGCGGCGGCAAACGCTGTCGCCGCCGCCAGCAAGTCTTCCCCTTCTGCAACCACCTGGTCAACCAATCCCAGCGCCAGAGCCTTGGACGCCGACACCGGCTCACCGCTGATGATCATCTCCAGTGCCGCTTGCGCACCGATCAGGCGGGGCAGCCGTTGAGTACCGCCGGCGCCGGGCAACAGGCCGATGCGAGTTTCCGGTAGGCCCAACGTGGCATTCGCAGCGCTGATGCGGTAACCACATGCCAGCGCGGTTTCCAGGCCGCCCCCCAGCGCAGTACCGGCAATCGCTGCGACCAGCGGTTTGGGCGACTCGGCCAGCCGACACAACAGGCTGGCAAGGTCTGGCGTCGCGAACGCGGCCGGCGAACCAAACTCGCTGATATCGGCACCGGCGCTGAAAGCCCGGCCCTGCCCATGAATCACCACGGCGCACACCTGGGCATCGGCCAGGGCCCGCTCGAACGCCTCGGCCAGTGCCGCGCGCAGCGGCTGGCCCAGCGCATTGACCGGAGGTCGAGCCAGCCCGATCAGGGCCACCTGGCCTTCCAACCGGTAATCAATCAGTGTCGTCATGAGCGTATTCCTGAAAACTGAAGGCTATTGAGGGAGGTCAGAACCAGCGGTTCTGCATGTCATGGCAAGCGCTGTTACCGGCACAGAGCAATTGGGCGATGCCCTGAAGTTGGACCAACTCCCATTCCATGTAGTACTTCGCCGTGTGCAGCTTGCCGCGGTAGAAGTCGCTTTCTAGCTCAGCAGCACCGTCGAGCAGGGCGCGCTCGGCAATCAGCGCCTGGCGCAACCACACCCAACCCACCAGCACACGACCAAACAGGTCCAGGTAGGCCGTGGCATTGGAAAGGCCTAGGTCTGCATCCTCTGCGACCTGTTGCTGCAATGAGGTGGTCACCTCTTTCAATATCGCCAGGCCTTCGGCCAGTCGCTGGGCCAACGCTCCGCATTCATTCAACCCGCCTGCCTGCTGCAGGCTGTGGCTGACCTGTTCGAGGAACAAGGCATAGCCCCGACCGCCCTTCAAACCCAGCTTGCGGCCGAGTAAGTCAAGGGCCTGGATACCCTCGGTGCCTTCATGGATGGGATTGAGACGATTGTCTCGGTACAACTGCTCCAGCGGATACTCGCGGGTATAGCCCGCACCGCCGAGGATCTGGATGCCAAGGTCGGAGGCCACCAGGCCATAACGCGACGGCCAGGTCTTGACCATTGGGGTGACTAGATCGAGCAGTTGCGCAGCGTCATCGCGAGCCTGCTCGGTGCTCTCGGTGTGGGCATCTTCAACTAGGCTGCTGGCGTAGAGGCACAGCGCCATGGAGCCCTCGGCATAGGCCTTTTGCATCAGCAGCATGCGCCGCACGTCAGCGTGCTCGATGATAGGCACCTGGCGCGTCAAAGGGTCCTTGCAGCTGGCCAGACGCCCTTGGGGCCGCTCGCGGGCGTAATTAAGCGCATGCAGATAACTCTGGTAGCCAAGGCTGGCAGCCCCCAGGCCGACACCGATCCGGGCTTCGTTCATCATCTGGAACATATAGGCCAGACCTTTGTTGGCTTCGCCCACCAGATAGCCGACCGCGCCATCGCGCTCGCCGAAACTCAGTACGGTCGAGGTGGTGTTGCGGTAACCCATCTTGTGCAACAGCCCGGCAAGGGCCACATCATTGCGCGGCCCGATCGAGCCATCCGCATTGACGTTGTACTTGGGCACCACGAACAACGAGATCCCCTTCACCCCGGCAGGTGCGCCTTCGATGCGGGCCAGCACCAGATGCACGATGTTTTCGGTGATCTCGTGGTCCCCCCCCGATATAAACATCTTTTGCCCGAACACCCGGTAGCTGCCATCGTCAGCCGGCACCGCACGGGTGCGCAGGTCACCCAACGCCGAACCCTGGCCCGGCTCGGTCAACGCCATGGTGCCACTGAAACGACCAGCGAACATGGCCGGCAGGAAACGCTGCTGCAGCTCGCGGCTCGCGAAACTCTTGATCAGGTTCGCCGCGCCAATACTCAGGAACGGGTACCCCGTGGTGGCGATATTGGCGGCATTGAAGTACGCCATGCAGGCACGTAGAAGCACTTCCGGCAATTGCAGGCCACCGTCGGCAAAGTCGTGGTGCGCAGACAGGAAACCGGCATCGGCAAACGCTGCCCAGGCCTGTCCGGTTTCAGGAATCAAGCTGACGCGCTCACCATCGAAGATGGGCTCGTTATGGTCGGCCTTGTGATTGTGCGGTGCGAAAAACTCGGCCGCCACCTGACGTGCAGTTGCAAGCGTGGCGTCAAATACCGAACGGTCATGCTCGGCGTAACGCTCACGCCCGAGCAGGGCCTGAGTATCAAGAAACTCGTACAGCAGAAACTGAAGATCGCGTTCGTTGAGCAACATAAAAGTGAATCCCGCCGTGAAGAGTCATGAGCGAAAACGTCTTTGATGTTGTATCAGCGTACGCTGGGCCGTGCTTCAAACCATGGGTGGAGTTTGGGATGGAATTGTCACGACCCTGGGTGGAGGGTCAGCTCAGCAAGCCCACACTGCGGGCCTTACGCACGGCCTCATCGCGGTCATTGACCTCAAGCTTGCGAAACAGGTTATTGATATGGGTCTTGACGGTACTCAGGCTGACAAACAGGGATTCGGCGATTTGGGCATTGCTCTGCCCCTTTGCCATACGCTGCAACACTTCACGCTCACGCCGAGTCAGAGGCTCGGCCAGACGCTGGGCCGGTTCGAGCGTTTTGAATAGGCTCGGCATCAGCTGCTTCAACTGTTGCGGGCTGGGCAGAGCTCGTTGCAGCTCATACTGCTTACGAGCTTCAGGCGAGATCAACTGCTGGAACAGATCACTCAGGCTTCCCCCTTCAAAATGCAGCAATTGGCCCAACTGGTGCTCGCAGGCCAAGGCAAGCGCCTCGTCCAGCACGCGCATAGCATGTGGCTGATCGCTCTGGTCCATGGCCATACTGCCCTCAAGCAGCAACAGGTCCAGTTTGAGCCTTCGGTGGTGCTGCTCCTCGGCCAACTCGTTGAGTGCCTGCAAGCGTTGCACCACCACCGCCCGCTGCCCAAGGTGACGTTGCACCCAGGCATAAGCGAGGGTCTCGTCGGGCTGAACATCCTCAGCGTATCGCTGCTTGCACCAATGCCACTCCCCCAGCCAATCCAGGAGAAAATTCTGATCGCCATGGCGAACGGCATGCCGGACCCTCCAGGCGCCTGCCAGCCGATACACGCGCCATTGCCCGAACGTCCTGGCCAGGCGCCGTGCCTCATCCCAACGCGCAACGGCACGGGCAGGATCTCCGAGCGCGTCGAACAGACAGGCCTGATGATGGAAAATCAGCGCCAGCGCAGCACTGTGCGGGAAATCCATCGCGATTTTCTCGGCCTTGGCCAGGCTGATGGAGGCAGCGTTCAAGGCATTGCGTTGCATCAGAATCAACCCTTGGCCCAAATGCAGGAAGGCGTCGTAGAAACTACCCGACCTCTTACGCCCATGATGTTCAAGGGCGCCTTCGAAGAAGCGCTGCCGGGCGTGCTCGGTCTTGCCTTGGGCCAGTTCGATCTGGGCAGCCTGCAAGTGTAAGCGATCGGTGTAGCCCTTAAAGCCCAGTGCCGACAACTGCCTCAGGGCCTCTTCGTTCTGGCGCTGGGCATCGTCCAAGCGGCCCAGCGCTGCCAGGCAGCCGGCACTGTTGGCATACAGGATTGCAGTCGCTGCATTGGCTGCGGGGTAGTACTCCAGGGCAGTACGCACCACATCCACCCCGTGACGCAGGTTGCCACCCAACCACGACAGGTGGCTGCGCAGAAATGCAATCGTCTGCATCACCCGATCCAGGTGATACTGACCCGGCTGCCGACTCAGGCGCTTCAACGCACCGATACAAACGCGCGTGCGCTCAATGTCGTTGGTCACGATCAGGGTCGAGGCTTCGGTCATGGCCAGGTTCAGGTGGTCGGAATCGCTGTCACGCAGCGCATGGCCGAGAAAATCGACGATTGCGTTGATTTCACCCTCACGTAGCAGGTCAAAGGTGTGTTGCTCCACCGTATGAAACAACGCCTGGGTGTTTTTTGCCCGACCGTACTGATACACCGCCTGGGCATAAAAGGCATTGGCCAACAGCCAATCAGCCGCTTGCTGATGCAGTTGCAACAGTTTCTGGGCATCACGCCGGCGCAGCCGTTGTTGCGCGGTCAAGCGCAAGGCCGGATGGTACTGATAGCGCAAACGCTCACCCGCCCGTTCCTCGATGAACAAGTCCAGGTGCAACAGCTTGCGCAACTGCAACTCGGGCTGTCGGTCACCACTCAGGACCGTCGCCAGTTCAAGGTCAAAAGCGCCCACCACTGAGGTGCGCTCAATGAACCCGACCAGCCCCTGAGGCAATCGTCGCAGCAGCTCCTCTTCGATGAACAGCCCGATTTGCCGATAGGAATCCTGAACGGCCCGCGCAAGCCGTTCGGACTGGCTGTCGACACCAGGTAAATCTCGATAGGCCGAGCACCAGAAAAGCACGCCGCTGATCCAGCCCTCGCTCCCTGCCTGCAAGCGATAGAGAAACGCAGGCTCCAGCGCCAGACCCTGGGCCAGTGACAATTGCTGGGTTTCTTCGCCATCGAGCGCCAGGTCACGCGGGCCCAGTACCTGCAGACGCCTGTCCCGCCGCAGATGACTCAACCCCAGTGCCGGTAAGCCCTCGCTGCTCGCGACAATCTGCAAATACCTGGGCGGATGGTGCAGCAGCGCGTCGAGATAGCCGAGCACCCGCGATGAACGCAGCAGGTGCAGATCGTCCAGGCACAGCGTGTAGGGTGCAGTCAGGCTGTCGAGGTGGCTGCGGATGGCCACCCAGGCCTGCTCCCTGTCCATGGCATCCGGCAGCCCCTGTTTGAACAACAGTTGATACAGGTGGCCTAGGAAGTTGACCGGTTCGTTATCCGACCGGTCGATACGGTAAAAGCCCTGGGCGGTACCCAACTGCTCCAGCAGTTGGCTCATCAGCACCGACTTGCCATAGCCCAAAGGCGCACGCAACAAGGTCAGTACGCTCTGCGCATGTAACGAGTCGACAATCATCCCCAGCCCCCGAGGCCGCGGGATCAGCGTGCAGGGTAAGGGCGCCGGGCGGAATTTGCTCGTATCGATGGGTATCTTCATTAGGACCACGGGAGTGCCTGCACGCTTGCCTCCGAGCGTTTCAGAATTGTGTACGAATCAATTTCTTGTCCAGCTTGCCGACGCTGGTACGGGGAATGTCCGCCACGACACGCACCTCAGTAGGAATGGCCCACTTGGACAGCGCCCCCTGGTTCACATAGCTCATCAAGTGCGTCTTCAGCGCCTCGACATCCAGCGCTGCGGTCGACGAGGTCTGCACTATCAATGCCACAGGGCGCTCCCCCCAACGAGCATCCGGCAACCCCACCACAGCGCATTCCCTGACGTGCGGATGGCGGCTGATCAGGCTTTCGATATCCAGGGAAGAGATCCATTCTCCACCCGTCTTGATCAAGTCCTTGAGCCGATCATGGATATGAACCAGCCCATTGGGATCGATGCTGGCGACGTCCCCTGTGTGCAGCCAACCACCCTGCCACAGCTTCTCGCTGCTGTCAGGGTCCTTGAAATAACCAGTCGTAAGCCAAGGACTGCGTACCAGCAACTGCCCGACCTGATGACCATCTTGAGGCAATGCTTGATGCGCTTCATCCACCAACTTCATTTGCACCAGCGGCGCAATCACTCCCGCACTGCAGCGCCAGTGCAACTGTTGTTCTTCGTCGTCCGGGGCAAGGTCAGCCGGCAAACAGGTCAACGAAATGATCGGGCAGGTTTCCGACATACCGTACGCCCCCCGCACGTCGACGTTCATGGCCAAGGCCTTGCGCGCAAGGCCGGCAGACAACGCCGAACCACCCACCAGCACATGCCAGCCGGATAGATCGACCTGTGATGCCTCAGCCGCATCCAGCACCATGGCCAACAAGGTGGGCACGCAGTGGGAGTAGCTGACACACTCGCTTTCGATCAGCGATGCCAAGAGTTTCGCTTCGTACCGCCCAGGATACACCTGCTTGCACCCCATCATCGTCGCGATGTAAGGCACGCCCCACGCATGCACATGAAACATCGGGGTGATGGGCATGTAGACCTTGTCACGGCTAAGCAAAGGCGACCCGGCGCTGGCATGGGCAGTGGCGCCGGCCAGAGTGTGGAGCACCAGTTGTCGATGGGTGAAATAAACTCCTTTAGGGTTGCCGGTGGTGCCGGTGGTGTAGAACAGGGTTGCCACTGCATTTTCGTCAAACTCCGGGAATTCGAAGTGCGTAGGCTGACAAGTCAACAGCGCCTCGTACTCGCCCAGCACAGGCAATGACGTTTCAGGGCAATGTTCCTGACCCTCGCAGAGTACATAACCCCGAACGCTGGGAAGCTGGCTGTCGATCGACTCTAATAGCGGAATGAAATCGCGATGGGTCAGCACGAGGGTGTCTTCGGCATGCGCCATGGTGAACTGCACCTGCTCGGCCGCCAGGCGCACGTTCACCGTGTGCAGCACCGCTCCCAGCATCGGGATAGCGAAAAAACACTCCAGATAACGATGGCTGTCCCAGTCCAGCACCGCCACCGTATCCCCTGCCTTGACGCCCAATTCGACCAGCGCATGGGCCAACTGATGAACACGGCGATTGAGCGTCGGGTAGTCGTAGCGACTGATGTCTCGATAGACGATCGAATTGCTTCCCGCTGCGCGCACACCGGCCTCAAGCAGGCCTGCAATCAGCAGGGGCGAGGGTTTGAAGCTTTCAGTGCTCGCCAGAAACTTCGGTTGATGAGGCAGGTTCATCATTCCTCCAGTGGCTTTGGATCTTGTCGTTATTGGCCATGTTTATAGCGCGATGCCATGCCTGGATCTTCAACCCCAGGGTGGGATTGCAACAGGTTCGAGATGGACAAAATCACCCGCCCCGCTTCTGCCCAACCTGCTTTCTCCACCCGTGTATCCGGCAATTTCCACCTTCAGGTTGAAGCAGGGCCAGCCACCGGTGCTCTTAAATGAGCCATCGACCGCGAACCCTCTTCCTCAGGAATCCCAGCTCATGAGCATCTTCAAACCGTTCACTTTCGACACCGTTGCCTCGATCGTTGCCGAATGGGGGGCCGCACGCCGCCTGGGCAACCTACTGGGAGACTGGACCGAGCGTCGCAACCTACTGATTGTTACCGACAAGTTCCTGCACACCGCAGGCCTGCTCGACGCTGCCAAGGCATCACTGCTTGAGGCCGGCTTTGCAGTCAGCGTATTCGACGATGTGGTCGCCGACCCGCCTGAAGCCGTGCTGCATGACTGCGTCGGCCAGGCCCGCGCTGCGAACGTGGACCTGGTGCTCGGTCTGGGCGGCGGCTCATCGATGGACATCGCCAAACTGGCCGCGGTGCTGATCCCCTCCCAACAAGCATTGGCCGACCTGTACGGTATCGGCAAGGTCAAGGGCACACGCTTGCCACTGGTGCAGATCCCCACTACCGCAGGCACTGGCTCGGAGGTGACCAACATCACCATCCTGACCACCGGCGAGACGACCAAAATGGGCGTCGTGTCCAACCAGCTGTATGCCGACAAGGTCATCCTCGATGCCGAGCTGACCACCGGCCTGCCACCTTTGATCACCGCCGCCACCGGCATCGACGCGATGGTACATGCCATCGAGGCCTACACCAGCCGTCACCGCAAGAACCCAGTATCGGATGCGCTCGCTCGCGAGGCCTTGAGGTTGCTGGCAGGCAATCTGGTTACCGCCTGCGAAGACGGCAAGAATCGCCTGGCTCGGGAAGCCATGCTGCTCGGCGCGACCCTGGCCGGACAGGCGTTCGCCAACGCCCCTGTGGCTGCCGTGCACGCCCTGGCGTATCCGCTGGGCGGCCACTACCACATCCCCCACGGGCTCTCCAATGCATTGATGCTGGGCCCGGTGCTGCGCTTCAACTTGAGCGCCGCAGCACCGCTGTATGCCGAGTTGGGTGATGTCTTGCTCGGCCCGAGCACGACAACGATTACTAGCCGTGCCACCCGTTTCGTCGAGTTCATGGAGAACCTGATGAACCAGTCCGGCGCCCCACGTCGCCTGCGTGATGTGAAGGTCACTGAGGACAGCCTGGCGCTGTTGGCCCACGACGCCATGAAGCAAGAACGCCTGTTGATGAACAACCCCGTCGAGATACGCGAAGCCGACGCACTGGCCCTTTACAAGAAAGCCTTTTGAGCTGACCGCCCCCTTCTCGCCTTTCTACAAGGAATCGATTCATGTTGAACACAGCACAGAAACCCTACGACATCGTTATCCTCGGCGCAGGCTTCGGCGGCCTGGGCATGGGCGCCCAATTGAAGATGCAAGGCATAGACAACTTCATCATTCTTGAGCGGGGTGCACGCATTGGTGGTGTGTGGCGCGACAACGCCTACCCAGGCGCCGCTTGCGACACCGAATCGCACCTGTACTGCTATAGCTTTCACCCGCACCTGCGCGTCAGCAAGATGTACGCTGACCGCGACGAGCTGCTGAACTACATGGATTCCTTGGCCAACCGTTATGCGTTGATGCAGCACGTCAAGCTCAACAGTGAGCTGAGCCAGGCCAACTGGGACGAGCAGACCAACACCTGGGCCTTCGAACTAGCCGACGGCACGCAAGTGCAGGGCCGTTTTTTCGTACCCGCCTGGGGGCAACTCAACAAGCCTGCCATCCCGGAGTTCAAAGGGCTGGACAGCTTTGCCGGCGACTACTTCCACTCAGCCCAATGGCCGGAAGGACTGGACCTCACCGGCAAGAAAGTCGCCAGCATCGGGGCAGCGGCCAGCGCCGTGCAGTACGTGCCGGAGGTGGCCAAACAAGCAAGCCATCTGACCGTGTTCCAGCGCAGCGCCAACTGGATCATGCCGCGCAACCAGATCGTTTTCACCCAAGCGCAACTGGATGCGTATAGCGCACAACCAGAACTGTTCGACGAAAGCCGACGTACCCTTCACACATTCCGCGAGAACGGCTTTGCCCGTACCCGCCACGGCACCGATGCGCAGCAGGAAGGCATCAAGATGGCCACCGACCACTTGGCGACCCAGGTGCCTGATGAAGCGCTGCGCGCCAAGCTGACCCCAGACTACGAGTTCGCCTGCAAACGAATCCTGCGTTCCGATGACTATTATCCCGCGCTGATGCGTAGCAACGTCAGCCTGGAAACCGCCGCCGTCGACCATTTCGTGCCAGAAGGCATCGTCGACAAGAACGGCTTACTGCACGAGCTGGACACCGTGATCTTCGGCACCGGATTTGAAAGCCAGGCCTTCCAGGGTGATCTGCAAGTGACAGGTGCCCAAGGGCAAACCCTGCACCAACGCTGGGAACAAGGCGCCGAAGCCTACCTGGGAATGACCGTGCCGGGCTTCCCGAACATGTTCATGATCTATGGGCCTAACACCAACCTGAACCACAACTCGATCATTACCATGCTCGAGATCCAGCAGCGTTACATCATCCAGGCCGTACAAGGGCTCGCTGACAACCCGCACACCGCGTTGGACGTCAAGGTCGATAACTTCAACACCTACAATGATTCGCTGCAGACCAACATGCAGTCCTCGGCGTTCTCCTCGGATTGCTCCAGTTGGTACAAGAACGCGGCTGGCAAGGTCATCAATAACTGGTCGGGCACCGTGGATGAATACAAGGCCCTGGCCGCCGACTGGAACCTGGATGATTACCGCCTGCTGTCGGCCAAGGAGACCGCGCATCCATGAGCGACCTGATAGCCCAGGCTATCCCTCTGGAGCAGGTGGCCGCCGATGCGGTCGGCCTGGTCCAGGCCTTCAGGGATGGTGGTGAAATCTCCTTCCAGGATGTGCCTTTGGCACAGGCGCGAGACAACTATCTGAAGGCCTGCGCCGTCAACGGCCTGGCAGCAGAGCCCGTCGCCGAGGTCCGCACGCTGGACTATCCGGTGACGGGCGGTACAGCAAGCCTTCGTGTATACCGCCCCCTGGGTATCCCCACTGCGGCAGTGACGCCTGTGGTGGTGTTCATTCATGGCGGCGGCTGGGTGATCGGAAACCTGGACAGCCACGACAGCATTTGCCGTTCGCTGGCCAATCGGACCCACGCCACCGTGATCGCCGTGCAGTACCGCCTGGCGCCAGAGCATCGCTTCCCTGTGCCACTGGACGACTGCTTCGCCGCCATTGAGTACATCACCGACAAGGCCTGCGAGCTTGGGGTCGACCCCAAGCGTACGCTACTTGCAGGTGACAGCGCGGGCGGGAACATGGCCACGGTGTTGGCCAATGATCCGGCCTGCCAGGCGCTGGGCATGACCTTCAAGGGGCAGGCGTTGTTCTATCCGGTCACTGACCTTACCGCCAGTCAGCCTTCGTACCAGCGCATCACCCGGGGGTTTCCACTGACCGCCGCGTCCATGCACTGGTTCAGGGCGCAGTACACCGCCCCTGGTGAGGATTGGCACGATGCGCGCCTGTCTCCGCTGCTACACGCTGAAGGTCGCCGGCAACCTCCCCTGTTCATCCTCACCGTGGGCCATGACCCGCTGGCGGATGAGGGGATTGCCTACGCATCCGCTGCCGCACGGGCGGGAACCGAAGTGGAGCACCAGCACTTGCCATGGCATGCCCATGGGGTACTGACCAGCGCTGGCAAGATAGCGACCGGCCACCGGATACTCACGCAGGCTGCACGATTCATTGCCCGTAAGCTGGGTACTGACAACTGAAAAAACCGGCGTGCGCAGGCACTCGGGAGCGTGAGATTACGCACCATCAAGGGCAGCGACGAGCTGTCCTTTTTGAACCTGTTTTCGCCTGCGCGCACTTCATACACTCACCTTGCAGTTGCAAAACCGAGGGCAGTTCCCTCGACCGACGACCGTTTTTGCCGATGGAGGCGATTCAATGCGATTCAACAAAAAAGTAGCCATTGTGACCGGTTCAAGCTCAGGCAACGGCCGCGCAATCGCCCTGGCACTCGCTGCAGAAGGTGCTCAACTGGTGTGCTCGGACCTCTCCAAGAGCGCCCGCCCTGAAGGCTTCGAAAAAGACCTGCACATCGATACCGACGACCTGATTCGCCAAAACGGTGGCGAAGCGATTTTCGTCAAGGCCAACGTGTCCAGCTACACCGACATGGACAACCTGGTTCAAGAAGCCGTCAAACGTTTTGGCCGGCTGGACATCATGATCAACAACGCTGGCGTCGCCGTCGAGCTCAAGACCATCGTTGAGGAAACCGAGGCCGATTACGACCTGACCATGAACGTCAACACCAAAGGCACCTGGCTAGGCTGCAAGTTCGCGATTACCCAAATGATGAAACAGGAAGTCAGCGACTCTGGCACCCGCGGCAAGATCGTCAATATCTCGTCCATCGGCGGACTGGTCGGCCTGGCTCAAGAGGCGTCTTACTGCGCCTCCAAAGGGGCCGTGAACAATCTGACCCGGCAGTTGGCCGTGGACTTCGCCCAGCACAAGATCAATGTCAATGCCGTTTGCCCAGGGTTCCTCGCCACGGCCATGGTCCGCCAGGAGCTGAACGACCCCGAGATCAAGACCCTGCTGGAAGACCTGACGCCCTGGCCGCGCATCGGCAACGTCGAAGACGTATCCAAGGCTGTGACATTCCTCGCCTCCGAGGACGCGCAGTGGATGACCGGTTCGTTGCTGACCGTTGACGGTGCTTATACCGCTCAATGACTCCATCGGCGGTACTCAAAACAAGGAGGCGTCCATTGGGCGCCTCCTTTTTTATTGTAGTTATTTGACCGCCCTATTTGGCCGCCCAGGCATTGAACCGTTGTTCAAGTGACTCGCCATAGTCAGCCCAGAACGGCGTACTATTCTGCACCTGTTGGCTAATGTGATCTTCAGCGGTGGGCAGGCCCTCCAGAATGGACTTGTCAAGCAGTGAAATAGCCTCAAGGTTGGCTGGACCGTAGGCGATAGCCTGGGCAAAACGCTGTTGCTGTGCTGGCTCCAACGTGAAGGTAATGAACCGCTTGGCCGCCTCCACGTTTTTAGAGCCTTTCGGGATGGCCCAGGCATCGAAATCGTAGATACCCCCCGCCCACACCACCTTCAGGTTGCTTTCCTTCTGCGCTGCACTGATACGTCCGTTATAGGCCGCACTCATTACCACATCGCCCGACATCAGGTATTGAGCAGGCTGCGCGCCCGCCTCCCACCACTGAATGAAGGGCTTGATCTGGTCAAGCTTAACGAAGGCCCTATCCTGGCCAGCCTTGGTGGCTAGAATCTGATACACCTCGGCAGGCGGCACGCCATCGGCCATCAAAGCAAACTCCAGAGTGAACTTCGCGGTTTTACGAAGACCTCGCTTGCCGGGGTATTTGCGCAAGTCCCAGAAGTCGGCCCAACCGGTGGGAGCGACGGTAAGCTTGTCGGCGTTATAGGCCAGCACTGTCGACCAGATGAAAAAGCCGACGCCACAAGGCTGTATTGCTCCCGAAACATAGTGCGAGGGCGAGCCGAACAGTTCCTCAGGCAAGCTTTCAAACAGGCCTTCATCACACCCTCTGGCCAACTCCGGCAGTTCGACCTCGACCACATCCCAGCCAACGCTGCGGCTGTCGACCATCACCTTCAAACGGGCCATTTCACCGTTGTACTCACCCGCAATCACTTTGCTTGAGGAATGCTGCTCCCAGGGTGCATAGAAAGCCTTTATCTGTGCGACCTTGTTGGCACCGCCGAATGAAACAACGGTCAGATCATCAGCCGCCACTGCCTGAGCGGCAATCAGTCCTGCCAGAGCAGCGGTGGTGGTTTTCAAGAGAATATGCATTTAACGCTCCCGACATTCCTTGGTAAGTGCACCACTATCGATTCCTTGCACACACAGTAACAGGTGGCTGGTGGCCACCTCGATGTCCATTTCAGCCTCGTGCAGTCCGCTATGCCTGCATCGAGTAGGAGGCGGGTTCACACCCGCCGTCCTCTCACACCACCGTGCGTACGGTTCCGTACACGGCGGTTCAGGTTATGCGACTAAGCCGGTTGATCGTATCCAGTATCGAGACAAGCCCAAGGCGATCCCATAGTTTCTTCGGCAGCGCCTGATTCATATGTGGTGCACCCGAGTTCCACCATGGGCCACGGCCATTGAAGGCTGATTTACAAGCACGTTCTTCACTCAGTCCTAGGCGTATCAGGTTGCGAACCCTCGTAGAGGGTTGCTTCCATTGCCGCCAGATGACACAACGCAGTTTGTGCCTGACCCACCCGTCCAACTCCTCAAGCGGGCGCTTGCTCTGGCTGAGCTTGAAGTAGCTCGCCCACCCTCGTAACACGGGGTTCAACCGCCCGATAATGCGGGCCATCTTGCGACCTCGCACACCGCGCAGTAGCTCTCTGAGCCGACCGCGCAAGCGGGCAAGATTCATCGCTGCCACTCTCAGTCTCGGCTGCCGGTGCCGACTCATCCCATAACCCAGATAGCTGCAACTCCAGGCTCTCGCTACTTGGCTCTTGTTCCGATTCACCGTCAATTTCAGACGTTGCTTCAGGAAGCGTTCGACGCTGGCCAGTACACGCTCGCCAGACCGATGACTACGCACATAAATGTTCGCATCATCGGCATAGCGCACGAAGCGATGACCCCGCCGCTCCAGCTCACGATCAAGTTCGTCGAGCAGAATGTTCGACAGCAACGGCGAGAGCGGGCCGCCTTGCGGCGTCCCTTCCTGCCGGG
>RCUT01000030.1_pt1 | contig 97328 bp, 85 predicted proteins | sample 2166171 | NCBI WGS metagenome assembly RCUT01 (sample SAMN09932757, study PRJNA488358) | compost metagenome | isolation source: compost soil in 4-hydroxybenzoic | place: Germany: Experimental Botanical Garden | reverse complement strand
CGCGAGCGCATCAGCTTCCAGGGCCTGCCGGCGCGTATCTGCTGGGTTGGCCTGGAGTGGCGCCAGAAGCTGGGCCTGGCCTTTAACGAAATGGTTCGCAGCGGCGAAGTCTCCGCGCCGATCGTTATCGGTCGCGACCACCTGGATTCCGGATCGGTTGCCAGCCCGAACCGTGAAACCGAATCGATGCGCGATGGCTCCGACGCGGTGTCCGACTGGCCGCTGCTCAACGCCCTGCTGAATACGGCCAGCGGCGCGACCTGGGTCTCTCTGCACCACGGCGGCGGCGTTGGCATGGGCTTCTCTCAGCACTCAGGAATGGTTATCGTCTGCGACGGAACCGACGAAGCGGCCGCGCGAATCGCTCGCGTTCTGCACAATGACCCGGCAACCGGCGTGATGCGTCACGCGGATGCGGGCTATGAGATTGCGATTGAATGCGCAGCGGAACAAGGACTGAATCTTCCTATGGTGTCAGCAACGCAGGGGCAACGCTGAAATGAAAACTTTAACTCTTATTCCCGGCCAGCTGAGCCTGACGCAACTGCGCGATATCTATAGCCACCCGCTGAACGTCGTGCTCGACGAGCGCGCCTTTGCGGCGATTGATGAGAGCGTGGCCTGCGTCAACGCGATCCTCGCGGAAGGGCGCACCGCTTACGGCATCAACACCGGTTTTGGCCTGCTGGCGCAAACCCGCATCTCGACCGACGATCTCGAAAACCTCCAGCGCTCGCTGGTGCTCTCCCACGCCGCCGGTATCGGCGAGCCGCTGGATGAGGCGATGGCGCGCCTGATTATGGTGCTGAAGATTAACAGCCTCTCCCGCGGCTTTTCCGGCATTCGTCTGAGCGTGATCCAGGCGCTGGCGGAGCTGGTGAACAAAGGCGTTACGCCGTGGATCCCGGCGAAAGGCTCGGTGGGGGCATCCGGCGATCTGGCACCGCTGGCGCATATGTCGCTGACGCTGCTGGGGGAAGGGAAAGCCCGCTGGCAGGGTGAGTGGATGCCGGCCGCGCAGGCGCTGGAAAAAGCCGGCCTCAGGCCGATTACCCTGGCGGCGAAAGAGGGGCTGGCGCTGCTTAACGGCACCCAGGCTTCGACGGCGTTCGCGCTGCGCGGCCTGTTTGAAGCCGAAGACCTGTTTACCTCCGCGGTGGTCTGCGGCGCGCTAACCACCGAAGCGGCGCTGGGCTCGCGTCGTCCGTTTGACTCGCGTATCCACGAGGCTCGCGGCCAGCGCGGGCAGATTGACGCCGCCGCGCTCTATCGCCACGTACTGACCGACGACAGCGCGATTTCTCAGTCGCACCACGGCTGCACCAAGGTGCAGGACCCGTACTCTCTGCGCTGTCAGCCGCAGGTGATGGGCGCCTGCCTGACGCAGATCCGTCAGGCGGCGGAAGTGCTGTTGGTTGAGGCCAACGCGGTCTCCGACAACCCGCTGGTGTTTGCCAGCGAGAATGAGGTGATTTCCGGCGGTAACTTCCACGCCGAGCCGGTGGCGATGGCGGCGGACAACATCGCCCTGGCGATTGCCGAAATCGGCTCGCTCTCCGAGCGCCGCATCGCGCTGATGATGGACAGCCATATGTCGCAGCTGCCGCCGTTCCTCGTGAAAAACGGCGGCGTCAACTCCGGCTTTATGATTGCCCAGGTCACCGCGGCGGCGTTAGCCAGCGAAAACAAAGCGCTTTCCCACCCGCATAGCGTTGATAGCCTGCCGACCTCCGCGAACCAGGAGGATCACGTTTCGATGGCACCGGCCGCCGGTCGTCGCCTGTGGGCGATGGCGGAAAATACCCGCGGCGTGCTGGCCGTTGAGTGGCTGGCCTCCGTTCAGGGGCTGGATATGCGCGAGGGTCTTACCAGCAGCCCGCTGCTGGAAAAGGCGCGTCATCTGCTGCGCGAGCGCGTGTCGCACTACACCGAAGACCGCTTCTTCGCGCCGGATATTGAAAACGCTATTGAGCTTTTGGCCGCGCGTCACCTGACGCGACTGCTGCCTGCCGTACTGCCCGATCACAACTAACCATTCGCTGTTCTCTGTACCCGCGTCGGGGGGATGCCTTCCCCCCGACCGTCCTACACGCATATTTGTCGTCGTATAAAAATTATCAGGACACTTGCATATGCAACAACAATCGCAACAAAAGCCACATCTGCTGCGCGGGCTGAACGCTCGCCATATTCGCTTTATCGCGCTCGGTTCCGCCATCGGCACCGGGCTGTTCTACGGGTCGGCCGCCGCCATCAAGGCCGCCGGTCCGGCGGTGCTGCTGGCCTATCTCATCGGCGGCGCGGCGGTCTTTATCGTGATGCGTGCGCTGGGGGAAATGGCGGTGCGCAACCCCGTTTCCGGATCCTTCGGCAGCTATGCGCGCCAGTATCTCGGCCCGCTGGCCGGGTTTATCACCGGCTGGACCTACACCTTCGAAATGGTCATTGTGGCCCTCGCCGACGTGACCGCGTTTGGGATCTATATGGGGCTGTGGTATCCCGACGTCCCGCGCTGGATCTGGGTGCTGAGCATTATCTTTTTCATCGGCGCGATGAACCTGTGCCACGTGCGAATTTTTGGCGAGATGGAGTTTTGGCTCTCGCTGATTAAAGTGGTGGCCATAATTGCGATGATCGCGGCGGGCGGCGCCATCATCTTCTTTGGCTTTGGCAACGCGTTTCCGGCGACGGGGCTGGAGAATCTGTGGAGCCACGGCGGCTTTGCGCCGAACGGCTGGCAGGGGATTATCGCTTCGCTGGGGATTGTGATGTTTGCCTTCGGCGGGGTCGAAATCATTGGCGTCACCGCCGCAGAGGCGCAGGACCCGAAAAAGGTTATCCCGCAGGCAATCAATACCATCCCGCTGCGCATCGTGCTGTTCTACGTCTGCACGCTGGCGATCCTGATGGCTATTTTCCCGTGGAACAGCTTTGGCGAGCAGGGCAGCCCGTTTGTACTGATCTTCAGCGGCCTGGGCATTCCGGCGGCGGCGACAATCCTCAATATTATCGTCATTAGCGCCAGCATTTCGGCCATCAACAGCGATATATTTGGCGCGGGCCGCATGATGTACGGCATGGCGAAAGAGGGCATGGCGCCGAAAAGCTTCCAGCGCATCGCCAGCAACGGCGTGCCGTGGATGACGGTGGTGGTGATGGGCGTGGCGCTGCTGGCGGCGGTGGTGCTGAACTACCTGATGCCGGAGCAGATCTTCGTGCTTATCGCCTCGCTGGCGGCGTTTGCCACGGTGTGGGTCTGGCTGATGATCCTTCTGGCCCACTTTGCGATGCGCCGCGGCCTGTCGGCGGAAGAGCGGCGCAATATCGAGTTCCCGGTGCCGTTCTGGCCGGTGGCGCCGCTGCTGACCCTGCTGTTTATGGGGCTGGTGATTGCGGTGCTGGGAATGGTGGAAGAGACGCGCATTGCGCTGATCGCCGGCCTGGTCTGGCTGGGTCTGCTGACGGTGGTGTGGTATGCGCGAGTGCGCAAAACCGCGGTCGTCGCGGTGACGGAGCAGTAATCAGATAGGCCCGGGTCAGGCGTGAGCGCTGGCCCGGGGAAGCGCCGAGTTTAGCTAAACAGGGCGGTTATTGAGGCGCTGCCGAGGCTGTGGAAATGGACGTTAAAACCGACCATCGCGCCGCTTGCGCCTTCATCGACCTCAATTTTATCAACGTCCAGCGCGTGCACCGTAAAGATGTAGCGATGGCTTTCACCCTTCGGCGGCGCCGCGCCGCCGTAGCCCGTCTGACCGAAATCGGTGCGGGTCTGAACCGCCTCTTCGGGCAGCGGTGCCAGGCCGGAACCGGCGCCCTGGGGCAGCACGCGCGTATCGGCAGGGAGGTTCGCCACAATCCAGTGCCACCAGCCGGAGCCGGTCGGCGCGTCGGGATCGTAGCAGGTCACCACAAAGCTTTTGCAGCCCGCCGGCACATCATCCCACGTCAGATGCGGTGAAATATTGTCCCCCGCGTAGCCCATACCGTTGAATACATGACGGTTGGGCAGCTTCTCGCGATCCTGCAAATCATGACTGATGAGTTTCATCGTCTCTCCTCAAGTTAATCGCCTGATTGGCAAAGAAGTGTAGCGCGCAGGGCGCGGCATTACCGTCTCTTAATCGCTAAAAAATGTTTCTTCCAGCACCGCGGCGTTAACCGCCCGGGTCAGGCGCGTCAGCTGTTCGGCGCTAATGATATACGGCGGCATCAGGTAGATAAGCTTGCCGAACGGGCGCACCCACACGCCTTGCTCTACGAAGAAGCGCTGCAGGGCGGCCATGTTCACCGGACGGTGGGTTTCCACCACGCCAATCGCGCCGAGCACGCGCACGTCGGCCACCAGCCCGGAGTCGCGCGCCGGCGCCAGCTCGGCCTTCAGCTGCGCTTCGATGGCGGCAACCTGGGTCTGCCACTCGCCGCTTGCCAGCAGGTTCAGGCTCTCTGCGGCCACCGCGCAGGCCAGCGGGTTGCCCATAAAGGTCGGGCCGTGCATAAAGCAGCCGGCCTCGCCGTTGCTGATGGTCTCCGCGACCGTGCGGGTGGTCAGCGTCGCGGAGAGCGTCATGGTTCCGCCGGTCAGCGCTTTGCCGAGGCACAGTATATCCGGTGCGATGCCCGCATGTTCGCAGGCAAACAGCTTACCGGTACGGCCAAAGCCGGTGGCAATCTCATCGGCAATCAGCAGGATACCTTCGCGATCGCACATCTTACGGATGCGCCTTAACCACTCCGGATGGTACATCCGCATTCCGCCGGCGCCCTGCACGATGGGTTCGAGGATCACCGCGGCAATTTCATGGCGATGGGCGGCCATCAGGCGGGCAAAGGGCACCATGTCGAGCTCGTCCCACTCGCCGTCAAAGCGGCTTTGCGGCGCCGGCGCGAACAGGTTGTCCGGCAGATAGCCCTGCCACAGGCTGTGCATGGAGTTGTCCGGATCGCACACCGACATCGCGCCGAAGGTATCGCCATGATAGCCGTTGCGGAAGGTGAGAAAACGCCGGCGCGGTTCGCCCTTTGCCTGCCAGTACTGCAGAGCCATTTTCATCGCCACTTCGACCGCCACGGAACCGGAGTCAGCAAGGAACACGCACTCCAGCGAGGGCGGCGTCATCGCCACCAGCTGGCGGCAGAGCGCAACCGCCGAGGGGTGGGTGATGCCGCCAAACATCACGTGCGACATCTGGTCGATCTGCGCTTTCATCGCCGCATTCAGCCGCGGATGGTTGTAGCCGTGGATCGCCGCCCACCATGACGACATGCCGTCAATCAGCCGTTCGCCGCCGGCCAGTGAAAGCTCGCAGCCGTGGGCGGATTCCACCGGGTAAACCGGCAGGGGAGAGGTCATGGAAGTGTAGGGGTGCCAGATGTGGCGCCGATCGAAGGCGAGATCGTCCATTGTCATAAGCGACTTGTAAACCATTTTGAAAACATTTAGGTTTACGAGTATAAACCGAACCGACAGTTAACAAAACCCTTTGGAGAAGCCAATGGCTCACCACGCACGCTGGACAATGTCGCAAGTCACCGAGTTATTTAATAAACCACTGCTGGATCTGCTGTTTGAAGCCCAGCAGATCCATCGCCAGCACTTTGACCCGCGCCAGGTGCAGGTCAGCACGCTGCTGTCGATTAAGACCGGCGCCTGCCCGGAGGACTGTAAATACTGCCCGCAGAGCGCGCGCTATAAAACCGGCCTTGAGTCCGAGCGCCTGATGGAGGTTGAACAGGTGCTGGAGTCGGCGCGGCAGGCCAAAAATGCCGGTTCGACCCGTTTCTGCATGGGCGCGGCGTGGAAGAATCCGAATGACCGCGACATGCCCTATCTTGAGCAGATGGTCAAAGGGGTGAAGGCGATGGGGCTGGAGTCCTGTATGACCCTCGGCACCCTGACCGATAGCCAGGCGCAGCGCCTTGCCGGCGCCGGTCTCGACTACTATAACCACAACCTCGATACCTCGCCGGAGTTCTACGGCAATATCATCACCACCCGCACCTACCAGGAGCGCCTCGATACCCTCGGCAAGGTGCGCGGGGCGGGAATTAAGGTGTGCTCCGGCGGCATCGTCGGGCTGGGCGAAACGGAAAAAGATCGCGCCGGACTGCTGCTGCAGCTGGCCAACTTGCCGACGCCGCCGGAAAGCGTGCCCATCAACATGCTGGTGAAGGTGAAAGGGACGCCGCTGGCTGAAAACGATGACGTCGACGCGTTTGACTTTATCCGCACCATTGCGGTGGCGCGCATCATGATGCCAACCTCCTATGTGCGCCTCTCCGCCGGCCGCGAGCAGATGAACGAACAGACCCAGGCGATGTGCTTTATGGCCGGGGCAAACTCCATTTTCTACGGCTGCAAGCTGCTGACGACGCCGAACCCGGAAGAGGACAAGGACCTGCAGCTGTTCCGCAAGCTGGGGCTTAACCCGCAGCAGACGGCGGTACTGGAAGGGGATAACGAGCAGCAGCAGCGTCTGGAGCAGGCGCTGAACAACCCCGATACCGAGGAATATTACAACGCGGCGGCGCTATGAGCTGGCAGCAACGCATCGAGCAGGCGCTGAGCGAACGGCGGCAGGCGGATGCTTTCCGCTCTCGCCAGCCGGTGGCACAGGGTGCCGGGCGTTGGCTGACCCGCGAGGGGCAGCGCTGGCTCAACTTTTCCAGCAACGATTATCTGGGCTTGAGCCAGCATCCGCAGATCGTTGCCGCCTGGCAGCAGGGCGCCGAGCGCTACGGTGTCGGCAGCGGCGGCTCGGGCCACGTTAGCGGCTACAGCGACGCGCATCGTCAGCTGGAGGAGGCGCTGGCCGACTGGCTGGGCTATCCGCGCGCGCTGCTGTTTATCTCCGGCTTTGCCGCTAACCAGGCGCTGATTGCCGCCCTGCTCGGCAAGGACGATCGCGCGGTAGCGGACCGTCTGAGCCACGCCTCGCTGCTGGAAGCGGCCAGCTTCAGCCCGGCGCAGCTGCGGCGCTTTCAGCACAACGACGTTCAGCAGCTGAAAGCGCTGCTGGAGAAACCGCTGGCGGGCCAGCAGCTGACGATCACCGAAGGCGTTTTCAGCATGGACGGCGATAGCGCGCCCCTCGGCCCCATTCAGCAGGTCACCGCCGAAGCCGGCGGCTGGCTGCTGGTCGATGATGCTCACGGCATTGGCGTGCTGGGCGACGAGGGGAGGGGCAGCTGCGACGCGCAAAACGTTCACCCTGAGCTGCTGGTGGTGACCTTCGGCAAGGCCTTTGGCGTCAGCGGCGCGGCGGTACTGTGCAGCGAGGCGCTGGCGGATTATCTGCTGCAGTTTGCCCGCCACCTGATTTACAGCACCGCCATGCCGCCGGCCCAGGCCGTTGCCCTCAGCGCCGCGCTGCGCGCGATTCGTGGCGATGAGGGCCAGCGGCGGCGGGAGGCGCTGGCCTGCCGGATTGCCCAGTTCAGGGACGGTATGCGCGACTATCCTGGGCAGCTTACCGAATCGACCAGCGCCATTCAGCCGCTGATCGTTGGAGACAACGCCCGGGCTCTGCGCCTGGCAGCGCGCCTGCGCGAGCAGGGCTGCTGGGCGACGGCGATCCGCCCGCCGACGGTGCCGGTCGGCAGCGCCCGGCTGCGGCTCACCCTGAGCGCGGCCCATGAATCGGCGGATATCGAGCGTCTGCTGGAGGTCCTGCATGACGGCGGTGAATAAACGCGCGGTGGCCGCCGCCTTCGGTCGGGCGGCGAGCCGCTATACGCAGCACGATGAGCTGCAGCGGCGCAGCGCCGAGCTGCTGCTGCGCCAGCTTGGCGACCGGCGCTTTGCCGAGGTTCTGGACGCGGGCTGTGGCCCAGGCAGCATGAGCCGCTACTGGCGCGAGGCGGGCAGCCGCGTCACCGCGCTGGATATCTCCGTTGATATGCTGGCAGAGGCCCGGCGCCAGCAGGTCGCGCACGACTACGTCGAGGGCGATATTGAATCCCTGCCGCTGCCGGCGGCCTGCGTCGATCTGGCGTGGAGTAATCTGGCGGTGCAGTGGTGCGACGACCTCGGCGCCGCGCTTGCTGAGCTGTACCGGGTGGTGCGTCCCGGCGGGCGGGTGGCCTTTACCACCCTGTTGGCCGGTTCGCTCCCCGAGCTCAACCAGGCCTGGGCGACGATTGACCGGCATCCGCACGCCAATCGTTTCCTCAGCGAGCAGGCGGTACACAGCGTGATGAGCGGCTGGCGGGGCGAGGCACAGGTGCATGCCGTGACGCTGCCGTTCCCCGACGCCCTGTGCGCAATGCGTTCGCTAAAGGGTATCGGCGCCACCCATTTACACCAGGGACGCAGCGCGGCACCGCTGAGTCGCACAAAGCTGCAGCAGCTTCAGCTGGCGTGGCCGAAATGGCACGGGCAGTGCCCGCTGACCTACCATCTTTTTACAGGAGTAATTGAACGTGATTGAGCGTTATTTCGTCACCGGAACCGATACTGAAGTCGGCAAAACGGTGAGTAGCTGCGCCCTGCTGCAGGCGGCAAACCTGCGGGGTCGGAACAGCGCCGGCTATAAGCCGGTGGCCTCCGGCAGCGAGTACACGGCGCAGGGCCTGCGCAACGATGACGCCCTGGCCCTGCAGCGCAACAGCCGCGTGGCGCTGAGCTACGAGCAGGTTAACCCGTTAACCTTCGCTGAACCCACTTCGCCGCATATTATCAGCGCCGATGAGGGGCGCCTCATTACCGCCGCCGCGCTCTCCGCCGGGCTGCGCGAGCTGGAGCCGCTGGCCGACTGGCTGCTGGTGGAAGGGGCTGGGGGCTGGTTTACGCCGCTGTCTGAAACCCTGAGCTTTGCCGACTGGGTGCAGGAAGAGCGGCTACCGGTGATTCTGGTGGTGGGGATAAAGCTGGGATGCATTAATCATGCCCTGCTGACGGCGCAGGCGGTGCGCCAGGCAGGGCTGCCGCTGGTGGGCTGGATTGCTAACGACGTCCAGCCGCCGGGGAAGCGGCATAGCGAATACCTCGCGACCCTCAAACGGCTGCTGCCCGCGCCCATGCTGGGCGAAATCCCGTGGCTGGAGGAGGCATCCCGGCGGGAAGACCTCGGCCAGTACCTCGATCTTAGCGCGCTGGATCGGGCGTCATCCACTGCGCCAGCAGCGGCTCATCCAGCTGTATAACGTCGCCCTGCGCCACGCTGCGCCCGCGGTGCAGCAGGCAGAAGCGGTCGGCCACCCGGCGAATGAACGGCAGGTGCTGCTCGGCGAGCAGCACCGTTAAACCGATATCCCGGTTCAGGCGAACCAGCAGATCCCCCAGCTTATGCATAAAGTGCTGTCCGCTGCCGCGCGACGGCTCATCGAGTATCAGCAGGCGCGGTCGGACGATCAGCGCCCTCGCCAGCGCCAGCTGGTACCTGTCGTCTTCCGAGAGCGCGGCGCCTTTGCTCTGGCGCAAGGCGTAGAGCTGCGGAAAGAGATCGTAAATCTCGCTATTCACCACGGCGCCGGGCGTGCCTCCGGCCGCCAGCGCGATATGCAGATTCTCCTCTACGCTGAGCTGCGAAAAGATGCGCCGGTCCTGCGGCACGTAGCCGATCCCGATGACGCTGCGTGAATGGGCGGAGAGCGGCATCAGGTCGCAGGGCGGCGCTCCGCGCTCCTGCCAGGTGATGCTGCCGCTGGCGACCGGGAGATTCCCGGTAATGCAGTTGACCAGCGTGGTTTTCCCCATTCCCTGACTTCCCATCACGCAGGTGCACTCTCCTGACCTGAGCTCAAGATCGACGTTCCACAGCGTGTGCTGGCTTCCATAGTACTGATTGACGGCGCGTAGACTCAACATAGACGTTTTCTCCTTTTTGACGACGGCGAGCGAGACAAACATTCTGCAAATCTCTTGCCAGGAAAAAGAAGTGACGGCATTTTTCCGCCAGCGCAGGTCGCGGCGGCCACCGCCGGCAGGGAACAGCGAAGCGGCTGCACTTTCCCGGTGCTAAACGGCGTGAAACGTGGTGCAGAAAGCAGCAAAAAGGCGGGCGTCCTTAGCTGATAAATATCAAAAATAATTCAATAATATTTTTTAGCCGCGTGATTTTCGTCGGCGGGCAATTTCGGCCGGGTGGCAGAGGTCATGGCCTGCAGCGAGTTATCCACTATTCCTGTGGATAACCTTGTGTATTAGAGTTAGAGAACTTGCGGTAAGCTAGAGATTACGCGGCCTGCGGCTGAATTGGCGCGAAACCCGTCTTTTATTAAATTTTATTTAATATCAATTGGTTGTATAAAATCAATGGCTGTAAGGAAAGTGTCACCTGCTGCCATAAAAGATTCATCGCCTTGCTTGACAAATGTTAAATGGCAAAATTTTCTGGGGATAACCTTACACAGTGGCGGATTATTCCGCATGGTGCGCTTTTTTTGCCCAAATGCGGCCGCCCGGGGCAAGGTTTACAGGGCAAACAGTAATACGATACTGGTTTTATATCCAGTATTATTTATTGGCAAAAGCGCCGGCGACGGGTAGAATTAAACACCTGCCGTTTCGCGCCGGGCGCTTCATCCTCCTTCAGGGTCAGACATATGAGTAAAACGTTCACGCTGCATTCCGCTTTCCGTCCCTCTGGCGATCAGCCAGAAGCCATTCGTCGCCTCGAAGAGGGGCTGGAAGATGGCCTGGCGCACCAAACGCTGCTGGGGGTAACCGGGTCGGGTAAAACCTTCACCATCGCTAACGTCATTGCCGATCTGCAGCGTCCAACGATGGTCCTCGCGCCCAACAAGACGCTGGCGGCGCAGCTGTATGGCGAAATGAAGGAGTTTTTCCCGGAGAATGCCGTCGAGTATTTCGTCTCCTACTACGACTACTACCAGCCTGAAGCCTACGTGCCGAGCTCGGACACCTTCATCGAGAAGGACGCCTCGGTCAACGAACATATTGAACAGATGCGCCTGTCGGCAACCAAGGCGCTGCTGGAGCGCCGCGACGTCATCGTGGTGGCCTCGGTCTCGGCGATTTATGGCCTCGGCGATCCTGACCTGTACCTGAAGATGATGCTGCACCTGACCACCGGCATGCTGATTGACCAGCGGGCCATTCTGCGCCGCCTCGCGGAGCTGCAGTACACCCGTAACGATCAGGCTTTCCAGCGCGGGACCTTCCGCGTTCGCGGCGAGGTCATTGACGTCTTCCCGGCGGAGTCAGACGATATTGCCCTGCGTATTGAGCTGTTTGACGAAGAGGTTGAGCGCCTGTCGCTCTTTGACCCGCTGACCGGGCAGGTTGAATCGTCCATCCCGCGCTATACCATCTACCCGAAAACGCACTACGTTACCCCGCGCGAGCGAATCGTTCAGGCGATGGAAGAGATAAAAGTCGAGCTGGCGGAGCGGCGTAAAGTGCTGCTGGAAAACAACAAGCTGCTGGAAGAGCAGCGCCTGAGTCAGCGTACCCAGTTCGACCTCGAAATGATGAACGAGCTGGGCTACTGCTCGGGGATTGAAAACTATTCGCGCTATCTTTCCGGGCGCGGGCCGGGCGAGCCGCCGCCGACGCTGTTCGACTACCTGCCGGCGGATGGTCTGCTGGTTATCGATGAGTCCCACGTGACCATTCCGCAAATCGGCGGGATGTACCGCGGCGACCGGGCGCGTAAAGAGACGCTGGTGGAGTACGGTTTCCGCCTGCCGTCGGCGTTGGATAACCGCCCGATGAAGTTTGAAGAGTTTGAGGCGCTGGCGCCGCAGACCATCTACGTTTCGGCGACGCCCGGCGCCTACGAGCTGGATAAATCTGGCGATGAGGTGGTCGATCAGGTGGTCCGTCCGACCGGCCTGCTTGACCCGGTTATCGAAGTGCGTCCGGTGGGGACCCAGGTCGACGATCTGCTGTCGGAGATTCGCCTGCGCGCCGCCATCAACGAGCGCGTGCTGGTGACGACCCTGACCAAGCGGATGGCCGAAGACCTCACCGAGTACCTCGAGGAGCACGGCGAGCGCGTGCGCTACCTGCATTCGGATATCGATACCGTCGAGCGTATGGAGATTATCCGCGATCTGCGCCTCGGCGAGTTTGACGTGCTGGTCGGCATCAACCTGCTGCGTGAAGGGCTGGATATGCCGGAGGTCTCGCTGGTAGCGATCCTTGATGCCGACAAAGAGGGCTTCCTGCGCTCCGAGCGCTCGCTGATCCAGACCATCGGCCGCGCGGCGCGTAACATCAACGGTAAGGCGATTCTCTACGGCGACAGGATCACCGCCTCGATGGCGAAGGCCATCAGCGAAACCGAACGCCGTCGCGAGAAGCAGCAGCGCTATAACGAAGAGCACGGCATCACCCCGCAGGGCCTGAATAAGAAGGTGGTCGATATCCTGGCGCTGGGCAGCGGCCTGACGAAGACCAAGGCCAAAGGGCGCGGCAAGTCGCGTTCACCGGTCGAGGCGGATACGCCGGTGCTGACGCCAAAAGCGCTGCAGCAGCGAATTCACGAGCTGGAAGGGCAGATGATGCAGCACGCGCAGAACCTGGAGTTCGAAGAGGCGGCCCAGATCCGCGACCAGCTGCATAAGCTGCGGGATCTGTTTATCGCCGCGTCGTAGGTCGGCGCCCGTCGCACCGGGCGTCCAGGCTGCGGCCAGGCCGGGATCTGGCCGCACGGAACGTACGGGCAGCGCCTGCGGATGCGAGGGCAGCCTGGCGCCAAACTGGCAAATAAAATAGCCCGGCTGGGTCAGCTCTTAATATCCGCTTAATCTTGTTCGGGGAGACTATCTTCATTCTAATGAGGATAGCGCCATGCAAAAACTACACTTTCGCCAATATCTGGCCATTACCTGCGCCTTTATTATCGTCGTCGCCTTCTTCCATCAGTGGGTGCTGACCTTCTGACGCGACGGCCTCGGGAAGAGCACCCAGGCGCGAACGCCGGGGCCCGGCCGGCGGTTATGCAAAAAGAACTGGGTATCGTGCAGCTGGGCGATACGGGTGACGATGCTTAATCCCAGACCAATGCCGCCGTAGCGGCTGTCCATGCGGACAAACGCTTTGCTCAGCTCGCCGCTTTTCGCTTCATCAATTCCCGGCCCTTCATCCTCCACCGCCAGAATCGGCGTTGACCCTGCCTGAATCGAGACGCGGATCGTTGAGTCCGTCGGGCTATAGCGGTGCGCATTCTCCACCAGATTGCGCAGCACCACGCGCAGCAGCGTGGCGTCGCCGGACACCATCACCTCCTCGTCCGCACCGGCTATCTCAAGCTTTTGCCGGCGCGACGCCAGCATCGCTTCCAGCTCCTCCTCAAGCGGTTCAACGACATCCTCCATCAGCTGCACCTGCTGGTAGCTACCGGCAGAAAACGACTGCCCTACGCGGGCCAGCTGCAGGAGCTGGGAGATACTGTTGGTCATCTGATCGAGGCGCTGAATAAGCGGATCGACTCCGACCCCGTGCACTTTGGCCAGCAGCTCAAGGTGCAGGCGCAGCCCGGCCAGCGGCGTGCGCAGCTCGTGGGCCACGTCGGCGGTAAACAGGCGCTCGCGGTCGAGCGTCAGGTTGAGGCGCGATACCAGCTGATTCAGCGCGGTGGTTACGGCGGTCACTTCCGGCACCGACTCGCTAAGCTCGATGGGCTGGAGATTATCCGGGGTGCGGTTCTCCAGCTCGCTCTGCAGACGAGAGAGCGGGCGGGTTATCTTTTTCACCGCCAGCAGGCTGATATAGAGCGCGAGGCCGATAATCAGCAGGCTTGGGACCAGCAGGCTGGCGACCGCTTCCCGCACCTCGTGCTCAACGTGCTTCTGGTTGTTGTGCCCCTCGATGGCGCTGGCCACCAGCAGCTGAATCTGCTCCTTGCTTTCATGCCATAGCCAGAACACGCTGATAATCTGGCAGACCGCCAGAATGGTGCCGATGGTCAGCAGCAGGCGAAAGCGCATGGTCCATTTTTCGGTGGCTAACAGCGGCATCTCTTTATGACTCCGATTCGGTATTGTTCACCAGCATATAGCCAAAGCCCCTGACGGTGCGGATCCGCGCCTTACCGACCTTATCGCGCAGGTTGTGGATATGCACCTCGAGGGTATTGGTCGCCGGCTCGTTATCCCAGCTGTAGATATCGTTGTAGAGAATTTCCCGATGTACCGGACTGCCCGCCTTCATCATCAGGCGCGACAGCAGGGAGTACTCTTTTGGCGTCAGATCCAGCGAATCCCCGCCCAGCCACACCTGGCGGCGGGTAATATTAAGGCGCAGGTTGCCGACCACCATTTCGCTGTCGCCCTGGTTATTGTGGCGGCGGAGCAGCGCGCGGATGCGGGCGTTAAGCTCCTCCAGCGCGAAGGGCTTCACCAGATAGTCATCGGCGCCGGTATCGAGGCCGCTAATGCGGTCTTCGACGGTATCGCGGGCGGTGAGGATCAGCACCGGCTGGCTGAATTTCTCCCGGCGCATCCGCGCGAGGAAATGCAGGCCGTCCTCATCCGGCAGCCCGAGGTCGAGGACCACCAGGCTGTAGTGGTTGCTGGCCAGCGACAGCGCGGCCTCATGCGCGCTGGCGACGCCGTCGCAGGCGTATCCTTCGCTCTGCATGGCCAGAATTAATCCCTGTAACAGGAGCGCATCGTCTTCAATGACTAAGATTTTCATCTGCCGGCCTCGCTTATGCATGGCGTTAAAATATCGTCTGACGGCCGGTATTCGCGGGTATTGACCCCGAACAGGCCGAGCAGGGTGGAGAACAAGTTATCCTGCGAATAGGGCGCCGTTTTGGCCTTTTGCTGCAGGCACTGGCTGGAGACGCCGTAGCGCTGCTGGTAATCCTGCGACAGCCACATCAGCATCGGAACGTGCTTTTGCGTATCCGGCGCGATGGACCACGGCAGCCCGTGCAGATACACGCCATCTTCCCCCAGCGACTCGCCGTGGTCGGAAAGATAGACCAGGCTGGTGGTAAATTTATCCTGCTTTGACTGCAGCAGCTTGATAGCCTTATCCACCACGTAATCGACGTACAGAATGGTGTTGTCGTAGGTATTGGTCAGCTGCTGCTGCGAGCAGCCCTGAATTTCATTGGTATCGCAGGTTGGGGTGAATTTTTTGAATTCAGCCGGGTAGCGATTGTAGTACGTCGGGCCGTGGCTGCCGATAGTGTGCAGAACGATAATGCCGTCCTGTTGCAAACCGTCGATGTAGCTTTCCAGATTATGGAATAAGACCTCATCGTAGCACTCGCCGTCGATGCACTGGCCCGTCAGCTTGAGATCGGTGACGTTCTGATGCGGAACGCGATCGCAGGCGCCTTTACAGCCGCCGTCGTTGTCGTTCCACAATACCTGAATACCGGCGCGCTGCAGAATGTCCAGCACGCCCTCCTGGTGATGCGCCAGCTCTTCATCATAGTGCTCGCGCGGCATGTTGGAGAACATGCACGGCACGGAAACGGCGGTGGCAGTACCGCAGGAGGTGGTGTCGGGAAAATAGATAACGTTATCCTGCTGCAGGCGCGGGTTGGTTTCGCGTGGATAGCCGCCGAGGGAGAAATTTTCCGCCCGCGAGGTCTCACCCAGCACCAGAATGGTCAGGTTTTTTCTCGGCCCGTCGCGCATTTGCGGCTTCTGCTGCGCATCTTCGCCAATTTTGACCAGCGGCAGATTGTTCATCCTGTTGTGCGCGTACCACGAGTTGATCGCCACGATGCTGTTTGACGGGCTGAGCGACTTCACCAACTCTTTATTATTGCGGAACACCGAGGCGTAATCTTTATAAAACAGGGCGGCAATCAGGATGATAAGGAGAGCCGACAGCGCCACGTTGAGCAGCCGTACGGCGACGCCGCGGGTGAAGGTTTTCGGCTTACGCACCTTAATCCACCAGGCCGCCAGTACCGCCAGCACGCCGGAAAGCCCGAGCGTCAGCACCATGCTGCCCGACATCAGGGCGAAGCTCTCCGCCGGCGTGGTATCCAGAATGTTGGTGATCATCGCCCGGTCGATAATGACCCCGAAGGTCCAGATAAAATACTGTGCCGAGGCGCTGAGCAGAATAAACAGGGTGATAACGACCCGGTCGAGCTTCAGAAAAGAGGCCAGGGTAGTGAGGATATTCATCACGCTGAAGGCAACCAGCGGCATGCTGAGGAACACCAGCCAGCTATGCAGGTTATTGACCGGCAGCAGGGTGAAGACCTGGCGATAGAAGGCGATATTGAGGAATAGCCCGACGTAGGCGGCAAAGAGAATCAGGTAAACCGTGCGGCTCACTACCGGTCGACGCAGTGGAAATAACGACATAGCAAAAGTCCTGATGAAAACATGCTCACTATGCTGCCACGTCTATTTTAAGACAACCTTAAGATTTTAATGTGGGGAGTTGACGCTCCCCACGGTATGAAGCAATTCGGAATTAGCCGGGTATCTGAATCGCTTTTTCCAGCGCGTTGCGCAGCAGCTGGCGATCGTGGCGATAGGGCACGTCGCTGGCATCCAGCGGCGTCTGGATGACCATCCGGTCCTCAAGGCCGCGAATATCGGCCTTCGGTCCGACGACCACGGCGTCAATCACCCGCTTGCCTACGTAGTGCTCCATAATCGCGATGCGGTCCGCCAGCGTCAGGGTGGCGGCCGGGCTATGCTCTTTGCCGAGGTTGTCGATAAAAACCATCGGTGCCGGCGTGCGGCGCAGCGCCTGCGCCATATCGTCGAGCAGCAAAATAGGCAGCAGGCTGGTGTAGAAGCTGCCGGGGCCGATCAGAATGAGATCGGCTTCGGCGATCGCCGCAACCGCTTCGCGGGTAGCGGGAACCGGCGGCGTTAGCATTAGCTCGCGCGGCACGCGGGGAAGCTGGTCGATATTGACTTCGCCATAAACTTCGTGGCCTTCGTCGTCAATCGCCATCAGGTCCACCGGTTGTTCGGACATCGGTATCAGAAATGCGTCAACTTTTAGCAGGTTTCTGATTAAATTAATCGCCTCTAAGGGCCTGACGCTGAGGTGATCGAGGGCCTTTAACATCAGATTTCCGAGGTTATGCCCGGAAAGTTCGCCGTTACCGGCAAAACGGTACTCAAACATGGCGGATGCCACGCTGGGTTCGGCGATCAGCTGGTTAATACAGTTGCGCATATCTCCCCAGGCAATGCCGCCTTCGGCACGGCGAATACGCCCCGTCGATCCGCCGTTATCGGTGGTGGTGACGATGCCGGTCAGGCGCGATCCGAGCGATGAGAGTGACGACATCACCCGGCCCAAACCATGCCCTCCGCCAAGAGCCACTACCCGATCGAGGTCGGCGAAAGTCCGATTGCGCATACTAATTCCTTATCTCAAATGAACGGGCTCACAGTAACCGATCTACCCCTAAAAGACGATGCTCCGATCCTGACAAACTGACCGACATCAATGCAAAACCCTGAATTTTGGCTATTCTGTTACGAAAATGCACGATCGTAGCGATATGTACGTAATTATATAGCGAAATCGAAAATGGCGAAACGGTCGTTTCCGCGCTACTATCGGCATAAACCAGTTAACACTCTAGCCTCTGTGCCTGTGTCGCAAGATATGGTGCTTTGGCCGTGACAGCTCAGCTTGTCACCAGGGCGTGGGAAGAAATGACCGCGTCTCCCGTACTTGGAAAGGTGTATATGGCCTCACAGCTTACCGATGCATTTGCGCGTAAGTTTTACTACTTGCGCCTGTCGATTACCGACGTGTGTAACTTTCGTTGCACCTACTGTCTCCCGGACGGCTACAAACCCGGCTCGGTGACCAATAAAGGCTTTCTCAGCGTAGATGAAGTGCGCCGCGTGACGCGCGCGTTTTCCGCCCTCGGCACCGAAAAGGTGCGCCTGACCGGCGGTGAACCCTCGCTGCGCCGCGATTTCGCCGACGTTATCGCCGCCGTACGTGAAAACAGCGCCATTCGGCAGATTGCGGTCACCACCAACGGCTATCGCCTGGCGCGGGACGTCGAACGCTGGCGAGACGCCGGGCTGACGGCAATCAACGTCAGCGTGGACAGCCTCGACGCCCGCCAGTTTCACGCCATCACCGGGCAGGATAAATTTCAGCAGGTGATGGACGGCATCGATGCCGCCTTCGCCGCCGGCTTTGAGAAAGTGAAGGTCAACACCGTGCTGATGCGCGATGTGAACCACCACCAGCTCGACACCTTCCTCGCCTGGATCCAGCCGCGCCGTATTCAGCTGCGCTTTATTGAACTGATGGAAACCGGAGAGGGCAGCGACCTGTTTCGCCGGCACCATATCTCCGGCATGGTGCTGCGCGATGAGCTGCTCAGACGCGGCTGGATCCACCAGATCAGCCAGCGCAGCGACGGCCCGGCGCAGGTCTTCTGTCATCCGGACTACGCCGGAGAGATCGGCCTGATCATGCCCTATGAAAAAGACTTCTGCGCCACCTGCAACCGCCTGCGCGTCTCCTCCGTGGGCAAGCTGCATCTGTGCCTGTTCGGCGACGGCGGCGTAGATCTACGCGATCTGCTGGCCGAGGACTGCCAGCAGGCGGTGCTGGAAGCGCGCATCTCCGAAGCATTAACCCATAAAAAACAAACCCATTTCCTGCATCAGGGCAACACCGGTATTACGCAAAACCTGTCGTATATTGGCGGATAATTGATTCTAAAGGAGCAAACAGATGAGTCAGGCCAGCGCTGAGTTTATCCCGACCCGCATTGCTATTCTCACCGTTTCCAGCCGCCGTGGCGAAGAGGACGATACCTCTGGCCACTGGCTGCGCGACGCGGCGCAGGAAGCGGGGCATGCGGTTGTGGATAAGGCGATTGTGAAAGAGAACCGCTACGCCATTCGCGCCCGGGTTTCGGCGTGGATTGCCAGCGACGACGTTCAGGTGGTGCTCATTACCGGCGGGACCGGCTTTACCGAAGGCGATCAGGCCCCGGAAGCGCTGCTGCCGCTGTTTGACCGGGAAGTTGAAGGCTTTGGCGAGGTGTTCCGCATGCTCTCTTTTGAAGAGATCGGCACCTCGACGCTGCAGTCCCGCGCCGTTGCCGGCGTGGCTAACGGCACGCTTATTTTTGCGATGCCCGGTTCGACCAAAGCCTGCCGCACCGCGTGGGAAAATATCATTGCGCCCCAGCTCGATGCCCGCACCCGCCCGTGTAACTTTATCCCTCATTTGAAGAAATAATTTATGTCACAACTGACCCATATTAACGCCGCCGGCGAGGCGCACATGGTCGACGTCTCGGCGAAGGCCGAAACGGTTCGCGAGGCGCGGGCTGAAGTATTTGTCGACATGCAGGCGACCACGCTGGCGATGATTATCGACGGCAGCCACCACAAGGGTGACGTTTTCGCCACCGCCCGCATTGCCGGGATCCAGGCGGCGAAGCGGACGTGGGAGCTGATCCCGCTGTGCCATCCGCTGATGCTTAGCAAAGTAGAGGTTAACCTGCAGGCGCAGCCGGAACATAGCCGGGTGCGGATCGAATCCCTCTGTCGGCTGACCGGGAAAACCGGCGTGGAGATGGAGGCGCTGACCGCGGCCTCCGTGGCGGCGCTGACAATTTACGATATGTGCAAAGCCGTGCAAAAAGATATGACGATCGGCCCGCTGCGCCTGCTGGCGAAAAGCGGCGGTAAATCCGGCGACTTTAAGGCGGACGATGCTCATGATTAAGGTTCTGTTTTTTGCCCAGGTGCGCGAGCTGGTGGGCACCGATGCGTTAACCCTCGACGCGAGCGAGGCCGCGACGGTGGAGGCGGTTCGCCGTCAGCTCATTGCCCGCGGCGACCGCTGGGCGCTGGCGCTGGAAGAGGGCAAGCTGCTGGCGGCGGTGAACCAGACGCTGACCACCTTTGACCATCCGGTCACCGCCGGCGACGAAGTGGCGTTTTTCCCGCCGGTTACGGGAGGCTGATATGACGCAAACCCGCATTATCGTCAGCCCGGCGCGCTTTCGCGTTGGCGACGAATATCCGTGGCTTGCCGAGCGCGACGAGGACGGCGCCGTCGTCACCTTCACCGGCAAAGTACGTAACCACAATCTTGGCGAGAGCGTGAAGGCGCTGACCCTCGAACACTATCCGGGCATGACCGAAAAATCGCTGGCGGAGATTGTCGAACTGGCGCGCGAGCGCTGGCCGCTGGGGCGGGTCACGGTGATTCACCGCATCGGTGAAATGTGGCCGGGCGAAGAGATTGTGTTTGTCGGCGTCACCAGCGCGCACCGCAGCAGCGCCTTTGCCGCCGGCGAATTCATTATGGATTATCTGAAAACCCGCGCGCCGTTCTGGAAGCGTGAGGCCACGCCGGAAGGCGAACGCTGGGTTGACGCGCGCGACAGCGATCGTCAGGCGGCAGAGCGCTGGTAGTATGATACGCTTAAAGGGTTAATTTCGTTAATCAGGAGATAGTCATGGACAGATTCCCCCGTTCCGATTCCATCGTCCAGGCGCGCGGCGGCCTGCAAACCTATATGGCCCAGGTGTACGGCTGGATGACGGTCGGCCTGCTGCTAACGGCGTTTATCGCCTGGTTTGCCGCCAACACGCCGGCGGTGATGATGTTTGTCTTTTCCAGCAAAATTACCTTCTTCGGGCTGATCATCGCCCAGCTGGCGCTGGTCTTCGTGCTCTCCGGGATGGTGCAGCGCCTGAGCGCGGGCATGGCGACGACGCTATTTATGCTCTATTCGGCGCTGACCGGGCTCACGCTATCCAGCATTTTCATCGCCTACACCTATTCGTCGATTGCCAGCACCTTTGTGGTCAGCGGCGGGATGTTTGGCGCCATGAGCCTCTACGGCTACACCACCAAACGCGATCTCAGCGGCTTTGGTAATATGCTGTTTATGGCGCTGATTGGTATCGTTCTGGCCTCGCTGGTGAACTTCTGGCTGAAGAGCGAAGCGCTGATGTGGGCGGTGACCTATATCGGGGTGATTGTGTTCGTGGGCCTCACCGCCTATGACACCCAGAGACTGAAAAATATCGGCGAGCAGATCGACACCCGTGATACCTCGACGCTGCGCAAATACTCGATCCTTGGCGCGCTGACGCTGTATCTGGACTTTATCAACCTGTTCCTGATGATGCTGCGTATTTTAGGCAACCGTCGTTAAGATCGTAAAACCCCGGTGAGCCTTACGCCGCCGGGGTTCTCTTTCTCTCTCTCATCTCCTCTCATCCGTCCGCCAGCTTGCGCTGATTTTTCTCCCGCAGCTTTTTGGCCTGACTTTCCAGAATCAGATAGCCCATCGTGGCGATCGCCAGCGGCAGGAAGTAATAGAGCAGGCGATACGCGAGCAGGGCGGCAATCACCGCTCCCCGCGAGACAGGCTCTGCGGAGAGCATCGCGATAAACACCGCCTCCAGCACGCCAATACCGGCGGGGATGTGCACCACCACCCCGACGATGCTGCTCACCAGCAGCGCCCCCAGAACGAGGAAGTAGCTCACCTCCTGACCCAGCAGCAGCCAGATAATGACCCCCATCACCAGCCAGTTGGCGCAGGAAAGCGCGGCCTGCAGCAGCGCGAAGCGCCAGGAGGGAAGCACCAGCCGCTGCCCCTTTATCGTCAGATGGCGGCGTTTGGCGAACGCGCAGGCCCACAGATAGAGGATCGAAATCAGCAGCATCGCGATGCCAATGATGCGCAGCGTTTCCTGGCTGATATACCAGCGCGCGGGAAGCTGCACCAGACCGGCGCTAAAAACCACCCCGCCGAGCACCACGTAACCCAGCCAGTTGGTGGTAATGCTCAGCGAAAAGATGCGGGTAATGGTTGCGCCGCGCAGGCCGAGGCGGGAATAGAGGCGATAGCGCATCCCGATGCCGCCGATCCAGGTGCTGAGGGTCAGGTTAAAGGCGTAGCAGATAAACGACACCAGCATCACCTGGCGCTTAGCCAGCCGGTGCCCGCAGTAGGCGCGCCCGAGCAGGTCATAGCAGCCGTAGATCAGATAGCTGACGATAACCAGGCCAAAGGCGCCGAGCAGCGCCACGCGGTTATAGCCGCGAATCACTTTCCATACTTCCGGCCAGTCTATTTTTTGCGCATAGACCACCAGCAGTACGGCAACGGCGATAAAAAAGAGTCCGCTGAGGATACGTTTGGCCAGTCGCCAGCGGGGGTGTGATTTGGCCATCAGGATTTTACCTCCGGGCTCTGCGTCTGCGTCTGCGTCCGATCCTGAGTTTCCATTTCCGGCTGCGCTGGCGGTTTGACCTGCGCCATCTTCGGCGTATGGGCGGGCAGCCAGCCTACCCACGCCGGGAAGTGGCGCAGGAAGTGGAAGGCCAGCACGCTGCGGCCCAGATTCCACCAGCTGCGTTTGGGCAGCATGGAACGGTCTACCTGCTTGCAGTCCTGCTGGATAAGCGTATTCAGATTATCGCGCAGGGTTTGGTTGAACTCCCGGTCGTGAACGATCAGGTTGGCCTCAAGGTTTAATGACAGGCTGAGCGGATCGAGGTTGCTGGAGCCGACGGTAGCCCAGTGGTCGTCGGCGAGGGCGACCTTGCCGTGCAGCGGGCGGCGGCGATACTCAAAAACCTGCACGCCGCCTTTCACCAGATAGTTGTACAGCAGCCGCGCGCCAACCTTGACGATGGGAATATCGGGTTCACCCTGCACGATAAGCTTCACCCGCACGCCGCGCCGGGCGGCGCTGCGCATCGCGTGCAGCAGCCGATAGCCGGGGAAGAAATAGGCGTTGGCGATAATCACCTCCCGCCGCGCGTTGGCCAGCATTTTCAGGTAGTGACGTTCGATATCGTCCCGATGTTCGAGATTGTCCCGCCAGACGAACAGCGCCTGCGCTTCGCCGGGATGCTGGTTAACCTCCGGCTGGTGGCGACGTCGGCGCCAGCGACGGCGTCCGTCTTCGCTGGCGGGCAGGTTTTGCTGCACAAACTGCGCGATATCCAGCACCACCGGCCCCTCCACCTGGACGGCATAGTCCTGCTTAGCCTCCGGGCCGTAGTCGGTCATATGCTCCGCGGAGTAGTTAATCCCGCCAACAAACGCCGTGGTGTCATCCACGACGACAATTTTACGGTGCATGCGGCGAAACAGGTTGGTGCGCATCCCGAGCAGGCGCGGGCGCGGGTCGTAGTAGCGAAATATCACTCCCGCCGAGATGAGTTCGTTAACGAAGCCATCGCTCAGGTCAGGGGAGCCGTAGCCGTCGAGCAGCACCTCAACCTCGACGCCGCGGCGCGCGGCCTTCAGCAGCACCGCGTGGAGCTGCCAGCCCACGTCGTCCTCGAACCAGATAAAGGTTTCAAGGGTTACCTTGCGCTTTGCGCGGTCGACGGCGCGAAACAGCGCCGGATAGTAGCTATCGCCGTTCTCCAGAAGCTGGATCCGGTTTCCATTCTGCCAGCTGCATTTCACAGATGAAGCTCCACGCTGAGCGGGGCGTGATCGGAAAGATGACGCCATTGTTGAAGATCCAACGCCCGTGGCTGACCGGCGTGGACGTTTTTGACATAGATGCGGTCAAGGCGCAGCAGCGGAAAGCGCGCCGGGAACGTGCGCGCCGGGCGACCGCGGGCGCGGGTGAAGATCTCCTCCAGCCCGGCCAGCGCTTTGAGCGGACGGTTAGCCTGCTGGCGCCAGTCGTTAAAATCACCCGCGACCACCACCGGCTCTCCCTCCGGCAGGCGGTTAACCCGCTCGGCGAGCATCGCCAGCTGGGCCCGCCGCTGCCCCGCGCTGAGCCCTAAATGAGCGCAAATCAGATGCAGATTCACGCCGCTTTCCGGCACCCCGATCCGACAGTAGAGTAGGCCGCGCTTTTCGCTCTGGCCGACTGAAATATCGAGATTCTCATAGTGTTCGATAGGGAATCGGGAGAGCACGGCGTTGCCGTGATGTCCCTGCGGGTACACCGCGTTGCGCCCGTAGGCATAATCGCTCCACATCGCATCGGCCAGAAACTCATAGTGGGTGGTATCCGGCCAGTTTTCGATATGCAGGGGGTGAATCTCATGCGCGCCCATCACCTCCTGGAGGCAAACAATGTCGGCGCCGATGCTGCGTACCGCGTCGCGAAGTTCGGGCAGAATGAAGCGTCGGTTAAACGGCGTAAAGCCTTTATGGGTGTTAATTGTCAGCACGTTTACTGACAATAAAGGATTTTTCTCGGCCATATTTCTCCGGTTAACATCTCTTTCCTGAATGAAATAGTGTAGTAGCTGTCACAAAAAGATGCGGTGATACGGAATTTTCCGTAAAGTGCGGTACTCTGAGTTACAGATAAAGATCCTTCAGGAGAGAAGCCATGAAGTGGCAACAACGTGTACGCGTCGCAACTGGCCTCAGTTGCTGGCAGATTATGTTGCATCTACTGGTCGTGGCAGTACTGGTGATGGGTTGGATGGGCGGCGCGCTGGTTCGTGTCGGATTAGGGCTGTGCGTGCTGTACGGCGTTACGCTGCTGTCGATGCTGTTTTTACAGCGTCACCACGAAGAGCGCTGGCGCGATGTCGGTGATTTCCTTGAGGAACTCACCACCACCTGGTACTTTGGCGCCGCGGTTATCGTGCTGTGGCTGCTGTCACGGGTGCTGCACAATAATCTGCTGCTGGCGCTTGCCGGGCTGGTTATTCTGGCCGGTCCGGCGGTGGTATCGCTGCTGGCGAAAGATAAAAACCGCTACTCTAAGTTTGGGCTGCATCAGGGCGGCAGCGCCGCGAACCCGCCGAAGCATAGATAATAGCTATGTAACCGGGGGCAAAGAAAGGCAAGCCAACGCCGAGGCAGCCTGAGCAATGGCGGGGATCCCCTAAAGCGTTCGGACTGCATCAAGGCGGCGACGCGACGAATCCCCGGGAGCATAGATAGCTGTGTGACCGGGGTGAGTAAGGAAGTCAACGCCGAGGCAGCCTGAACGATGACGGGGATCCGGGGATCAGGCGATCTTTCTGCGAAACATCGCATACGCCGCTGACCCCGTGGTGGCCGCTATGACCAGTAGCGGCCACAAACTTCCCCACACAATCTCCAGACTCGCGTCCTTCAAATAAATCTGCTTGGTAATATCGGTAAAGTGACGAATAGGGTTTATCCACGTCACGTCCTGCAGCCATTGCGGCATGTTTTCGACCGGTGAAACGTAGCCGGAGAGCAGGATTGCCGGCATCATAAAGACAAATACGCCAATAAACGCCTGCTGCTGGGTCGAGCACAGCGACGAAATCAGCAGGCCAAATCCTACCAGCGAAAGCCCGTAAATCAGCATCGTAAAGTAAAACAGCAGCAGCGAGCCGGCGAAGGGGATCTGATAGGCCCAGATCCCGACCCCCAGCACGATGCTGGCCTGCAGGGTGGCAACGATCAGCGCCGGTATCGCTTTACCGACGAAAATTTGCCAGGTCGCCAGCGGCGAGACCAGCAGCTGGTCGAGGGTTCCCTGTTCGCGCTCGCGGGCAACCGATAGCGAGGTGACGATCATCACGCCGATGGTGGTGATCATGGCGATCAGCGACGGGACCACGAACCACTTATAGTCGAGGTTGGGGTTATACCAGTTGCGTACAACCAGCTCGCTGTTGTTAGGCCTGGCTTTCCCCTCCAGCAGCTCCTGCTGATACTCTTTGACGATTTGCTGCAGGTAGTTGGCGGCGATTTGCGCGCTGTTTGAGTTGCGGCCGTCCAGCAGCAGCTGGAGCGGGGCGGTTTGATAGTTATCGAGGTTGCGCGAGAAATCAGCCGGGAAGCGGATCAGCAGCAGCGCCTTCTGCTCATCAATAGTGGGCTGGATCTCCTGCGGGCTTTTGAGGATCAGGATGTGGGTGAAGGCCCTGGCGCGGGCAAAGCGCTGCGTCAGCTCAACCGCGTGGCTGCCATTGTCTTCGTTATAGATAGCAATGGTGGCGTTGGTCACCTCCAGCGTCGCGGCGAAGGGGAACAGCAGCACCTGAATCAGCACCGGCATAATCAAAATCGCCCGCGTCTGCGGCTCGCGCAGCAGCGACTGTAGTTCTTTGCGAATCAACGTCCATAAGCGATGAAACATCTTCAATTCTCTCTTTACGCTGCCCCCGGATAGCGACCGCAGGGGGAATGGCTAATGCCCTAATCGAGCCGCCGTTTGGTTTTCAGCCACGTCAGGCCGATAAACATCACCGCCGAGGCGATCAGAAACATCACGTTTACCAGCAGCACCACCGGAATATTGCCTGCCAGGAACAGGCTTTGCAGGGTGCTGACAAAATAGCGGGCCGGGATAACGTAGGTCACCGCGCGGATTATCGCGGGCATGCTGTCTATCTGGAAAATAAACCCGGACAGCATAATCGACGGCAGAAAGGCGGCGTTGAGCGCCACCTGGGCGGCGTTAAACTGGTTGCGGGTGATGGTCGAAATCAGCAGCCCCATCCCCAGGGTACTGAGCAAAAACAGGCTGGTGATGAAAAACAGAATCACCAGCGAGCCGCGATAGGGCACATCGAGAATAAACACCGCCACCAGCATGCACAGCAGCATCGCCAGCATGCCGAGAAAATAGTAGGGGATAAGCTTACACAGCAGCAGCTCGACGCGGGTAATTTCGGTCGAGAGCAGCGCCTCCATGGTGCCGCGCTCCCATTCGCGGGCGATAACCAGCGAGGTGAGGATCGCCCCAATGACCGTCATAATGATGGTGATCGCGCCGGGAATAATAAAATGCTGGCTGATCGCCGCCGGGTTAAACCAGTAGCGGGTCTGTACGTCGATCAGCGGCTCAAAGGTTTCACCGCGATCCTCCGCCCGCTGCTGCTGCCAGATCTGCCAGATACCTTCGATATAGCCCTGGGCAAAGTTGGCGGTATTGGGCTCGCTGCCGTCGGTAATGAGCTGGATAGGGGCATCGTCGCCGGGGCGGGCCATCTTCTGGTCAAAATCCACCGGAATGGTCACCAGCGCGCGGATCCGCCCGGCCTGCATAAGCTGAATCAGCTGCTGGCGATTGTCGCTGATGGTGGCGTCGATGTAGGGCGAGCCGGTCATGGTGTGGACGAAATCCAGCGCCTCTTCGCTCTGCTGCTCCAGCAGCACGCCGACCCGCAGCCTGCTGGAGTCGAGGTTGATGCCGTAGCCAAAGATAAACAGCAGCATCAGCGGGATCACCACCGCAATCAGCCAGCTGCTGGGATCGCGTACGATCTGCCGCGTCTCCTTGACGCACAGGGCGCGCACGCGCCGCCATGACACCATTTTAGCGCTCACTGCTATTCTCCTTGTCCCAGTCGTGAATCAGGGTAATAAACGCCTGCTCCATGGTCGGGTCCGGCTGCTCATCGCTGGCCGCCAGCGCTTTTAGCGCATCCGGGGTGCCGCTGGCGATAAGCTTGCCGCGATAGACCAGGCCGATTCGGTCGCAGTATTCGGCCTCGTCCATAAAGTGGGTGGTGACCATCACCGTCACGCCTTTATCGACCATGCTATTGATATGCAGCCAGAATTCTCGGCGGGTGAGGGGGTCGACGCCGGAGGTGGGCTCGTCGAGAAACAGAATATCCGGCTCGTGCATCAGCGAGCAGGCCAGGGCCAGCCGCTGCTTGTAGCCCAGCGGCAGCTCGTCGGCGGCGTGGTTGGCTATCTCCTTCAGGCCGAAGGCTTCGCTCATGCGCTCAATTTTTTCGTTCTGCACCCGGCCGCGCAGGCCGTAAACGCCGGAGAAGAAGCGCAGGTTCTGCTCAACGCTCAGGTTGCCGTAGAGCGAAAACTTCTGCGCCATATAGCCGAGATGCTGACGGGCCTTGCCGGAGCTGACCTTCAGATCCATGCCCAGCACCAGCGCCTTACCGGAGGTGGGCACCAGCAGGCCGCACATCATTTTAAAGGTGGTTGATTTACCCGCGCCGTTGGGGCCGAGGAGGCCAAAAATTTCGCCGCGCTTAACCTTGAAATCAACGTGATCGGTGGCGGCGAAATCGCCGAATTTTTTGGTGAGGGTTTGCGCTTCGATAACCGTTTCATCATGGGAGCCTTCGACGCTGTGAATAATTGCCCCCAGCGGCGACTCTGCGGTCGCGGCGCCGCCCAGCAGGTCAATAAACGCATCCTCAAAGCGCGGCGAGGTTTCGGCGATCTCCAGCGGCGGCAGGCTGGCGTGGCTGCGCACCTCCTCGATGCTGGCCTCCTTCTTGAGGATCAGGCGCACCGATTTGCCCTGAATGACGCCGTCGCTGATTTGCTCCAGCTTCAGCGCCCGCTGCAGGAGGCGGCGGTTGTTCTCTTCGCGGCTGGAGACCAAAAAGCTGCGTCCGGCCATCGTTTGGGTCAGGGAACGGGGTTCCCCCTGATACAGCAGCTGGCCTTCGTTCATCAGCAGCACCTCGCGGCACTGCTCCGCTTCATCAAGGTACGATGTGCTCCAGAGGATCAGCATTCCGTCCCCCGCCAGCTCGTGGACCATTTGCCACAGCTCGCGGCGCGAGATGGGGTCAACGCCGACGCCCGGTTCGTCAAGCAGCAGCACCTTCGGCTCGCCCACCAGCGTACAGGCCAGCCCCAGCTTCTGCTTCATGCCGCCGGAGAGCTTACCGGCCAGCCGGTCGGTGAAGGGGCCGAGGGAGGTGAACTCGAGCAGGCGGTCGAAAATTTTCCGCCGCGCTTCGCCGGTCACGCTGCGTAGATCGGCATACAGGGTCAGGTTCTCCATCACCGTTAGGTCTTCGTACAAGCCGAACTTTTGCGGCATATAGCCGAGCACCGCGTGCAGGGCGCTATCGTCGCGAATCGGATCGAAGCCGATTACACTGGCGCTGCCGCTATCCGCCTTGAGCAGCCCGGCGAGCATGCGCATCAGGGTGGTTTTCCCCGCGCCGTCGGGCCCGACCAGCCCGGTGACGTAGCCGGAACGCACGGTGCAGCTCAGTGGGGCAACGGCGGGCCGCGTCATGCCGGCGAAGCTGCGGGTCAGCCCGTCAAGGGTGATGAGCTCGTCACTCATGTCCGTTTCCGCTGCTGAAGGTGACGGTGACCGGCATCCCCTGGCGCAGCGCGTCGTCGGGGTCGGTCACCACGATACGCAGGCGGTAGACCAGGTCGGTTCGCAGGTCCGGCGTCTCTACGGTCTTCGGCGTAAATTCAGCCGTCGGCGAAACGAAGCCAATCCTGCCGCGATAGGGCTGACTGGGGCGGCTATCGGTGTACAGCAGCACCTCGCGTCCTGGCTGCGCGTTGCCGAGATTTTTTTCATCGATGTAGGCGCGAACCCATACCGGGCGGGTTAACGACAGCGTCATGACGGTAGCGCCGGCGCTGAGCATGCTGCCCGGCTCAACGGCGCGGGTCATCAGCGTGCCGTCGGAAGGCGCGGCCAGCGTGGTATCGTGCAGATCGAGCTTCGCCTGCGCCAGGGCGGCCTGCGCCTGTTCAAGGTTGGCTTTGGCCTGGGCTATCTCCTGCGGACGGTTACCCGCGCGATACTGGCGCAGCTTATCCTGCGCCGATTTCAGCGTTGCCTGAGCCTGGTCGCGCGCGGATCGCGCGTTGTCGAGATCGTTGACGGAAATGGCGCTGCTTTTGCGCAGGCCCAGCTGACGCTGGTAGAAGTTCTGCGCGTATTCATAGGCCGCCTGCGCCTGGTTCACCGCCGCCACGGCCTGGGCAATCTCTTCCGCCCGGTAGCCGGCCATCATCAGGTCATACTGCGCCTGGGCGGTTGAGACGTTGGCCTGCGCCTGCTGCAGCGCATTTTCATAAGGGGCGCGGTCGAGCTGGCCCAGGGTTTGCCCGGCCTTGATAGCGTCGCCCTCGTCCACGCTCAGCGAGGCCAGCCGCCCGCCAACGCGGAAGCTCATGTTAACGGTACGAATATCAACGTTGCCATACAGGGTCAGCCCCTTCTGCTGGCTGCTTTGATACCACCACCAGCCGCCGCCCGTAGCAACGATCAGCAGCAGCACCACCAGGACGACGATGAGCGGTTTTTTCATGATCCCAAACTCCTTTGCGATAATCCTTGCAGAACGAAATCGATATGGCAGGTAATAACCTGATAAATTTGCTCGGTTTTTTCGGCATCAAACTGCGCCCATCCGGTGCGCAGCAAAATGGTTTCTCGGCCAAGGCGAAAGGCGAGGATCTCCCCCAGCAGCGCGTGGGTATGCAGGACCATCCGCGTGTCGTCCGCCTCAAGCCCGGTAAAGGCGGCGATTAATCGCGTCAGGTAGCAGTGTAGCGGAGCGATCACCTGGTCATGGATTAACTGGTACGCCGGAGTGGGCGACAGCTGCTCCCGGGAGATAAATTTGCTCAGGTTGACCGTGTCATCCTGGGTGAGCAGCAGGATCATGTTCCGGCAGGCGCCGAGGATCAGCGTCCGCATGGCCTCTTTATCCGGGTGTGGCTCGGCAAGCAGCCGCTCCGCCGCTTCGGCGTGAGGGCGAAAATTGTGGCCAATAAAGTCGGCTATCCACTGCGCGCAGGCGAGATAGAGATCGTCCTTTGAGCCGAAATAGTAGGGGATTGCGGCGATGTTTTGCCCTGCCTGGGCGGCAATGTCGCGGGTGGTGGCATGCAGGCCATATTCGCCAAACTGGGCGATGGCTGCGCTAATCAACTGGCTTTTTGCCTGTTCGCCTTTGCTGGTCGCGGGAGTAGTATTCATCGCACCTGAAAAAATTAATCAATCGATTGATTAAGAGTATGACCAATTCGCGGAACTGTCCAGAATGGTGAATACTCTATTTATCGCCAAATAGAGGAGCTTGATTTCGCAGAAAAACCCTGAGGGGATTTTTATGCGATACGTCACAAAACCTGCTAGACTGCGCCCCTTCATGGCATTGTGGTTTTTGCCATCTCTTTCGCAATAATCTCCCCGAAAACTACGCCTCTAAAAGGCCGGGGCGGTTTGGAGTTGTTATGTCTTTTGATTCCCTTGGCCTTAATCCTGAAATCCTGCGTGCCGTAGCCGAACAGGGTTATGTTGAGCCAACCCCCATTCAGCAGCAGGCTATCCCTGCGGTGTTGCAGGGGCGCGATCTGATGGCCAGCGCCCAGACCGGCACCGGCAAAACGGCGGGCTTTACCCTGCCGCTGCTTCAGCATCTGATCCAGCAAGAGCCGCACGCGAAGGGCCGTCGCCCGGTGCGCGCGCTGATCCTCACCCCTACGCGTGAGCTGGCCGCTCAGATTGGCGAAAACGTTCGTGATTACAGTAAGTATCTGAACGTTCGCTCGCTGGTGGTATTCGGTGGCGTGAGCATTAACCCGCAGATGATGAAACTGCGCAGCGGCGTCGATATCCTGGTGGCAACGCCGGGTCGCCTGCTGGATCTGGAACACCAGAACGCCGTCAGCCTGGATAAGGTTGAAGTGCTGGTGCTGGATGAAGCCGACCGGATGCTGGACATGGGCTTTATCCATGATATTCGCCGCGTGCTGTCGAAGCTGCCGGCGAAGCGCCAGAACCTGCTGTTCTCGGCAACCTTCTCCGACGAGATTAAATCGCTGGCGGAAAAGCTGCTGCATAACCCGCTGGAAATCGAAGTCGCCCGTCGCAACACGGCCTCCGAGCAGGTGAGCCAGTACGTGCATTTCGTTGATAAGAAGCGCAAGCGCGAGCTGCTGTCGCAGATGATCGGCGAAGGCAACTGGCAGCAGGTGCTGGTCTTTACCCGTACCAAGCATGGCGCCAACCACCTGGCGGAACAGCTGAACAAAGACGGCATTCGCAGCGCCGCCATCCACGGCAACAAAAGCCAGGGCGCGCGTACTCGCGCATTAGCTGATTTTAAATCCGGCGGCATTCGCGTGCTGGTGGCGACCGATATCGCCGCGCGCGGCCTGGATATCGAAGAGCTGCCGCACGTGGTGAACTACGAGCTGCCGAACGTGCCGGAAGATTATGTCCACCGTATTGGCCGTACCGGCCGCGCCGCCGCTACCGGCGAAGCGCTGTCGCTGGTCTGCGTTGATGAGCATAAGCTGCTGCACGATATCGAACGCCTGCTGAAAAAAGAGATCCCACGCATTAGCGTTGCCGGCTATGAGCCGGATCCGTCCATCAGAGCGGAGCCGATTCAAAACGGTCGTCAGCAGCGCAGCGGCGGCGGTGGCGGTGGTCGCGGTCAGGGCCAGGGACGCGGCGGCCAGAGTCAGGGTCGCGCCGGTCAGAGCCAGGGTCGTGGTCAGCAGTCTTCACCGCGCCGCAGCGACGGTGATGCGCCGAAAGCGCGTACTCAGGACGGCAAACCGCAGCGTCGTCGCTCGCGCAAGCCAGCGGCCGCTGAGTAACCGCACTTCCGCAAACCCGCTATCCCCGCGGCAGCCCGACGCTGCCCGAGGGTACAGGTTTGCCTCTCCGGGCGGGTCTCCCTGCCCGGAACTCCCCCGCCTGATGCTAAACCTCGAGCACGATCCCCGTTTGTTCAGAAAGAAATTCCTTCAGCCAGGCAAAAAGTGTCACAATAGTGGCTGTTTATACAGTATTCAGGTTTTCTCATGGCTTTGACCACTGCGCTAAAAACGCAAATCGCCGCCTGGTATAAGGCGCTCCAGGAACAGATTCCGGACTTTATTCCCCGCACCCCGCAGCGGCAGATGATTGCTGACGTCGCGAAAACGCTCGCCGGGGAAGAGGGAAGGCACCTGGCGATCGAGGCGCCGACCGGCGTCGGGAAAACCCTGTCGTACCTGATCCCCGGTATTGCCATCGCCCGCGAAGAGCAAAAAACGCTGGTGGTCAGCACCGCCAACGTTGCCCTGCAGGACCAGATCTTCAGCAAAGACCTGCCGCTGCTGCGTAAAATTATTCCCGACCTGCGCTTCACCGCCGCCTTTGGCCGCGGGCGCTACGTTTGTCCGCGCAACCTCAACGCGATGGCCAGCACCGAGCCAACGCAGCAGGACCTGCTCGCGTTTCTTGACGACGATCTCACGCCGAATAACCAGGCGGAGCAGAAGCTGTGCGCCACGCTGAAGAGCGATCTTGATAGCTATAAATGGGACGGCCTGCGCGATCACAGCGACAAGGCCATCGATGACGCGCTCTGGGGCCGTCTGAGCACCGATAAGGCAAGCTGCCTGAACCGCAACTGCCACTACTATCGCGAATGCCCGTTCTTTGTCGCCCGGCGAGAGATTCAGGAAGCCGAAGTGGTGGTGGCAAACCACGCGCTGGTGATGGCGGCGATGGAGAGCGAAGCGGTGCTGCCGGAGCCGAAAAACCTGCTGCTGGTGCTCGATGAGGGCCACCATCTGCCCGATGTCGCCCGGGATGCGCTGGAGATGAGCGCTGAAATTACCGCCCCCTGGTATCGGCTACAGCTCGATCTTTTCACCCGCCTGGTGGCGACCTGCATGGAGCAGTTTCGGCCCAAAACGACGCCGCCGCTGGCAAACCCCGAGCGGCTGAACGCCCACTGCGAGGAGCTGTCCGAGCTCATCTCCTCGCTGAATAACATTTTGAATCTGTATATGCCTGCCGGTCAGGAAGCCGAGCACCGCTTCCCGATGGGGGAGCTGCCGCAGGAGGTGATGGATATCTGCCAGCGGCTGGCCAAACTGACCGAGACGCTGCGCGGCCTGGCGGAGCTGTTTCTTAACGATCTCAGCGAAAAAACCGGCAGCCATGACGTGGTCCGCCTGCACCGGGTGCTGCTGCAAATGAACCGCGCGCTGGGCATGTTTGAAAGCCAAAGCAAGCTGTGGCGGCTGGCGTCGCTGGCGCAGTCATCCGGCGCGCCGGTCACTAAGTGGGCCTCCCGCGATCTGCGCGACGGCCAGGCGCATATCTGGTTCCACTGCGTCGGGATTCGCGTTAGCGAACAGCTGGAACGGCTGCTGTGGCGCAGCGTGCCGCATATTGTCGTCACTTCCGCCACCCTGCGTTCGCTGAACAGCTTTTCTCGCCTGCAGGAGATGAGCGGCCTTAAGGAGAAGGCCGGAGATCGCTTCGTCGCCCTGGATTCGCCCTTCAACCACGTTGAGCAGGGAAAAATTATCATCCCGCAGATGCACTATGAGCCGGTCATCGACAACGAAGAGCAGCATATTGCCGAAATGGCGGCCTGCTTTCGCGAGCACGTCGAGAGTAAAAAGCACCTCGGGATGCTGGTGCTGTTTGCCAGCGGGCGGGCGATGCAGCGCTTTCTCGAGCACGTCACCGATCTGCGCCTGATGCTGCTGGTGCAGGGCGATAAGCCCCGCTACCGGCTGGTGGAGCTGCACCGTAAAAAGGTCGAGAGCGGCGAGCGTAGCGTGCTGGTCGGGCTGCAGTCGTTTGCCGAGGGGCTGGACCTCAAGGGCGAGCTGCTGAGCCAGGTCCATATCCACAAAATTGCCTTCCCGCCGATAGACAGCCCGGTGGTGATCACCGAAGGCGAGTGGCTTAAAAGCCTGAACCGCTACCCCTTCGAGGTACAAAGCCTGCCGAGCGCCTCCTTTAACCTGATTCAGCAGGTCGGCCGTCTGATCCGCAGCCACAGCTGCTGGGGGGAGGTGGTGATTTACGATAAGCGTTTGTTGACCAAAAATTACGGCAAGCGTTTACTGAATGCATTACCCGTATTTCCGATAGAGCAGCCTGCCGTCCCGGAGGTTGTAGTAAAAAGCAAAACCAAACAGACGCGTCGCAAACGTCGCTAGCGGCGCAGGTCGGCAATGTGAGCAGCACGGACTCGACCTCCTTCGCGCATCGGTAAAGGGCAGCTGCAAGGGTACTGCGGCAAGCCGTTTATCGCGTGAAGCAGGGCGGATAAGAGGAATCTTCGATGGATTACACCAAGATCGTTAAAGAAGTCGGGCGGGGGAAAAATCACGCCCGCGACCTGGATGTGGAGACCGCCCGCGCGCTGTACGTGCGGATGCTCAACGGTGAAGTTGCCGAACTGGAGCTGGGTGCGATCCTGATTGCCCTGCGCATTAAGGGTGAAGGCGAAGCGGAGATGAGGGGCTTCTATGAGGCGATGCAGCAGCAAACGCTGCGCCTGACGCCGCCGGTAGCGCGGCCGATGCCGATTGTGATCCCCAGCTACAACGGCGCGCGTAAGCAGGCTAACCTGACGCCGCTGCTAGCCGTCCTGCTGCATAAGCTCGGTTTCCCGGTGCTGGTGCACGGCGTCAGCCACGATCCAACCCGGGTGCTGACGGAGACGATTTTTGAGCTGATGGGGATCCCGATTACGCAGCACGCCGGCCAGGCCCAGGCGCGTCTGGACGGCCACGAGCCGGTCTATATCCCGGTTGGTGCCCTCTGTCCGCCGCTAGAGAAGCAGCTGGCTCTGCGCTGGCGGCTGGGCGTTCGCAACAGCGCGCATACGCTGGCTAAGCTGGCGACGCCGTTTGCCGAAGACGCGGCCCTGCGATTGTCGAGCGTGTCGCATCCGGAATACATCGGCAAGGTGGCAAAATTCTTTACCGAAACCGGCGGTCGCGCGCTGCTGATGCACGGTACCGAAGGCGAGGTGTATGCCAACCCTCAGCGCTGTCCGCAAATTAGCCTGATTGACGGGAGCGGAACGCGGGCGCTGTACGAGCGGCAGAATGATACACCGGCGCAGGCCCCAGCGCTGCCTGAGTCAAAAGATCCTGCGGTGACCGCGCGCTGGACCGAGCGCTGCGCGGCGGGCCTTGAGCCGCTGCCGCAGCCGCTGCGGATCCAGCTGGCGTGCTGCCTGCTGGCGACCGGAGAGGTGGCATCCCTGGAGGCGGGGCTGGCTAAGGTTGCGGAGCGCTGGTAGCGCGCGGACGCTCAACGCTGTGGGAGCATCAAGGAGCGCGGAGGGCATAGTGAACGGAACATTCCCTCTGCGCGAGCATAGACAGAAGTCAATCACGCGATAAGGCTTTGCAAAACCACCGCCTGAATGCATCACTCGGCCCAGAAAAAAAACAAAAAAAAGCCCGTCCGGTGGCACGGACGGGCAAAACAAGGGTATTAAAGGGTATTTCAGGGGTAATACAGTGGCACTACAGGGTCGGGCGGCGATTATTTATAGATAACCGCGGTACCGCTAACTTTGTTGTTGGTGTTAGCGGAGGTGATGCTGTAACCAGTTGCGCCAGCGGCATCCGCTTTAGCAGCCAGTTTGGCCTCCAGGCCATCCAGAGTCGTTGCGCCTTCAGCAGAAACGACGCCGATTTTGTTCATGCTCTCTGCCTGAGCTGGGGTGACCGACTGAGCGGCGAAAGCACCAAAGGACAGAGCGGACAGGGCGATAGCAGCGGCAGCATATTTGATGGTTTTCATAGTTAATCTCTCGCAGGTTGTTCTGTTAGGGTGACGATGTTCCGTCGATGTGAGAAGTATCACGTTTTTTTGCGAGATATAAAATCGAAGGAAATTAACAGTCTTCATCGAATTTTTTGAATGATTATTAATTTATTGATTATTAATAAATTATTTATCAGCAACGGGGCGTCGGCTTTGGCAGAAAAGTGCTGCGGGCTTTTAGGGCACATTTTGCTACTTTATTCGCCAAAAAACGTGCGCGAAAAGATAATGCGATCTGCGGTAATGAACGGTAAAGGAAGGTCAGCGTAGCTGGCTATCCTTGGAGCCACGACGATTATATCCTGAAAATGTATTGTTATGTAAGTCTTTATCCTGTTGGCATTTCACGCAGTACCTGACCCCGGCAATGGCCCTGCGTCGGGCCTCAGGAATGGGCTCCCCGCATTCATCACAAAATTTGTGGCTCTCGCCGCCCGGTAGCTCGCTTCTCGCCCGCGCAACCGCATCGTCAATCGTGCTGTCGATCTGCTGCTGCACCGCGTCATCATTTGCCCAGCCTGATGCCATGATGTACCTCCCATCTGATGCTGTATCAATTAACAGAGAGTCAAAATCGGTCACTCTGCCGCCTGACGGCGGGAGCCGCGCTTTCCCTGAACGCGGAAAACGGCGCGGCGTGAGCGCGCTTTATCAGCGCGACGGCCGCCGGAAATAAGAAGAGTATAGATAAGATGGGGGCAGAAAAGGGTCAGACAAGGCCTAGATCTCTGACCATTCCCGCAGCAGGTTATGGTACAGGTTGAGCAGCGACAGGACCTCTTCACTCTCGCCGTGGCGGCTCTTCAGCGCCTGGATAGTGCCGTCCAGCTCAAACAGCATCGCGCGCCGTTTATCATCGCGGATCATCGACTGAACCCACAGGAAGGAGGCGACGCGGGTGCCCTGGGTCACCGGGGTCACGCAGTGCAGGCTGCTGGAAGGGTAGAGCACCAGATCGCCCGCCGGGAGCTTAACCGCGTGCTGTCCGTAGGTATCGTTGATGACCAGCTCGCCGCCGGTATAGTCCTCTGGGGCGCTCAGAAACAGGGTGGCGGAAAGGTCGGTGCGCATCCAGCCGCCCTGGGCCTGACTGCGGACCGCGCCGTCAACGTGAAAACCGTAGGTTTCGCTCTGCTGGTAGCGGTTGAAAAGCGGGCTGGAGAGGGTTTTTGGCAGCGCGGCGGCGAAAAACAGCGAGCTGCGGTTGAGCGCTGCCAGCACTTTACCCTGCAGCTCGTCGTACAGCGCGCTGCGGGTATCTACCTGCTGATTATTTTTTACCTGCGCGCCCTGATCGCCGGTGGTTGCGCGTCCGTCAACCCACTCGGCCTGCTGCAGCCGCCCGCTAAAATAGTCGACTTCCTGTGGGCTGAGGACGGCGGGAATATGGTACATCATGGTTATTTCTCCTGAACAAGCGGGGCGCAAGCGCCCCGCTGCGGATTAGAAGTGCATATTGGCGGTCAGCAGGAACGTACGCGGCTCGCCCGGATGATAACGGTAGCCGCTCTTGTTGATTGAGGCGACATAGTTGGTATCAAACAGGTTATAGACGTTCAGCTGTAGATCGAGGTTACGGTTAATGCGATAGCCGACCTTCGCATCTGCCACCCAGTAGCCTTCGGTATAGGACGGCGTGCCGACGGCGCCATCGCTGCCGCGGTGCATACTGCCGATATAGCGCGCGCCGGCGCCAAGGGCAAGGGCATCGGTGGCCTGATACTGGCTCCAGACGGTAAAGGCGTGCTCAGGCGTGTACGGCAGCGCGCTGGTGCCATCCTGGGCGACGTTGCTGCCTTCTCTGATGCTGGCGTGCTGCTGGGTATATCCGCCGATAACCTGCCAGTCCGGCGTGATGTTGCCGGCCAGCGACAGCTCGTAGCCTTCGACGCGTTTTTTACCGTACTGCGAGTAGGTGCCGTCGTCGTTTTGCTCGACTTCGTTTTCAATATCGGTACGGAACAGGGCCGCCGTCAGCAGCAGGCGCTTGTCCATCAGCTCCCACTTGGTACCCACTTCGCTGGTTTTCGCTTTCTGCGGCTGGAAATCAGTGCGGTTAGCGCTATTTCCCGTTCCGCTCTGCGCCAGGGCAAAGTTGTTGCCGCCCGGAGGCTGCTGAGAGATGGCGTAGTTGACGTAGACGTTGCCGTTATCGGTCAGGTGATACAGCGCGCCGGCTTTCCAGTTAACCAGGTTGCCGCTGGTTGAGGTATCAACGGTGGTTACCGGACTGTTTCTTGCCACACCGGCCGGGCAGGCCACTGCGCCACGACCGGTGCCGCCGCACAGGCTCGAGCTATCGTATTGAGTCTGGTAGTTATCCAGACGAATGCCGCCGTTGATCTCAAAGTCCCGGGTAATCTGCAGGGTATCAAAGGCGTATACCCCGAAGGTGTCGGTCTGGCCGTTGGCGTTGGCGCCGCTGCGATCCAGGCCGCCGATGGAGATCGCGCTGTTCGGGTGGTAAATATTCACCGCCGGAGGCGTGATGGGATAAACCCCGTAGTTGGTCTGCGTTTCGCGGGTCAGCTCGAAGCCGGTGCTGATGTCATGACCGATCGATCCGGTATAGAACTTTGTGGTCAGGTTAGTCTGGTTGGTCAGGATTTTGTTGCTGACGTCCTTGGTGTTAGCCAGGCGCGACCAGGTCCAGGTGCCGACGTCGTTCGGGTTCGGCTGGGTAATATTTGATGCGCCGCCCATCACCGCGGTGAGCAAATAGTCCTGCTTCACGCGCGACCAGCGGGTGGTGTTGCGGATGGTCGTGGTATCGCTCAGGTCGTGCTCAAAGCGCATGGTCACCGTATCGGTCGTGGAATCGTCGTAATCCGACTCGGTGCCGTAGAAGTTGCTGGTTGCGACTTTACCGGAGTGGTTCAGAGCCGCGGTTCCCGCGCTCGGCGCGGAGTATCCAGGCAGGCCGATGGTCGGAATACCGCCGTCCGGCGTGTTGTGCTGGGTCACGTGCAGATAGTTGAGATAGAGACGGTTCTCAGTACCGAGGCCGAAGGCGGCCGACGGCGCAATCCCGTAGCGTTCATTTTTAACGTTATCGCGACCGGCGTCGTGGGTTTTCTCCCCCATCAGGTTCAGACGTACCGCGCTGGTTTCGCCGACCGCCTGGTTGATGTCGAGCGTACCGCGGCGGAACCAGGCGCTGCCGACGCTGGCGGAGGCGTCAATGCCGGAGTCCAGACGCGGCTGCTTGCTGATCATATTGATCGAGCCGGTTGGCGCGCTGCGGCCGTAGTCAGAACCCGATGGCCCCTTGATGACTTCTACCTGCTCGGTGTTAAAGGTATCGCGGGTCACGCTACCGATATCGCGAACGCCATCAACGTAGATGCTGTTTGACGTATCGGCACCGCGCATATAGATGGAGTCGCCGGTGGAAGAGTTGCCGTTTTCACCGGCATAAAAGGCCCCCACGCCCGGCACGTTTTTCAACGCATCGGTGAGGTTGGTGACGCCCTGATCTTTCATCACCTGTTCGGAAACCACCGTTACCGTACGGGTGGTGTCGACCAGCGGTCGGGAAAACTTGGGGTCAGCGGACTGGGTTGGGGCATACAGCGAGGGCGCCTGCGCCTCTACCACCAGCGTTTCACCGCCGTTTTTTTCAGTGCTATCGGCTGCCAGCACCTGGCCTGTCGGCGACAGGCTCAGACACAGGCCGGTAAAGATCGTCAGCGAGCCAAAACTGCTGAACGGTAAATTATGTTTTTTATCCATATCCATGAGCAACTTATAGTTTTAATTTGAGCCATTAAGACCGCAGGCAAAGCCAGGCCGTGCCTCGGCCACTGCAGGTGTTGTTACAATAACAATGATTTTGATAATGATTGTGATAAGCATTATCAAATAACGGCAGATTTCTATCACTCATTTATAAAAAAATAAATACATTTGTTTACATTCACTGCATTTTTTCTACATAAACCGATTTTGTCAGCAGAGAACAGGGCGAACGCGGGCCAGGGCGGTGGGAAATTCGCTCCCTGTCCGGGCCGTCGGGGCGTTATTTATAGATGATGGCGGTGCCTGCCAACCTGTTTGTGCCGCCGGCAGCGTTGATTCGCCAGGCTATCGCCCCCTGCTGATGCGCTTTTTGCGCCAGCTTTGCCTGCAGATCGTCAAGATTGCTGGCGCCGGAGGCGGAGACGCTGCCTGAAGGCCGCAGCGGGGCGGGGTCGGCGGGAGCGGAGAGGGGGGCTGCGGGCTGGGCAGTAAAAGAGGCGGCGGCAAGGGCGACAGTCGCGAGTAGCAGCAGAGATATTCTCATGAGCATATCCTCATTAACGGCATGGGACATACTCTAAGTTTAGGCCTTTGCCGCAGGATATTCAGGATAAAAAATTGAGGCTAAACAACGATTTTTTGGGGCAAACTCCGCTCGCCCGCCCGTGCGAATAAGGTCGCGTCGCACGGACGGCGAGTCGGCGCCGGGACAGCGCTAGCGGGCTAGCGGGCGTCGGGGCGGATCAGGTCAAAACGCTGGCTTTCATCAATACTGTAGTAGGCGCTCGGGCCGCCGGCGCGCAGGATAGGCTGGGCTTTGGCGGTCTGATAGATGCCCTCTTCCAGCAGCGATTCGTCGATATGGACCGCGACAACCTCGCCAAGTACCAGCCAGCTGTCGACGGGAGTGCCGTCGGCGGTGGTCAGGCGGATGCACTGCGAGAGGCGGCACTCAAAGTTCACCGGGCTTTGTGCAACCCGTGGGGCGGCGACGATCCGGCTGGCGGCGGCGGTCAGCCCGGCGCGGGTGAATTCATCTTCGTGGCGCGGGAGGCTGGCAGAGGTCTCGTTCATGGCTTCGGCCAGCGGGCGGGTTGCCAGGTTCCAGACAAATTCTTTCGTTTCGACAATATTCTGTACGCTATCCTTCCAACCGCTGCTGGCAAAGCCGATAATTGGTGGCCGATAGTTGAAGCAGTTAAAGAAACTGTAGGGCGCGAGATTGCGCTGTCCTGCCGCATCCAGCGAGGCGATCCAGCCGATAGGACGCGGCCCGATAATGGCGTTAAGCGGGTCGTGCGGCAGCCCGTGTCCCTGCGAAGGTTGATAGAAATACATAGAATACCCGTAACCGAAGAGGAGATATCCAGACTCCCTTATTTACCGCGCCGCCGTCAACGGGTATCTTACGCGGCTGTTCAAAGGAGATTGCCATGAAAGCCCAGAAACCGGGGTTACACCCGCGTAACCGTCACCATCAACGTTATGATTTGCCCGAGCTCTGCCTGGCTCACCCCGAGCTCGAGGGTTTTATCACCCTGAATCCGGCGGGCGAGCAGACCGTTGACTTTGCCAACCCACTCGCGGTGAAGGCGCTGAATAAGGCGCTGCTGGCGCACTTTTACGCGGTGAAACACTGGGACATTCCGGATGGCTTCCTGTGTCCGCCGGTGCCGGGAAGGGCGGATTATATCCACCATCTCGCCGACCTGCTGGCGCTGGATACCGGCACGATCCCCGAGAGTGCGAGCATTCTGGATATCGGTACCGGCGCAAACTGCATCTATCCGCTGATCGGCGCGCATGAATACGGCTGGCGCTTTACCGGCAGCGAAACCAGCCAGGAGGCGCTCTCCAGCGCGCTGGCTATTATCAGCGGCAACCCGGGAATGAGCCGCCAGATTCGCCTGCGTCGTCAAAAAGACGCCACGGCGATCTTTACCGGCGTGATCCATAAAAACGAATGCTTTGACGCGACGCTGTGCAACCCGCCGTTCCACGATTCTGCCGCCAGCGCGCAGGCGGGCGGCGAGCGCAAACGCCGCAACCTGGGTCTGGGCGCCGATAGCGTGATGAACTTTGGCGGCCAGCAGCAGGAGCTATGGTGCGAAGGCGGCGAAGTGGCCTTCATCACCCGCATGATTGAGGAGAGCCAGCAGTTTGGGCGCCAGGTGAAATGGTTTACGTCGCTGGTCTCCCGCGGCGACAACCTGCCGCCGCTGTATCGTGCCCTGACCGAAGTCGGCGCGGTGAAGGTGGTGAAAAAAGAGATGGCGCAGGGGCAGAAACAGAGCCGCTTTATCGCCTGGACCTTTATGGATGAAGCAAAGCGCCGACGCGCGTTTTAAGCCATTCGGCGCCTCTGCCTGGCGTTGTTAGCGCCCCGGTCTGCTCCGTGCTGCCGGGGCGCTATAGCGTTGGCTCCGCCGGGGCCGGCGGCCCGTCAACGGCGGCGGGCGTCATCGGCAGCACCTGGTAGGTTTGCACCGGGGCGCGCACGCCGGCAAGGTCGAAATGCCTTTTAACCTGCGTATCCAGCGCAAAACGCACCGTCCACTGCTTCAGCGGCAGCGTGGTAAACGTCACCCGTAGGGTAAAGGCGGTATTGCTCAGGCCGACAAGCCCGGCAAACGACGGCTCGCCAATCACCAGCCCGCGCACCTCCTCCTGGGCCATCACGTCCGCCACCGCATCCTTCAGCGCCCGGCTGGCCTTATCCAGGTCCTCATGGCGGTCGACGTCGTAGTTAGCCACCACCGAGCCGATCCCGCGCACGAAGTTGGCGAAGGTGGTGATCGAAGACCACGGAATAATGTGATAGGCGCCGGTATCCTGGCGCACCCCGACCGAGCGAATCGACATCCGCTCCACCGTGCCGGTTAACGGCCCGATCGTCACCAGATCGCCGGTGTTCATCCCGTTTTCAAACTGGATAAAAATGCCGGTGATAATATCTTTCACCAGCGTTTGCGCGCCGAAGGAGATTGCCAGCCCCAGCGCCCCCGCGCCTGCCAGCAGCGGGGCGATATTGACCCCCACTTCTGAGAGCAGGATCATGACGGTGATGGTGCTGATGATCACCGCCAGCGCGTTGCGAAACAGCGTCAGCAGCGTTCTCGCCCGGGCGCCCGGTAGCGGACGTCCGTGAATATCCGAGGCGAGGCGGTTTTCTATCAGGCTGGCGAGCAGCGTCCAGCCGATGGCGGAGAAGAACAGGATCAGCGCGATGCGGATCATCACATCCACCGCCTTCTGCCCGGCGCCGTTATGCATCCAGTTCCAGAAATCGAACAGTCCCCAGGCGCTGAGCAGCAGCATAATGGCGACGGCGACCACCAAAATTCGCGCCACCTTCAGCGCCACGGAGATCCAGCCGTTGAGCCGCTTCTGCAGCTCAGGATAGCTGCGCTGGGTTTGCGGCGACAGGGTGATGGTTTTGGCTATCCAGCGCGACAAAATGCCGGAGATCAGCGCCGCGGCGCCGACGATCGCCAGGCTGCGCACCGTGGCGCCCATCATAAACTTCAGGCTGTTGCCCGGGTCGAAAAGCGAAAAGAAAAACAGCACGATAAAATAGGCGCAGGCCAGCCAGTGCCAGACCAGCGCGAAGGCGCGGATAAACAGGCTGAAGAAGGCCAGCGAGCGGTCCGCCAGATGAATCAGCCCTTCGGTAATCACGTGCTTGTTATGAAAAATCAGGTACAGCGCCCACAGGGTGATGCACAGCATAATGGCCACGTTGGCCAGCGCGCCGACCTGGACGTTGACCTGGTTGGAGATAATCGGCACGGCGACGATCAGGCCGTAGCCAATCAGGCTGCTGAGCGCGCTCAGGCGCAGGTTCCAGTATTTTGCACTGTCGTCGCTGAGGTTAAACGGCCGCAGATCCGCCACCCGTGGGCAGAAAATCAGCCGCAGAATAGCTTTGAAGAACTCGATCAGCGCGAAGGCGTTCAGGAACAGGCTTTGCTGGAAGGCGATGGTGCGGTTGCCGCCGTTGAGCCTGTCGCTGAGCAGCTGGCCAACGAACAGCGTGAGCGCCAGCAGGATCAGGTCGAAGATAAAGGCGCCGGCAATCGTGGCCGGCAGCTGCAGCCAGTTGCTGCGATCGTGGTTTTTATGCCGCCCCCACTGGCCCATTTTGCGATACAGCGGCAGCGCGGCCAGCCGCACCAGCCACCAGAAGGCAAAGACTAGCGCCGCCAGCATCAGGAAGGTGCTCGCGGCGTGGCGGAAGGTATCGGCATGGAAAGGCTTATGCGGCGCGCCGGTAATATTGCGCCACAGCTGCGAGAAACGCGACGAGAAGCGCTCGCCGTATTCGCGGCTGATGTGGGTGACGTTTTCCAGCACCGTCGGCTGCTCTTCCTCTTTCGGCGGCGTCAGCGTTGGCGCGCTGGCCGGCGGCGGCGTGGCGGCGGCGGAGCGCAGCTGGTCGATGAGCTCCTTGCGAGCGGCGTCGTTATCCAGCACGTCGGCCAGCGCCGCGTAGGCGGCCTTTTTCTTCTCAAGGTCGGGTTCGTTGCTGGCGGACTGCTGCGGGGCGGCGGTCGGGACGCCGGGCAGGGCTGCGGCCGAAAGCGGGGCGGTAAATAGAGCGGCAAGCAGTAACAGGATCCACGGCACGAGCACCTCCATTGCGTCTCAAACCAGTAAGTATAGAAGACGATGTCGGGAGGACGGGGGTGGGATGAATCTGGAAAGCGGCTCCCCGCGACGGGGGAGCCGGTGGCTATCAGGCGACGTGCTGCAGGAATTCGCGCAGGCGCGGGCTTGGCGGGTTCTTGACCAGAACCTGCGGATCGCCATCTTCCGCGATACGCCCTTTGTCGATGAAGATCAGGCGCGAGGCCACTTTTTCGGCGAAGCCGATTTCGTGGGTCACGATAACCATCGTCATCCCTTCCTCTGCCAGATCCTGCATCACCTTCAGCACTTCATGACGCAGCTCAGGATCCAGCGCGGAGGTAGGCTCATCGAACAGCATCATCTTCGGCTTCACCGCCAGCGCGCGGGCGATGGCTACACGCTGCTGCTGGCCGCCGGAGAGCTCTGAAGGATAGTGGTGCGCGCGTTCCGCCAGCCCCACTTTTTCCAGCAGACCTTTCGCCAGCTTCTCGGCCGCCTCTTTCTTCGCGCCGCGCACGCGCAGCGGTCCGAACATGACGTTCTCCAGCGCCGTCAGGTGCGGGAAGAGATAGAACTGCTGGAACACCATGCCGGCTTCCTGGCGGATCAGGCGATCGTCTACCTTCGGATCGTTGACCTTCAGGCCGTCGACAATCAGCTCGCCGCTAGTTATCTCTTCCAGTTTGTTGATGCAGCGCAGCAGGGTTGATTTACCGGAGCCGGAAGGCCCGATAATCACCACGACTTCACCTTGGTTAATCTTCAGATCGATATCGTGCAGCACCTTGGTTGGGCCAAAGTGCTTGGAAACGTTTTTAAATTCAATCACAGGATTTTCATCCTTCTTTCAAGACGGCGCAGAATAAAGCTCAGAACCAGGGTGATAATGAGATAGATAACGGCAACGGCGCTCCAGATCTCCAGCGCGCGGAAGTTACCGGCAATAATCTCCTGTCCCTGGCGGGTCAGTTCGGCAACGCCGATGACGATAAAGAGCGAGGTATCTTTGATGCTGATGATCCACTGGTTACCCAGCGGCGGCAGCATGCGGCGCAGCGCCAGCGGCAGGATCACGTGGCGAATCGTTTCGCTTCGTGACAGGCCGAGCGCCAGGCCGGCTTCGCGGAAGCCCTTGTGGATAGAGAGCACCGCGCCGCGGGTAATTTCCGCGATGTAGGCGCCGGAGTTGATCATGATGGTCACCACCGCGGCGGAGAACGGATCGATGCGCAAATCATTAAACGCCATCGGCAGGGCGAAGTAGATAAACATGACCTGCACCACGATCGGGGTGCCGCGAATAATTTCAATAAAGACCAGCGCGATGTGGTTCGCTATCCAGCCGCCAAAGCAGCGGGCGAAACCGGCGACGAGGCCGATTATCAGACCGCCAGCCAGGCCGAGGACCGAGATCCACAGCGTCATTTTGGCGCCTTCCAGCAAAATTGGAATGGCGGGCCAGATGGCACTCCAGTCAAACTGCATAATTCGTTCCTGTTACCGTGTCGAAAACAGAGGATGGCCCTCTGAGAAAAAATGACTCAGGCCTGCTGCGAGGCGATCCCCGGCAGAGGGCGCAAGCGCCGATGCCGGGCTACCAGACCTCAGCAGGCCGGTAAGAGATATATCCGTGCGGATACGGTCTGATTATTATTTTGGCTCAGTACCGAACCATTTTTTATAAATTTCGTTGTAGGTGCCGTTTTCGCGCAGGGTTTTCAGCGCGCCGTTCACTTTTTCACGCAGTTCGTCGCTGCCTTTCGGGAACGCGATGCCGTAGCTCTGCGCTTCCAGCGAGTCACCTACCGCTTTGAACTGGCCGTGGCCGGCGGTTTTGATGAAGTAGAGGATGTTTGGCGTATCGTGCAGCACGGCATCGGCGCGGCCGGTACCCAGCTCCATGTAGGCGTTATCGATGTTCGGGAACTGGCGCAGGTCTTTGGTTTTGATGTTAGCCTTGGCGTAGTCAACGGAGCCGGTGCCGCCTTTAACCGCGACCACTTTGCCGTTCAGATCCTTCACGTCTTTGATATCGTTGTTGTTCGCTTTCACCATCACCAGCAGGCCGCTTTTATAGTAGCCATCGGAGAAGTCGATCGCTTTTTTACGCTCTTCGGTAATGGTAATCCCCGCCAGCGCGAGGTCGATGTTTTTCGTTTGCAGCGCCGGGATGATGCCGCTGAAATCCATTGGCTTCAGGGCATAGTCCAGCTTCAGCTCTTTGGCGATGGCGGCCCACAGGTCGACATCGAAGCCAACGTACTTATCGCCTTGCTTAAATTCAAACGGAACAAACGCCGTATCGGTCGCAACAATCAGTTGTTTTTCAGCGGCCTGGGAAGAAACCGCAAAAGCCAGGGTCAGTGCAGCCAGTGAAACTTTTAATACAGACTTCATAGCATTTCCTTTTATATCCACGGGACGATCCCCTGCGAGAACGAGTAACCCTATGAAAAAATCGTGCCAGTTTTACAACTTGTTGTTTTATAACAACCAGAGTGGTTCCTGTTGCACGCTTTCGGGTCTGGCAAACGCAATCTGCACCACGACGGGGCGTTGTTTTGGTGCGTCATAAATATGCCGAATAACAAGAGCATTTTTAACGCAAACACCGATGGGAAAACAATCTTGCTGTAACGATTGTGTGAGGTGATTATTACATTTGATTTACTTTAGTACGCATTTTGACCATTGTGGTGCACTAAAATAGTGCGATGGCGCGAGGTGATAAAAAAAACGGGGAACGCGAGGTGAGGAGGGTGGGGCAATGCCGCCAGCGGAGCTGACGGCAGTCGGGGTGGTGATTATTCGATATTAGATTCGATAAACCACAGGAATTTATCCAGGTCGCGAGAAGCGGCGGTGAAGATATCGGCCGTATCTTCGTCTTTTGCTTCACTAATCGCTTTGCGCACGTCGTTCGCCACGATCGCGTAGCGGTCGGCCAGCTCTTTCAGGTGGTCCTGGACGGTGTGAATGTCCAGCGGGTAGCTTTTCAGCGGAGTTTTGCTGTTGATAACCTGCGTGGTGCCCAGCGCAACGCCGCCGAGCTGGACGGCGCGTTCGGCCATCGTATCGAGGTGATCGGTCAGCGCCGTGCGGAAACCGTCCAGCATTTCATGAACGGCAATAAAGTTGGCACCGCGCATATTCCAGTGAGCCTGTTTGGTGATCAGCGACAGGTCGATGAACTGGATAACCTGACGATTGAGCAGCTCAACGGTGGCTTTCTTTTCGCTGTCGGTCACATCGTTGCGGGTATAGAGCAGGTTAGATGCTTTAGTTTTAACCAGTTTTGCGGTACTCATAGTTTCATATCCTCTTGATATTTATACTCGTCATACATCAAATTCGAATCATATGGAGCGCTTGCCCCCGGTAACTCATGGGGACAAGTATAGCAACGGATACGCAGAAGGCGGTGTCGGTAGTCTCTATCGGTTTGATAGCGCAGGCTTGTTGATAATTTGAAAGGTATTTAAATCAATGTGTTGAGTGTTTTATGCATCAGCGCTGTACGGCGCGGCGGCCGTACAGAACCGTCTGACAATTTAGCCGATATCGACTTTTTTGAGCTGCGTTTCCCGCCGCATCGTCAGCGTCGAACCCATCGAGGCGAGGATAATTGCCCCCAGCGCCAGGGTTTGCGTGAAGGTCAGCGTCTCGCCAAGGAACACCATTCCCGACAGCGCGGCAAGGGCGGGCTCCATGCTCATCAGCGTGCCGAATGTTTTGGTCGGCATGCGGGTCAGGGCGATCATTTCCAGCGAGTAGGGGAGCGCGGTAGAGAGCACGGCGATCGCCAGGCCCAGCGGCAGCAGCGACCACTGGAACAGCGTATCGGTTGCCTGCAGCATACCCAGCGGCACAAAAATCACCGCGGCAATGAGCGAGCCCATCGCCACCGTTGCCGGGCCGTGCTCTTCGCCCGCGCGCTGGCCGGTAAGAATATAGACCGCCCAGCAGGCCCCGGCGCCCAGCGCCAGCAGCGCGCCGGTGAGATCGACCTGCGCCACGTCCTGACCCAGCGGCAGGAGATACCATAGCCCCAGAACCGCCAGAACCACCCATACGAAATCGAGCGGACGCCGCGAGCCAAAGAGGGCCACCGCCAGCGGGCCGGTAAACTCGAGGGCCACCGCAATGCCCAGCGGTATGCGCTGAATAGAGAGATAGAACAGATAGTTCATCGCCCCCAGCGCGAGGCCGTAAAAGAGCAGCGGCAGGCGCTGTTCGCGGGCGAAGCGCAGCCGCCAGGGCTTGAAAATGACCACCAGAATCAGGGTGCCTAGCGCCAGGCGCAGGGCCGTCACGCCGGGCGCGCCAACCAGCGGGAAGAGCGATTTCGCCAGCGATGCGCCGCTCTGAATCGAGATCATGGCGATTAAAATAACAGCCGTCGGCAACCACGCCGGGACCTTACGGGACGAGCCGGGCATCCTTTCTCCTGTCAAAATTTGTCAAAACCGGTAAAGGTTCCAGTGTAAATGAATTACCCAAACGCAGTTGAGCTATTGTTGAAAAAATCCCCGGAGAGAGGAGTACAATCGCAAGCACACCGCTGAAACACTCGTCTGGTGATTAGGAATAATCTGGATGCACGTCCGGCGAGCTGCGCGCATAAATATGATTGTATCCGCTAAAAACGGTTGTTTTCCAGATTGTTATAGTTTTGTGGAAACTTTTAGTTACATGAAAAAGTATGTTAGACAGTGTAAAGTGAAAAGAGTTTCCCGAAAGTTTTTGATATATTTAAGACTTAGGACTTATTAGAAACACATTTGAGGTGGTTATGAATAAAATTGCACGTTTTTCAGCACTGGCTGTTGTACTGGCTGCATCCGTAGGTACCGCGTTCGCTGCAACTTCTACCGTTACCGGTGGTTATGCTCAGAGCGACATGCAGGGCGAAGCGAATAAAGCAGGCGGTTTCAACCTGAAGTACCGTTACGAGCAAGACAATAGCCCGCTGGGTGTTATCGGTTCCTTCACTTACACTGAAAAAGATCGCACCGAATCTGGCGTATACGAAAAAGGCCAGTACTACGGCATCACCGCTGGTCCGGCTTACCGTATCAACGACTGGGCAAGCATCTACGGCGTAGTGGGTGTTGGTTACGGTAAATTCCAGGACAACAGCTACCCGAACAAAGCTGACATGAGCGACTACGGTTTCTCCTACGGCGCTGGTCTGCAGTTCAACCCGATCGAAAACGTTGCTCTGGACTTCTCTTACGAGCAGTCTCGCATTCGTAACGTTGACGTTGGTACCTGGATCGCGGGCGTTGGTTACCGCTTCTAATCACTTCGGTGATATAAAAAATCCGCCTCAAGGGGCGGATTTTTTTTGCCTGTCATTCGGTAAAACTCGTCGCCATCAGCATCCCGATGGCGAATGAGGCGGCCTACTGGGTGGTGAACAGGTCGCTACCCAGATGGGTATAGTCCACTTTTTGCAGCTGGAAGTTGGTGATGAAAACCGGTCCGGCCTTTTGCTCAGAGATAAAGCGATAGCGCGGCTTGATTTCCTCGGCGGCGATCCCGGTCCACTGCGAGAAGAAGCCGAGGAAATCGTTGGCCGAGCGGCGAGCTTTAATAACCTTGTGCGCTTTATCATCGCTGGACAGCACCATGAACGGCACCTGGAAGTTCTGCTGGAACTTATCGTCGTGCGCCAGGTACTGCACCTCTTTCCCGCGCTCCTTGAAGGCCAGGCCGTGATCGGAGAAATAGGTCATCGAGAAGCTGTCGCCGGAGTTCTGCAGCTGGCTATAGAGTTTGCCCAGCAGGGCATCGGTTTGCGTCATGCTGTAGAGGTAGCACGAGGTCTCCTTCGACTGCACGAATACCGTATATTTTCCCCTGGTGCGGTCGCAGGCCTGCGGGTGTGAGCCCATCAAATGCAGAACGATCAGCTGCGGCTGCGTGCGCTGGGTCGACAGGACCTGCTCGGTTAGCTTCAGCAGCTGTTCGTCCTGGGTATTTTTATTGGCCTCAAAATCGCCGTTTTTGAGGAACTGCACCTCGTCGGCGCGTTTGGCAATACTGGCAATCGCCGTATCGTACTCGCCGATTTGCCCCTGATTCGAGAACCACCAGGTCTGGAAGCCCGCGCGGTTGGCCAGCGTGACGAAGTTATCCTGATACTGCGGCTTGCCGTCAACGACCCGGTTAAGCGTCAGGCCCAGCGACTTTTGCGTTGAACCGCTGGCCGCAATGTAGTCGTTAAACAGATAGCCGTTCACCGAGCTGGCGAAAGGGGTGTTGTCCCAGTGGCCGCCGAAGGCGCCGAGCGCGTCGCGCCGCGCGCTTTCGCCAATCACCACCACGTACAGGTGATATTTGGGTTTCACCGCCACGACGTGCCAGCTGTCCTTGATATTCGCCAGCTGCGCCATGCGCGCCTGCTCATCCAGCACCTCGTTGTTATTTACCACCACGTCTTTGACGAAGCGCAGAGCCGGGTAGCCGGTATCAATCACCTTGAAGACGCCGCCCCAGGCCAGATTTTGTACCGGCTGGAGGAAGAAGATGCCGACGCTGAACAGCAGGCCGAGGCTGTCCATTTTGCTCCAGCGCTTGCGTTCGTCCGGCTTGCGACGCACGGCAATAACGCCCAGCGCAAAAATAAACACCGCCAGCAGATAGCTGTACCACGGGAAGATGGTCAAAATTTCGGTGGATTCTTCGACGTTGGTGGCGTGCAGCGCCAGCAGCGTATTGAAATTGGGCGCACCGTAGGCCTGGCCAAACGGATAATAGAGCGCGGCAAGCAGCGAGTAGCCGCCGACCACGACCTTCTGCGCGCGCGGAAAGCTGCGCCACAGCAGATGTAGCACGCATGTAAAGGCAACGGCATAGAGCAGGCTAAAATCGTAGCCAAGGGCCAGGTTAATCAGCAGAGACTGTAAAAAGTAGAATCCGATCCACGGGTTCAGGACCAATCCACGAGCGACCAGCGTTTCTTTCAGGGTGAGGTTCATAGTTAACAATCAAAAAGACGCCATGTGCATCCCCTGGCATCAAGGGGTAAAACCTGCTGGACAGTGCCGGAAGAGGGTCTCTGCGAGCCGCAGTAGTGGCAGGGCTGACAAACGATAGGGCTTGCAAATGATAAGGTCAACTAGCCATAACAGATTGTTTTGGGAGAAAGCTTACAAAACTTGAAAAAAGCGGGTGAAAGGCGGGGAAACGGACCAGTATGACGAGGAATTATGACCGAAAAATGAAGCGGCGTGCCGCGACGCCGCGTTAGTTGCCCGGTTTGTCCTGCTCTTTTTTGCCGTTGAGCAGGTCACACAGCATGCCGATTAGCATTAAGCGTACTTTAAATGGAGAGTGGGTAAACACCTGTAAGCACCTCTTGAGTTCGTTCATCGTAACCTCCTGCGCTTTCGCCCTTCGCTCGGTGAAGGATGTCTGCATTACATACAGATATAGCACAGGCTATATTTTATAGCTATGGCTAAAAAGTTAATTTTTTGTGCTACGGGCCCAATCATTTACAATGGCCCTCTTTGAGATGACGCTTGCTGCGTCACACGTATTTGAGGAAGCACAATGAACCGTCGCGCAGGCAAACAAATAACAAAAAAAGTGACGCAGCTAGTGAATGTTGAAGAGCACGTTGAGGGGTTTCGTCAGGTGCGTGAGGCGCATCGTCGCGAGCTGATTGACGACTACGTTGAGCTGATTTCCGATCTGATCCGCGAGGTGGGCGAAGCGCGTCAGGTCGATATGGCCGCGCGTCTGGGCGTTTCGCAGCCGACGGTCGCGAAAATGCTCAAGCGCCTGGCTACCGTAGGTTTGATCGAGCAGATCCCGTGGCGTGGCGTCTTTTTAACCCCGGAAGGCGAGAAGCTGGCGCACGAAAGCCGCGAACGTCATCAGATTGTGGAAAACTTCCTGCTGGTGATCGGCGTCAGCCCGGAGATTGCCCGTCGCGATGCCGAAGGGATGGAGCATCACGTGAGTCAGGAGACGCTGGAGGCTTTTAGCCAGTTCACCCTCAAGTACGGGCAGCACGGAGAATGAACCTGCCCTTTATTCAGTCGCTGGCGGGTGACCGCTTCCTCCATTTACTGCTGATTATTGCCGGCGTATTAAGCATTTTTGTACCCTTTGCCCCTGCCAGCTGGCCTCAGGCTATCGACTGGCAGACGATTATTACCCTCAGCGGGCTGATGCTGCTGACCAAAGGGGTCGAGCTGAGTGGCTATTTTGACGTGCTGGGCCGCAAAATGGCGCGGCGGTTTGTGACCGAACGGCAGCTGGCCATCTTTATGGTGCTGGCGGCGGCGCTGCTTTCTACCTTCTTAACCAACGATGTGGCGCTTTTTATCGTCGTTCCGCTCACCCTGACGTTAAAAAAATGGTGCGCCATTCCGGTTAACCGGCTGATTATTTTCGAGGCGCTGGCGGTGAACGCCGGCTCGCTGCTGACGCCGATCGGTAATCCGCAAAACATTCTGCTGTGGGGGCGCTCCGGCCTCAGCTTCCCGGCGTTTATCGGACAGATGCTGCCGCTGGCGGCGGCGATGATGATAACGCTGCTGGCGCTGTGCTGGTGCTGTTTTTCAGCCGTACGCCTCACCTATCACAGCGGCGATCGGGTGCCCTCCTGGCGGCCAAAGCTGGTCTGGGGCTGCCTGGCGCTGTATCTGGTTTTCCTGACGGCGTTAGAGATGAAGCAGGGGCTTTGGGGCCTCGCGCTGCTCGTCATCGGCTTTTTGCTGCTGGCGCGGGCGGTGATTATCAACGTTGACTGGTCCCTGCTGCTGGTCTTTATGGTGATGTTTATTGACGTTCACCTGCTGATCCAGCTGCCGGTGCTGCATCAGCTGCTGAGCAGCGTCGGCCAGCTCTCCCCCGGCAGCCTGTGGCTGACGGCGATCGGCCTGTCTCAGTTCATCAGCAACGTCCCGGCGACCATTCTGCTGCTCAACTACGTTCCGCCGTCGACGCTGCTGGCCTGGGCGGTGAACGTCGGCGGCTTTGGCCTGCTTCCCGGCTCGCTGGCCAACCTGATTGCCCTGCGCATGGCGGCGGACAGGCGCATCTGGTGGCGCTTTCATCTTTACTCTCTGCCGATGCTGCTGTGGGCGGCGCTGGTGGGCTACGCCATCCTGCACTTCGGGTTCTGATATTCAGAGGATTGGGCAAGAAACGGACAGGATCTCCCCATTCGCACTCGTGCGGGCGGGAGTATAACTATAGCGCTGACGTTAATTATCCTGATGAGGAGAGTCTGATGCGTTATAAAAAACTCGGAAATACCGGTCTGTTTGTCTCTGAACTGTGCCTTGGCACCATGACCTTTGGCGGTGAAGAGGGGATATGGGGCAAAATTGGCCAGCTGCGCCAGGCGGAAGCCGCGCAGCTGGTGGGCAGCGCGCTGGATGCTGGCATTAACTTTATCGACACCGCAAACGTCTATTCAGAAGGGCGTTCGGAAGAGATAACCGGCCAGGCGCTAAAAAATCTCAAGATCCCGCGCGAAAACGTGGTGGTCGCCACCAAGGTGTTCGGTGAAACCGGCACCGCCGGCGTTAACTCGCGCGGTAGCTCCCGCTACCATATTCTCAGCAGCGTCAAAGAGAGCCTGCGGCGCCTGCAGCTCGATCATATCGATCTCTATCAGCTGCACGGCTTCGACCCGGCGACACCCGTCGAAGAGACCCTCTACGCCCTTGATACCCTGGTCCGCCAGGGGCACGTCCGCTATATCGGCATATCGAACTGGGCCGCCTGGCAAATCGTCAAGGCGCTGGGTATTGCTGAACGCCTTGGGCTGGCCCGCTTTGCCTCCCTGCAGGCTTACTACACCATTGCCGGGCGCGACCTCGAGCGCGAGCTGGTGCCGATGATGCAGAGCGAAGGGCTGGGGCTGATGGTCTGGAGCCCGCTGGCGGGCGGATTGCTGAGCGGCAAATATACCCGCGACGGCCAGGGGGAAGCGGGCGGTCGCCGGCTGGAATTTGATTTCCCGCCGGTGAATAAGGATCGCGCCTTTGATTGCGTGGACGTGATGCGCGAGGTGGCGGACGCCAAAGGCGCGACGGTTGCGCAGGTCGCGCTCGCGTGGCTGCTCCATCAGCAGGCGGTGACCAGCGTGATTATCGGCGCCAAACGCGCGGATCAGCTGGCGGATAATATTGCCGCCACTCAAATCCAGCTCAGCGAAGAGGATCTGCGGAAGCTGGATGCGGTGAGCGCGCTGCCGCGCGAATATCCCGGCTGGATGCTCGAGCGCCAGGGCGAATATCGCCGCAATCAGCTCGCCCGCTAGCCGGTCATTTCCTCCACCGGCGCCGCGTCGACCGACGCGATCGCGTGCCTGACCCGGACGGGGCTTTGCTGCTCCGATCCGGGTTTTTTGTTTGTTCCGCTCACAAAAAAGGATCCTTTCTTTTGCCTGTGGCGTCGCTTTCGGCTATATGACTAGTCATGAAATTTAAATGACTAGTCATAGAGGGCGTGAGATGAATAACGTACTGCCGGCAGATTTTTTGTGGGGTAACTCGGTTTCCAGCATGCAAACCGAAGGCGCGTGGAATGAAGGCGGCAAAGGGATGTCGGTATACGATATTCGCCAGCCCGCAGAGTTTGCCTCTGACTGGAAGGTGGCGACCGACTCCTACCATCGCTATGAGGAAGACTTTGATTTAATGCAGGACCTCGGAATGAACTGCTACCGCTTCCAGATTGCCTGGAGCCGCGTTTGCCCGCTGGGGGACGGGGAGTTCAATAAAGAGGGCATCGCCTTCTATCACCGGTTTATTGACCAGCTGATTGCCCGCGGCATTGAGCCGATGATCTGTCTGTATCACTTCGATATGCCGCTTTCGCTGGCGGAGCGCTACAACGGCTTTACCGATCGTCGGGTGATGGAGGCGTTTATCCGCTACGGCCAGAAGATGATTGAGTGCTACGGCGATAAGGTGAAGTACTGGCTGACCTTCAACGAGCAGAACCTTTACCATATGCCGGAGGCGTTTCTTATTACCGGCTACCTGCGCGGCGAGAAGACCCTGCGCGAGCTCTATCAGATCCAGCATCACGTGATGATGGCGCACGTTCATCTGACCGATTATCTCCACCGGGCGAAGCCGCAGAGCCTGATGGGCGGCATGCTGGCCCACGCGATGGTCTACCCGGCGACCTGCAAGCCGCGGGATGTCCTCTGCGCCCAACAGCTCGACGAGTTCTTTAATCAAAACCTGCTGCGCGCCTTCGCCGGTGAGGGCTACAGTCCGGAGGTGATGCACGCGGTGGCGCGCGAGGGCTTTGACGATATCTATCGCGCGGAGGATCTGGCGCTGATGGCGAAGGTGAAAATCGACTACCTGGCCTTTAGCTACTATGCCAGCCGAACCCTCGACAGCGACCCGATCCCGGCCGGCACGCCGGTGAACAACTACATGCTGTTTGGCGATAAGCCGAATGCGTACCTGAAAGCCACGGAGTGGAACTGGCAGATAGACCCGCTCGGTTTTCGCATGATAATCACCCGCTACTACAACGACTGGCGCCTGCCGGTGTTCCCGATTGAGAACGGCATCGGCGTCATTGAGTCCTGGGATGGCGAGACGCAAATCGCCGACGACTATCGTATTGCCTACCATCGCGACCATATTAACGCCATGAAAGAGGCGATTTTTGAGGACGGCGCGCAGGTGATTGGCTATCTCGGCTGGGGGCTTATCGATATTCTCAGCTCGCAGGGCGATATGCGCAAACGCTACGGGGTGGTGTACGTTAATCGGGAAAACCACGACCTGAAGGACCTGCAGCGAGTGCCGAAGAAAAGCTACGCGTGGCTAAAACGCGCGATTCTCAGCAACGGCCAGGAGATGTAGCGGGATACCAGGCGGGCGTTTGAGGTATTCTCTACGCCTGCCTTTGTTCATGCCGAACAAAGAAAAACGCGACACCACAATCAGCGGGAAGGACGGGGAATGACGGCGAAGTACCTTATTATCGCGCGGGAAATAAAAAAGCGGATTATCAGTCAACGGTACCCTGCCAGCGAGCCGTTACCCGACCAGTTTGCGCTGGCGGCTGAGTTTAACACCAGCAGGATGACCATCCAGCAGGCGATGCGGCAGCTGATCGTCGAAGGGTTAATTTATACCCGCAAAGGGCTCGGCACCTTCGTGCGCAAAAATTTTCTCCAGCTCTCGCAGTGGGAGCTGCCGGGCAGCGACTATTTTGGCGCGACTAAAACCTGGGAGCATCGGGGCGAGGTGACCAGCGAAGTTATCCGTTTTGAACTGCGCTTCGCCAGCGAGAAAGAGCAAACCTCGCTGCTGATCGATGCCGACGCCCCGGTCTATGATTTTGTGCGCCTGCGCCTGCTTAACGGTGAACCGGTATCGCTGGATTTGACGGTGATGCCCGTGGCGCTGGTGCCGGGGTTAAATAAAGCGCATCTGGAGAGTTCGGTCTTTCGCTATGTCCAGGAGACGCTGGGCCTCAGGCTGATGGGCTCCTATCGCGTGGTGCGTGCAATGAAGCCCGATGCGCTGGACCGCCAGTATCTGAACTGCGAGGAGAGCGACCCGGTGCTGGAGGTGGAACAGGTCATTTATCTGGAGGACGGCACCCCGCTGGAGTACGCCCACTGCCACTATCGTTACGATCACGGCGGCATTATTCTGGTGAATAACGGATAAAAAAATGGCGGGCATCGGGCCCGCCATCTGGTTTTTTAACGCCCGTCCTGCGGCTTAGTTCAGACGTACCGGCATACCGGAACGGTTCTGGACCGCCTGCTCAACCACGCTCTGATCGACGTCTGACTGGCCGGTGACGGCCTGCACGGATTTGTTCAGCGTAATCGGTACGATCTCACCGCCCTGGAACTGGGCTTCGGTGGTCGACAGCGGGTTGTGGACTTCAACATAGCGGCTGCCGTCCGACTCGCTGGTGGCTTTCACCGGCTCATCGATAAATTCGACGCGGGTGCCGACCGGCACGTTCTCAAACAGGAATTTGATATCGTCGTTGCGCAGACGCACGCAGCCGTGGCTGACGCGCAGGCCGATACCGAAGTTGGCGTTGGTGCCGTGGATCGCGTACAGACGACCGATGTAGAGCGCGTACAGGCCCATCGGGTTGTCAGGACCGGCCGGTACTACGGCCGGCAGCGGGTTACCGGCTGCGACGTATTCGGCATGCATTTTCGCCGTCGGCGTCCAGGTCGGGCCAGCTTTCTTGCGCTCAACCTTGGTCACCCAGTTGATCGGCGTATCTTTGCCCAGCTGGCCGATACCAATCGGCAGCACGATCACGGTGTTGGTGCCTTTCGGGTAGTAGTAAAGACGCATTTCTGCGCTGTTGATCACGATACCTTCATGCACGGTGTCCGGCAGAATCAGCTGCTGCGGGATATTCAGCACGGTACCGCCTTTCGGCAGGTAGGTATCGACGCCCGGGTTTGCTTCCAGCATGTTGGACAGACCCATCTGGTATTTGGCGGCGAAGTATTCCAGCGGCTGTTTGTTGTCGTCCGGAACCGTGACAACCTGGTTCTGGCCAATCAGTCGGCTACCGTCGGTCGGCAGAGGATAGGTTACAGCGGATGCTGTGTTGCAAAAGCCCACGATGGCGAAGGCTGCCGCAAGGAGTGTCGATAATTTCATATTCATCATGTCGTGTGCGATGTTAAAGCCACACAGGCCTTTGTTAGATTTTTCAGGGAGTAGATGGGAGCGCATTATATGTGCATTCCCGCCAACAGGGAAATGAGATGTGTACGAAATCACACTTTTTTGCTGCTTGTTTCAAGTGTCGTCCTTTAACCGGCGAAGCCGCGCCGTCACAGGGGCGATCGCACGGCATGCCTGGGGCCGCCGGGCCGCCGCTGAGGCCTGCCGGACGCCGGCGGCGGGGGGCAAAAGGCGCTCTACGCGGCGTCAGCGGTAAGGGAATTCACCGCAGACCGTGAAAAGAGATGGTTTTGCTGGCATAATGTCCGATGTGTCACACTTCTCATTCTCTTTTTTCAGGATAACCCCGTGCTAGTATCCAGCAACGTCACCATGCAGTTTGGCAGTAAGCCGCTGTTCGAAAACATCTCCGTCAAATTTGGCGGCGGCAACCGTTACGGCCTGATTGGCGCCAACGGTAGCGGTAAATCTACCTTTATGAAGATCCTCGGCAACGATCTGGAGCCAACGCTGGGCAACGTGTCCCTCGATCCGAACGAGCGTATCGGTAAGCTGCGTCAGGACCAGTTCGCGTTCGAAGAGTTCACCGTGCTGGATACGGTCATCATGGGCCACGGCGAGCTGTGGGAAGTGAAGCAGGAGCGCGATCGCATCTACGGCCTGGCGGAAATGAGCGAAGCCGACGGCTATAAGGTGGCGGATCTGGAAGTGACCTACGGCGAGATGGACGGCTACTCCGCTGAAGCCCGCGCCGGTGAACTGCTGCTCGGCGTCGGTATTCCGGTAGAACAGCATTACGGCCCGATGAGCGAAGTCGCTCCCGGCTGGAAGCTGCGCGTCCTGCTGGCCCAGGCGCTGTTCTCAAACCCGGACATCCTGCTGCTCGATGAACCGACGAACAACCTCGACATCGACACCATTCGCTGGCTGGAGCAGACGCTCAACGAACGTGACAGCACCATGATCATCATTTCGCACGACCGTCATTTCCTTAACATGGTGTGTACCCACATGGCGGATCTCGACTACGGCGAACTGCGCGTCTACGCCGGTAACTACGACGAATACATGACCGCGGCCACCCAGGCTCGCGAGCGCCTGCTGTCTGATAACGCCAAGAAAAAGGCGCAGATTGCCGACCTGCAATCCTTCGTCAGCCGCTTTAGCGCCAACGCCTCTAAATCACGTCAGGCGACTTCTCGCGCCCGTCAGATTGATAAAATCAAGCTCGACGAAGTGAAGGCCTCCAGCCGTCAGAACCCGTTCATCCGCTTCGAGCAGGATAAGAAGCTGTTCCGTAACGCGCTGGCTGTCGAAGAGCTGGCGAAAGGTTTTGATAACGGCCCGCTGTTTAAAAAATTCAATTTGCTGCTGGAAGTGGGCGAGAAGATTGCCATTCTGGGTGCCAACGGCGTGGGTAAAACTACCATGCTGAAAACCCTGGTTGGTGAACTGACGCCGGATAACGGTACCGTTAAATGGTCTGAGAATGCGCAGATTGGCTACTACGCGCAGGATCACGCCGAAGACTTCGATAACGATCTGAGCGTGTTCGACTGGATGAGCCAGTGGAAGCAGGATGGTGACGACGAGCAGGTTGTGCGCAGCTTCCTCGGCCGCCTGCTGTTCAGCCAGGACGATATCAAAAAGCCGGCAAAAGTGCTGTCAGGTGGCGAAAAGGGCCGCATGCTGTTCGGTAAGCTGATGATGCAGAAACCCAACATTCTGGTGATGGACGAACCGACCAACCACCTGGATATGGAATCTATCGAATCGCTGAACATGGCGCTGGAGATGTATCAGGGCACCCTGATTTTCGTCTCCCACGACCGCGAGTTCGTCAGCTCGCTGGCGACCCGCGTGATTGAAATTACGCCGCAGCGCGTCATCGACTTTAGCGGTAATTACGAAGATTATCTGCGCAGCAAAGGCATCGACGGTTAACGTCCGCCGCCCGCCCCGGCACGCGCCTGCGCTGCCGGGGAGTGAACATAAAGCCCCGGTCAGCCTCGCGCGACCGGGGTTTTTTTATTGCCTTTAGTCCAGCAGCCACTCGCCGACGTCTTTGCCATTCACTAACAGCCGGCGCTTTTCCCCTGCGGGGAGCGTTATCTTCAGCGCCTTCCACGCCGGGCGGTAGTGGCCGCGCGCGTTCACCTGCAGATTGATGGTGCTGGCGCTGCAGGTCATCTCCCACCCCAGCCACAGCGCGTCGCCGTCGCGATAGCCCCAGCTCTCGCCGTCATCTTCAAAGAGCAGGCCGCTCGTCGAGCCCGCACCCTTGAGCGGAAACAGCTTCAGCTCGCGGCTGTCGTCTTTTTTGGCGTCAACGTGGACGATCCTCTCGCTGAGCGGCAGACCCGCCCCGGCGCGCACCATCAGCGGCAGTTTCTCCAGCGGCGCATCGCGCGTTACCCACTGACCGCCGGCGAACCACTCCCCGCTGTAAAAGTCGTACCAGCCGGCCTCGTTTTCAGGCAGCCACACCGGGCGCTGGCGCTGGCCGGGCTCCACGACGCTGGCGACGAGGAGATCGCGGCCGAGCAGGAAGTCGTCGCACTCCTCGAAGGTCTGCGGGTCATGCTGGTGATCGAGGAAGGTCGGGCGCAGCATCGGCTCATCGTCAGCGTGCGCCTGCCACAGCAGGGTGTAGAGGTAGGGCAGCAGGCGATAGCGCAGCTCAATCGCGCCGCGAATCGCCGGCAGGACCGCCGGATACATCCAGGCCTCGTTGACCGTGCGATCGTCGTTCCATGAGTGGATCGTGAAGCGCGGATGCATCACCCCGTTCTGCACCCAGCGCACGAACAGCTCGGCGTCCGGCTTATCGCCGGAGAAGCCGCCGACGTCGTGGCCGACGTTATAGAGGCCGGAGAGGCTCATTCCCAGCCCCATGCGGGTGTTGTAGCGCAGGGTATCCCAATTAGTGCGGTTATCGCCGCTCCAGGTTTGCACGTAGCGCTGCATCCCGGCGCAGCCGGAGCGTGAGATCAGGTACGGGCGTTTCTCCGGGGCAAAGCGCTGCTGGGCCTCCAGCGACGCGCGCATCATCAGCAGCGGCATCACCGGGCGGATATGCTTGATAGCAATCTCCTGGCCAAAACCGTGGCAGCGCGCCTCGCCGTCCCAGACTTCAAATTCGTTATTGTCGTTCCACGTCGAATCAATCCCCATCTCCAGCAGCTGAGTGGTGACTCCCTCCTGCCACCAGGCGACGGTTTGCGGGTTGGTGAAGTCGAGGTGCGACCCTTCGTCATCCCAGAAGCTGGAGCGCTCCGGGGACTCGCTTTCGGAGTCCTGAATAAACAGCCCGCGATCCGCCACCTCGCTATAGCGCGGGTGATCCTGCAGCAGGCAGGGCTTGATATTGGCCGCCAGCTTGATGCCCGCGTCGTGGAAGCACTGGCTCATCACCTTCGGCTGCGGAACCTTGTCGTAATTCCAGTTAAAGACGTAGCGCTTACCGCCGATCGAGGTATAGCCGGAGGAGAGCTGGAACGAGTCGCACGGAATGGCGTGCTCTTCGCAGAGGCGGATAAAGTTCATCAGCTGATTTTGCGCATCCGGCGCGTCGGTGTAGTGCATCGTCGAGCCGCTGTAGCCCAGGCTCCACTTCGGCCCGAACAGCGTTTTTCCGGTCAGGCGGACAAAGGCTTTGGTGACGTCCAGCACGCGTTTGCCGGTAAACATGTAGTAATCAATATCGCCCGCTTCGGCCTGCCAGCGGCGATAGGCGGTGTGGTAGTTGTCGATTTCGTTGCCCAGATCCAGCCAGCAGCTGCTGAGGTTATCGTAGAACAGGCCGTAGCTGATATCGCTGCGCTGGGCGATGGTGAAGGGGATGTGCTTATACAGCGGATCGGTGCTGGCGGCGTTGTAGCCCATCGCATCCAGGTTGCGCATCTCGTAGCGATTCCCGTTGCGCTGCAGGTTGCCCGCCTTTTCGCCCAAACCGTAGAAGCGTTCATCTTGACGCCGGCTCTGGTAGTGCGCGACGCCGTCGCCGTGGGCGTTGACCAGATAGGCGCTGGTCGGACGGTCGTTAACCAGCGGCTGCCACTCTCCGGCATCGTCGCGGTAGCTCCACTCCAGCCACAGGGGCTGGTGGACGGTGACGCGCAGCCGTTCGGTAGCCACCGTCAGGGTCTCCTGCTGCTGCTCCAGGCTCCAGGCGGGGAGGGTAAATCCGCTGATGTCGTCGCGGCTGCGCCCCTCCCAGGGGACGTCCTGCTGCGGGGCGATGCTCCAGGTGCGGTCCAGCGCCAGCTCTCCTCTGCGTTTAAGCAGGACGCGGAACAGGTTTTCTTCCAGCACGTACAGGCACAGGGTGTGCTGCCCGTCCACCGCCAGCTCGACGTGGTGGGCCAGCTGCTGTTGCAATTTCCAGTGTTTCAACGTTTTCATTTTTACATCCACTCTCAGGCGCGTTTGGCGCGACGTTCAGCAATAAAAGCGACCAGGAAGACCGCGCCAATCAGGTCAAAGAAGCCCATGGCGACGAATAGCGGGTTGAAGCCAATCTTGTCGGCGGTCACCCCGATTAATAAGGAGAACAGGAAGCTGGCGATCCAGGCGGCGGAGCCGCGCATGCCGTTGACGGTCGCCATCTGGCCCTTATCGAACGACTCCACCACCAGCGCGCTCAGCATGCAGGAGATAATCTGGTGGCCGAAGCCGCCGATGGAGATCAGGACGATGGTGACGTAGGGGTCGCGGGTAATGGCAACGAGGGCCAGCGAAATCATCAGGAACGCGCCGGTCAGCGAGCTTGCCACCACCGAGTTAACCCGTGAACAGCCGAACCAGCGGGTATAGAGTTTGGTCAGATAGCCGCTCACCACGCTGCCGAGATCGGCGGCGAGGAACGGCAGCCAGGCGAACATGGCTATTTGTTTGAGATCCATGCCGTGCTCTTTGGCGAGGTACAGCGGCACCCAAAAGCTCAGGACCGCCCAGGCGGGCTCAGCCATAAAGGCCGGGATCGCAATACCGTAGAAGCGCTTATTTTTCGACACGGTTTTCAGCGCGGTAAAGAACGGCAGCTTTACCGCCGGCGGCTCGTTATCCTGACGGATAAACTCCAGCTCCGACTTGCCCAGATTCGGATGCTTTTCCGGATTGTGGTAAAACGCCCACCACAGGATCACCCACAGCAGCGCCAGCACCCCGGTGAACATAAACGCGCCCTGCCAGCCGAAAGAGGCGTGAGCAAAATAGATGATCGGCGGCGCCAGCATCGCGCCGATGGAGAAACCGACGCCGGCCCAGCCGGCGGCTATCGGGCGTTCAGATTTTGGAAACCATTCGCCGATGGTTTTGGCGTTGGCCGGGGTGGCGGCGGCTTCTGCTCCGCCCATGAAAAAACGCAGCAGCGCGAGGTGCAGCCAGCTGCCGGCACCGGCGTGGGCGATACAGGCGACGGCCCACAGGGTGGCGCAGATCATAAAGCCCAGCTTCAGGCCAATTACGTCAATCAGCCAGCCGCAGAGAGGCTGGAAGAGGGTGTAGGCCAGCTGAAAAGCGCCGACGATCCATGAGTACTGCTCGGTGGTGATGCCCAGCGTTGTCTTCAGCTCGGGGGCGATAATGCCTAAGGAGTTGCGGGTAATGTAGTTAACGGTGACGCCGAGCAGAAACAGGGTCAGCATCCACCAGCGCAGGTTTTTGACTACGCGGCGCGATTTGCTGACCGCCATATCGTTGTTGAGGCCTTGGCTCATAGAACTCTCCACAAGAACTTTGTAGGGGGGAAATGACCGATGCTCAATCCCTGAGTTGTCATACCTGTTTTATTAACGTTATGAATATTATTGTTTTATTTATTTGGTTTTCCGTATAACTAGTATGGAAGTTATCGGACCAATTCAGGTTAAGATAGAAAATGAGCGGCCAATAGCCTTATTTATGCAAGTTTTTTCATGAGATGAGGAGATGCTCACGACAGATAGCGAATCTAGCTTGATAAACTGCTTTTTGGCGCCATGAAAATTCTTTCATTTGCAAGATAGAGCTGGATCACAAAATGGATAAAAAGCTGAGAATTGCCGAAATCGCGGCCCGTACGGGGATGTCGGCGAGTACCGTTTCCCGGGTGCTGGCGGGTAAAGCGAACACCAGCGAAAAGGCGCGTCAGCGGGTCCTGCAGTGCGCCCGCGAAATGGGGGTAATGGAGGGGCTCGCCGCCGGACGCATGTTGCTGAACAGCCTGGTGGTTTTTGCCCCTTCCCGGGCGTTTGATGAGCGCTCCGATATCTATTATTACCGGGTGATTCAGAGCATTAATAATGCGCTGGCGCCACATGAGGTCCGCCTGCGGACCTGCGCGCTGGAAGAGAACGACAGCGACGCCAACCTGTTTTTGGCCCGCATGAACGAAGCGGAGACCGAGGCGGCTATTCTGCTGGGTATTGACGATCCGCATATTCACGATCTGGCCGCCGATTTTGCCAAACCCTGCGTGCTGATCAACTGCCGGGATGAGGGCATGCGCCTGTCGTCGATCGCCCCGGATCACCGGCTGATCGGCCAGTTTGCCGCGCGCTATCTGTTTGAGATGGGGCATCGGGCGGTCATGAACGTGATGTGCCTGCGCCGCTACACCATGGAGCTGCGGCTGGTGGGCATCAAGGAGGCCTGGCGCGCGCGCAACCTGCGCTTTACCGACGGGCGGGATCTGATCGGCGTGGCGAACTTCAGCGCCAGGGAGACGGAGGAGCAGGTGGGGGAGTGGCTCGACGCTCAGGCCGGGAAGCCGCTGCCGACGGCTTTTCTGGTCGGCGGAGACTATATGGCGGTGGGGGCCGTCAATGCCCTGCAAAAGCGCGGCCTGCGGGTTCCTCAGGACATCTCGGTCATGAGCATCGACGGGTTTAACCTCGCCGCCATCCAGGATGTGCCGCTTACCGCCGTTCACGTCCCGCGCGATGAGCTCGGCACGGAGGCGGTGCAGCTTCTGCAGCAGCGGCTGATCCGCCCCCAGGCCCCGAGCGGCTCGCTGCTGCTAAACGGCACGCTGGCGGTGCGGGATTCGGTACGGCGGATACGGCCCGGTAGCCGCCGCACCGCCGTTGAGCAACAGGGGCTGTACGACGATTAAACCTCGATGCCCAGCGCGCGTTTGCCGTGGACGTTGAGATCGTCGAGGGTAAAGCGCGCCTGCCAGTCGGCTTCGTAGTCTTCACGCGGAAAATCACCCGGCGACGCGCCTTTCTCCAGTGCGATTTTAACCTTGTGCGCGTAGGCGAGATTCTTCTCGCACAGCGGCGCGGCGGGGATATACATCACGTTGCCCCAGCCCTGCTGGTTTTCGACCGGCGCCACCGAGTGGATCACGTCGCAGTGCCACCACACCGAATCGCCGGCGCTGATGGCCGGGATCGCGCTCAGCGCTTTAATCAGCAGCGGGTGCCATTTCTCGGAAATCGGCAGCACTTTACCCGGCGCCACGCCGCACAGCTCGTCGTCAGGGACGTCATCGAGCAGCGGACGCAGCAGAACGTAGGCCATCGCCTCCGGAATCGGCACCACGTGCAGCAGGCCCTGATCCGGGATCATATCGGAGAGCGCGGTCCAGCCCTGGAAGGTGCGGAATACCGAGCATTTGGTGGTGTTATCGACGGTGTACTCTTCCACCTCGGTCCGGTGCGCCGCATCCCACGGGTCGTAAGCGTCGATATTGCCGTTAAAGACGTTGGCAAACACCTGCTGATAAGCCGGCAGCAGCCAGCGCTCGAGGGCGCCTGAATCGGTATGCGCTCCCAGCCCCTTCGAGGTGGTGCCCGGCGGGCGGCGGCGGATGCGGTCAGGGTAGATAACGCTGACGTCAGGGTCGAACCACTGCTTGCCGTCCCGGCTAAAGGTCCACAGGCGGTTGAGGAACGACTGCACCGCGGCCATTTCGTCGCTCTGCCGCGCCTGCATCTGCGCCTGTGACCAGTAAATCGGGTAAATCTCCGGACGCGAGGCGTCGAGCGAGCCGAAGAAGGTATCGCCCGGTCCTTTATAGACGTCGTCGAAGCGGTTGAGGTCGAGGTATTCCAGCATCGAGTTGTCCCACGCCAGCGCCCGTTCGCGTGAGAAGTGGCCTCTGATCACCGCGCAGCCGCGGCGCCTGATGGCCTCGCGCTGGGCATCGCTCACTTTGCCCTGTGCAATATCGCTGAACGGGATAATCGGCCACACCTCTTCCCCGCGCGCCTTGACGGCGTCAATTTCGTCCAGACGTGCGCTAATCCGCGCCGTCAGCCGATCGAACACGGCCTGCACGTCGCCAATTTGCGCGCGCAGATCCTGTTTTATTTGTCGAATCGCCGCTTTGTGGTCGGCGGGGAGCGTTTCGCTGGTATGAATAACCGTCATGATGGCCTCACTTTGCTTTCATTCGAAAGTATTAAATCTTACAAACGTTAATTTAAGTTAAATTTAAGTTAATGCAAGTTTAAAAAAAGGATAGGGTTCACAAAATGGGAAAATCCGGGGCAGGGGGCCCCGGCGGCAGGCTATTCGTTGAAGGGGGCGGCGTGGTCCAGCACGGCCTGAATCACATTCAGCGCACCCTGGTGGTTATTGTCATCGGTGGCAAAGCGCGAGATGGCCTTGATGCTATCGGCGGCGTTGGCCATGGCGAAAGAGTACTTCACCAGCTTGAGCATTTCGGCGTCGTTGCCGCTGTCGCCAATCGCCACGCACTCCTGGGGCGAGATCTGCCAGCGTTTCAGCAGGCGACTGATGCCGTTGGCCTTATGCAGGCCGGGGATAATTAAATCGACGAAGCCGAAGCCGCTGGTCACCGGCTTCATGATGCCGTCCAGCGAGACGTGCAGCTTATCAATGAGCTGTGGAATATCGCTGTCCTGCAGGTTAAGCGAGAACTTAAACAGCGTGTCGTCGATATCATGGTAGTTCGCGATGCGCTGCAGACGGTGGTAGTGCTTTGACATCAGCGCGACGAAGCTGTCGGGCGCGCGGTCGCTGACGTAGGCGCTTTCAAGGCCGCAGGCGACGAAGTTGAGCTGCGGGTCTTTGAGCAGCTCGCCGATCACAATCTGCGACTCATGGCGGGTCAGCTCGCCGTGAAACAGCTGCTGGCCGTGCTCGTAGACCAGCGCGCCGTTTTCGGCGACGAACGAGATCTGCTCGCGAATTTCCGGGAAAAAGGAGATCAGCTGGTAGTACTGGTTGCCGCTGGCGACAACGAATTCAATACCCTGCTTGTTGAGCTGCGCGAACTGCGCAAGAAAACGCGAGCGGTCATACTGCTTGGCGTCATTGAGAAAAGTTCCGTCCATATCAGTGACGATAACTTTAACGGTCATACCTGTGCTCCTGGCTTAACTGCGACCAGTAACATTCTAATTACAATGTGACCCAAAGCACAAATTTATTTCGAATGAAAGTTTACCCGTCGGCTTTGGCGCCGTACTGCCGCTCAAAACCTAGCGGCCAAAGCCGCTGGGGAAGCGGGTAGCCCGGCCGGGCATTGCGCCAGCCGGGGTGTGATTGACTGCGGGGAGCCGACCTACAGCGTATGCTCGGTACGGGCGATAATATCGTCCTGGGCATCCGGCGACAGGGCGGTAAAGAACGCCGAGTAGCCGGCGACGCGAACCACTAAATCGCGGTACTGGTCGGGATGCTTTTTCGCTTCCAGCAGCGTCTCGCGGGAGACGATGTTGTACTGAATATGCCAGCCTTTGTGCACCTCGAAGAAGGTACGCAGCAGCACCATCAGCTTCTGCTTATCGGACTCGTTCTCAAGCGTTGCCGGGTTGAGCTTCTGATTCAGCAGCACGCCGCCGAGAATCGCCCCGGTGGGCAGCTTTCCGACCGAGTTGATGACCGCGGTTGGCCCGAGGTGGTCGGTGCCGGAAGCCGGGCTCGCGCCTTCAGCCAGCGGAGAGTGGGCTTTACGTCCGTCCGGCGTGGCCATCGTCTGGGCGCCAAACGGCACGTTGGCGGAAATCGACGAGGTTCCGGCGTAGTAGTTGCCGCCTATCGGGCCGCGACCGTAGCGCGGGTTATGGTAATTCTTCAGCTCGTCGATATAGGTCTGGTAGGCGCGGGCCAGCAGGGTATCGACGCTATCGTCATCGTTGCCGTACTTCGGCGCGCCGTTGATTAAGCGCTGGCGCAGCTGCTCGTGGGTCAGCCCATCGAAGTCCTCCGCGAGGGCTTTCGCCAGCTGCTGCTGACCAATGGCGCCCTGGTCAAAGACCAGCTTTTTCACCGCCGCCAGGCTGTTGCCGAGGTTGGCGATCCCGACCTGCAGACCGGAAACCCAGTCATATTTCGCGCCGCCCTGCTTGATGCTTTTCGCCCGCTCGATGCAGTCATCCACCAGCGCGGAGCAGAGAATATCGTGCACGTTCTCCTCCAGCATGGTATCGACAACGTACTCAATCTCGATGGACTTGCGCGTGTAGTAGCGGATCTGCGTATCCCAGTCGGCCAGCACCTGCTCGAAGCTGCTGAAGTTGCCTTTTGATAGCGCATGCTCCTGCGGGAGGAAGATTTGACCGCTGGTGGCATCGCGGCCGCCTTCCAGCGTGGCCAGCATGACGCGGGCGAAGTTGATAAAGCTCATCCCGGTGCAGCGATAGCCCCATTTGCCGCCCACGGCGGTTTCGATACAGCCGATCGCCGCGTAGTCGTAGGCGTCCTGCGGCTCAATCCCGAGCTTGATAAACTCCGGGATCACTATCTCATCGTTATTGAACGCCGGCATGCCGAAGCCGCAGCGAATGACCTGCACGCAGGCGTCGAGGAAGTCGTTGCTCATCCCGGCGTGGTAGCGCACGCTCAGGTTAGGCTGGGTCGAACGCAGGCGCCCGCAGGATTCGAGGATCGCGTACGAGAGCGGGTTTACCGCATCCTGCGGCTGGCCGTCGTGCAGGGTCTGGCCGCCGATGGTGACGTTCTGATACAGCGGGCTGCCCGCGGAGGCTTTGGAGTGCGAGCCGGAGCGGATCTTGTTCACTTCCAGCAGCTTCAGCCAGCAGCTGTGCAGCAGCTCGATGGCGTGCTCGCGGTCCAGCGACTGCTGGAGCTCAACGTCGCGACGGTAGTACGGGTACAGGTACTGGTCCATACGGCCGAAGGAGACCGAGTGGCCGTTGGATTCAATCTGCAGGATCAGCTGAATGAAGTAGCACAGCTGCAGCGCCTGCCAGAAGGTTTTCGGCGGCTCGTGGGCGATGATTTCGCAGCCTTCGGCGATAGTCAGCAGCTCGTCGCGGCGGGAGGGGCGGGTTTCTTCTGCCGCCATGGTGCGCGCCAGTTCGGCAAAGCGTCGGCTGTGATCGCTGACCGCCTCCAGCACGATATCAATGGCCTTCAGGAACTGCTCGCCGTGCAGATCTTCCAGCACGGTCAGGTTAATACGCGAGCGGCGTTCGGCAACCTTAGCGCGCATGCCGTCGAGGCCTTTTTCCAGCAGCAGCGGGTAGTTCACCGCGAGGTGAGCATCGCCGGAAGTCATGTTGCCTTCCGCCTTAATAATCCCGGTGGCGAGCAGCGCTTTTTGCTCGTCGGTGAACATACCGTAGCAGCGGTCCTGCACGGTCTGACCGCGCCACCACGGGCAGATTTCATGCAGGATGCGCTTATTCTCTTCGCTGACCGCAAAGCCGGCGCCTGGGCGATCGGCGAGATCGTCAATCTCCTTTTCAATCCAGCTGACGGTGTACTCCGGGAAGATGGGCGCCGCGCGCACTTCGCAGGCCTGGTTGCCGACGATCAGCTCGTCGTGTTTGATCCAGATGGTGCGCTCTGCCAGATGATGAGCCAGCGCCAGCGCGCGGCGTACCGGGATTGGCTTATCCAGGTGCTGCTGATAAGCGGCGGTGTAGTGACGGGCGCGCTCGGTGCACACCGGCGGCTTAACAATGTGTACCAGCGCCGTTTTATGTGCCTGAATGCGGGGGCTTAGCGTGTCCAGTTTCAGTGTGGTCATCATTTTATCCTCGTAGAGTAGCCGTTAAACCTTTGCTCTGAGCGTAGTTCTGCGCGAAGGCGAGCAGCTCGGGGTCAGCAAGGGGTTTGTCCGGAGCGGTATAGGGCTGACTGAGTAACTGATATTTGTTCATTCCCAGCGTGTGATACGGCAGGAAGTGGATCTCGCCAACCTGCAGGCGGTCGGCGGCAAAGTCGGTAATCGCGGCAATCGTTGCCTCATCGGCGTTAAAGCCCTGAATCAGCGGGACGCGGATGATGATTTTTTTCCCCGCCTGCGCCACGCGCTGCAGGTTATCGAGCACCCGACCGGCGCTGCCGTCGGTCCACTCTTTGAAAATGGCTTCGTCGACGTGCTTCAGGTCGGCGAGGAACAGGTCAACCCAGGGCAGCGAGGGCTCAACGTATTTCCACGGCACGTGCAGGCAGGTTTCAACCGCGGTGTGAATTCCCGCCGTGCGGCTGGCCTGCAGCAGCTGCTGCGCCAGCTCGGGATTCATAAACGGCTCGCCGCCGGAAAGAGTGACCCCGCCGCCGCTGCGATCGTAAAAAGGCTTATCGCGCAGCACCGTGGCCATAATCTGCGCCACCTCTTTTTCTTCGCCGCACACGCTGAGGGCGGTGGTTGGGCAGCAGTCGCGCAGCGACTCATAGCCTTCGGCGGTGAGCTTCTGGCGGTGGATAATCAGGCCGTCGAGGCTACGGGTTATGGCATCCGGCGCCGCCTGCTGGCACAGGTTGCAGCCGGCAAGGCACAGGCGAGGGTCGTACAGCAGATCCGCGGTGCGGGAGCGGCTTTCCGGGTTTTGACACCAGCGGCAGCCCAGCGAGCAGCCTTTGAGGAATACGACGGTGCGGATCCCTGGGCCGTCATGGGTTGAGTAGCGCTGAATGTTGAAAATCATGAGACCCCCTTTGTTTTGCATATGAAGATTAAATTACTTTCGAATGAAAGTTGCATTGATGCAAATCAACAAGTAGGGCGGGTAGCTCTGGTGAAGAGGGGAAAGTCGCCGTCGGTCGCAAATTTTCCGGCGACGGCCGCCGCCGGAGAAGGATTAGCGGCTGGCGCAAACCTCGCACTGCGGGTCGCGCATCAGCTTCATTTCGCGGAACTGGCAGGTCATGGCGTCGTACATAACCAGCCTGCCTGCGGCAGGCGTGCCGTACTGGGTCAGGACCTTAATGGCCTCCATCGCCTGCAGGGAGCCAATGACGCCGACCAGCGGCGCCATCACCCCGGCCTCAACGCAGGTGAGGGCGTTCTCGCCGAACAGCCGGCTCAGGCAGCGATAGCAGGGCTCGTTATCCTGATACATAAAGACGCTGATTTGCCCCTCCATGCGGATCGCGGCGCCGGAGACCAGCGGCGTTTTATGCTGAAAACAGCCGGCGTTAAGCTGATTGCGTATCGCCACGTTATCGGTACAGTCGAGCACCAGGTCGTGGGCGGCGATCTGCGCCGCCAGCGCCGGCTGGTCGAGCAGCGCATTAAGCGGGGTGAGCCGCACGTGAGGGTTGATTCGCGCCAGCGAGTCGCGGGCGGAGTCCACCTTCGGCAAACCAATCGTGGCATCGCTGTGCAGCGTCTGGCGCTGTAGATTGGAGAGCGAGACGCTATCGAAATCGAGCAGGGTAAGCGCGCCGACGCCGGCCGCCGCCAGATACTGGGCGGCAGCGCAGCCCAGTCCGCCGAGGCCGACCACCAGCACCCGGGCGCCCTTCAGCCGCTCCTGACCGTCAAAATCGAAGTTGCGCAGGATTATCTGCCGGTTGTAGCGCAGCATCTCCTCATCGCTCAGCTCGACGTCCATTACAGCCCTCCGAAGAGGTGGTTAAAGGGTTCGACTTCGACCCACTCGCCCGCTTCGACGTGACCGCGCTCGCGCTCCAGCACGATAAAGCAGTTACCCTGGCTGAAGGAGCTGAAGATGTGCGAACCCTGATGGCCGGTGGACGTCACCACCAGCTCGCCGTCCGGATTGCGCTGCAGCACGCCGCGCTGGAAGTCGAGACGCCCCGGGGATTTTTTCAACCGCGTCGCCGCCCGCGCGCGTAGGCGCATCGGCTGCGCGCCGCTCGCGCTGCCGCTCAGTTTTGCCAGCAGCGGCAGCACCAGCTGGTAGAAGGTGAGGGTGGCGGAAACCGGGTTGCCCGGCAGGCCGCAGAACCAGCTGCTGCTGAGCTTGCCGAAAGCAAAGGGTTTGCCCGGCTTGATCGCCAGCTTCCAGAAGCCGATTTCGCCTAACTCTTCGAGGATCTCTTTGGTGTAATCCGCTTCGCCGACCGAGACGCCACCCGAGCTGATAACCACGTCGGCCTGCTGGTCGGCAGCGATAAACGCCGCCCGCAGTTTTGCCGGGTCGTCGGCGATAATGCCGAGGTTGATCACCTCGCAGCCCAGCTGCTGGAGCATCAGGTGCACCGCCAGGCGGTTGGTATCGTAGATTTGTCCGTCGCCAAGCGGCTGGCCCGGCAGCTGCAGCTCGTCGCCGGTAGAGAAGACCGCCACGCGAACTTTACGCACCACCTCGACGTCGGCGATGCCCAGCGATGCCAGCACCGGCAGCTCCGCGACGGTCAGCGGCGTACCGGCCGGGAACACCACCGCGCCGTGAGCGATATCTTCTCCGCGCCGACGAATATTCTGTCCGGCCTTTACCGCGGCGATGAAGCGAACGCCGTCGGCGCTTTGCTCTGTTTCTTCCTGCATCACCACCGCATCGCAGCTCTGCGGCACCGGCGCGCCGGTCATAATGCGAATGCAGGTGCCTGCGGGCCAGGCATCATGGAACGGCTGGCCGGCGAACGCTTTCCCGGCGATCGGTAGCGCCGCGCCGTCGGCAAGATCGGCGAGGCGTACGGCGTAGCCGTCCATTGCCGAGTTATCAAACCCGGGGACATCCAGCGGCGAAACGAGATCATGGGCGGTGACGCGCGAAAAGGCCTGCAGCAGCGGCACGGTTTCCACCGCATTCAGCGGCGTAATACGGTTGAGCATCTGGGTCAGGGCTGTGTCGAGAGGCATCAGTCCGGCGGTAAAATCCATGGGTTTCTCCTGCGGGCAAACATCGAAAACGCCTATTATGGCAGAAAAGTGCGGGCGGCTATATGCCACCTGGGTACAGGCTTTACATCACCGTCCGCTCTTTCTATATTCAAAAATTGTATAGGACAGTCAGCACGATAATGATATCTATACACTTTATTATTTAAGCTCGCTTTGCGAGGGCAGAGACCTGGTGCGGCGTGAATCAATAGTGCAACCCACGGCGGATCGGCGCAGCAGGAAGGAATGGCGGAATGAGCAAGGCGGTGATAGCAATTCACGGCGGCGCGGGGGCAATTAGCCGCGCGCAGCTGACGCCGGAACGCGAGCGGCAGTTCGTGGCGGCGCTGTCGGCGATTGTCGATAGCGGGCAGAAAATGCTGGCGGCGGGCGCCAGCGCGCTGGATACGGTGACCGAGGCGGTGCGCCAGCTGGAGGAGTGCCCGCTGTTTAACGCCGGCATCGGGTCGGTGTTTACCCGGGACGCCACCCATGAGCTCGACGCCTGCGTAATGGACGGCAACAGCCTGCACGCCGGGGCGGTTGCCGGCGTTAAGCATCTGCGCAACCCGATCCTGGCGGCGCGGCTGGTGCTGGAGCAGAGCCCGCACGTGCTGCTGATCGGCGAAGGGGCGGAGGCGTTCGCCGCCTCTCACGGGATGGCGCGGGTGGAAAACGATCTCTTCTCGACGACCGAGCGCCGCCTGCAGCTGCAGCAGGCGCAGGCGGACGATGAGATACTCCTCGACCACGGCGTCGCGCCGCTGGACGAGCGGCATAAAATGGGCACCGTCGGCGCGGTGGCGCTGGATATCGCCGGCAACCTTGCTGCCGCGACCTCCACCGGCGGGATGACCAACAAGCTTCCCGGACGCGTTGGCGATAGCCCGCTGCCCGGCGCCGGCTGCTACGCCAATAACGCCAGCGTGGCGGTCTCCTGTACCGGCACCGGCGAGGTGTTTATCCGCACCCTGGCGGCCTACGATATTGCCGCGCTGATGGAGTACGCGAACCTGAGCCTGCATGAGGCCTGCGAGCGGGTAGTGATGGAGAAGCTTCCGGCCCTCGGCGGCAGCGGCGGCCTGATTGCCATCGACAGAGAAGGCAATGTGGTGCTGCCGTTTAACAGCGAAGGCATGTATCGGGCCTGGTGCTACGCGGGCGATACGCCCACCATTGGAATTTATCGGGAATAAGGGGGTAGGGACGTTGCCGCATAGTCAAGAAATCGACGCCAGTGATGTTCTGGTGGTGCGCGATCTGAACGTGGCGTTCAGCCAGGAGCAGCAGACCTTTTCTGCGGTGCGGCATCTTTCGTTCAACCTGCGGCGCGGCGAAACGTTAGCCATCGTCGGCGAGTCGGGCTCGGGGAAGTCGGTCACCGCGCTGGCGCTAATGCGCCTGCTCGATGACGCCGCCAGCCAGGTCAGCAGCGACGCGCTGTGGCTGCGTCGGCGCAATCGTCAGGTCATTGCGCTGAGCGACCAGTCGGCTTCGGCAATGCGCCACGTGCGCGGGGCGGATATCGCGATGATTTTCCAGGAGCCGATGACCTCGCTGAATCCGGTATTTACCATCGGCGAACAGATCGCCGAGTCCATTCGTCTGCACCAGAATCTGGGCCATGACGAGGCCCTGCGCGAAGCGAAAAAAATGCTCGATCAGGTGCGGATACCGGAGGCTGAAGCGATGCTGTCGCGCTATCCGCATCAGCTCTCCGGCGGCATGCGCCAGAGGGTGATGATCGCCATGGCGCTCTCCTGCCGTCCGGCGGTGCTGATTGCCGACGAACCCACCACCGCGCTGGATGTCACCGTTCAGGCGCAGATCCTTCAGCTGATTGCCGTGCTGCAAAAAGAGATGGAGATGGGGGTTATTTTTATTACTCACGATATGGGCGTGGTGGCCGATATTGCCGACCGCGTGCTGGTGATGTACCGCGGCGAAGCGGTGGAGAGCGGAACGGTCGAGGAGATTTTCCGCGCGCCTGCTCACCCTTATACCCAGGCGCTGCTGGCGGCGGTCCCGCGCTTAGGCTCGATGCGCGGCAGCGATTTGCCGCGCCGCTTCCCGCTGCTCAACCAGAGCGCGCCCGATGACGGCGAACAGGATACCGTCGTCGCCGGCGAGCCGATTCTGCAGGTGCGCGACCTGGTGGCGCGCTTCCCGCTGCGCAGCGGCATTTTGAACCGGGTGACCCGCGAGGTGCATGCGGTTGAAAAAGTCAGCTTTGACCTCTGGCCGGGGGAAACCCTGGCGCTGGTCGGCGAGTCCGGCTGCGGTAAATCCACCACCGGTCGGGCGCTGCTGCGGCTGGTGGCGACCGAGAGCGGGACTATCGTGTTTAACGGCGAGCGTATCGATACCCTGGCAAGCGGTAAGCTGCAGGCGCTGCGCCGCGACATACAGTTTATTTTCCAGGACCCGTACGCCTCGCTCGATCCGCGGCAAACGGTGGGCTACTCCATTATGGAGCCGCTGCGCGTGCACGGGCTGCTGGCAGGCGAGGCGGCCCGTCAGCGCGTGGCCTGGCTGCTTGAGCGCGTCGGCCTGCAGCCGGAGCACGCCTGGCGCTATCCGCACGAGTTTTCCGGCGGTCAGCGCCAGCGCGTATGCATTGCGCGGGCGCTGGCGCTGAATCCCAAAGTGGTGATTGCCGATGAGTCGGTTTCGGCGCTCGACGTCTCGATTCGCGCGCAGATTATTAACCTGATGCTCGATCTCCAGCGTGAAATGGGCATCGCCTTTCTGTTTATTTCCCACGATATGGCGGTGGTTGAGCGCATCAGCCATCGCGTTGCGGTGATGTATCGCGGGCGCATCGTTGAGATTGGCCCGCGCCGCGCCGTATTTGAAAACCCGCAGCATCCCTATACCCGCAAGCTGATGGCCGCCGTACCGGTGGCCGACCCGGCGCATCGTCATCCGCAGCGCGTACTGCTTTCAGACGAGCTGCCGGGCAACATCTATAAGCGAGGGGAAGAGGTAGCCAGCGCGCCGCTACAACAGGTAGGGCCCGGGCATTTCGTTGCCAGGGAACCTGCCGCCGACGTGCTGGGCAGATAACAACGACACCAATAACGCAGCATTTCAGGAGAACAACATGACACAACGCGTATCACGCAAATGGTTGCTGGCGCTGGGCGTCGCTTCGGCGCTGGCGACGGCGCCGGCGCTGGCCGCAAAAGATGTGGTGGTGGCGGTCGGCTCTAACTTCACGACCCTCGACCCTTATGATGCCAACGACACCTTATCCCAGGCCGTTGCCAAGTCGTTCTATCAGGGGCTGTTCGGCCTCGATAAAGAGATGAAGCTGGAAAACGTTCTTGCGCAGAGCTATACCGTTTCGCCCGACGGCCTGGTCTACACCATTAAGCTGCACCCGGGCGTCAAGTTCCAGGACGGCACTGACTTTAACGCCGAGGCGGTGAAGGCTAACCTCGACCGCGCCAGCAATCCGGAAAACCATCTCAAGCGCTATAACCTTTACAAAAATATCGCCAGCACCGAAGCGGTTGACCCGGCGACGGTAAAAATCACCCTTAAGCAGCCTTTCTCGGCGTTTATCAACGTCCTGGCCCACCCGGCTACGGCGATGATCTCTCCGGCGGCGCTGAAAAAATATGGCAAAGAGATTGGCTTCCATCCCGTCGGTACCGGCCCGTATCAGCTCGATACCTGGAACCAGACCGATTTTGTGAAGGTGACGAAGTTTGCCGGCTACTGGCAGCCGGGCCTGCCGAAGCTGGACTCTATTACCTGGCGTCCGGTGGTGGATAACAACACCCGCGCCGCGATGCTGCAAACCGGCGAAGCGCAGTTTGCCTTCCCGATCCCCTACGAGCAGGCGCCGCTGCTGGCGAAAAACGACAAGCTGGAGCTGGTCGCTAGCCCGTCAATCATGCAGCGTTATATCAGCATGAACGTCACGCAGAAGCCGTTTGATAATCCGAAGGTGCGCGAGGCGATTAACTACGCCATCAACCGCCAGGCGCTGGTGAAGGTTGCCTTCGCCGGGTACGCCACGCCGGCGACCGGCGTCGTGCCGCCGTCCATCGCCTATGCCGAGACCTTTAAACCCTGGCCGTACGATCCGGCTAAGGCCCGCGAGCTGCTCAAAGAGGCGGGCTACCCGAACGGCTTTAGCACCACGCTGTGGTCATCGCATAACCACAGCACCGCCCAGAAGGTGCTGCAGTTTACCCAGCAGCAGCTGGCGCAGGTGGGCATTAAGGCGCAGCTGACGGCGATGGATGCCGGCCAGCGCGCGGCGGAAGTGGAAGGTAAAGGACAGAAAGAGAGCGGGGTGCGCATGTTCTACACCGGCTGGTCGGCCTCGACCGGTGAAGCCGACTGGGCGCTGTCGCCGCTGTTCGCCTCGCAAAACTGGCCGCCAACCCTGTTTAATACCGCCTTCTACGGCAATCCGCAGGTGGATAAAGACCTCACCGATGCCCTGAAGACGACCGACGCGCAGGAAAAAACGCGGCTCTACAAGCAGGCCCAGGAGATTATCTGGAAAGAGTCGCCGTGGGTGCCGCTGGTGGTGGAAAAACTGGTCTCCGCGCACAGTAAGAACCTGAGCGGTTTTTATATCCAGCCGGATACCGGATTCAGCTTTGAGCAGGCGGATTTAGCCCAGTGACGGTGGTTACCTTTATCCCAACCCTCTCTTTCGGAGAGAGGGTGCCGGGCCTTGCTCCCTCTGCCGACTGCGCAGAGGGTTCGGGTGAGGAGGGGCGATGCTGAATTATGTGCTTAAACGCCTGTTGGGGCTGATTCCCACCCTGCTGATCGTGGCGGTGCTGGTTTTTCTGTTTGTGCATATGCTGCCCGGCGACCCGGCGCGGCTGATTGCCGGACCGGAGGCCGATGCGCAGGTTGTCGCGATGGTGCGCGAGCAGCTGGGGCTCGATCGGCCGCTGCACGTCCAGTTCTGGCACTATATCACCAGCGTGCTGCAGGGCGATTTCGGTATCTCGATGGCCTCGCGACGCCCGGTGAGCAGCGAGATCGCCAGCCGCTTTATGCCGACGCTGTGGCTGACGCTTGCCAGCATGAGCTGGGCGGTGGTGTTTGGTATGGCGGCGGGAATTGCCGCCGCGGTGTGGCGCAATCGCTGGCCGGACAGGCTGGGGATGGCGCTGGCGGTGACCGGTATCTCCTTTCCGGCATTTGCCCTCGGGATGCTGCTGATGCAGGTCTTCTCCGTCGAACTTGGCTGGCTGCCGACGGTGGGGGCCGATAGCTGGCGGCACTATATTCTGCCCTCCGTGACCCTCGGAGCGGCGGTTGCGGCGGTGATGGCGCGCTTCACCCGCGCCTCTTTCGTCGATGTGCTGCACGAAGACTATATGCGCACCGCGCGGGCGAAAGGGGTCAGCGAGACGCTGGTGGTGCTTAAGCACGGCCTGCGCAATGCGATGATCCCGGTAGTGACGATGATGGGGCTGCAGTTTGGCTTCCTGCTCGGCGGCTCGATCGTGGTGGAGAAAGTCTTCAACTGGCCGGGGCTTGGCAGGCTGCTGGTGGATTCGGTCGAGATGCGCGACTATCCGGTGATTCAGGCGGAAGTCCTGCTGTTTTCGCTGGAGTTTATTCTTATCAATTTAGTGGTGGACGTGCTGTACGCCGCCATTAACCCGGCTATCAGGTACAAGTAAGGTGCGATTGCTCAACTGGAGAAGGCAGGCGGTTATCAACGCCATGCCGGGGATCAAACCCGGTCAGATACGTACGCCGTGGCACGAGTTCTGGCGGCGCTTTCGCCGTCAGCCGGTGGCGATGGGCGCCGGCGTGTTTGTTCTGCTGCTGATCGCGGTAGCCGTCGTGGCGCCGTGGATAGCGCCGTTCGATGCGGAAAACTACTTTGACTACGATCGCCTCAACGACGGCCCGTCGGCGCTGCACTGGTTCGGCGTCGATTCGCTGGGCCGGGATATCTTCAGCCGGGTGCTGGTCGGGGCGCAGATTTCGCTGGCGGCGGGGGTGCTGGCGGTGCTGATCGGCGCGGCAATCGGCACCGTGCTTGGGCTGCTGGCTGGCTACTATGAAGGCTGGTGGGACCGGATAATAATGCGCATCTGCGACGTGCTGTTTGCGTTCCCGGGGATCCTGCTGGCGATCGCCGTGGTGGCGGTCATGGGGAGCGGGATGTCGAACGTGATCATCGCGGTGGCAATCTTCTCCATTCCGGCGTTTGCTCGCCTGGTGCGCGGCAATACGCTGGTGCTCAAGCAGCAGACCTTTATCGAGTCGGCGCGCAGCATCGGCGCCAGCGACGCGACGATCCTCTTCAGCCATATTCTGCCCGGCACGGTGTCGTCGATTGTGGTCTATTTCACCATGCGGATCGGGGTGTCGATAATCTCCGCCGCCAGCCTCTCATTCCTCGGCCTCGGCGCGCAGCCGCCGACCCCGGAGTGGGGAGCGATGCTCAACGAAGCGCGAGCGGACATGGTGATGGCGCCGCACGTGGCGCTGTTCCCGGCGATCGCTATTTTTCTGACGGTGCTGGCGTTTAATCTGCTGGGGGACGGCCTGCGCGATGCGCTGGATCCGAAAATAAAGGGATAGGCTGAGAAGGAGTCCGGAGAGGGCGTTAGCGCCGCCTCCGGAAGGCTCCGGCTGGCGCTAACGCGTAGCCGGAGTAAGAAGCGGTTTAAACCCGGCTTCCCCACAGGTCGTACTCGTCGGCGTGCTCGACTTTAACCCGCAGCACGTCGCCCGGTTTGACCCTAGTTTCGCCGTTCAGGTACACCGCGCCGTCGATTTCCGGGGCGTCGGCCATGCTGCGGCCAATGGCGCCTTCTTCGTCAACTTCGTCGATCAGTACCATGATTTCGCGGCCAACCTTCTCCTGCAGACGTTCGGCGGAGATCTGCTGCTGCAGCTGCATAAAGCGGTTCCAGCGCTCCTCTTTCACCTCTTCTTCTACCTGATCCGCCAGCTCGTTGGCGGTTGCGCCATCGACCGGGCTGTATTTAAAGCAGCCAACGCGGTCAAGGCGGGCTTCTTTCAGGAAGTCGAGCAGCATCTGGAAATCTTCTTCCGTTTCGCCAGGGAAGCCGACGATAAAGGTCGAGCGCAGGGTCAGCTCAGGGCAGACTTCACGCCACTGCTTGATGCGCGCCAGCTGGCGATCGGCGGAACCCGGGCGTTTCATCATCTTGAGGATCCGCGGGCTGGCGTGCTGCAGCGGGATATCGAGATACGGCAGGATTTTACCTTCCGCCATCAGCGGGATCACGTCGTCAACGTGCGGGTAGGGATAGACGTAGTGCAGGCGCACCCAGATACCCAGCTTTGCCAGCTCTTCGCACAGGCTGACCATGCTGGTTTTCACCGGCATGCCGTTGTGGAAACCGGTGCGGTGCTTCACGTCAACGCCGTAGGCGGAGGTATCCTGAGAGATAACCAGCAGCTCTTTTACCCCGGCGTCGGCCAGGCGCTTAGCTTCTGACAGCACTTCGCCGATCGGACGGCTCACCAGATCGCCGCGCATGGACGGAATGATGCAGAACGTGCAGCGGTGGTTACAGCCTTCAGAAATTTTCAGGTAAGCGTAGTGGCGCGGGGTCAGCTTAACGCCCTGTTCCGGCACCAGGCTCAGGAACGGGTTGTGCTTCGGCTTCGGCGTGTAGTGGTGGACGTGCTCAAGAACCTTTTCATAGCTGTGCGGGCCGGTTATCTCCAGCACCTTGGGGTGAACTTCGCGGATTTGGTCGACTTTCGCGCCCAGGCAGCCGGTAACGATCACTTTGCCGTTTTCTTTTAAAGCTTCGCCAATCGCTTCCAGCGACTCCTGAACGGCGCTGTCGATAAAGCCGCAGGTGTTGACGATAACCATATCGGCGTTCTCGTAGGTAGGAACCACGTCATAACCTTCGGTGCGCAGTTCGGTCAGGATGCGTTCTGAGTCCACAAGGTTTTTTGGACAGCCAAGGGAGACGAAGCCGATCTTCGGCTGGTGCGTTACATTGCTCATAGCTTAAAAATTCATCATAAAGGAAGGTGTCAGGGCGGGATTTTACAGGTGTTTATCAAAAAAAGTATAGCAATGGTGCGTCAGATGATGAAAAAGCCCGGGAAAGGCTCCCGGGCGCGATGAGACTCTAGGATTGGGCGGCGTCTCCCGCAGGCGCAGCGCCCGGCGCGCGAGGCTCTCGCTTATCACGCAGCGTGAAAACGGAGATCAGCGTGAACAGGCCGGCGATGCCGCCGAGGATATAATAGGTGCGGGCGAAGCCGATGGTGTCGTACAGATAGCCGGCCAGCGGAGAGTAAATGGCGGTGGCAATAGAGGCGACAAACAGCACCAGCAAATAGACCGTGGAGGACAGCTTATTATCAAAGTTGGCGGCAATAAACTTGAACACGGATACCAGGATCAGCGGCTTTTCAAGGGCGTGCATCATTTTCACCGCGCCAATCCACACCGGGCCGAGCGGGATCGCGGAGCCGACGATCCTGACCGACATAATCAATCCGGCGATAATCAGCGCCCATTTCGCGCCGGTACGGTTCACGAACCACGGCATCAGGCATAAAAAGAGCGTTTCGCCGCAGACCTGAATGGAGGCGAGGATGCCGTACCAGCGGTTACCTTCTTCCGGCGTGGCAAATTGCAGAGAAAAGTACTGGGCGAACTGCTGATCGTAGGTGTCGTAGATTTGCGTCACGAACAGGGTAAAGATTAGCAGCATCCAGAACTGACTGTTCTTCGCGAGCTCCAGCGCGTGGCTCACCTTCAGGGCGCTGGTTTTTTCAATCTCGGCCTCGGTCAGCTCGACTTTGGTCAGCATGAAGCACAGGGCGGCAATAACGATGGCAATGCTGGCCAGCCAGAAGGCGAGGTTGGGGTTGCTATCGATATATTTTCCGACGATCCATGCCGCCGCGGCCCAGCCTAAAGAGCCCCACATCCGCACCCGGCCATATTCAAAGTGATAGCGGCGGGAGATTTTGTCGATATAGGAATCGATAACCCCGCAGCCGGAGTTAAAGATAATCCCCAGGTAGACGCCGCCCAGCAGCGCCCCCAGCCAGAAGCTGTGGACCAGCAGCGGGGCGTACAGATAGATAAAGAACGGGCCAACCGGCAGCAGCATGGCTACCAGAATCCAGATCAGCCGCTTTTTCAGGCCGAACTTATCAGAAATAAAGCCGAAGAAAGGCTGCATCAACAGGGCGATAAAGGCGTTTACCGAGTACAGCAGGCCGGTTTTGGTGGCGCTGATGCCCAGATGCTGGGTTGTCCAGATAACGAAGAACGCCATGGTAGATGACCAGGCGAACAGGTAGAGGAAATCGAAAAGACTCAACAAGATATAGTTTCTTTTGCCGGGCGTAATCATTTCAGTTCCTTCAAACGGGTAGAGGTTAGCGCCGCGAAGCGGAGAGGTTCGCGTTTTTATTTGTTTGTTATACGTATTACATTTAACGGAGTGATATGACACCCGCCGGCGCTAACGAGCAACAGTAATAGGCGTTATTTGTGATCTTTGCTGCAAAAAAATGGCTTTATTCTCAACTTTGTCAACTGGTGATAAATACGCTAAAAATGAGAGCGTGTAACAAATTGGTGTTTATTTGTGGGTTATGTAACCGCGGAAGCAGCGCGTCTGGCGCAGGCAGTGTAAACATTGCTGTAACATTGTAAATGATGTTAATTAACCGGGAATTATTGACCTCGCGCATGATTTTGCGCAAAAAACGACCATATTATGATTGTGGTAATGGATGACAGAGGAGGAACCATGATGACCGTTGACAGACTGTATCGTAACCTTTTGAATAAGCTGATTAATGCCAACATTGATCTCGATGCTTATCTGCAGCTTCGTAAAGCTAAAGGCTATATGTCAGTCAGCGAGAATGAGCATCTGCGTGATAACCTGTTTGAGCTTTGTCGTGAATTGCGTGAAGGTGCGCCGCGATTGCAGCACGCCGTTACGCCGGAGGAAAGGGAAGCTCTTCGTCTTGCGGGTGAAGCCGTTGCTTCCGCGGCGGTTTGCCTGATGAGCGGGCATCACGATTGTCCGTCTTACATTGCGGTTAACGTAGAGACGCTAGAACGCTGCCTGGCGGGCTTGTCGCTAAACATTCATAAACTGAATGCATCAGCGCCAATTACCCGCGTCTGAACTCAGGGGGGCATGCCCCCCTGCTTAATGTTATGTAAAACTCCCCCTGCCGATCCCCTGCGCTGGCTACCCTTATCCCATTGCTGATAAAAGGAGTTCGCCATGCGCCAGACCGTCGCCCTGATAACCCTTGCCGCTCTGCTGATACCTGCCGCCGCTGTCGCCGCCCAGAAGGTGCGCGTCGAGGTCCTGCAAAATAAGCTCGACCATCCGTGGGCGCTGGCGTTTCTCCCCGACCAGCAGGGGATACTGATCACCCTGCGCGGCGGTGAGCTGAGGCTTTGGCGCCAGGGAGAGGGGCTGTCGCCGGCTATTTCCGGCGTACCGCAGGTGTGGGCCAGCGGGCAGGGCGGATTGCTGGACGTGGCGCTGGCGCCGGACTTTGCCCACTCGCGCAAGGTGTGGCTGAGCTACGCGGAGGCCGGGGAGGATGGCAAAGCGGGAACCGCGGCAGGATACGGTCGCCTGAGTGAGGATCGCCGGCGGCTGGAGAATTTCCGGGTGGTGTTTCGCCAGCAGCCGAAGCTCTCCACCGGCAACCACTTTGGCGGACGTCTGGTATTTGACGGTAAGGGACATCTGTTTATTGGCCTGGGAGAGAATAACCAGCGCGCAACGGCCCAGGATCTCGATAAGCTGCAGGGAAAGGTGGTGCGCTTGACCGAGACGGGGGAGGTACCGGCAGACAATCCGTTTGTCGGCCGCGCCGATGCCAGGCCGGAAATTTGGGCCTACGGTATTCGTAACCCGCAGGGGATGGCGATCAATCCGTGGAGCGATACCCTGTGGCTCAACGAGCACGGTCCGCGCGGCGGGGATGAGATTAACATCCCGCAGAAAGGCAAGAACTACGGCTGGCCGCTGGCGACGCACGGCATAAATTACAGCGGTCTGCCTATTCCGGAAGCTAAGGGGACGGCGGTGGACGGAACCGAAGCGCCGCTGTTTGTCTGGAAAACGTCGCCCGCCGTCAGCGGCATGGCCTTCTACGATTCGGCAACCTTCCCCCAGTGGCGGCACAAGCTGTTTATCGGCGCGCTGAAGGACCAGTCGCTGATTGTCCTCGACGTCAAGGGCAATAGCGTCAGCGAAGAGGCGCGAATTCTGCGCGATCGCGGCCAGCGTATTCGCGACGTTCGCGTCGGACCCGATGGCTATCTGTACGTCCTGACCGACGAATCCAACGGCGAACTGCTGAAGGTTAGCCCGCAGGGCTAGCCTCAGGTGACCGGGATCGCCACCACGCTGCGCCAGGCCTGACGTTCGCTAATCTGCTGATACCAGCGCTGCAGGTTCGGGCGCGGTTGCCAGCTCGGCACGATGCTCATCAGGTTATAGACGAACGGCGCAACGGCGATATCACCGAGGCCGAATGATTCGCCGGAGAGCCACGGGAACGCCGCCAGCTCGTCGTCGAGGATGGCAAAGAGCGCTTCACAGGCGGCAATACCGGCGGCAATCGCTGCGGGATCGCGTTTCTCCTCCGGCGTTCTCACCAGCCCCATCAATACAGGACGGTGGGCGGGAGAGAGCGAGCCGTTGGCCCAGTCCATCCATTTGTCGCCCTGCGCCCGCCGTAGCGGATCGTCGACCCACAGGCGGTTTTGCCCATACTGCGCCGCCAGATAGCGAATAATGGCGTTCGACTCCCACAGTACGAGGTCGCCGTCCTTCAGCAGCGGCACCAGGCCGTTCGGGTTCATCGCCAGATACTCCGCGTCGTGATTCACACCAAACTCGAGCCCCGCCAAAATCTGCTGATAGGGAAGATCGAGCTCTTCCAGCACCCAGCGTACTTTTTTCACGTTAGTTGAATTGTTTCTGCCCCATAGCGTAATCATATCGGTTCCCGTTAGTTATTGAGCCGTCGTTGCAGCAAGGTGAGTCATCATGTTGGAATAAAGTTAATATATAGGCAATCGCGATCAAAAAAATTGCTCTGTTTTCAGCAAGACGCGAGGTTATTGCGTAAACTTTAAAAACTTTACCAACTCGCTGTTTCTTTAAGGTCATTTGTACGCTTTACTCACCGGCTGCTGCTGCGCCGATAGAGTGCTGCGGCATATTTTGTTTGGAAAGGATACTTGGGTGGCTCTTATGACGCATGATGCTTTTTCCCTTCGCGGCCTCGCGGCAGGCTGCGCTCTTCTCGTTCTCGTTGCACCTGCGGTACAGGCTGCAGACCAACTCCCCGATGCCCCTTCGATTGATGCGCGAGCCTGGGTCCTGATGGACTACGCCAGCGGCAAGGTGCTCAGCGAAGGCAATGCCGATGAAAAACTCGACCCGGCAAGTCTGACCAAGATTATGACCAGCTACGTCGTCGGGCAGGCGCTGAAAGCGGGCAAAATTAAATCTACCGATATGGTGACCGTCGGCCGCGATGCCTGGGCCACCGGCAACCCGGCGCTGCGCGGCTCGTCGGTGATGTTCCTCAAGCCGGGTATGCAGGTGTCGGTTGAGGACCTCAATAAAGGCGTCATCATCCAGTCCGGCAACGATGCCAGCATCGCGATTGCTGACTACGTCGCGGGTAGCCAGGATGCGTTTGTTAGCCTGATGAACGGCTATGCGCAAAAAATGGGCCTGACCAATACCACCTTTATGACCGTCCACGGCCTTGATGCGCCGGGCCAGTTCAGTACCGCCCGCGATATGGCGCTGCTGACCAAAGCGATGATCCACGACGTCCCTGAAGAGTACGCCATTCATAAAGAAAAAGAGTTTACCTTCAATAAGATTCGCCAGCCGAACCGTAACCGCCTGCTGTGGAGCACCAACCTCAACGCCGACGGCGTGAAAACGGGCACCACCACCGGTGCGGGCTATAATCTGGTCTCCTCGGCCACGCAGGGCGATATGCGCCTGATCGCCGTGGTGCTGGGGACCAAAACCGACCGTATTCGCTTTAACGAGTCAGAAAAGCTGCTGACCTGGGGCTTCCGCTTCTATGAAACCGTGACGCCAATTAAGCCGGACGCCACCTTTATCACCCAGCGCGTGTGGTTTGGCGACAGCAGCGAAGCGAAGCTCGGCGCAGGTGAAGCCGGCTCGATTACCATTCCGCGCGGCCAGATGAAGAACCTGAAAGCCAGCTATGCCCTGAAGGATACGCAGCTGACGGCGCCGCTGACCAAAGGGCAGGTGGTAGGGACTATCGACTTTAAGCTCAATGACAAAACCATCGAGCAGCGCCCGCTTATCGTGATGGAAGCGGTCAACGAAGGCGGCTTCTTTAGCCGAATGATGGACTTCGTGCTGATGAAACTGCACGGCTGGTTCGGCGGCTGGTTCTCGTAATCCGCCGGTCGCGCCCTGCGGGGCGCGATCAGTAGAGCAGTGAAATCTGTTTTTTCTTCGCCAGCGCCAGCAGGTCGTCGTCGGGACAGACGTCGCTGGCAATCACGTCAAAACGCGATAAATCGCCCATCCTCGCCGGCCTGACCTTACCGAATTTACTGTGATCCACCACCAGCACGTGGTAGCGCGCGCTGCTCATCGCCCAGTGCTTAACCGGCAGCTCCTCGAGGTTGTAGCAGGTCGCCCCCTGCTCGCAGTCAATGCCCGCCGCCGAGTAGAAGGCGATGTCCGGGCACAGATGGCTCAGGGTATCCTGCAGGCTCAGCGGCTTAAAAATCGCGTTGCTGGCGTGAAACTCGCCGCCGCAGAGGATGGCCCGACAGTGGGGCTTTTCCTGCAGCGCAAGAAAGGTATTCAGCGAATAGCAGACGCCGGTAAACGGCAGGGCGTTATCAATCGCATCAATGATCCACGGCGTGGTGGTCCCGCAGTCAAAAAAGGCCATCTGGTGGGCTTCAAGCAGGCCGGCTGCGTGGCGGGCGGCGCGGCGTTTTTCATCCACCAGGCGCGTCTTCTGGTCGCTAAGCAGGTAGTGCGTGGCGCTGCGCGGCTCGAGGACGATGTAACCGCCCAGCAGGACAACCGGCCCATTATGGCCGTTCAGGTCGCGACGGATGGTCATTTCAGAAACGCCAAGCAGCGCTGCGGCTTCTTTTAGGTGAAGCTTATCGCTGCGCTTGAGTGCCTGAATAAGCTGGCTGATGCGTTCATCACGACGTGTTTCCATAATCCCTCTAAGCTGAAATCGCCCTGCATTGGCAGGGCGTCAGTGGGCAATTTTACCTGCCGGAAGGGGGTTAGTCACGCGTCTGCAATGCGCGCCGAACGAGGAGCCGCCCGGCGCGGGCTATTCGCGGACCCAGCCTTTGCGGATCGGCAGGGAGAAACAGAGGCGGTACAGGCGCTGCAGGTATTGATAGAGCGGACGGCCGCCACTGTGCCACAGCAGCTGCGCGCCAAGGCAGCCGCACATGGCGGTCAGCAGGCCGCCGAGCATATCCATCGGCCAGTGCACGCCGAGATAGACCCGAGACCACGCGATAGCCGCCGCCGCGGCCAGCAGCGCGAGCCCGGAGCCCAGCCGATGCCAGAATAAGAAGGCCAGCGCGAAGGTAAAGCTGATGGTGCCGTGATTGCTGGGGAACGAGTTATTCGGCGAGTGGTGCAGGAACTGATAGCCGACGTCGGCGGCAAAGGGGCGCTCGTGCGGGAAGAGAAGGCCGAATATCCACGACAGCGTCAGGCTTATTGCCAGGGCCAGCATCACCTTAAATACCAGCTGGCGCTGATTCGGTCTCCACAGCCACAGCGCGGCCGTCAGTAGAGGAACAATCAAAATCAAATCTTTGGCGATCAGGGTGGCCAGCGTAATAGCCCACGAGGGTGAGTCGGGCGTGGCGTTGATCGCGGCGAACAGCGCGTAGTTGATATTTTCCAGCATACTTTCAGGCTCTTGGGGTCCGATAACAATAAGCCGCCCACCTTAAGAGACGGAGGCGATGAATTAAAGCAGTATTGTCTTAATTATCAGCTTGTTATGATTTGTTTTTCGGCTGGCAACTTTGCTAACACGCCGGCTGCAATGAGTATAAGGCCTGTAACCTAATTGAAATATAAACGAAATATAGACAGGGATAATAAAAATTGCGCAGGGTGGGGGAGAGGTGAAAGGTTGTGCTATTTTTTTAATTGTCACTCACAATTCACTATCTCCCCGGCAAGACTTTCATTAAACTTTGCGCGATTTTTTATAAATAAGAGATTTCATGCAGAATTATTCGCTTTCAGGCAAACGCCTCGGACGGCAGGCGCTACTTTTCCCGCTGTGCCTGGTTTTATACGAATTCTCCACCTATATCGCCAACGACATGATCCAGCCGGGCATGCTCTCGGTGGTCGCCGAGTTTCAGGTCGGTAATGAGTGGGTTCCAACTTCCATGACCGCCTACCTTGCGGGCGGAATGTTTTTACAGTGGCTGCTCGGCCCGCTGTCGGACCGTATTGGTCGCCGCCCGGTCATGCTGACCGGCGTCGTGTGGTTTATCGTCACCTGCCTGGCGACGCTGCTGGCCCAGTCCATCGAGCAGTTCACGCTGCTGCGTTTTTTACAGGGCATCAGCCTGTGCTTTATCGGGGCGGTTGGCTACGCGGCGATTCAGGAGTCGTTTGATGAGGCGATGTGTATCAAAATCACCGCCCTGATGGCTAACGTCGCGCTGATTGCGCCGCTGCTCGGGCCGCTGGTCGGCGCGGCATGGGTCCACATCCTGCCGTGGGAAATGATGTTCGTGCTGTTTGCCGTGCTGGCGGCCATCGCCTTCTTCGGGCTGCAGCGGGCGATGCCGGAAACCGCCACCCGCATGGGCGAGAAGCTGTCGATGAAAGAGCTGGGCCGTGACTACGGCCTGGTGCTGAAGAATCTGCGCTTTGTCGCCGGGGCGCTGGCCACCGGTTTTGTCAGCCTGCCGCTGCTGGCATGGATTGCCCAGTCGCCGGTCATTATTATCAGCGGTGAGCAGGCGACCAGCTATGAGTACGGCCTGCTGCAGGTGCCTATCTTTGGTGCGCTGATTGCCGGTAATCTGGTGCTGGCGCGGCTGACCTCCCGCCGCACGGTGCGCTCGCTGATTATTCTCGGCGGCTGGCCGATTATGTTTGGCCTGCTGCTCTCCGCGGTGGCGACGGTGGTGTCGACCCACGCCTATCTGTGGATGACCGCCGGGCTGAGCGTCTACGCCTTCGGAATCGGTCTGGCTAACGCCGGCCTGGTTCGCCTGACGCTGTTTGCCAGCGATATGAGCAAAGGGACGGTGTCGGCGGCGATGGGGATGCTGCAAATGCTGATCTTCACCGTCGGGATTGAAGTCAGCAAACATGCCTATGAGCTGGGGGGAAGCGGGATATTCAGCCTGTTTAACCTGCTAAGCGGCGTGCTGTGGCTGGCGATGATTATCTATTTTCTGCACGATAAAAGCGTCGGCAGCGGCCACGATCCGCAGTAGCCCATGCTAATAACCCCGGGTGCGGCGCGACGCCTCACCCGGGAGCGCATCAGGCGAACGGCGCTTCGCGATTCAGCACCTTATCGATAATATGCAGCACCCCTTCCTCATTGTTATGCGGCGCATCGTAACCGGCAACGGCTTTTACCGGCGCGGCGGCGTTGGCCATGGCGTAGCCGAATCCGGCGTGTTGCAGCATTTCAATATCATTCCCGCTGTCGCCAAAGGCGACGACCTGATGATTTTCAATCCCCCAGCGCTCCTGCAGGATGCGCAGGCCGTTGGCCTTGTGCACGCCGGGCATAATCAGATCGATGCTGCCGTAGCCGGTGGCAACGGCGTTGACCATCTCGCCGAGCGCCGCATGCAGCTTTGGCTGCATCTCGGGGATCAGATTATCGGGCACGTTAAGGCCAAACTTGAGGATCGCATCGTCGAGGTTATTAAAGTCATCCACCAGCTCAAGGCGGTGATAATACTTTGCCGCGACCGCTTTTAGCTCATCATTGTAGCGATTGAGCGTATAGGCGCTGCGCTTGCCGCAGGCGATAATTTCAATTTCCGGCAGCGTCTGCAGAAAGTCGATAACCGCGTGAAAGTGATCTTTCGGCATCTGGCAGTTAAATACGTCATCTCCGGCGTTGACCACCCAGCCGCCGTTTTCGGCGACGAAGGCAATCTCATCCGCCACTTCGGGGAAAAACGAAATCAGCTGGTAGTACTGGTTACCGCTGGCGACCACGAAGCGGATATCCTGCTCGCGCATCCGCCGATACTGGCTGAGGAAGCGCTGGCGATTATAGGTTTTGGCATCGCTTAAAAAGGTACCGTCCATATCTACCGCAATCAGTTTGATGCTCATTAGCTGTTCTCCATGACAGGTTCAGGCTGCGGCTTAGCCACCGCACGAGCGACCAGAGCCGCCACCATGACCAGCCCCAGCACCACCATCATGGCGCTGCGCAGGCCGAAATGTTCGCCGAGGAAGCCCAGCAGCGGCGGCCCGACGAGGAAGGCGAGGTAGCCGGTGATGGCCACCACGCTGACGCGCTTCGGCGCATCCGGCCCGGTATCGCTGGCCGCCGAAATGGTCAGCGGGAAACCGAGCGAAGCGCCAAGCCCCCAGAGCAGCACGGAGATCCCTGCGACCCATGGGTTATCAACAAAAATAATCAGACCAATGCCCAGCGCGCCCATTACCGCGCTGGCGCGCACCACCGTTACCCGGCTGTAGCGGTCAATGAACCAACCGCCGGTAAAGCGGCCAACGGTCATGCCGAGGGTGAATCCGGCGTAAATTAAGGAGCCGGAGGTTGGGCTAAAGCCGTGGCCGTCCACCATCAGCAGCGGCAGCCAGTCGTTGGCGGAGCCTTCGGCAAACGCCATTGCCAGCACCACGACGCCAATCAGCAGCAACTGAGCATCGCGCCAGACCGGCAGGCCTTTTTCACCCTGCTGAGCGGCCTCGGCGGCATTTTTCCCGGTACCATCGGGGATCGCGCGGATGGCGATCGCAATGGGCGCGATGGCGACCAGCGCGGCCAGCAGAATGTGCGGCGCGGCGGGCAGGCCAAAGCCGGTCACCGCCATGCCGATACCGGCGCCGATCAGGGTGCCGAAGCTGTAGAAGCCGTGCATCATCGGCAGCACGGTTTTATTCATTTCGCGTTCGACGGCGGCGCCTTCAACGTTGATGGCCACCTCTGCCGAACCGAAGCTGGCACCAAAAATCGCCAGGCCGATGGCAAACAGGGTCGCCGAAGCGAACCACAGCGCGACGCTCAGCACCGCCATGCCCACCACCGCACAGGACATGGTGGTGCGAATCACCTTGCGGGTGCCGAAGCGCTTAACCAGCCACGCCGAGCAGAGAATGCCGCTCATGGAGCCAATCGACAGGCCAAACAGAACGATGCCCATTTCCGCCGTCGATAGCGCCAGCAGATCGCGAATGGCCGGCGTGCGCGTGGCCCATGAGGCCATCAGTAATCCGGGGATAAAGAAGAACATGAATAGCGCCCATAGCCGAAGCTGGAGGGCTCTGCGGGAGTTTTGCGCTGTCATCCGTAAACGCCAGTGAAGAGAAGATGCAGACAACACTAGCAAGTTTGTGTACATTTGTACATACATCGGATGGCCTTCAGGTTAGCGAATGTTTGGCCGTCGTTATCCCCATCATCACCCGTGATGGGGGCGCAATTGAAAAGAGATAAATATGGCCCGTCGACCGAACGACCCCCAGCGTCGGGAGCGCATTTTGAACGCGACCCTGGACACGATTGCCGCCCACGGTATTCATGCGGTCACGCACCGCAAGATTGCCTGCTGCGCCGAAGTCCCGCTGGGTTCGCTGACCTACTATTTCAGCGGCATAGACGCGCTGATTGAGGAGGCGTTTTGCATTTTTACCGTCGAGATGTCCGCTCAGTATCAGCAGTTTTTTGCCGAGGTGAGTAGTCGCGATGAGGCCTGCGACGCCATCGCCGAACTTATTTTTAGCGCCCAGGTAACCACCGCGCGCAACATGGAGCTGATGTATCAGCTGTATGCCTTCTGCAGCAGCCGTCCGGCGCTCAAGGCGGTGATGCAGAGCTGGATGCAGCGCAGCCAGCAGACGCTGGAGCAGTGGTTTGAACCGCAGACCGCCCGCGGGCTGGATGCGTTTATTGAAGGCATGACCCTGCATTTCGTCACCGACAGCGCGCCGCTGTCAAAAGAGGCGATTCGCCTGATGGTCGGCCGCCTGGCCGGGGAGGCGTAGCGCCGCCGAAGATCTGTCTTTAGATAAGAGAGCTTGTGCCCCGTTAGCGCAAAACTATGGGGAATAAACGGCATGGCGCACGCCGGCGTCGGCGCTGTAAAACGGGCGGGGTCATTCAGGATGGGGAATTTCAGGCAACAAAAAACCCATTTATGTAGACGGGTTAGTAAAAACAATGACTTGTAAGGTAATCAATAAGTTAGTTTGGTGGTGAGAAGTGACGATTACGGGGTATTGCCAACCGCTGCCGCCACTTTGTCGCCACTATTGAAAGAGACTTTTAGTTTTGGGAGAGGGTGTAATCACGGCCTCTATCTCTTTGATATACTCTTCGAATACCTTGAGAAATGTCAGTAAGACATCACCCTTGAATAGAACTTGCTCTACATCTTTTTCAAGCAGCGCTGGATATTTATTGATTAGATCATCTATTTCTTTAATCGGTTGGCCGTCATTTGCGACAAAACGAGCATCGTTATGGGCACAGCTATTCCTAAGTTTCATTATTTTTTTCAGTTCAGGATAATTTGTTGATTGTGTTAGGCCGACTATCTTTTTTAGGAATAGGGCTATTCTTTCAAAACCAGAGCCCTTTAAATCGGATAAATTAATATTTATTTTATTTTCCTTGGAGTAAATTTTACAGAAATTTTCCATTTCGTGTTCCAATAAACCAAATATAGTCAGGAAGGCTGAACGCCGCATTATGCTTGGATAATGTATTTTAAAGGTTTTATCGAGATCGAAAGATTGATCATCGATACCCATGTAGTGGTTTAACATGATGTGAATGTTATCTTCAGGATGTTCTTCTATGGTAAAAGAATCTGGCCCCGTGCTTAAGTATTTATCTATGTTATTTTGAATTGCCTCTTCTGTTTGGTATATGAATCCACGTAACAGCACTATATTAAATTCAAGCTCATAAACAGGGGTAGGTGTTGGAATTTGCATAATATGTCCCTAAGCTGGTCATTTGGTGTTTAGTATCATATCGATTCTACATGATTTGATTTGGCATTGTAGCGAGTGGATTGAAACGAAGTGTTGTTTCAAGGTGATCCGGTGCCAGGTGAGCATAGCGCATAGTCATTTTTATGTCGTGATGGCCCAGGATTTTTTGCAGCGCAAGGATGTTCCCGCCGGACATCATAAAGTGTGCTGCGAACGTATGGCGCAGAACGTGGGTAAGCTGCCCGCGCGGAAGTATGATGGAGGTTTTATCCATCACTGATAAAAACTGGAAGTAGCAGTCAGTAAAAAACTTGAAGCCATCCAGGGCAATGATTTCCTCGTACAGCTCTTTGCTAATTGGGATGCTACGGTTCTTTTTGCCTTTGGTCCTGACAAACGTGATTCGGTATTTTGTGACCTGGGAGCGCGTGAGGTTCACAGCTTCGCGCCATCGTGCTCCTGTACTCAGACATATTTTAACGACAAGAGCGAGCAGGGTGCTTTGGCGTTCGCAGTCGTACAGAAGCTCTGTGATTTGTTCATGTGTAAGCCAGGCCATTTCCTTTTCGGCAATGGTGAACTTGCGCATGTTCTCTAGCGGGTTCGGTGCTACCCATTCGCCAAGCCGGGACAACTCGCTAAATACTCCGCTCAGATAGCTTTGCTCCAGATTGATGGTTACCGGGCTGGCACCTTTCTTCCACTTCTCACTAAAGTAGATTTCACCCGTCAGTCGTTTATCGCGGTAATGCGCAAACAACTTTGAGCTGAAATTTGTAGCGAGTGGATTTCCGAGTGCATCAACCATCAGGACCAACTTATCGTAAACATGCCCACCAGCGGTCAGGGATTTTCCGTGTAGTTTGAACCAGAGTTCAACGACTTCTTTCAGAGTCCGGCGGTCTACCGATTCACCCAACCAGGGCTTAGCCTCTGCCTCATCCATCGTGTGACGCTCAAAGGCCAATGCTTCGCCTTTGGTGGCGAACTGCTTACGCACACGACGCCCACTGCGTCCGGCGGGGTAGCATTCGCAAATCCATTTTCCTGTGCCGAGTTTTCGTACTGCCATAAAAAAGCCCTCATGTCTGAGGGCTAAATTTAACTGTATATATAAACAGTGGTCAATGTATGATTACGTGAAATCACCTATGTCAGGCAACAACGAGTTCTTCGTTAGCAACCTGCGCGGCTGAGCGTTCATTCTCAATTGCGAGAGACTCTCTATATTCTTTGGCATCTGCGAACATCGTCCAATGTGCATCGATATTCATATTGGCTACAGTAGATTTAATATCCTTAATGCCTACATTAAAGAATTCTTTCCGAGAATTGACCTTGTTAACCTGTTTTTCATTAAATACTTTATGCAAGTGATTCTCTAATGATGGTGCATCATCACTATAGATCATTGCATGTACATCAAAGGAGAATGGAACACTGGCATCACCAAGTTCACGAACACGGTCTAGAGGTTCAAGGCGACGCGTCATACCAATTTTGTACACATCCTCACCGAACGAACCTATATTACTAATAACATAGACATGGCCTGAGCGTGTTTGTTGAGCCATCGAAATGGCTCGTTGGTTTTTGGCCTCAGCCTCTTCGAATTTAATTTGTAATTCAGCCAGTTTCTGCTCAAGAGCGAGTCGTTGCTCTTCACCTGCAAGCATTAGCTCTTTAGTCGCCTTGTCTATAGCCTGCTGAATTGTTTTTTCTTCTTTCTCGGCTTCTTTTATCGCTCTTTCGTATTCTCGACGTGCTTTCTCTTCTTCGCGTAACTGCTCTTTGATGCGCCTTTGTTCTTCTTTTTCTTCGAGCATAATTTCATTAACTGCAACGCCCCATTTCAGTTCGTTGAGTCGGGCCTGTAAGTATATGTCAGTGATCTTAGCCGACCTAAACGCTGAGCCGTTATAATTCACAAGCTGAAATGCATCTTTAATTTCCTGGGAAAGTTTACCGTAATTGTTATGTTTGATTTTAGAAAGTGTACTATCAACTTTTCCATTAAACGCATCTAACACAAATTTTATTGCAGTATTACGTCTATTAGGTTCGACATAATCACAACTTGCCGCTTTGCTCGTTTTGATTAGAGATTTTGTTAACTCTCTGGCTTTTTGAAGTTCTCTGCCTGCATCAGTAAATTCATAATTCTCTGCAAGTTCATCCAGAACGCTTCGGTTTGGAACAATCCATTCATCACCGTAACCTTCAATTTTATTTTTCATTGAATTGGCTACAGCTTGGTAGGTTTCTGCAAATTCTTTCGCTTCATATGCAGATCCAGCGATTTCTTTTGCTCTGTTCTCTGCATCAGCGACTATTTTCATTGCATTATCGTTAGCATTAGAGATTAACTCATCGGCCCTGCTATTGGCGTTATCCAATCGTTCCTTGGCTTTTAAGCGAGTATCGCGAGCATCTTTAGTTATTACAACTGCTTCGTTGTTGGCATTGCTTATCGTTAGTCGGGCTTGATTATTTGCTTCTAAAACGATGCTGGAGGCTTTAAGTTGTGCTTCATTTACTGTGCTTTTAGCAATCGAGTCTGCTGTTTTTATCGTCTTTTCTGCATCCAGAACCGCACTATGCAGTTCTTCATATTGCCATAAAGGAGCAGCTCTTCCTTCCAGCTCTGAGTGCTCTCGAATAGCGCTCGCTAAATGTTCTTGGCTTTCACTCAATTCATTCGAAAGAGCTATCTTTTGATGATTAAGTGCCTCGATCTCGATCTTATGTTGTTTGCTCTTCTTGAGCAAAATGACAGCCAGGATGGGGGCGAGTAAGGCTAACAGCAAAACTACAACAAGAAACAAATCCATTTTTAAATCCTTTTACTGAATCAGTATGTAACTGTTGTGCTTCTTATACATGCAATGACTTCTATATCTGAAAAAGCACACTCAAAACTATTTTCCGCAGTAGATATTTTAATCATGCCTTTCGGCAGTCTTGTAATCAGTCTAACGGAATATGTGCCATCGATATTGATCAACCAATGCCCATCTAACACTTCCGTGAATTTTTGATCACAGATGTATGTGGTACGGCCATCACGAACAACAATCGGGGATGAAAGATTGGTAGGAAGAAATGATGCGTCAAAAACGCAAGAACCATCTTCAACCATTTTGCCAGCAGTGAAGGAAAACTGCGCCAGTTCTTCAGTAGTCGCTGTTTTCGAGCTTTGCTTAAGACCCTGCCCAGTGGTTAACCAATTGAGAGATACACCAGTTTCGAGGGCGCACTGGATTATCCAGTCAGCAGGGAACGTGTCCCGCATATACCTGTTAGCCAAAGTGCTCTTTGAGACATCTAGGTGATCGGCTAATGCCTGCCGAGTTGTAAAACCATACACCTCTACCAATCGTTCAATCGCAGCTTTTCCACCCTGATTGGGATTTATTTTGATCTCATTTGGGTACTTTGATGTTGGCATGTCTCTTATGCGATCCTAGTATCTTTTTTGTCCCCATTTGGGGACTTGTCACGATTACAAACGGCTCACCACAAGCCAATAGGAGATGTTGCATCATGACCCCTAATATTTCAATCACTCTAAACACACCGCATGTCACAATTGAACGCTATAGCGAGCTAACTGGGCTGCCTGTTGACACCATAAACGACATGCTTGCAGATGGTCGGTTGCCTCGCCATCGCCTTCGTAAAGATAAGAAGCGTGAAAAGGTAATGATTAACATCGTCGCCTTAACCGTTGATGCACTCTCAGATTGCAATGTGACTATCAACTAGTTCCATTTTGAGACTTCAGGGAACAACTGACTATGTTTGACTATCGCATATCAAAACATCCTTATTTCAATGAAGCTTGCCGGGCTTTCGCTATACGCCACAACATGGCGAAGTTGGCAGAACGTGCAGGTATGAACGTTCAAACCCTGC